>Ga0209098_1000121_pt1 | contig 84793 bp, 66 predicted proteins | sample AD_JPNHW1_MetaG_FD_184429 | JGI IMG/M metagenome (GOLD analysis project Ga0209098, IMG submission 184429) | Active sludge microbial communities of municipal wastewater-treating anaerobic digesters from Japan - AD_JPNHW1_MetaG (SPAdes) (version 2) | ecosystem: Engineered > Bioreactor > Anaerobic...
TGGATACTCATGTAACCAAACCGCCCAGTTACGCGATGTAGATATTTTATCGCCTTCAAGGTTCAAAAACTCATTAGCTGGAACATTTTCTGGTAGAATATAGCTGCCCTCTGCCTTAAGCATTGCAGGGAATACTATACAATGGAAAACAATATTGTCCTTGCCAATGAAGTGGATCATCCGTGTATCCTGATCTTTCCAATATTTTTCCCAATCGGGTGTTAACTCTTTGGTTGCGGAAATGTAGCCAATAGGTGCGTCAAACCAAACGTAAAGAACTTTACCTTGAGCACCTTCAACCGGAACCGGAACGCCCCAATCCAAGTCGCGGCTAACAGCACGTGGTTGTAAACCTTGATCGAGCCAGCTTTTACACTGACCATAAACATTGGTTTTCCAATCCTTATGATCTTCCAATATCCATTTCTCTAAAAATCCTTGATACTTATCCAAGGGAAGAAACCAATGTTTTGTTTCCTTCAGAATTGGTTTTGTTCCGCTCAGGGTAGATTGAGGATTGATTAAATCAGTGGCGTTAAGGCTTGTTCCACACTTCTCGCACTGATCTCCATATGCACGCTCGTTGGAGCAATGTGGGCAAGTACCAGTGATATACCTATCGGCTAAAAACTGCCCAACTTCTTGGTCATAGTATTGCTCGGTTGTTTTCTCGATGAAAGCTCCATCATCGTAAAGTTTTCTGAAAAACTCAGATGCTGTTTGATAATGCACTTTTGAGGAGGTTCTTGAATAAATATCAAATGCAATCCCAAACTCCTCAAAGGACTTCTTTATAATATCATTATACTTATCAACCACCTGCTGTGGGGAAACACCTTCTTGACGAGCCTTTATAGTAATAGGTACACCATGCTCATCGGAACCACAAACCGAAATTACATCAACCCCCTTCATTCGGAGATACCTTGTATATATATCCGAAGGAATGTACACACCAGCTAAATGTCCAATGTGTATAGGCCCATTTGCATAAGGAAGAGCCGAGGTGATTAGATAGCGTTTGTAGTCTTTCATAACAAATATTTATATGGTTAAACACAAAAAAACAAGCCCGGTCAAACAGGCTTAAGCATTTACTTCCGTATGAAACAAAAATCAACGGAAATAGTTACCTTTATACAACAAATAGGCAACAAATATACTAACTATTTTCCTTGCTGAGAAATGGAAAATATCACACCCTCACCCCTTAAGCCCGGCGATTGTATTGGGATTATTGCCCCTGCTCGTAGAGTATTACAACAGGAGGTTCAGCCTGCTATTCGCTATTTTACGAGTAAAGGATTTATGGTTAAAACAGCACCTCATCTTTTTGCTGGCTACCATCAATTTGCTGGAACCGACGAGCAGAGGGCGAATGATTTAATGGAGATGATTGAGGACAAAACTGTTAAGGCAATACTCTGTGCAAGGGGTGGTTATGGCTCGGTTCGTTTACTCGATCATATTAACTTCCGAAAGCTACAGCAAAATCCAAAGTGGATTGTAGGATATAGCGATATTACCGTCTTCCATAACTTATTGAATGGCTGGTACGGTCTCGAATCAATTCATGGGCCAATGCCATTCAACTTCCCAGCTGATGGTACATCAAACGAATCGATCGATACGCTATTAAGAGTACTTATGGGAGAAAACCCTCAATATACTGTGTCACCTCATCACCTTAACAAGCTAGGGAAAGCAGAGGGGACTCTTGTTGGCGGTAATCTATCAATTCTTTACGGACTTTCGGGTACTAATGCCGACATTAACGCCCAAGGGCGAATTCTTTTTATTGAGGATTTGGATGAGTATTTGTACCACATCGACAGAATGATGATGAATTTGAAGCATAGCGGAAAACTCGGTGGTATTTCGGGTCTAATTGTTGGTGGCCTTTCCGAAATGAAAGATAACCACACCCCTTTTGGATTTACGGCTCACGAAATAGTTGCAAATACACTTAAAGAGTTTAACATCCCCGTTTGTTTTGACTTCCCTGCAGGACACGTTGATCCAAATCTCTCGCTAATTATGGGAAGAAGAGTAAATCTAGAGGTGAGCAACAAAGGAGCTGTGGTAACTTTCGACAAACCTGCTATTGTACAATCTTTTGATAGCCAAGAGGAACCTTAAAGAGAGCTTCATTTAAGTGTGACTTCTGTATTGCAGTAACCAAAACTTTTTGCTTCTCTTTTCTTAGCAATGTGCGTTCAACAATGAGCATTGGGAAAATCCCTTGTACGTTAGGAAAATAATTAAAAAAATCGATATCGGGCTTTACCTTTTTGAGTATTCTATTCATCGTTGTAAAGAAATCAAAATTATTCTCAGTTACCCAAAAGGCAACCTCAGTATCTTGTGATTTGCATTTTACTCTCATTTGACAACAACTCACCCCTTCCAATACTATTTTATTTTGGGTTTTTATTACAACCGTATCCTCAAGATTATGATCCGTTAATCTATTGGCCTTCAGTTCGTAAAAAAGCTTTTTACTGGGCGATAAGGCTAAAACATTCTCGTTATCAAGGTTAATAATGTAAGTGCTTACAATATTCTTATGGTTATCATACTCGTCTAAACGAACAAGATTTTTTTTAACCCGAATGGTAACAAACGTTGTATCATAAATAGTTTCACGTTTGAGGTTGATGCTTCCCTCAAATTTATCTACATTTGGTAACGCGTACCCAGCTAATGAAGATATGACAAGTAATCCAACAATTATTTTTTTCCCTATCATCACCAATAAATATGTTGCTTTTGAATACATGTTTTATATCGATAATGAAGGGTAATGGTTGCAACAAAAATGAAAAAAATTGATGATCTTAATCACTCAAGGGAACTGGGCAAAAAAGGCGAAGAAATAGCCGTTGCTTATCTTGTAAAAAAGGGGTACAAATTGCTACATCGAAATTGGCACTTTGGCCATAAGGAGCTTGATATTGTTACATCTTACAATGGTATGCTAGTGGTGGTTGAAGTTAAAACACGATGGACAAACTACTGGGAGGAACCCAAAGAATCGGTTCGCAGGAAAAAACAAAGATTTATAATAGATGCCGCAGAGGAATACGTTCAACATTACAACCTTAACATGGATGTACAATTTGATGTAATTTCTATCGTTTTACAGGGGAATAGCCATGAATTGGAGCACATTGAAGATGCTTTTCAGCCAAACTTTTAAAATTCCTTAATCATTTTATCCATGAATATTGAAGAACTTAGAGAATACTGCCTGTCAAAGAAAGGAGCAACAGAAAGTTTTCCTTTCGACGAGGTTACCCTTGTTTTTAAGGTTGGTGGCAAGATGTTCGCACTCACTAATCTTGATGGGGAGCCAAGCGTAAATCTTAAATGCAATCCTGAGAAAGCGATTGAACTTAGAGAGCAATATTCATCAATAGTTCCAGGCTATCACATGAATAAAACTCACTGGAACACCGTATATATGGATAGCAACATACCCGACAATCTACTTAAAGAATTAGTTGATTTATCGTACAAACTGATTGTCGAATCCTTGCCAAAAGCGAAAAGGAACAATCTTTTATAAGATGTTAAAGTATTTACACTATTTTTGGTATGCAACTTGTTATGTATTTTTGCAAATACTATATATACTATAACTAAACTCTACATACCATGAAATCTTCAGCTTATATTGTTGTGTTAATGATGTTTTTGTATATCAACATCAATGCGCAGGATACATACAACGTTACTAGGGTAAACGGGAATGTAACTTTTGTTAAAACAGGGAAGCCAATTAAACCTGGTGATGTTTTAACACCAACCGATCAAGTTAAGTTTGAAAATTTTGATGCATACGTAATAACCATCAATCAAAGGATGGCCCGTTACATGCTAAGGCTAAATCCCCCTCAATCAAATAGCATACCCCGAAACCAGGCTTTAGTTGCAACTGTTAAGGATATTGCATTAGTAACCAAGCGTAGAAGCTTAATGTCCGCACGATTCAACCCTAACGAGAAAGAGATTGCCGACTTAAAAAACTACTTTGGAACCGATAAGTTTTCAATTATTGGTGATAAAGTTGATATCGCACTAAATGCAGCAAAATACCCGTTAAGCGATAATAAAGTTATTGTATTCCATTATAAGGTAAATAACAATCCTGTATCAAAGATGATCGGCTACGATCAACAAACTATTAAAATCGAAAAGGATAAAATACTATCAACAAAAGCTGGTAATATTAATGGTAATGAAATCACTGATCTTTCGGTATATCTTTACGAAAAATCAACCAGAAACAGTGAAGAAATCACTAAGCTAACCCTAGTTTTTGTTGATAAAGAAACGTTGAAGAATGAGTTTAAAACAATTCTTCCTATTCTTAAACGTCAAAAGATGAATGACGAAGCAATTAAAAAATACCTTATTGAATACTACTACGATTTTTACGGTGCAACCGATTCAAAAACGATTGATACCTTTGCTGGAGAAATTGTAAAAGAAAATCCATAATATTAGATTGCTCATTAGATTAAGGCCAGATCCCTATTTATGGTGGTTTGGTCTTTTTTTATTTATTGTTGTAACCGATTTAAAACAGCTTGCGTCATATCCTGTAAACATTTAAAATTTTATACTATGGAAGAAAGTATATGGATACCAATAATCGGTATGATTACAACGTTCGGAACAACCTTTGGTTTAGTGTTTTATTACTTACACACTCGTAATAAACAGCGTTTAACAATGCTCGAAAAAGGAGTTGATCCAAAAATCTTTTGCTCAAAACCTACCTCCAACAAATACTCTTCATTAAAGTGGAGTCTATTACTTATTGGAGTAGCTATTGGCTTACTCTTCGCTTCGGTTATCGATAGCGCTACTGATTTAGAAGAGGGAGCACAATTTGCAATGGTTCTTTTGTTTGGTGGTTTAGGATTACTAACTTACTACTTTATTGTAAGAAAGAATGATGAAAACGGAGACAAGTAAACTCTCCGATGATGAGCTAATTAAACTAGCATTAAAAAATCATCCCCGCGCTATTACGTGCCTTGTTGATAGGTACAAGGGGATGGTTTTTACCCTTTCGTATCGTATCCTGAAGAATCAGCTCGATGCCGAAGAGGCTGCGCAGGATAGTTTTGTTAAAGCGATCAGAGCATTAGATACTTTTAGGTTCGATTGCAAATTTTCTACTTGGCTTTACCGGATTAGCTTTAACTGTGCCGTATCAAAATCAAGGGGGTATAAACCTGTTCAGGTTGAAATCAATACAAAACTTGATTCGCCTTCTGAGACAACAAATGCTTTTGATACCCTCTCGGCTATTGATAGAACTCGATACCTAAACCAAGCGATGGAGATGCTTGATTCTGAAGAATCAGCTATACTTACATTATATTATGTTGATGGAGAAAGCGTGAATGATATTGCAACAATTACAAACCTTTCCGAATCAAACGTGAAAATCAAACTCCATCGCGGAAGAAAAAAACTTTATGCACACCTTGAGGTGCTTTTAAAAGAAGAGGTTACTACGCTACTATAAAAATAAATACTATGAATACCGATAGCAATAATATTGAAAAGATTGACGATGAGTTTCAGTTTCAGGATAACTGGCTTGCCGATAATCTTAAACTAACCCAACTTGAGCCCTCGAAAGATTTTACTAAAAATATTGTTGAAGAAGTTATTATAAAACCAAACCCACTAAGCGGATCGCCACTTTTTTGGATTCTGGCAGCTATACCGTCAGTAATTCTTATTTGGATAATCCTTTATTTCCTTTCGTCAGCTAACCTTGGGGGTCAATTCAACCTTAAATTCATATCAAATATTGTAAATGATGTATCAATTTATTCGCTTACCAAATATGCTCTGATGGTTACTTTTGCAGGGCTTTTCTTTATTGGCCTCGACTATTTTTTGAGTAAGCGATTGTTACACCGAGAATCATTTTTTAGCTTTTTGCTAATCTGATTATTTTGCATTTATTGAAATAGCCAGTTTTCTGCTTTCTCCATATTTGAGAAGATACATGCATTCGCAGAATTTCTCATTAGCTTGCAAAGCGTATCAACTGATTTCATTCCAAAAACATTCTCGGGTTTTATAAATGCCACTTTTACCCCTTTGTGCTTTAAAAGGATGGGCGTTATATTATTACTTAACCACAGCATGTCCTCGTTTTTAATAACACTAATCCTTGAAGTATCAAAAAGGAACTTATTTGCATTACTTTGTGCAACACCTCTCAAAAGTGCGTGATAAAACTCATTCATCTTTTCCATGTTTGGATAGCCTTCAATAGCAATGTATAAATACTCTCTTGTTTTCAAATACATTATAATTGCTGTTGCCGAATTGTATAAAATCATATTCCCATTCATAGCTTACCTTTTTAAGTAAATACAATGAAGATTAAACTCAACACAAAAATCATTAATATGTAATACTCAAAAAAAGTTAATAGATGATTGGGTTTATTTTGACGACAAGTTGATGTGAAATAGAAATAATTGAGGTTAATCAGAATCGTGATGAAAATTGCCTTGTCAATAGGGAAATACTTTTTAAGTCAATCACAATATACTTATATACAATACAATCAGGTTACTTAGAATAATGCTCTCACCTCCATGCTACCCGTATGAATTACGTTTCCAGATGCAATATACCTCCCCGTGTAACCGACATTCATTTCAAAATAGTTTGATATTCTTCTTCTAAATTTCACTTCCCATGTTGCATTTGTACCCGGTTTAAATCCTCTTAGGAATTCATATTCTAAGGGAGTCCCAAGATCACCTTTGTAATCTATTTTAGCAAAACTCGAGGCTAGGGTTACCCATGATCTATTGCGCAGACTATAATCCACCTCTGCCGAGAGGGTGTGTTTACGGTTCTCTTCTACGCCTAATGTATTTTTTGCAAACTCAAACTCGTAACCCAGCTCGGCACTTAAACCAAGCATGCCTATGTACTTAAGTTTTACGTTGGGTACATTTCTGTTAATGCTATAGTTCCGTAATTCAAAGTATTGTGATTCTTGAATTTTATTATCAAAGAGATAATTAAGCGTTAAGCTGTAACCGGTTGATACCCCCATCCAAACTGAAACCTGATTACTCCATTGTCGTAATATTTCGAATCCATTTGCCAAAACCTGCTTTGCAGTTGATCCGCTGCTAATCCATTCAACCCCAAAAAATCTGCTAAACCTATTGAAGGCTAGTGAATTTCTGTAATTCTGTGCAATGTTTACAATATTTGTGTCGTAAACGCTTAGCATAAATGGGTTTGCTAAATCTGAAAAAATTGAATATTCGTTTTTTTGTCTTGAACTGAATGAAAATTGATCTGAAAATTTTTTAGTAAACCTACCGATACGGGATGTATCTCGAATAAGATTATCGGGTCTGATATCAAACTGTGCACTAAATGCATTGCTATTTACCGAGATATAGTTATTTGTGGCTAGATTGATACGTATATATTTTGCCTCATCCTTAAAAGAAGCTATTTCGAACTCATCGAGCTCTTTAACTCCATTCGCATTATAATCGTTCCAAGTATAAACCCCTTGCCCAGCAGGGACCTCGACATAGTAAAACTGGTATTTGGGTTCAAGTCCATTCCCCAGCTCATAGCCAAGATTCGATGTTATAAAACCTTTAGCAACTACAAAATAGTAATCAAGCCGGGCCAGTAGAGTGTGTTCACGCTTAACTGTTTTCTCAAGGGCAGTATCTATGGGATTGAATATACGGTAACCAGCATATAAGTTTAATCGACTATTCTCATGTTTTGCTAATCGTGCCTTTAGGCCAATATCTTGCGAGAAGGAGTAAAGCTTTAATAAACTATCCGCAGATTTCCAGTCCCTTCTGTACTTATAACTCAAACTGGCCATATTTGGCATTGAATCGGGTAGCCCTATGCTTACCTCTGTTTGAAACCATCTGAAGCTAGTAGGTAGTAGTTTGTTTGTACTTTCGGTTTTTTGATTATTATCCTCTCCCTCAAGATTTAACCCTGCAATTAATTTACCAATTTTGATATTGTTGATCAACCTTAACCTGTTAAACCCTGATGATTTGAGAGAATCGCTAGATATTAGATTGCTGTAATCTACCTCATGTACAAACCATTTTGATCGGAATACCCAATTAATGCTATTTCGAAATCCCTCGTAATCATTACCGATATTCAGACCCCTTGAGTTTACGTTAACATTCCATCGCTTTGATGCCAATCCAAATCCTAATTGCAGATCTCTTTCGTTTCCGCCGGTTAGGGTTTGACTAATATTCCAATCGCGCTCAAACTCAATAGGTCTATACCTATCAATAAATGTAAAATTTGATGATGTAATTATTCCATTACCAGTAATCCAGATATTACTAATTGAGTCGTTTTTAATGCCTTTCCTAAACCCTATATTTACAGCCTCCCCCACATCGTTACTCTTATCAAGTTTTGAAAAGGTATTGATATCATTTCGACTAACGGCTACCTCAGAACTAATAATATCTAGGTCTGAAAATCTCCTTTCAACAGAAATTGTAGCCATTTGTTTTCGTTTTGGGGTAACAAGCAACCTAACGGGTTCATAGCTGCCGGATGGTTTTCCGTTTATTGGTGCAACCCATACATATACCCTTCCATTAGCATTGCTGTAATCCTGAACGTAGTTTCCCTTCCCCTCGCCGAGATATGAAAAATTAATGGTAAAATGTGCTGTTAGTGAATTTGTCGAGTGCTTGTATATATTATAGATATTACTGTTTACAGTAGTATCTATTTTCTCATACATAATTTTATTCGGGTCATAATCCGATGAGTCTGCTTGTAGAATTAACGCCTCATCAATTCTATCTCCTACATTTTTTAACAAATCGACTTGGTTGATGCTTAAATCCTGATCTACTGGTTGGTTTTTACTATCTTTTTCGGAGAATGCATTTACCCTTAGTATTGTATTGTTAAACCTTTGCTCAATTCCAGTGGTAACTACAAATCGGGCATAGCTCCTTTCTGTGTATTCAAATTCAACGCTAATTCTGCTATTGCCTGTAACACGCATCGTTGGAGTAAATATCAATTCTGCAGTGTTATAATCAATAGTATAGTCGTTTGTCTCCCCTCTGTTTAGGAGTTTTCCGTCAATGTACACCCTTTCACTACCAGCAATCACAATAATATATGACTCTCCTTCTGCTCCCAATAATTTATATGGTCCTTGATTCCCCTCAACTCCTGTAAAATAATTTTTGGAGAACTTTCCTTTTGCTACCGAGGCAGAGGCAACAACTTTTGTAGTATCATCGGCAGATATGAAATCATTATTGACTGAGAATGCCAAACCCTGCACATTACGACTATACTTAAGAAATCCACTTCCCAAGGATTTAACCTCAATATCCCCTGCTTGTATTTCAAATTTTTTAGTGTACGCTCGAAGGTAAATCCGATCAAACTCCTCAAGCCGTTGTGTATTCCCCTGTGGTTGAAATGGAACCGTTTTATCGGAGATTGCACCTTCTATTCTTATATGATTTTCGAGCTCCCCACTTATTTGAAGATTTAAACTTGAGTTAACTACAGCATCCTGGTTGCTTCCAAAACTAATTCCCCTTGATATACTCCCCGATGTTTCGATATTATCGCCAAAAGGTTTTGGATTAGAGGTGAATGCAATATACTTTATCGATTGCTTTCCCATTAAGCTATCAGGGGAAATAAACTTCTCTTGCTCCTTGTTAAAATACTCCTTTGAAAAAAACAAAGGGAAAACTCTGTAAACAATAGTAATTCTTGATGTTGCCTTTCTTAAACGCTGGCTAGTAATTAAAATAGCTTTAGAGTAATCGACTTTAAAAAGAGAGGTATCAATTATTTTGCTTTTCTCATCGAGAATAAAGCATGACTTCGGAATTATACTCAACGTATCAACCCTGATTGTGTCAGTAATTTCAGAAACCCTCTTAATTCTCTGGTTTTTATACGACTGCGCATTCAGCCCAAGGCTGATGAAAATAAAAATTGATATTTGGACAAATCTATACAAACCAGTATTAGTTATTACGATGTACTAAAGTACTTCCATTTACAATATAGCAATTTAAAAAGGGTAAATAATGTAGCTGGATTTGGGTGCAATACGCCTCTAATCCCTTACCTGGTGTCTAAGTATGTTTCTAGTAACCTGTTTTACAAAGTGTATTAGCTTTTATTTCAGTGTTTTGAAAATATTAACGTATTGTTAATTTTTTTTATTGTGAATGTAAAGTTCAGAAGTTAAATTTACACCCTAATACTGAGCGAATGGTTTTTCTGTACAACCTAGGAATAAGAATATATCAACTCCTAATTACAATTGCCTCTTTATTCAATCATAAGGCACAACTTTGGCGAAACGGACGTAAGGGTTGGAAAACCCGACTAAAAGCATCAATAGGAGAAAACAAAAGAATTGTTTGGTTTCACTGCTCTTCTTTGGGCGAGTTTGAGCAAGGGAGACCAGTAATTGAGGCACTTCGAGAAAAGCACCCTGATATAAAAATTCTCCTTACATTTTTCTCCCCTTCGGGTTATGAGATTAGAAAGAATTACTCTGGTGCAGACTATATATTCTACCTTCCAATTGACACCTGGTTTAACGCAAAAACTTTTATCGAGATAGTAAATCCTATTTCCGCTATTTTTATAAAATATGAGTTTTGGTATCATTACCTAAACCAACTGAAGAAAAAGAATATACCTACCTATGTTATTTCAGCAATATTCCGTCCCGAGCAGGCTTTTTTTAAGCCATATGGCGGATGGTACCGGAAATTTCTGCTGAATTTTGAGCACCTTTTTGTTCAGAATGAAAAATCAAAAGATTTACTGGCGAAAATTGGTGTAAATAACGTTACTGTTGCTGGTGACACTAGGTTTGATCGAGTGATTGCTAACGCTCAACATGCTAAAAACATTCCTTTAATTGAGCAGTTTGCCAAAAATGCAAAGGTTCTTGTTGCAGGAAGTACTTGGCCAAAAGATGAGGAGATTATAATTGAGTATTTTAAAACAAATCCGTTCGGATTAAAGCTAATTATTGCCCCACACGAAATTCACGAACAGAATATCGAGAAATTTATAGAAAAAATCGGTCAACAAGCAATACGCTATACTCAATCAAATGGCATTGATTCCAATGAGGCCAATGTTCTTATTATCGATACAATTGGTATTCTATCCTCGGTGTACCAATATGGTACGATTGCTTACATTGGGGGTGGATTTGGTGTTGGAATCCATAACACATTAGAAGCAGCTGTTTTTGGAATTCCAGTTATATTTGGACCAAACTATCAACGATTTCAAGAAGCGCATGAGCTAATTGATATTGGGGTTTCCAAATCGGTTAGCAATATAAACGAGTTGTCAGCAGCCATAGATAGTTTTGTGAGCTCAAAAGAGAAACTAGATAAAACGAGAATATTAGCACAAGGGTTCTTTAACAGTAGAGCTGGCGCAACGGAAACAATAATAAAAACTATCAAACTATAAATCTAAAACGTTTGTTTTACTTTTTTTAGGGTATTTTTCTGTTTTTAACTTGTTAATTATTTGTTTTTTTTGATTTTATAAACTTCATATACTATTAACATCTAATTAAAATCAAGAGCATTGTTTCCGATTAAATTTGTTCTTTTACGCTTTGCAAATTAATAATGTAAAAACAAGTTAGCATGTTATAATCATTTGATTTTAAACATAAACCAAATTTCCAAACATAAATAACCTAAATTCTTCCTTACTATGATTCAAACTCTTAAAAAGCTACTGCTAGTCCTGATTCTCGCAGGGATTACCAGCGCAGCCTTTTCACAGGCAAAAGTGAAAGGGGTTGTTGTTGATGCTAGTAATAACGAGAAACTGGTTGGCGCTACGGTGCTAATCAAAGGCACTACCTCCGGTGTATCTACCGATGCTAATGGTGGTTTTACTTTTTCTACCCCAGCAGGGAAAAAAACAGTTATAGTTCAATTTATAGGCTACATTGCTAAAGAAATTGATATAACTGCAAAAGATGGCGAAACTACAGATATGGGAAATATTCTTCTTGATCCCGATCAAATCGGTATCGAAGAGGTAAAAGTATTTGCATCTGTTGCTGTTTCGCGTAAAACACCTGTTGCTCTGTCAAAAATTGAACCTCTTCAAATTGAGGAAAAACTTGGTAACCAAGAGTTTCCTGAAGTGCTAAAATCTACTCCTGGTGTTTACGCTACAAAGATGGGTGGTGCTTTTGGTGATTCACGTATTAACCTCCGTGGTTTTGAGTCAGCAAACATCGCTGTTATGATCAACGGTGTTCCTGTAAACGATATGGAGTGGGGTGGTGTATACTGGTCCAACTGGGCTGGTTTATCCGATGTTACCCGATCAATGCAGGTACAGCGTGGTTTGGGTGCTTCAAAGGTTGCTGCTCCGTCATTAGGTGGATCTATTAATATTGTAACCCGTTCAACCGATGCTCAAAAAGGTGGTTCTGTTTCATACGGAATTGGCAACGATGGATTAAATAAACTTACTTTCTCCGTTTCAACCGGTTTGACAGAAAAAGGTTGGGCTATTACCCTTTTAGGTGGTAAATCGTACGGAAAAGGATATATTCAAGGAACAGAATTTGAATCATACACCTATTTCGTTAATATATCAAAAAGAATAAACGAAGCACACCAAATTTCATTTACTGCTTTTGGTGCACCACAATGGCATAACCAACGTAGCCAATACGATCAATTGACTATTGCTGAGTGGCAACTGCAACCTAATAAATACAAGTATAATGCAACCTACGGTTTTGATATGAATGGTCAGCGTAAAACTTCTGCGTATAACGTTTACCATAAACCACAAATATCACTTAACCACTTTTGGACAATAAGCCCAAAGACAAGCCTTTCAACTGCAATTTATGCCTCAATAGCAAACGGTTATGGCTATAGTGGACAAGGAAATCTTAAAGGTCAATTTTATGGTTCAACAAACGGTCTTCCCAATACCTATTTCCGTGCAGAAGATGGAACTTTTGACTATGGTGCAATTTATGCACTTAACCAAGCCAGTACAACAGGATCTCAAATGGTTATGTCAAAAAGTGTAAACGCACATAAATGGTTTGGCCTACTATCCACTTTTTCTACAAAGATTGCCGACCAAGTTGATTTTTATGGTGGTGTGGATCTAAGGTATTACAAAGGAACCCATACTAATGAGATAACTGATTTATATGGTGGACAATTTTATTATGATACATATACACGTCCCTTCCGAACAGATCAATCTTATCGAAACAAACCTCTTAAGGTTGGAGATGTTGTATACCGCGATTATGATGGTTATGTAATGAGCGAAGGTGTTTTTGCTCAAGCAGAATACAATAAAATTGAAAACCTCAGTACATTTATTTCAGGATCAGTTTCTAGGACCTCATACTGGCGTTACGATCGTTTCTACTATGACAAAGGTGAAAGAGAATCTGATAAAGCTAATTTCTGGGGTTATAGTTTAAAGGGTGGTGCTAACTACAACATCAACGATAACCATAACGTATTTGCTAATATTGGAACAATTTCTCGTGCACCATTCTTCTCTGGTGGAGCATTCCTAAACTCAACAACAAGTAACGTTATTAACCCTGACCCTCTTAACGAAAAAGCATTTTCTATTGAACTTGGCTATGGTTTCCGTTCACAATTCTTATCTGCAAACCTAAACCTATATCGTACAAAGTGGTCCGATAAGACAATTGTTCGCTCAACCAACCTAACCGATGTGTTAAGTACTGTAATGAATATTAGTGGCGTTAATGCTCTTCATAGAGGTATTGAGATTGACTTCCTATCAAAACCAATTAAAAACTTAGAGATTACAGGTATGATTTCTATTGGTGATTGGAAATGGGATAACAACGGAAGAGGTATACTATTCACATCAGATGGTATGGGATGGAATGCTGCTGCTAACGGTGGCCGAGGTGAAGCAGTTCCTGTAGGTGATCCAAATCAAACAAAAACTAATGTAATCCTTAAAGGAATTCATGTTGGTAACTCAGCTCAAACAACAGCCGCTATTGGAGTTAAATACGAAGTTCTAAAGGGATTCAATTTAGGTATTGATGGTAACTACTTCGGTAGAAACTATGCTAACTTTAGTATGACTCCAACCTCATATGCAGACGTAACTTTTGAACAACCTTGGGAAATCCCTGCTGCATACGTGTTTGATGTTAACATGAGCTACCGCTTTAAAATGGGTGGTTTTGATGCATCGATTATTGGAAACATGCAAAACGTATTCAATACCGAATACATTTCCGATGCTACCGATGGAAAAGATCATGACTGGAGAACTGCATCAGTTTTCTATGGATTTGGCAGAACATTCTCTACCACTCTGAAAATTAAATTCTAATACACACTACAGATATGAAAAAGATACTATTTTCAATAACAATTGGTCTGTTTTTCGCAGCCTTTTTTAGCGGTTGTGAAGATTTCAACGACCAGTTCAAAGGACTTGACGACTTAACAAAAACAACTAACGTTGCTACTTATACATACACATTTACGGATATAGACTATACTAATACTAGTAATGCAGCTCTAAAAGTTGCAACAAACTACGCTGATAGCGTTAAGGCAAAAAGTATTAAAACCAACAAAGCCTTTTCTGATGATGTATTAGCGAAAGTTTATATCCCATACTATATGCCTACCAAGTTTCCTTACGGTGATATAGGTACAAAAGCGTCTATTACATACAATTATTCTCAAACCAAGCCAACCTATTTGGCTGATCTTACAACAATAAACATTCTTAGTACAGCCGATTATCAAACTGTATGGGCTCATCCTATTGAGTATGTTAGTGCTTTAACTCCAGCAAAATCTCCAGTTACTTATATTCCTACATTATTAGCGTCAAAATTTCCAACTGCTACTAATGGTACCTATAAGTTTGTAGAGTATAACTACTCAACCAATGAACCAACATCAGCAGTAATAGATTTTAAATATTTTTATGAAGATTTCACTGCTCATACCTTTGCCACTTCTTCACCATATACTACTATTTCAGAAAATGGTTGGCTAAATAAAGATACAACTGCAACGCTAACCTGGATAGGTAAAGTCTACAGTGGAAATAAGTACGCACAGGTTACCTCAAATGGTTCATTGGTGAAAAATAATGTTTTCCTTATTACCAAAAAAATCGATTTACGGTACGCTATTGCCCCTCAATTTTCTTTTGATATTAACGTAGGTTACTGGAATGCAGATTGTTTAACCGTATGGATTTCTGATGATTTTGATGGTAATACAGCTAATATTGGGGATGCTACATGGGTTGATTTATCTTCAGATTTCACTTTCCCACAAACTCCAACCTCTGGGTATGGAACGCTAGCCCCTGCAGGTACATCGGACTTATCAAGTTATGTAGGGAAACAAGTTTACATTGCTTTCAAATATAGCGGTGATGGTCGTTCGGCTGCCGATCGTGGTGCTGATCCACTTCGTACAACGACCTATCAGGTTGACAATGTAAAGGTTTCTGAAATGAGAACTGCATTATCTATCCCTAGCTCGGAAAAACAGTATGTTATTTACAAGTTCAATGGAACAACTTGGGTTACACCTCTAGCTACTGATGGTGTTTTTGTTTCTCTTCAACCAGCAGATTACACAACACTTGGATTAAGCTACATTTCCTCAGTAAATGTTCCTTTGTATATTCCTAATTTCTTGAAAAACAAATATCCATATGCTCTTGAAGGCGATGTTAAAATTGTTGTATATAAATCGAGTAGCACTATTACTTATTCAGGCGCGACCCAATTTATATATACTGGAGGTGTATGGACTTTGAATGATTTTGCAATTGACCAAACTTCTGTGTTTAAACTAAAAGATGCTGGTTGGGTATTCTATGATGCAGATATTCTTTTGGGCTTAAATCCTGCAACAGGTAATAGTTCAACCAACCTAGGCAACTTTACCATGGTTAGCGTTGACGGAACTCAAGTTTGGGCTTGGGATGCTGCTTATGGAATGAAAATGTCAGGTTACTCAGGAAGTAATTTAGCAAATGAGGATTGGCTAATTTCTCCTGCTATGAACTTCACCGAAAGATTAGCTCCAACTCTAACATTTGATCATACCGGTAAGTATTTTGGTACAATGACAAACGAAGCTACTCTTTGGGTATCTACAAATTATGTTGACGGTTTACCATCAACCGCAACTTGGACTCAGGTTACTATTCCTACATATATGTCTGGAAATGACTATACTTTTGTTAGTTCTTCAGAAATTAATCTCTCAGCTTATGCAGGAAACAGTAGTGTTCGAATTGCTTTCAAATATTTAAGTACCACTGCTGCTGCAGGTACTTGGGAAGTAAAGAACGTATACGTTTTTGAAAAAGAAACTAAATAAATTTTTATAGACTCTTTGAAAAAAACCCGTTAGAAAAGTCTAACGGGTTTTTTATTTTCCTGTTAATAACATCTAATAAAATGGGGTTGACTTTTTCCACCCCTTTGTAATTCTGTGCATTAAATCAATTCATCTATAAGAAACAATCATTGTGTTGCATATATAATTGGTTACTAGTCTTTTATAGCATATCTAGATATTTCGATCTAAAACATTTTTTTGTTTAACCAGCTCATTCCCAATCCTAAAATTGTAAACTTTTGCTTAACAGCTGAACATTAAGGGGTTCTGCTATTTTATTGGTTTTCAATTAATTTCCATGTTAATAACTATGATTTAATGTTAATATTTTCGGCCTAGCTTTATAGCTCAAAAGTAAGGTTGGTTTAATAAATTCGTAAATATTTTTCCATTGAGAGAATTTTTTGTGATTCTCTTTTTTTTCAACCAGTTAGAAAAATCAAAGTAAATAGAATATAGCAACACCTTCAAGCAATATGAAAAAGGAGGATAATACAACCGTAATGAGCGAGCTAAAGGACAAGGTTAAGACCTACTCACACGATGAAGCAGTAGAGGCAAGCATTAAGTATTTCAAGGGTGACGAGATGGCCGCCAAAGTTTGGGTTAGCAAATACGCTTTAAAGGATTCTTTTGGGAATATCTTTGAGGTTTCGCCCGATGATATGCACCACCGATTAGCTTCCGAGGTAGCTCGAATAGAGAAGAGGTATCCAAACCCATTGAGCGAAAATGAGGTTTACGAACTTTTTAAGGACTTTCAGTATATAGTTCCTCAAGGAGGGCCAATGACAGGTATTGGAAATCAGTACCAAATCGCCTCTCTTTCGAACTGCTTTGTTATTGGAACTCGTAATGAGGCCGATTCCTATGGCGGAATTATGAAGGTAGATGAGGAGCAGGTTCAACTGATGAAGCGTCGCGGGGGTGTAGGACACGATCTATCACATATCCGCCCCAAAGGAAGTCCAGTATTAAATAGCGCCCTTACTTCAACAGGTGTTGTTCCTTTTATGGAGCGATACTCAAACTCAACCCGCGAGGTTGCTCAGGATGGACGTCGTGGTGCATTAATGCTAAGCATCTCTATTAAGCACCCCGACTCCGAAAAGTTTATCGATGCAAAGATGGAACCCGGTAAAATTACCGGAGCTAACGTTTCCGTTAAGATTGATGATGATTTTATGAAAGCCGTGCTTTCAAAAGGTACGTACGTTCAGCAATACCCATTGAGCGCTAGCAAACCAAAATATCGTAACGAGATTTACGCACACGACCTTTGGAACAAGATTATACACAATGCATGGAAATCAGCCGAACCGGGTGTTCTGTTCTGGGATACCATTATTAGAGAATCGGTTCCCGATTGCTATGCCGACCTTGGTTACAAAACCGTTTCGACCAACCCCTGCGGAGAGATTCCTCTTTGTCCATACGATAGCTGTAGATTAATCGCATTAAATCTTTATAGCTATGTTGAGAATCCATTTACTCCCGAGGCACGTTTTAACTTCGATCTTTTCAAGAAACACGTAATCGCTTCGCAACGTATAATGGACGATATTATCGATCTTGAACTTGAGAAAATTGACGCAATCCAGGCAAAAATTGATAACGATCCAGAAGACGAGGAGATTAAACAAGTAGAGCGTAACCTATGGCGAAAGATTCGTCAGAAGGCTATTGAGGGTCGTAGAACCGGTATCGGTATTACTGCTGAAGGCGATATGCTTGCAGCATTAAACTTAAAGTACGGTTCCGATATAGCTATTGATTTTGCTGTTGAAGTTCAAAAAACATTAGCCATTGAAGCATACCGCTCATCGGTTTACCTTGCTAAGGAACGCGGTCCTTTCCCAATTTTTGATCCTCAGCGCGAAAAAAACAATCCTTTTATAAACAGACTTAAAGATGAGGATGCAACCCTTTATAGCGATATGGTGAAGTATGGCCGCCGTAATATTGCTTTACTAACCATTGCACCAACAGGAACAACCAGCTTAATGACTCAAACAACATCAGGTATTGAGCCGGTTTTTCTCCCAGTATACAAGCGTCGTCGTAAGGTTAATCCAGGCGATCAAAACGTAAACGTAACTTTTACCGATGAGGTAGGCGATAATTGGGAAGAATTCAACGTATTCCACCATAAATTCCTAACATGGCTTGATATAAACGGTTATAATACCGAAGAGGTAAAATCATACACTGAAGAACAAATTGATGAGCTGGTAAATAAATCTCCCTACTTCCAAGCAACTTCAAATGATGTTGATTGGCTAAGTAAAGTGAAGATGCAGGGAATGATCCAGAAATGGGTTGACCACTCAATCAGTGTTACCGTAAACCTCCCTGCCGATGCAACAGAAGATTTGGTAGCAAAAGTTTACCAAACTGCATGGGAAAGTGGATGTAAAGGTTGTACTGTTTACCGCGATGGGTCACGTGATGGCGTTCTTGTATCCAACAAAAAGGATAAAGGAGAGGATAAGGATGAATCTACATTCCCGGCAAAACGCCCTGACGTGTTAGAATGTGATGTAATTCGCTTTAAAAACAACCATGAGAATTGGATCGCTTTTGTTGGCCTTTATAACAACCGTCCTTATGAAATCTTTACTGGTATTTCAGAAGACGATGTGCTTCCAATTCCAAAGCTTGTTACAAAAGGTAAGATCATCAAGATTAAAGACGAAAACGGTAGTCGATACGATTTCCAGTATGTTGACAAATACGGTTACACCAATACTCACGGTGGGTTATCGCACATGTTTAACAAGGAGTTCTGGAACTATGCGAAACTGATTTCGGGTGTGCTCCGTAATGGAATGCCAATTCCCGATGTTGTAAATCTAGTTTCATCGCTTCGTCTCGATAGCGAAACCATTAACACATGGAAAGCGGGTGTTGAGAGAGCACTAAAGAAATACATCCCCGATGGTACAAAAGCAAAAGAAGGAAAGAAATGTCCTTCATGCGGCTCTGCATCGCTCATTTATCAAGAGGGGTGTTTGATCTGTAAAAATTGTGGACACTCAAAATGCGGATAAAATAATAGCTTGATAAATAAACTCCGTTTGAAAACCTTCCCAAATGCCTTTAAAGTGGGGAGGTTTTTTTATTAATATAATAATATAGATCCTTCGCATTCGCTCAGGATGGCACATTCTGTCATGCTGAACGTAGTGAAGCATCTTTTCACTTTAACTTTCTAAGAATATCCCTCATTTGACTGTAGGTTGGCTTAGGATGACAGCTATGAAAAAAACTAACCTTTATTGTGTTAAATCGATAAACTCATAGCTTGTCCCTTTCCATTTTAAGTACTTGATAAAATCGTTATACTTAATGATTAGAGATGCTGTGTTTAGATTTGGATGAAAGCTAAGCCTTTCGGCTTGTTGAAGGTTGCTGTCGAGAAATAGATGAACATGATTTGTTGCATCGTGTATTAAACCAAACGGAGAAACAGAACCCGGTTCTATGCCAAGATATTTCATCATTCGTTGGGGTGAGGCAAAAGTTAACTTACCCTGTTTTAGAAGTTTCTCGAGCTGATGGATGTTTACAATACAACGATAATCAAGAATAACTAAATAGTGCTTGTCCCCTTTATGGTTGCGAAGAAAAATGTTCTTGCAGTGAGTTGAATCAATACCTGCCCAATACTTTGATGCCTCCTCAACTGTTGGAACAGGAGGATGTTCGTGATAATCAAACTTAATATCTAGTTCTTGAAGTACTTTGTAAATAGAGGGATCGCCTCTTAATTGATCGGTTTGAGACATTTGAAAGTATTAACCTCTAAGTTGAGCAAGTGCTTTATTAACATCTTCGAGATTAAAGTAATCAGGATCGTAATTATCTCCGTACCATTCTGAAATCAACGTAAACTCCTTTTTCTTATTCGACATCATCTCAAGAGCCATCTCATAGCCAGTAACTCCGCCGGAATCTTCGGGTGGCGCTTTACGAACCCCTGCTACACAAAGTGGGTATTGACCTGTATTGGGGTAATCAAATTCTTTTAGCAAAGAAATATCTATTGTCCAAGAATCGCCGTAATCATAGACATAGGTAATATTATTACCTTTAGAAAGTACATCGCAAAGTTTGACCTGATCCTCCTTTTTAATATCATCGCCCTTTGATGTTTGGTAAAAGTGTAAATGAAAGTTTTCCCAAGCAAACAGGGCTTGAAAAACCTCATGTAGTATTTGAAGATCAATTGTACTATTTACTCGAAAAGTTCTTGAAACCTCGAATTTTAATCCGATTAAAGAAGCTTTTATTTCAAATATTTTTGCCATGCATTAAATTTATATCCCTTAAAAACCAAATCTACAAAACAATTAGATTTAATTCCAGCATTTAGGCATTCTTTTTAACAATTGGCAATACTAAATCAGTCCCTTTTTGAATTTTTCACTAATAACTTTAAGCATATCGTCGGTCATCGACTCAAGATTCCACTTTGGACTCCATCCCCACTCCTTACGAGCACATAAATCGTCCATATAGTTTGGCCAGCTATCAGCGATTGCTTTCTTAACTGGCTCAACATTATAGCTCATTGTAAAATCTGGAATACGTTTCTTAATCGCAGCATAAATCTTTTCTGGATCAAAACTCATTGCGGTGATATTGAAACTATTACGGTGAACAAGCTTTGAAGGATCTGCTTCCATAAGCTGAACACAAGCATCAAGAGCATCGGGCATATACATCATGTCGAGGAATGTACCTTCGGGTAATGGGCATGTAAATTTCTTATCCTTAATTGCTCCATAGTAAATCTCAACTGCATAGTCAGTTGTACCACCACCGGGCAATGTAACATTTGAGATAATTCCAGGGAAACGAACGCTTCGCGTATCAACACCAAAACGGGTGAAGTAGTAATCGCTAAGCATTTCGCCAGTAACCTTACAAACACCATAAATAGTTGTTGGGCGCATTACAGTATCCTGGGGAGTATTATCGTGTGGTGAGGTTGGTCCAAAAGCGCCGATTGAGCTTGGGGTAAACACAGCACATTTATTCTCGCGTGCAATCTCTAAAGAATTCATTAATGCACCCATGTTGATCTTCCATGCCAATTGAGGATTCTTTTCGCCAGTTGCTGAAAGTAAGGCAACTAGGTTAAAGATGGTATCGATTTTATACTTCTTGACAATTTCAGCAAACTTTTTGGTATCGAGGGCATCCAACTCTTCAAAGGGTCCATTCTCGATAAGCTTGTTGCACGCGCTACAGTTAATATCAGTAGCTACAACATTATTCTGACCATAAATATTCTGTAGGAAAGGAACCAATTCGGAACCAATTTGTCCACCAGCACCAACGATAAGTATTTTTTTCATGGCTTAATTTATAATTTGCTGTTAATACGGTTAATCGACTTAATAATTTCAGCACAAAAGTATATATTTTGGTTAAATCGTAACTAAAAATGTGATATGTTTTAAAAATCATAAATAAATCACTCTATTACAATCTCATCAATAAACAGCCACGAATCCTCACCGGGACTAGTATGCCAAGATGGAATCTTCCCATAGCTCTTAGCAAACACTTTGACATATCTTGCCTTTACGTCAAGGTCTGCTTTGAAATCCTTAACAATTGCTGCGTAATCATTATCGGGGCTATCGTTATTCAGTGTATTTACTTTTGTAAAATTGGTTCCATCTTCTGAAACATAGAATTCAACATACTTAGGAAGCCAAATCCAGGGGCTAATATCCTGAAAAAATCCTGCTGTAATAGAATGAATTGGTTTAATTGTGCCTAAATCAATAATTGCTTCAAAGTCCTGCCCTTGGTAGCCCTGCCATCCACCCAACCTAAAGTTTTTAGCACCCCTAATGCCATCAATTAGTCCTTCTGGACCACCCGCCGAGTACTGGTGACTATAATTACTTTTAATAGTAATTCGATTACCATTGGTAACCCTTACAAATGAGCCTTCTATAGTATTGCTCTTACTTCCATTTGCATCAACAGAATAGACTCTGACCACAGATGATTCCTTTATTTTGATTTCATTCCCATCTTTCCAAACCAAGTCACCAGAATTACCCGTCAATGGTGAAACCGAGTAGACAATTTTTTGATCCTTGCTGGTTGGAGTTACGTTGATTACTAAACTATCCCTAAATGATCGGGAAGCACTTGTAAAGTTAGGAACAGCTGTGGCTAAATAATCTGTTATTGTTGTTACCTGAACGTTGCTACCTGCCGATGCCCATTCTTTGTTCGGCATATCTGACATCACGAGTTTTAGTTCCCCTCCAGCCATTATCTCGGAGTAATCGACCCAGCATCTTGATAACGGCTTACCATTAAGAAATGCCTCTTTAATGTAGATGTTTTTTGCCGAGTTATTCTCTGCTATAATTTTAAACTTCTTTCCATTCTCGAGGTTGAATTGGACTTTCCCAAAAAGAGGTGAGCCAATAGCATACTGAGTATTTCCCGGGCACACAGCATAAAGGCCTACTGAGCTAAGCACATACCAAGCACTCATCTGTCCACAATCCTCGTTTCCACATAAACCATCTGGTTTACTTGTGTACATTTCATCCATGATTTTGCGAACTATATTAGCTGTTTTCCAAGGCTTACCAACAAAGTTGTAAAGGTAAGCCATGTGGTGACTTGGCTCGTTTCCATGTGCGTACTGACCGATTAACCCGGTTATATCTGATTGAACTCGTCCAGCCATGTTTGATGGGGCGTTAAACAGATCGTCCAATTTCTTCTCAAAGTTTGATGCCCCACCATGCAGTTTAATTAAACCGCTAATATCCTGTGGAACATAGAAGCTATACTGCCAGCTATTTGCTTCGGTAAAGTTGTTATCCACCTCAACTGGATCGAATGACTCTTTCCAACCTCCATTGTAACGTGGGCGCATAAATCCGGTTGATTGATCGAATAGGTTCTTGTAAAACTGTGCACGATTGATGTAATCTTTATAATCAGCCTCATTGCCCAGCGATTTTGCCATTTGTGCAATGCACCAATCATCATAGCTATATTCTAAAGTTTTTGAAACTGATTCGGATTCTTCATCACCTGGTATAAAACCATACTTACGATAGGCTTCCAAACCCAAATGATTCATGTTTGAACTGTGTTTCATTGCTTCAAATGCATACTTCCCGTCAAATCCTCTAATCCCCTTTATCCATGCATCAACTATAACAGGAACCGCGTGATAGCCAATCATACAGTACGTTTCATTAGCATCGAGTTCCCAAACCGGAAGTAATCCTCCATACTCATAATGCGATAGAAAAGTGTTTACATAATCATTTGTGCGCTTAGTGTCGATTATAGTCATTAGAGGATGGTAGGCGCGATAGGTATCCCAAAGTGAGAATACGGTATATGGTGTAAATCCTTCGGCTTTGTGAGCCTGCTTATCCATTCCAAGGTACATTCCATCAACATCTGAGAAGATATTCGGAACAACCATTGAATGGTATAGTGCAGTATAAAATGTCGAAAGCTGGTCGGGTGTACCCTTGTCTACAATAATCTTATTTAACTCTTTATTCCAAAGTGCATATCCGTTTTTAGCAACCTCATCAAAATTCCACCCGGGAATTTCCATCTCCAGATTCTTAATAGCTCCTTCGTAACTAACTGCCGATATACCAATCTTTACTAGAAGTTTGTTATCCTTTAAATCTTTGAATTTAAACCATGCTTTAAGATTTTTACCTTGACTAACACCTTCAACACTTGAAATCATTAAACTACCATCTGCAGTATGAACTTCTCCTTGCTCTATTGGACTTGAGAATCGGATTACAAAATAAACCCTTTGATCGTCTGCCCAGTGTTTAGATTGACGAAATCCCCTAACCTCGTTGTTCCCTACTATTTGGATCCAAGAATCTAACACTTCGTCGCGATGTTCAAGGTCAAGAATAATATTTACCTCCCCTGCACTAGAAAAAGTATAGCGATGAAAGCCAACCCTTGCAGTTGCAGTTAATTCCGCTAAAACTTTAGGTTTTTCGAGAAATACCGAGTAGTAATCAGGCTTGGCCTTTTCGGTTGATTTTTTAAATAGTGATGAGTATAGTTTATTATCCAACTCTGGTTTTCCAACCGTTGGCATTATAAGAATATCGCCAAGATCGCGGCAACCTGTTCCGCTTAAATGGGTGTGCGAAAAGCCATAAATCACTGAATCGCTGTTATGATAGCCGGAGCAACCATCCCAACCGGTTAACCTTGTATCTGGACTAAGCTGAACCATTCCGAAGGGTACCGTTGCACCTGGGTAGGTATGTCCATGAAAATCGGTTCCAATAAATGGGTTAACGTACTTAGCCACATCTTTTACTTGAGCATTAGAGAGCATTGCACAAGCAATTATTGCAATTATAATAGAAGTTCTTTTCATAAATAAGTGTTTTTCTCTGCGCACTTTGCGTCTCTGCGGTTAATCTATTTCACCGCAGAGGCACGGAGAACGCGGAGGTTTATACTAAAAATTATTTACATATCTCTTAAATCCCTGTTTAAGGATTGGCACATTAAAATTTATTAAGTAACCCAAACGTTTATCTGCAAGTTTTAAATAGGTTATCAATTGAGCTTCATGAACTGGTAATAGCACTTCGACAGCCTTTAACTCAATAATTATCTCATTCTCCACAAGTAGATCAATTCTAAACTCTTTCCCTGTATTTTGGTTCCTATAAATTACCGGCAACGAAACCTCTTGCATTACTATAATCCCTCTTGTAGTTAATTCAGTATATAAACACCACTGATAAACGGATTCAAGAAGACCTGGCCCAAGCTCTTTATGAACAAGTATAGAGGCATCCAGAATTTGACCGCCTAAGAAATTGTACCTTTCTTTTTCCATTTCTGGTATTATTTTCACCGCGGAGTCGCTGAGGTCGCAGAGTTCAATACACTCTCTGCGTATTCCCCATCTCTGCGGTTAGTTATTAATCAAATAATCAAACAACGATTTAACTTCTACTCCATTAAAACTTCCTTTAAGCAATTTCACTTTATAATCTTGGTTAGGAATCATGTTGAAGTAGTTATTCTCTACCTTAAAATCTTGAGAAGATGAAATTATCTGAACGTAAAATGCAGGGCGTTTACTCGAAAGAATCAGGTAATTTCCATCAATACCTTTTTCAACTTTAACCTTTATTTCAGGATTTTGAAGCTTTAGGTTTCCGGGTTTGCAATTAAAATCGTAATTGATGTATGCTTCGCCTTCATTAGACCTGAATTCAGTATATGTAAAAATGCTAGATGAATCGGTAATGCTATAATTATAAGGTGTTGTGAATATTTGCTCTGAACAATTCGGTTTGACAGTTAGTGTTTGCTGCCAACCTTTAACAACAACTCCAGAAAGATTTATTACTTGAACATTCAATTTGCCTTCTTTACTTTTAAGATAGTCTGAAACAGCATTTACAACTATTTCTCCTTTTTCAACTCTACTTGAAATAAGAATTGGCTTGTATGCTTCTCGAACGGTGTATTGAACTGCTTTCCATCTCCCATAATAATCGATACTTGACCATGACACAACCGGCCAGCAATCGTTCAACTGCCAGTAAAGAGTACCCATGCATCGTGGCTTTGCCAATCTATGGGATTCAATCGCGGTTCGATAGCCAATCGATTGTACAATTTGGCTCAGGTATACCTCTTGCTCAAGCGATTTAGGGTTAAAACCCTCTCTCTGCATATATTTGGTTATTGTCTGATACCCTACAGAATGTTTCTGATGGCAATTTAATTCTGTTGAATCAGGTTCAGATTTACCATCCTTTGAAAACGAATAAACTGTCTTTAGATCAGGATAACCCTGAAAACCGTACTCGGACATAAACCGAGGCACCTTACTCTTGTAAACACTAAATGGCTCAAATCCCCACCAAACGCCCCAGTAATGCGAATCGCCTTCAGTCATACTTGTCTTTCGACTCCAACCGTTTTTTGGTGAAGAAGGCCAATAAGGCCTTTGTGGATCAACGCTGGTTAAAACTTCGGGGATTAACTGATGAAAAATTTTTAAGTAATCATTCCATATTTTAGATGAGTCAGCCTTTGAAAAGTTATACTGTTGCTGCCAGCCCCAGTTATGCCAAGCCTCATCAACCTCATTGTTACCACACCATAAGGCAATGCTTGGATGATTTCTCAACCTTAAAACTTGCTGGGTAACTTCCTCCTTCACATTCTGAAGGAATGCTGAATCGCCGGGGTACATGCTACCAGCAAACATAAAATCTTGCCAAACCATGATGCCAAGACTATCGCATAGTTCGTAGTAACGATCCTCCTCATAAGCACCTCCTCCCCATAAACGAAGCATGTTAATGCCAGAATTTGCAGCATCAACAAGCTGCTCTTTTAGCTTCTGTTTTGAAGCAGAAGGAAGGAAACTTTGCCGTGGAATAACATTCGCTCCCTTCATGAACACAGGAATACCATTGAGATTAAAGTAAAAACTTTTACCAATACTTTCGGGTTCTTGAACCAATTCAAGCCTGCGAATCCCATAGCTCACAAGCTTTGTTTGTTTAAGGCCTTCCCCTTCAACTAAAAAATTGAGGTTGTACAAATACGGCTTACCCAAGCCGTTACTCCACCAGAGATTTGCGTTTTTGATTCTAAAAGAAACTTTAATCTTACTAGTACTTGTTCCCGCTCTATCCTTAAAGCTCCCAAGCGAGTGTTTTCCTTCAGATACTTTTATTTTAATATGTTGGAATCGTGCAGAAGAAATCAACATTTCTGCAGTCAAATAAGCATCCCCGTGGTAAATTGAATCGGTGTGAACCTGAATATCTTTGATAGTAATATCTCTCCACGATTGTATGTACACAGGTTTCCAAATACCGCAGGTGATAAAACGTGGCCCCCAATCCCAACCAAACTGGTAAGGCGATTTACGAACAAAAGCCCATTCTCCCCCAGGAAGGGTGTAAGGAATTTCTTTTGATTTTTGCTTTACCTGATTTAAGGCTGATTTGAAAACAATCCTAATACTATTTTCTCCGGGGATTAATAACTTTTCGCAATTGATAACCCATTTGCGAAACATATTATCGGTATTAAGCGCCAACTTTTCATTTATATAAACATCGGCGTAAGTATCGAGCCCTTCGAAAACTAGGTCAACATGCCTGTTTTTAAAAGTATATTCGTCAACTTTAAATTTCAGTTGATACTCCCAATCAGTTTCATCAACCCAGCCAAGGTTAACATTGTTGCAGCCCAAGAAAGGATCGGGAATTTTCCCATTTTTAAGCAGGTCGGTGTGAATTGTTCCTGGGACATTTGCCAGCAACCACTCATCATTTGTTCCTGCTTTTCTGAACTTCCACCCAAACATTATGGGAAAAGTAAAATCCTGAGCAATAGTTGAACTGCCCAAGAGTAGCAAAAAGAAAACAAGAAAAAATGATTTTCTAGTTTGCATTGCTCATTACTATAGTTTACTTAAAGCATAAGCATAAGCGCCAACCGAAACCGCTTTACTTGTTCCAAGGCGCGACAGCCCTACACCTATACGTTTCATTGGATCGTAATCAACAAATTTTTCGGTGTATGGGACTTTAACCTTGGTTAAACCTCCTTTTGCCATCGCCCCCCTACCATTTTCATCTTCAAGGCTAAAAGCCTTCATCTCCAAACGATCAACGTTTCCACCTCCGCGACTACTTATTTTCCCATTAAGAATTGAAAACATTGAAGGGGAGAATAACTTCCAAGCATTAGCAAGTCCACCTCCAATTACTATAATTGAATCGGTAAGGGTTACTGCATTTGCAAGGGCATCGCCTAAAACAATACCAAGCTGTTCAAACGCTTTCAGCGCGGCCTCTTTGTTCCCCTTTAACTTACCTTCGGCTATTTCAAATATCTCCTTGGGAGATAAATTGCTATTATCTCCAGAAATCTGCTGATAAACCCTTTGAACTGCTCGAATACTTATTCCCTCTTCGGCAAAGAGATTGCTATCGGGGTAGTTTCTCATCAGCCAAATCTCCGATGCAGCAGAATTATCGCCCAAATAAAGTTGATTGTTGTAAACTAACCCTCCGCCAAATCCGGTGCCTATTGTAACACCAAAAAGATTTTTATACTGTTTTGAGCTTCCGGCTTGCTTTAGCATACTATTTACCTCGGGGAGTAGCCCGGCAATGGCTTCTCCGTATGCGAAAAGATCGCCATCATTATTGATAAAAACAGGTACTCTAAAAATCTCCTGAAGCATTGGCCCCAATGCTATTCCACCGCGAAATGCGGGTAGGTTTCCCAAGTCGCCGATAATGCCCTTAGGGTAATCAGCAGGACCAGGGAAAGCAAAACTAATAGCTACGGGTTTATCATGAAGCTGGACTTCAACCTCCTTGAAACCCGAAACAATTGAGTTCAAACATTTCTCCAGATCATTCCCGTGGCTGGGAAAAGTGATTGGTTCTACAATGGTTTCAAACCCTCTGATAGCAGAAAAAACGAAGTTTGTTCCTCCTGCATCAAGAGTCATTACTATTCTTTGATCGCCTGTATATTTCATGTAATGATCAGCTGTTTATCAATATTATTAAACCTGAATTATTGAGCTACTTTTTTACTCCCACGAAGTGAAAGGATAAGTAAATAACCAAAACAAATTGCAGGTATAATGAAAGAAATTGCATTCATATTCATATCAACCATCTTACCCATAACAAGCGGTATAATTGCACCACCTGAAATTGCCATACACATTAACCCACTAAGCTCATTTGCTGCTTCTGGTTTCTCCTCAACAGTAATTGAGAATAGAAGTGGCCAAATATTAGCAAAGCCTAAACCACCTAATATCACACCAGCAATAGCGAATGGTAAAGAGCCTAACATAAGAAGTAATACCCCGGCAAGACCCATCAATGCAGAAATTCTGAAGAAATTCTTAGGGCTAAGTACAGTAAGTGTAACCCCACCTACTAAACGACCAATTGTAAGAAGTAAGAAAAATAATGGAGCACCGTATCTACTCGCTTCCTCAGGTGACATTCCGATTGCTTTGTTTAAAGGAAGAAGAAACCTAGCCATGCATACTTCTGCTCCTACGTATAAAAATATGCCAATTACGGCCATCAGAAAGATTGGTTTCTTTAACAAACCAAGGCTAGAGCCTAAACTTGGAGGAACATCTGCTTTTGTCTCTTCAACTTTTATAAATAGGACTGAAAGAAAAGTTACTGCCATTATTATAAAAAACACTGGAAAAGCCGCTCTCCACCCCAAACCACTGAACATTGCAATAGCAGCCACTGCAGTTACTAAGTAGGCAGAAGCAGTACTACCTATTCCTTTTATTCCTTGTGCAAATGCTAAGTTCCGGCTGTAAGCACCAGTTGAACTAACATCTCTCATAATTGGATTGCCCGACACTTGTAAAAAAGTAGTACCAATTCCAAGAATTAAAATACTGCAACAAAGTAAAGCATAGCTAGGTTCTATAATTGTTGGAATTAATAATGCTATTGCATTCAATCCTAAACCAAGAAGCAGTAAGTTCTTTTTCCCAACGCGGGCAGCAAGTAAACCACCAGGCACGCTAAATACAGCAAAAGCAATAAATACAAAAAAAGGTAGCAGTGTTGCCATTACGTTGTTTAGCTGGTACTGATTTTTAACCGCATCGGACATGGGGCCCATAGCATCTGCAATGCCCATTGTTAGAAATACTAAGAAAATTGGAATGGTTTTACGGTTCATGGCTAATAATTTTGAGTTATTTATTTTTTAGTGGTTGATTCTCTTGGGATGAATTCAACGGGTAAGTACTTCTTATCAGTTTCTTTACTTTTTGAATCATCTTTTAAAAGCTTTAGAAGGATTTCAAAAGCAGCAGCGCTTAACTCATCTACAGGTTGGGATATCGCCGTTACTGAAGGATGAATTATGTTGAAGTAAGGAACATCATCGAAGCAAACTAAACCGATTTGATTTGGAATATCAATATTAAACTTACGAATAGCCTGTAAGCAGGCCGTTGCAAGGTTATTATTCAATGCAAAAATACTGTCGGGAAGTTCATTCTTAGCTTTCATAGTACCTATTAAATCCTCAACATATTTAGTTGGATCTTCAAATGGAACATGAACTACCTGTGGTTTTATCGATCGCTTCCTCATCTCGTTTACAAAACCCTCACAACGTTCGCGGATTGTATATGCATGTGCTGGATTGATAGCAAGTACCAAAGGATTTTTATAACCTTTCTCTGCTAAATGGGCTGCAGCCTGTGCCGCGCCTTCCCTGTTCTGGGTAACAACTGATGAAACCTCAAGCCCATCAAATAGCCTATCGATAAGTACAACGGGGAACCCTTCTGATCGTAGCTTATTGAATTCATCGGGATTCTCCTGCGATGAGGAGATAATTAGGCCATCAACCTGTTTGTTTCGAAGCAGTTTAATTAAGCGAAGCTCACGTTCAATATCCTCATCGGTGCTGCAGGTAATCAAGTTATACCCATGCTCCTCGGCTAAGTCCTCTATATTACGAGCAATGCGCGAATAAAATCCATTAGCAATATCCGAAACAATAAGGCCTATTGTAAATGATTTGCCCAGCCTCAAACCTCGGGCAAAATGGTTTGGCTTATAGTTTAACTCTTGAGCTTTTGCAAGCACCCGTTTTTTTGTTTCAGCAGATATCCCGTGTTTTGCATCCTTATTGTTTAGAACAAGCGATACAAGTGCTCGGGAAACTTTAAGACTCTCAGCAATGTCGTTAAGTGAAACACGTTTTTTTCTCATACAAACCTCCAGAAGCAAATGTAAAAAAGTTTTCCTAAAACGATTTAGGTAATTAGTTTTCTTTTATCAAAAAAGTAAAATACAGATAAAATCAGTGCTTGAAAGAATAAGGGAAAATGAATAGAACAACCATTAGTTTAATTAATTTTGGTTTAATAATTGATAAGCTAAATGCAAAATATAAAACCATGAAAAAAGGACTACTATTTCTATTATTACCATTGATTGCCCTTACCTCAAATGCTCAGGAAAAAAGGGTTAAGTCGAAAGTTATATCTGCAACCGTTTACGCTCAAGGAGCACAAATAACAAGGGTGGCAAAAGTTTATCTCGATAAAGGAGAAAACCGGGTAGTGCTAACTAATCTGCCACCTTCCCTTGATGAGTCATCGATACAGGTTAGCTGTGGAGAAGCAACCATTGTATCGGTTACTAACCAAAAAAATATGCTTGATTCCTTGTCTCAAAGTCAAGAATTTCAAAAACTACAAGGGAAAAAGAAAGAAATTGAGAAAAGAATAAAAGTTGAACAGGCTTTACTACAAACCATTGATACAGAGAAAGATGTTCTTCTTTCAAATAAGAAGCTTGTTGGAGAGCAAGGGGTGAAACTCGAAGATTTAAAAAACTCGCTCATTTACTTTAGAACCAGACTCGAAGAATTAGAAAGAACTAAAGTAGACAAAGAAGAGCTGATTGAAAATTTAAATAGCGATTTACAAAAAATCAATGATCAACTTCTACTTTTATCAACCGAAAAAGTTAAAAACACAAGTGAGGTTGTTGTTGTGTTCAATGCTAATCAGACAATTGAGGCAGGAATCAAAATAAAGTACTTTACCTATAACGCTGCTTGGTATCCTACATATGATGTAAGAGCCAATAGCATCAACGATCCTTTAGTAATTTCCTGTAAAGCCAACGTTTACCAAACAACCGGTGAAGATTGGAGTAAAGTTAAACTATCCGTTTCTTCAGGTAACCCTACGGCGGGATCAACAGCTCCAACCATTGAGCCTTGGTTTATTGATATTGTTTATCCTTACAAAAAGTTATACGATGCGCTTCAAGGTAAGGCTTCAGGAATACAAATACGAGGTGCAAAAAGCATAAATGAAGAGTATGATAAGAAAGAAATTGTTGATGATGTGGTCTCTCTAGAAATGCCTGTTTCTGTTTCTGAAAGTCAAACCAATTTTACTTTTAATATCGATGTTCCTTATGATATACCATCAAAGCAACAGCCAACCGTTGCAATTCTTCAATCTCCAACATTAAAAGCAACCTACCAGTATAGTTCTGTTCCTAAACTATCTGAAAATGCCTACCTAGTTGCAAATATTACAGATTGGCAAACTCTCAACCTTATGAATGGAGATGCAAATCTTTACTTCGAAAATAATTTTGTTGGTACAACCTACCTCGATACAAAAGCATTTAATGATACCCTTAAACTTTCGCTAGGTAAAGACGAAAGTATTGCTATAAAACGAACTATAGTAAAATCATTTACTGAGAAAAATTTAGTGGGATCAAAAATCACCGAAACCCGAGTATGGGAAATTACCATTACCAATGGGAAAAAACAGGATGTAGAGATTGATCTAAAGGATCAAATTCCCGTTTCTTCAAATGAAAAAGTTAAGGTAAAGCTAATAGATCAGAGCGGTTCCGATTATACAACTATTACAGGAATTCTAAAATGGACTGTAAAACTTAAACCTACCGAAACTAAGAAAATCCAATTTTCATATTCAGTTGAGTACCCAAAAGGGAGTCAAGTAAATCTTGAATAGAACCTTAGAAATTATTATAAACCAAACGCCTACTTTTCGTAGGCGTTTTTTATACTCCCTGTCTATAAAATCAAGCTATTGATAAATATCACTTTTTATCTTAAACATTAAACACTACTAGCTGTTTTACAATTATATCGGGCATTTGACGGGTTATGTAATTTTATCATGTCGTATTAAACAACTATAATATTACCACAGAACCAATAGGTTGAATTGTAGCCATAGGAAGAATGTTTATCTTTGTCAGCAGAAAATGGAATAAATTATTTCAAATTAGATAGCCCAATTATTCAATATACTATTAAATTATTTAACACCTCTTTATTATGATCTCAAGTCAAGACTTAGTGCGTATAGGCGTATTCTACGATGGTAACTACTTTTTGCACGTAAGCAACTACTACAATTACTTTCACCCAAGACGCAAACGGCTTAACATAGCAGGTTTGCACGAGTTTATCAGAAACATGGTAGCTCGTGAGGAGGATGTGGATGCAAAGTATTGTCAGGTTATTGAAGCCCACTACTTTAGGGGTCGTATTAGCGCGCAGGAAGCAAGCCAACGTGGAAACCAGCTATACAACGATCGCGTTTTCGATGATATTCTAATGTCCGAAGGCGTAGTAACCCATTACTTACCTATCCGTACCCGTGGTGGTAAAAAGGATGATAAAGGGATTGATGTATGGTTAGCCCTCGAGGCTTTTGAACAGGCCTTCTATAAACGGTTTAACGTTCTTGTGCTCATCACCTCCGATGGTGATTACGTTCCATTAATTCGTAAGCTAAACTCTCTCGGATCTAAGGTTATGGTTCTGAGCTGGGACTTCGACTACACCGATGATATGGGTCGTGAGGTGGTTACTCGCACATCGCAGGATTTGATCCGCGAAGTAACCTTCCCAGTTGCAATGCACGATGTTATCAATCATGGTCTTAAATCAAACGATAAGCTGATCGTGAATCTTTTCGCACAGCAGGATTATGGTCAGCCCAAACAGGCTCCGGCGGAATTTGAAAACGATTCTATACAACACGGAGCAGCCATGAACATGAATAATGGCTACGGCTTTATTCAATTCCCTCCAAACAACCTTTTCTTTCATTACCTAGATGTTGTTGAAGGAGATTTTAATGAGATACACGACGGTGATATGCTAGAATTTACCGTTGAAAAAAACGATAAGGGTCAGGATGTTGCTAAAAACGTGAAGAAGGTTGAGTCTATAGAAAATCACGAAGATCCTAATGCTTGGTAATTATTGACCACCTAATATTTCAAAGGGAGAACAAAACGTTCTCCCTTTTTGTTTTTTGAAATTTCTTTTCCCTTTTCTCTTTTCACTCACCACTTTTCTCTTTTCACTTATCTCTTTTTCTTACTTTTGCATTTGATTGATTTTGTAATTATTAAAAAAGCTATGGGAAACACACTTTTAGTTTACAACACGCTGACCCGTAAAAAGGAAGAATTTAAGCCTATAAATCCCGGACATGTTGGCATCTATGTTTGTGGGCCTACCGTTTACAGCGATGTACATCTGGGAAACTGCCGAACATTCATTTCATTCGATTTGATATACAGATATTTTCTGCACTTAGGGTATAAAGTCCGTTACGTCCGTAATATTACCGATGCAGGGCATCTTGAGGGCGATAGGGATGAAGGAGATGATAAGTTTGCAAAAAAAGCCAAGCTGGAGCAGCTTGAACCAATGGAGATTGTTCAGAAATACACTCTTGCTTTTCGCGATGTATTGCATACTTTCAACACTCTTCCCCCAAGCATTGAGCCAACTGCTACAGGCCATATCATCGAGCAAATTGAGATGATTAAGCAGATTCTTGATCAGGGTTATGCTTACGAAATCAATGGTACCGTTTACTTTGATGTAGAAAAGTATAGCAAAGAGTATTCATACGGACAGCTGACCAATCGAAAACTCGAAGAGCTTCTTGAAGGAACCCGCGAACTCGGAGGACAGGATGAGAAACGTGGTCGTCTCGATTTTGCATTATGGATCACAGCAAAACCTGAAACGTTGATGAAATGGCCCTCCCCATGGGGTTGGGGTTTCCCAGGTTGGCATATTGAATGCTCTGCAATGGGTAGAAAATATTTAGGAGATACCTTTGATATACACGGTGGTGGTATGGATTTACAGGCTACACATCATACTAACGAGATTGCCCAATCGCAAGCTTGCAACCATAAAGCCCCTGTGAACTACTGGATGCATACCAACATGCTAACTGTTAATGGCGTTAGAATGTCAAAATCAGCTGGGAATGGATTTTTACCAAACGAACTATTTACTGGAAATCATCCATTACTTGAGAAAGGCTACTCTCCAATGGCTGTAAGGTTCTTCATGCTGCAATGTCATTATAGAAGCACATTAGATTTCTCCAACGAAGCCCTACAGGGTTCTGAAAAAGGGCTGCAAAGGTTAATGGCAGCAAATCGCTTTCTCGATAGAATTAAGCCAACCGATAAATCTACTGTTGATGTTAACGATATCAATAGGGCATTTGATGCGCTTAACGATGATTTTAACAGCCCCGTTGCCATTGCAGTACTATTCGATTGGGTTCGAAATATAAACCTACTTGCCGAGAACAAGGAAACCATTACTGAAGCCGATCTCAAAACGCTTCGCGACACCTTTAGAATCATCACTTTCAATATACTTGGTTTAAAGGATGAGCAAGGCGAGGGGTCAAAGCAAGGCGAGCTAACTGGGAAACTTATCGATATGATGCTGAATATGCGCCTTGAAGCTAAGGCTCGCAAGGACTTTGCAACTTCGGATAAGATAAGGGATGAGCTAACCAAAATGGGTGTTACAGTTAGGGATCGCAAGGATGGGTTTGATTGGGAGATATCTTAAAATAGATTTATCTACTTTTTAATATCGTTAGAATGGACTATCAAACATTTTATGAATATCAACCAGTTGGATTTGGTTTTGGTCGCTTGATATTTCTTATAATTCTATCAGTATTGGGTTATGGATTGGCTTATTACGTGAAAAAAAGCAATGTAAAATATTCATTTCGACGACAAGTATATATTTATATTGGATACCTGATATGTGGTTTTTTTGCTTTAATCGTTATTATCAATCTATCCCACTTTCCACGTATTATAAAAGTTAGAGGGGATTACTATAATATTATTGAATCCAAGAATTATAGCGTTGTTGAAGGGGAAACTAAGGATTACTGCCCTATGTCGCTGGTAAAACAAGATAATGTAAAATATACAGTGAACGGAATACCATTCGTATTTACAGATTTTACTATCCCTAACGATATTCATCATGGTATAAAGATATATACTGGGCCTATTACCAGAAATGATCAAAAGGTTAGAATATCCTATATTACTAGGAATAACGTTAATTATATTTTAAAAATAGAAATAAAGGAATAGCAAAATTTGACGCCTTCTTTTTAAAAATTAGTTGGGCATATCTTGAACAATAATGATTAGATGCTCAATAAAATAAATTTTACCTATGGTTTACTCCGAAACCCTTGTCCCTATTACCGATACCGATAGAGCCTTTCTTAAGAAACAAGCCAAACTTGTTTTACTAATATTTTCGGCTATTGCATTTGTGTTTTTTGGAATAGCTACTGGTTTTTGTATTTACAATGGGGATTGGTATGTCTTGTTTTTCGTTGGTTTTTTTTCATTCGCATTCATATTTATTGGTTTATTCGCTTATCGTAGAGCGTCTATCTATGCCCGACCCGATGCAAAAAAATTGGTAATAGAAGGTGAAATACTCGAGAAAAAAGAGAATACTACAATTCAAGAAAGGGCTGGAAGGCAGGATATGGATACCGAATACTTTCTTGTATTCGTGAACAGAGTAATAAAAGTTAACTACAACCATTACAAAAGTTACAACGCTGGAGATATTGTTCATGTTGAAACTACTGAGAACGGCGAGGTAACCCTCAATATTTCTCCAATCGAGATCAAGGAACGCGAAGAGGTGAACTCGGTTGAAAGCGATTGGCTATCCGATTACTCAGAGTACATGCAAGATGATGAGAGGAAACTGATAAGAAAATCATTGATCAAAAGGACCATAGTTGCTCTTATAATTCTAGTAATAACCTACTTCATAGCCTATATAGCATCTGCTATAATTATTGCTTACAACTTTGAGGGGGCAAGCTATCCTGTTCGTCATTTAATGGTTTTTGGCCGCTATTACGTTGTTGCTCTTTTTGGAATTACCTTTTATGTCCTATTGATCAGAAAACGGCTCTCAGATTTTCTCTCTAACCAAAAGAGAATCATGTTATGCGAGGTTAGCGACAAAATAGAAAGCAACGTAAAACTTCTTGGAAGAAACGTTAGAACCAGCGTAAGGGGAGATTATCATTACATTTTTGTTGGCAAAAAGCTTTACAATATACCAGCAGGTGACTTTCATACCATAGAAATAGGTAACAAAGTAAAAATCCACGTTGGCAATAAATCGGGATTTTTTCTTGGGGTTGAAACATCAAACAACAAACGCTAGAAATTTGTCTAGCGTCTGATATCTAAAATCTAATGTCTGTCTTTTAAAACTCCTTAAACCCGATAATATGTCTAACATCACTTAGAGTCTTTGATGAACTTTCACGAGCTTTCTCAGCACCCATTTTAGCAACCTTACGTAAGTAATCGTTATCGGCAAGTAAACCCTCAATTTTTTCCCTTATGGGTGATGTAAACATTACTATATCCTCAGCTAGCTGCTTTTTCATATCGCCGTATCGAATCTGACAGGTATTGTACTTCTCATCAAAGAAAGCGTAAGTATCGGGGGTAGAAACAACCTTCATCAAGGTGAATAGGTTTTGTATTGCCTCAGGCTTTGCCTGATTTGGCTCTGAAGGACCACTATCGGAAACTGCCTTCATCACCTTTTTACGTATGGTTTCAGCATCATCCGATAGGTAAATAGCATTTCCTTCGGATTTGCCCATCTTGCCTGAACCATCGAGGCCAGGAATCTTCACAAGTTCCTCACCAAAGTTATATGCAACTGGCTCGGGAAAATACTCAACATTGTACATCCTGTTAAAGCGATTGGCAAATGTACGAGTCATCTCCAAATGCTGCTCCTGATCCTTTCCAACAGGTACTTTATGCGCTTTGTGAATTAGTATATCAGCCGCCATAAGGGTTGGATAAGTTAATAGACCAGCATTAACATTATCAGGATGTTTACGAATCTTCTCCTTAAATGATGTACAACGCTCAAGTTCTCCCTTGTAAGCATTCATGTTTAACAAAAGATATAGCTGAGGAATTTCAGGAATGTCGCTCTGTACGTAAAGCGTAGCAACCTCGGGGTCTAACCCACATGCTAAATACTCAGCCAAAACTTGCTTAACGGATCCATGTAAATCAGCAGGTGTTGGATGAGTTGTCAAAGAGTGAAAATCAGCAATAAAGAAGTAGCATTTATTCTCATGCTGCATCTTTACAAAGTTTTTCAGTGCACCAAAGTAATTCCCAAGGTGAAGCTTACCGGTTGATCGAATTCCACTAAGTACTATATCCATCGTTTCGAAAAATTAAACAACAAAAATACAATTAAAGTGACAAGTGACAAATTTCAGTGACAAGTTACAGGTTAAGAGTTACCATTTACAAAAGAATGTTTCATGCCATTACCCTTGTAGTATGACAACAATATAGTTATCATTTGATACCCAAAATGCATATCTTTGCACAAAATCCTAATTATGGAAGGTACAAGGTTAAATAAAGTTTCGAGGCTGTTACAAAAAGATTTGGGTGATATCTTTCAAAAAGAGGGAATAACCCTTTTTCGTGGAAAGATGATAACCGTTACATCGGTAAGGGTTAGCCCCGATTTGGGTGTTGCAAAGGTTTACATCAGTATATTTCCAACCGATAAAAAGGAGGAGGTTCTCCTTGTTGTAAAAGAACATTCAAAGCAGCTTCGCCATGAGCTTGCTCAACGGGTAAGGCACCAGCTAAGGGTTATTCCCGAACTTACCTTCTTCTTGGATGACTCCCTAGATTATATTGAAAATATTGACAAACTATTGAAAAGTTAACCACCCCTACCCCTCCTTAAACAAGGAGGGGATTCATGCTTACCAAGAATAACGAATTCTCCCCTTTTTTAAGGGGAGACAAAGAGGGGTAAATTCAAAATATCTTTTAACAAATGCTCAAACGCCTTATATCCTTTACATCACGCTTTATTCCACGCCACTATCAGCAGGTTGTTGTGGCTTTTTTACTTCGATCAATTGCCATTTTCTATAAAGGGAATAAGATTGAAGATCCCATCTCGGGGAAAAAATATAGGAAGATTCTACCCTATGGTAGATTGGAGTCGCGTCCAAATGCGTTAGCACCACATTCACTTTCACTCGAAAGACATAGATTAATTTGGCTATATCTAAAAGAAAAAACTGATTTCTTTACCTCGCCAAAGCGAGTATTACATATTGCCCCTGAGTACTGCTTTATTAAGCCTTTCAAGAAGCTGAAAAACCTCGATTACATAACTGCCGATCTCATTTCCCCTTGGGCCGACGTAAAACTAGATGTACAAAACATTCCATTCCCCGATTCTAGCTTCGATGTGGTAATTTGTAACCATGTGCTCGAGCACGTTGATGATGATCGAAAAGCAATGAGCGAGTTGCATAGAGTGATGAAACCCGGAGGCTTTGGTATTTTTCAAGTACCTTTAGATTCCACTATCGATGTGACACTTGAGGATAAAAGCATTAACACCCCGGAACTAAGGGAAAAACATTATAAACAGCGCGATCATCTTCGTTTGTATGGGAAGGATTATGGTAAACGGCTTCGCGAAGCTGGATTTGAAGTAACCGAAGACAACTACGTTCAAACCCTTCCGGCGGATTTAGTTGAACGTTACGCACTACCTAAGGAAGAGATTCTATATATTTGTAGAAAAAGGTGATTAAGCTGATAATTCTAAGATAAACGTTTAATACTTTTCATCTAATGTCTGAAATCTAGCATCTAAATTTTTATATCTAATCGATGAACTTCCCCTTTTACATAGCCCGGCGTTACCTGTTTGCAAAAAAATCGCATAATGTAATAAACATCATTTCCATTATCTCCCTATTTGGTGTTGCTACAGGTGTCACAGCCTTGGTTATTGTCCTTTCGGTGTTCAATGGTTTCGATACGTTAATTAAGAAGATGTACTCAACCTTTGATGCTGAGATTAAGGTTAAGATTATAGAAGGTAAAACCTTTAGCGCCAGCTCCCCCGAAATAGAGAAACTTAGATCACTCGAAGGGGTTGCCGTTTTCTCTGAGGTTTTGGAAGAGAATGCTCTTTTTCGCTGCCGTGAACGACAGCACATAGGGATGATAAAGGGTGTAAGTAAAAACTATGCCGAACTTACAGGTGTTGACTCAATGGTTATAGATGGTAGTTTCCAACTTTGGCGAGGAAGTCAACCATTAGCCATCGTAGGACAAGGTGTTGCTTACTACCTCAACGCTAACCTTGCGCAGTTCGATCCCATTACCATATACGTTCCAAAGCGAGGGAAAATCGCCTCCTATTCTCCTGAAAATGCGTTTACCATTAAAGGAATTATGCCCTCAGGAGTATTTGCCATTGAGCAGGAGTTCGATACACAGTACGTGATTGTGCCCATTGAATTTGCTCGAACCCTCTTAGATTATACCGATGAGGTTACAGCCATTGAGCTGAAAGCCAAGCCTGGGGTAGAAATTGAAACCCTTCAAAAACAGGTCGAGAAAATTGTTGGGAGTAAATACAAAGTCCTGAACCGATACCAGCAGAACGAGTCGTTATTCCGCACCATGAAATCGGAAAAACTGGCCATTGGGTTAATACTTGCGCTAATCTTGGTTATCGCCTCATTCAACATTATTGGTTCGCTATCAATGCTGATTATCGATAAGCGACACGATGTTGAGACCCTGCGCAGTATGGGTGCCGATGATGAGCTAATTCAAAAAATATTTATGGCCGAAGGTATGCTAATATCTATGGGTGGAACCTTGGTTGGAACAGTGCTTGGATTGTTGATTTGCTGGCTACAGGTTACCTTTGGCCTTGTAAAACTACAAGGAAATGGCAATTTCATTATTGATGCATATCCTGTAGATATTCAAATGTTTGACATAACCATCATTTTAGTTCTTGTAATACTGATAGGCTACTTAGCCGCTCGATTCCCTGTACGTATTATTTCAAAAAGAATTCTAAAGACTGAGGATAGGGGAAATCTTTAAATCATTTCTTATAATGATTTTCTTAGTTATACCCATCTAAACTATGTAATGTATTATGATTAAGCGAATTTAAGCAGCGTTATAGTTAGACTTTGTAAGTTCTCCCTTTTTTACTAGTTTTACTGATGGGGTATAACATTGAATGTTAAATCCCATTTTAATTTATAATCATTATTCACTTCGTTTTAGATTCAGTTGCTATGTCTAAAAAAATTGCCTTATTCTGTTTCATAGTTCTAATTGCAAATACTTCCCTTAAAGCCCAAGGGAGAACACTTTATGTAATAGATTCTGTGGCATATTATGATAACATTTTTTATGTAGATTTTAGCGAACGGAATAAAGCATTTCTCTATGATGATGAAATTGCCAATTCTAGAATAATTACTGATTCAACTGAAATCAGGAATTTTGGTTATTATACTGATACAGTCATTTTTATTACTACAAAGGAACTGCTAAAAAGACCCCCTGAATACAAAATGATTCAAAATATAAAAAACCTAAAATTTCATGAAACATTACTCTATAGTGCAGATAATACGGCACTCTATAATGGTCCTTTTATTGAATATAACATAAATGGAACAATAGAAAGAACTGGGGTTATTAAGGATGGGGTTATTGAAGGAAAAGTAAAAAAATATGATCGTAAAGGTAGAGTATCAAATGAATATGAATATAAAGGTGGTATGGAAATTCTTCCTTATACTGAATATTGGCCCAATGGGAATTTGTTTACAAAGTATGAAAATGATGATTATCAACTCATTAAAACAAGTACCTATACATCAAATGGTAAATTAATCATGGAATACACATTTGACAGTGATAACAATATACATTATTCAAAATCATTTAAAAAAGAATTAAAGGAACTTAAACTTTTAACCCCAAAAAGATTATTTAAGAATAAAGATAATTATACCGAATTTCTCAAAGACTTTAAAAATACAACTTCATTGTTTAACCCAAAATCATTTGAAACATACTTCACTTTAGGAGCCACACTTTTTTATTACGGAGAATTCGATAATGCTATTCATATGTTAGATACAGCCATCAGCCTCGAACCTTCTTACTATAATTCAAGAATATTTAGGCTTTATTGTTTAATATTTAAATATGAATTCAATAATTTTCAAACAATTAATAGCGTAAAAGCATTTGATAGTAAGAACTTTGAGATAATCGAAAAGGATCCTATTGAACTATCAAAAATTTGCCAAGATATAGAAGAATTAAAAAATCAAGGGTTTAAACATACATGCGAGTATAACTATGAAGACATTCAAGGCAATGAAATTTCTTTTAAAGTAAATTTAACCGAAGCAGAAAATAAATATTGTAAAAAATAGAAAATCATTAATAGGCTCTATAAATATTGTCATATGAGTAATCTGTGAAGTTTTTTACAAATTCAACATTAAAGCCAATCTATTCTTCCTTATTAATTTTAGAAACATGAAAAAAATCTTTAAAAAAGAAGTGAAAATTGGGCTACAGCGCACAAAAGAAATTACTCCGGAAATCCTTACCGAAAACGATATTCAAAACCTACCACAAATTGTCCAGAAATACATTCGGTATGTGGGCGTTGTAGGAAAAGAGAAGGTGATGAATTTCAGGGTTGAATTTGAAGGTACTATACGCTCAAACCCCGGTGATGATTGGATGAAACTAAAATCGGTACAATACAACTTTACCGACAAGCCAACCCGTATCTTTTACATCAGTGCAAAGAAAATGGGGATACCTGCCGTTGGGATACATCTGTATAAAGATGAAAAGGCTATTATGCTAATTAAGCTACTTGGTCTATTCACTGTTGCCGATGCTAAAGGACCAGAAATGAATCAGGGCGAAACGGTAACCCTTTTCAACGATATGTGCTTTATGGCTCCGGCTACGTTAATTGATAAGAATATTCAATGGGAAACCATTGATTCGCTTACCGTAAAAGCAAGGTACACAAATGGGAGTATAACAATATCAGCCATCCTTAGCTTTAACGAGAACGGCGAATTGTTGAACTTTATTAGCAACGATAGGTTCGAAACCAAAGATGGGAAAACATACTACAACTACCCATGGGTTACACCCGTTGATGGTTACCACGAGATTAACGGCTACCGATTAGCTGCCGGAGCAAAAGCCATTTATAAGCACCCAGAAGGAGATTTCTGCTACGGTGAGTTTACCATTAAAAATGTGGAGTATAACCTTAAAGAGCTAAAATAGATTTATTGTGATTCTTTTTTAATCTTTTTACTCAAAGGTTACTTGTTGAACATAGGAACAGATATTCCAGCATTAAGTCGTAGTTGGTACATCTCGTAATCAATGTTATTAAATTCCTTGACGAATATGCTCTTAAAACCTACCTGTAGTCGACACCAGATATTAATATCCCTATTAGTTTTATACTTTACCCCAACTAGCAACCCAGCATCCCATTTATCAATAAATTCATTGAAGTTATAGCTAGTACTAACAATGCCGGGAAGCGGCGCAGAATCTGTAATTGACTTATCATCGGAAAGAACCCCATTAGTTCCCTTTGTTTTGAACGATCCATCAAGTATTCGAGAGTAGTACACCCCAGGAGTAACTGACCATTTGGGATTAATGGTATATACAGCTATTAACGGGAACTCAAGGAAACGAAGTCTAACATCGGTGCTTGTCTCGCCCGAGAAGTAAAGAACATTAATTCCGTTATCGAAATAGAATGGCTGGCTACGCACATCGGCTTTAGCCGAAAAGGATAGAACATGATAGCTTGCCTCAAGTCCTAATGACCATTTCTCGGAAAGGCGATACTCTACACCTAGGCCAATGTTAGGATTAGGCTTGGGCGTAAACTTTGCTCCTTTGGGAATGTCGGAAAATGGGAAAGGAATGGAACCACCAATATCGACTCCTAATAGTGGGTAAACCTGCCATTTAAGATTTTGAGCCTGTAGCAATACTGGGAATAAAATCAATAATAGTAAAGAGACTCTCTTCATTTTGGAACAGTGAAATAATTGTAAACTAGCTCTACATTATCAATTGTAAGGGTGCTTCCCACTGCACCGGTAAATAGATCACCATCTTTGCTTGAAGCAAATACAACTGAAATATGGGTTGGCTTTTGGAGTGTACTATATACAAACGGAATTGAAATCTTCTTCATAACTAGTTGAGTATCCCCAGAAGTTATTTGTGCACGTCCTATTTCAGTAACATTTGAGCCATCGCGAACTTCAAGAATAGCATATGCAGTAAACATATCGCTTCCTGGAATATCTGTTACAGTAAACCCACCGAATATACTAACAGGATTGTTAAGTGTCGCACGTATATATCTGCTCCCAGGTTGATAGGTATATTCGAATTTGATTGAATCGGGACTTAGGCAAAAGGGAATCCCAAATTTGGTGGCTTTCCTTGGATCGGTTGGATGACTGATTGCTCCCTGAATATCGAATTTTCCAGTAAAAAGAGTTCCTGATGTTATAGGTATTGAAGAGGTTTCTCCTGTTGCAATCTGAGCATAAGTATTACCATCAACAACAATTGGAGTTGTACCGAATAGATTATATATACTTGTTCCTTGGTTTGCAGTAGCCCAAACAGTTGTGGATGCTGATTCTCCCGGCTCAATGCATGGTTTACCATTCATCCCTTTTTCATAGTACCAATTCTCAAAGCCGTTATCTGGGATTTGGTTGTCGCGTAGCACCACGAAATAATCAATATTGGTTCCATCCTCGGCGGTCAAAGTATATGTAAACCTATCATTCATGTTATTTATAGTAACAGCCTCACCTGAAGTAGGGGTTGCCTTTGCACCGGTTGATAGGTTAAAACTGGGGGTGAATTGCAATGGAAGAGAATCGGTAGGTATGCTATTTGCGAAAAGCATATAAATAATATGGTTGGAATTATCCAAATATACTTCGTCAAGGGTAAACGAATGACGACTTATGTTTGTCACCGAATAGTCAAGAATACTTGCTTCATTCGATTGTTGATCCTTTTTACAAGCAGTAAACACTAACAATATAAAAAGAGCAACGTAAATATTTTTCATTTTGTCTATAGTAAGATTTTTCATTAATAAATGACGATGTCAAAACTAAGAATTTTTTACAAATTTTCATTTTGATTTTCAAAGAGTTTGCTCAGCAATAACAATAACGTAAGAATGAGTATGGAATCAAAAATATTTTTATTTGGATGATTCTCTGTTTTAGTTATCTTTGATTTTAGTGTTCTTCTACTTGGTAAAAGTAATGCAATACTTGCGTAACTAAGTTTTTGTATGATTTTACCTTTTTAAAATATTCGCTAGAAATTGATCCCTAAATATGAAACTTAAATTTTATCAGGAAAGAGGATTCTTTCATACCCTATTGGCTGCTGTTTTATTCATTACTATTAATGTTATGCCTCAATGTTTTAAAACCCTTTTTGTAGGCGAAGGAGGGCATTTGAAAATTCTTGGCGGTGGTATAGGTGTTATTTTAGCCATAGGCCTCTTTTTAAAATGGAAATACGTTCGCCCAATTCTGGCTACTTTAACATTAATAGGAACTGTTGCTGTTTCAGTAATACTTATTAATACACCAAGGGAATATACACTCTCATTTATAAGTCTATTATTGCTCCTAATAATAACCTTGTATCTTCTAATATTCTCAAAAGATGTTAAATATTACGTTGAGGAAAGATAATTATATTCAAACCCTTTTATTCTTCAGCTAAATCACGTAACAGCAATTTTAAAATCCAAAACAGTTTTTATGAAAAGTCAGTTAGCCTTATTGTTTTTATTCTCTTTATTATTAATCTCATGCAAGAAAAATAATGATCCTTCTCTTGAGATATATATCACCCAAAATCCTGATAAATATGCTTATTGGGAGGGTGAAACGCTTAACCTTGAGGGCCTAAAGATAGGGGTGTCAGAGGATGGAGATTATAGGGAAGTTGGCTTTGATGATTTTGAAAAAGAAGGATTTATTACAGAACCGTCAAATGGAGAAATTCTTTCGAGCAGTATTGATAAAGTGCAAATTAAACACAAAAGTATTAGCGGTATCGGTGAAATAAGTATTTGTGTCAGAAAGAAGGTTATATCCCTTGTGTCCGTTGAGAATGTATCAGAAACACCTTTTATAAAACCTAGTTCATGTATAGTTCATAATGATTCGTTGTTTGTTATTACCGAAAATAGCGGCCTTTATGCATATAGCTTTAATACAAAAACATGGAGTCTAATTAAATCTGGTGTGGCTGTTCCTCGTTTTTTTACAGTGCAAGGTTTTGTAAAAGATAATACATGGGTAATCGTTAACTTCTATAACGGAGGTATTGGGGGTTATACTTTTATATATTTCTATGATTTTATCACCCATACGTTTAAATCAAGTCCTGTAATAGACGATTTCTCATGGAAAGCAGGTGCACTTTATTCTCGGGATACCCTTTTTCTTTACGATTACTCAGATTATGCCCTAGCCAAACGAAAAATGTTCCGTTATGATTTTACTCAGAAACAAATTGTTGATATGCATAGAAGCAGTGGATTAAGTGAATACAATGAACCAAATGTTTATAGAAATGTGTTGGAATTAAATAATGAAAAATATATTATCATTGAAACCGATGTTTACAAGTTCAACAACAATACAAAATCATTCGAGAAAAATGGTGTTGCTGATGCATACGGATCTTACTGGATGAGATCAGGTGTAAACTTCAAATTTCAAGATTATATAATTTTCGGCAATGGTGGTGATTATTTTATATACTATAATCCTATTACGAAAGAAAAAGGAAATGTTTATAATCAACTTTTGGAATGTAGGGATAATGTCCTTGGTTTTGAATATAATAATGAAATTTATACAATTGGTGGTCAAAAAACCCTAGATGACGAAACAACAGTATTTTTCAAAACTTTAGATAAGCTGGTTTTTGAGAAAACTAATACTCGCTAAACTAGGTAAATGGTTCGCAAACACATAAATTTGGCAGATAAGTTTTATTTTATCAAATGAATCAATTAAGTAATCCAATAGTAGTTGAACAGACCTTTAATTCTAAGGTAAGTAAAGTATGGGATGTTATTACTAAACCTGACGAGATGCGTCAATGGTTCTTCAATAACATTCCTTCGTTTGTTCCTAAAGTTGGATTCGAAACCGAATTTATTGTACAGTCAGAGAGTCGAAGTTTTGAGCATATATGGAAGATAGTTGAGGTAATTCCTAATAGAAAGATTAAGTACAGCTGGAGCTATAAAAACATCAAAGGTGAAGGTTTTGTTACCTTCGAATTATTTACAATTAACGAACAAACTCTTCTCAGATTAACCAACGAAGGATTAGATTCCTTTCCTCAGGAGATTCCAGAGTTTTCGAGAGAAAGCTGTGAGGGTGGGTGGAAATACTTTATTCAGCAAAATTTGAAATCATATCTTGATAGATCATAATAATTGTTTTTAAAAACATTAGATACAAGTACAATGACTAACAACAATAAGCTTATAAAACACTCTTTAAAGCAAGCAACTTTTAAAGTTTTGCTTCCCCTTTTCTTGTCCCTCTTTGTATTTATAAAATCTGAGGCCCAGGGTGATTATAAAATGATGATTGTTATTATTGATGGTGCTCGTTACTCCGAAACGCTTGGCGATGCCACGCATACTTATACGCCAAGAATGTGGGGATTAACTACCCAAGGAACAATGGTTAGTAGTTTTATTAATGATAATTACACCTACACTTCACGTGCAATTCCGGCATTATGGTGTGGTGCATGGACCGATGTTCAAAGCATAACCTACAATGGTTCTTCAACGCAATATGCTGTACTCCCAACACTATTTGAGTATTACAGGAAGGATAAAAGCGCTCCTGCAACTGAATGCGTTTATGTAACCAAATACCTAGCAAGTTTATGGCTCCCCAGCTTTGATACTGATTACGGGGAGAACTACTGGCCAACATTTCATAGCGTTGGTAGTAACGATAAAGATGTTGCAACCCAAGCACAACTTGTAATAAACTCGCATCCACACTTCCTGTGGGTTTACCTTGACGGGGTCGATCATGCAGGACATCTAGGGGTTTGGTCGGGGTATACAAAGGCAATTTATTCAGCCGATAGCATTGTTGGCTTGCTCTGGGACAAAATTCAATCCGATCCCTTTTATAAGGATTCAACAAATTTAATAGTTACCAATGATCATGGTCGGCACGACGATGCACATGGTGGCTTTCAAGGCCATGGATGTAGCTGTGATGGTTGCCGACATATTGAATTTCTTGCAGTAGGACCGTCTTTTAAACAGAACTACGTTTCATCTCAAAGCCGAATACTCCCCGATATGGCTGTTACTGCTTCCTATATATTAGGTATCAACCCTGCAAAAGCATCTGGTAGTGTTATGTACGAGATTTTAAGTTCGAATAACGTTAGCAATGAACCTGAAAATTTAACATTAATTAGTAGCTTCCCAAACCCTTTTAGCGCGACAACAAGTATTCAATATTTCTTAAATAAATCTGGATTTGTAAATCTTGATATCTATTCAATCACTGGTGAAAAAATTAAAGTACTAGTAAATGAATCACAAAATTATGGATTGCAAACTATAGGTTGGAATGCCACAAATGGTCAAGGGCAAAGAGTTTCCTCTGGAATCTATTTCTATAGATTACAAACAGGGGGCCAAATTAAAACAGGGAAATTGATCTTAAAAAATAATCATTGAAAACCGGTAAATTTAATTTATTGGCGTTCGAACTAAGATGTCATTCTGAGCGAAGCGAAGAATCTACTCCATTAAAATACAGATGCTTCACTTCGTTCAGCATGACAGTAAGTCCCTGTTTGTAACAACCGAATATCAATACATTAACTTTAGATCAAACTCTCGTTAAATTAAAGCGATCTGAACGAAATCCGTTCGGATCGCTTTTTTATATCACTTTTTCTCGGGCCAAACCAAGCTAGCTACGACTGCCATTAAGAATGCAAACACAAAACTTCCCAATCTCTCAGATATTCCTGTTGGCTCCATCAGTGATGTTTTCCAAACAATTGCACCAACAGTCCCACAGATAAGAGATGCGTAAAGCCCAGCACGTGAGAATCGTTTCCAGAAAAGCAGTAGTAAAAGAGCAGGGCCAAAAGAGGAACCAATACCAGCCCAAGCGTACGATACAAGGCTATATACGGTATCCTTCATAAAAATAACAAGAAGAATGGCTAGCACACCAACTCCAAGTGTCAATAATTTGTTAAGGAGGAGCATTTTTGCCCCTTTTATTGGGTTTTTAGATACGTTTGAATACAAGTCTTCACTCATGGACGATGAGCAAACAATCAGTTCTGATGATGCGGTTGACATCATTGCAGAAACTGCCCCTGAAAGCAATATCCCTGCTAGTATTGGCTGCATCAAGCCTACAACAAGTGCAGGCATAATCTGTTCCGAATCAGTGGCAACCTTTGCGACATCAACCCCAGTAACACCTCCCTTAATTAATGCATAACCAGCAATACCAATAAGAATAGCACCTGCGTAGGCTATAATTGTCCATAGGGTGGCAACCCATTGAGCTGTGTTGCTATCCTTAGCATTACGGAGCGCCATCATACGGGCAAGAAGCTGTGGTTGCCCTGTGTACCCTAAGGCCCAGCTAAGGCCATTTAGTATAAGAAGAACCGCTGCTGCTCCTGTTGCACCGCCAGTAAACGAAGTCATTTGAGGGCCTGCCTCAGAAAGCTTTTGAGCAAGGCTAATATTATGCGATGCAAGAATGACCAGCAGCAGAATTGGCATTACTATCAGCGTAAAAATCATTAATACAGCTTGAAAAACATCGGTTGCCACTACGGTAATGAAGCCCCCTAAAAAAGTATATAGAGTTACAATTCCTGCCCCAATCACCATACCCCAGAAGGGCGTTAGACCAAATGTATCGTGAAATACTTTTCCTGCTCCGCTAAACTGAGCAGCAATATAAAATACAAAGAAAAATACAACTATTACTGATGAGATAATACCGACAGGCTTCTCTGTACCGGGGAAACGGCGTCCAAGTAGACTTGGAATAGTCATTGCACCTGTTTTTTCAGTAGCTATACGTAATGGGTTAGCCATTACCAGCCAAATAAAAACAATCCCAATTACACAACCCAGGGCAACCCAAATAGCGCTTAGCCCATTTGTAAACGCATATCCGGTTAAACCAAGTATTAACCAAGCTGATTCTCCTGTTGCACGTTCAGAAAGAGCCAATGAAACTCCACTTATCTTTTTTCCACCTATTACATAATCTTCATGAGTTTTTGCTTTTAGCGCCGACCAAACGGCTATGCCTAGGACTAATACAAGGTATAGAACAAATACAGTAATCATATCTTTTCAATTTAATTTTGAATATTGCTAAGATATAAAAGTCTAAGGATATCAACATTAAATTGAATATGTTAAGTGTTTTCATAGATTTTGCCCATTACTCCCAAAGCCCATCGACACTAAGGTATCGTTCACCTGTATCGTAAGAAAAGGTAAGGATTCTTGAACCTTTTGGAACCTCTGATACAATGTTCCTAATTGCTGCTAAGTTTGCACCGCTTGATATCCCGACAAATAATCCTTCTTCGCTTGCTGCTCGCTTTGCCATCTCAAATGCTTCTTCCTTTTTTATGGTTACAATCCTATCAACAACCTCAATGGAATAGTTTTTAGGAACAAAACCCGCACCTATACCCTGAATTGGGTGTGGACTTGGCTTCCCTCCGTTTAGAACAGGTGAATCAAACGGTTCAACAGCAATAACCTTAATTTTGGAAAACTTTTCCTTTAACGCCTTCCCTACCCCATGAACATGACCTCCGGTTCCTACCCCACCTACATAATAATCGAAACCGTCAGGGAAATCAACCATAATTTCCCTTGCAGTCGTTCTGTAGTGAATATTTGGATTTGAAGCATTCTCAAACTGCATTGGCATCCATGCATTGGGTGTATTCGCAAGAATCTCCTGTGCTTTTTCAATTGCACCTTTCATACCATTCTCCCGAGGGGTTAAAACCAACTCTGCTCCGTACGCCGTGAGAAGCTTTCTTCGCTCAAGTGACATTGATTCAGGCATGGTCAGAATCACCCGATACCCTTTAACAGCACCAACCATGGCAAGTCCAATGCCTGTATTCCCAGATGTTGGCTCAACAATTATTCCGTCAGATTTCAGCAAACCCGATTGCTCAGCATCCTCAACCATAGCCAAAGCAATTCGATCCTTGATGCTTCCTCCGGGGTTTCTTCTTTCATCCTTCAACCATACTTCATGATCTGGGAATAGTTTGCTTAGCCTAATATGTGGTGTTCTCCCAATTGTTTCGACTACGCTATTCGCTTTCATTTTTTCTCCTTTCTTTAATAACTACTTTACTTTCCTGATAAACTGTTGAATAGGGTTTTATGCTTTCGGTTAACCAAACATTTCCGCCAATTACACTATTATAGCCAATTATCGTATCGCCACCAAGAATTGTACTACCAGCATAGATAATCACATCATTCTCAATGGTTGGATGGCGCTTTGTTTGGGCTTTATCCTTGCTAACACTTAATGCGCCAAGAGTAACTCCTTGATACAGTTTTACCCTATTCCCTATTATTGTTGTTTCTCCAATTACGATTCCTGTTCCATGATCAATAAAAAACTCTGTACCTATAGTTGCCTTTGGATGAATATCAATTCCTGTTTTAGAGTGTGCGTACTCTGTCATAATTCTGGGGATAATAGGAACCCCAAGTAATGCAAGTGAGTGCGCAATGCGATAAACTAATATTGCGTAAAAACCGGGATAAGCCATTACCACCTCATCAATACTTGTTGCTGCCGGATCATTTGCTGCTATAAAACTTGCATCAAGTTCAAGTAGTTGTTGAACATTTTTAAGATCATCAAAGAACGAATCAGTCAGTAAGTCTATGTTCTCACTATTTCTTGTATTCATTGGCTTCAATAATCGCCTAAACTTTTTTCTTAAACCTTTGCTCGAGAAAGAAGTGCTTTTATCACATTCAAGAGCAGGGAAATAGGCAAGCGCAATGCTATTAGTAAAAGCAATTACATCCGCTTTAGATGGGAAATCATTTGGTACATTATACCCCACTATTTTCATCAGTTTCTCAACCATAATCTGTTATTTTAAATTGTCGCAAAACAAAAAACCCCTCCGAAATCGGAAGGGTCAGTATGATTCTAAAATATTAGTTTCATCTATTCAAATGAATATACCTCTTCCGATTGGAGAATTATCCAACAACAACAACAAAGAGTAATATTAGAATTGTGTATGCGCATTAATTTGTTTTGATTACCTAACAAATATAAATCAATTTGGTTTAGCAAACCTTTTGAAAAAAATTATTTATTGGAAACACCTACTAGACTTTCTATTTAATCGTTGATAAATCTAAATTCACCAAATCGCTTTGCTTGTATGTTCTGTATAGCCCTTTGCTAGATAAATAAGAAGATAAGTACTCTTGCTCCGTTTGTCCGGGAGTAGGAACTAAAATGCAATTTACTTTCAATGCATTTAAGTCCATAATTGTGCTATAACCGGCTCTACAGATTAGGTATTTAGTTGATTTTACAGCTACTGCAAATTCAAGGTCGTTCAAATGGCCTGCATAAAAAACCCCATTCAAATCATAAGTCTCACTGCCTTCGGCAGGATTGCCTTTTATAATAAGGGTTTTTAGGTTATTCTTTAGCCCAAGATTCGCAATTAGATCAATAAGTATTTCTCGATGAGGAGATGGACCAGATGATATCCCAACTAAATCCCAACCTATTTGACCTTGAGGCACCTCAATCCCTTTAAATCTTGATAAAGAACCAATATATTTTACATTTCTAGGAAATTTTGATGGGTGCGATAGCTCTCCAGCCAGATTTTCTTCCCCTTGAAAGTCTGGAACCCAACACTCATCGAACTTTTCTGCATAAAATCGAGTAAGTAATACTCCGATAGTTTCTAAAAACTTAAAAGGTTTTGGGAAGAGTACTCTTAACTGATGGGTTATAAGTATCGATTTTGCTCCTTTACACCAAAGACCATAACGATTATCGGATATTATCTCTGTTATACTATAATCCTTAACAATTCTGCTAACCGCAAAGTGCTCCCTAATCGTGTGGAAAGGCAATCGTAAAGCAATTCCTAGAATAGGAATAATTTGACTCGATCCTTTAGAAAATTTTACTTTGAAGGATGGAAATTCGAGAGTACGTATATCTGAAAAAAAAGAAGCAATATATAGCACCTGAAGCCTATCTCCTGCGGCGATTACCTCATGTCCTGATTCTTGTAATTGCTTTATAATAGGTATTAACCGACTTGCGTGGCCAAGACCCCATCCTAAAGGACACACTAATACCCGATTTTTGCCCCCTTCATTCATCTATGCCGATACCTGAACTGGTATTCCTAACTCTTCAACCCTTGCAGCTATTGCTTTTAATTCTTTCAAAGAAACTTTTTCGAGTCCTTGTGCCGGTGTGTCGCGTGCTATGGTGTAAACCATAACCTCTTTAGGTTTAATCACCTTTAGCAATTCAATCCAGCTACTAACCTCAATCTCAGAGGTATTATCAATTGTTTTTCCTTCAAAATTTCCTCGTAAAAAAAGGGTTTGTATTATCAAATTCCCTTCAAACAATTTTAAGTTCTTTACCAATTCGTCAGCTGAAAATTTTACCCTTGGCTGATTAAGCAGTTTTATTGTTGAATCGAATGCCGAATCGAGTTTAAGTATATTCTGATCGACCTTTTTTAGTGCTTCAATTACAGTAGGTTTATTGAGCATTGTTGAGTTGGAAAGTACTGCAATTTTAGCCCAAGGAAAATATTTATTGCGCAGAAGAATTGAATCATCAATAATATTAGCAAATTCGGGATGTAAAGTGGGTTCCCCGTTCCCAGCATAGGTTATAACATCCAACGCATCGCCTTTTAATTGCATCTTTTGCAATCTTTCTTCTAAATAATTTCTCACCTCTTCTCTTGAGGGTAATCGACCCTTCTCCTTCTTGTCTGTCCAGCCACATTCACAGTAAATACAATCGAATGAACAAATTTTTGAGTTGATTGGTAAAAGGTTAATCCCAAGCGAAACGCCAAGCCTTCGGCTACGAACGGGTCCAAAAACTATACTATCGAATAAGAAAGTTGACATAAGAATAATACATATTTATCATGAAAATCTTTCAAAATTTTTAAATCACGTTGCAAAGTTATGAATTTAAATGATTTATGTTTCTTGTTTGAAAATCAGTATATTGAATGATAAAAGTCATGGCGTTTAGATCGAGTTAGGCTTATTTTTATTTGTTAATATATTAACATTAGCCCAATGGTAAATCAAGATAAATCCTCAGATTCTAAAACGGGAAAATCCAGTATTCAGATAATAGATGAGGGTCACAGCAAGTTATCTGAAATTCATAATAGAGTAAAATCGTTTGCACAAAACGGTGCCAGCAAAAACGATCTAACCGAAATTTTTTTTGCACTATCCTACTTTTTCGAAGATCATCTTATAAAAGAGGAGCTTTACTTGAAAAGTAAAGGTTATCCTACCCTTGAAGAGCATAAAGCCAGCCATGCAGATTTTATTAAAGGAATTGAGCACCTTAAGGATAGCTACGCGAAGGATGTTGAATGTAGCTTAAATGAACTTGATACTTTCATCGGAGAGTGGCTAAAAAATCACAACTTGAAATACAATAAGGAAGTTGTAGATTTTCTAAATCAAAAAAAGTAAACATCCTATACCAAACGCCTTAATCTGCTTTTTGTGGTTGGTGACATACTTGCAAAATCAAAATTTGAGATAAGATTAATTCCTGGTTTTTTTCCTACCTCAAACGATCCGATAGTAGAGTCGAAATCGAGTGCTTTAGCACCATTGATTGTTCCCCATCTTAGGACTTCGTTAAATGTCAACGAGGGAAATGCTTTGAGCAAAATCATCATCTGATCGAATATCGAAAGCGTATCAGAACTAGCATAACTATCGGTTCCAAGTGCAATATTTACCCCAATTTCGGCAATCATTGGGACATCGGGCAAACACCCCTCAATAAACAGGTTCGACGAAGGACAAAGTATAAAGAAGGGGTTTGTAAAATGAGCTGAAAGTTGCTTTATTTCATCCTTCGATGCGAAGGTGTTGTGTATAAAAAGCACTTTCGATTCCTTTGGAAGATACCTCTCAACGATCTCTACCGGGGTTTTACAATTTGGCAAATTCAAAGAGATTCCCAATTTGTTAAAATTTTCTGCAAGTAATCCTGATTTGTTCAACAACAACTCATACTCCTGTTTACTCTCAGCAAAGTGTATGCTCACCACTTGCTGATTTTTCTTTATCTCTTCATTTATTAATTCCCATAATACCTCGGAAAGAGAATAGGTAGAATGTGGAACTATAGATGAATTGACCGAAAGGTTTAGAAATTTGCTTAATAACTCCAAGGACTGATTAAATCTTTCAGAGCCGCTTTCATTGGAAAGACCAAATTGCTCAATAAAATTATAGAACAGGATCTTCGAACTTATTTTAAACTCAATAGTATCTGTTGTATTACAAATATCTCCGATAGCAACTATACCATTATTGCTCTCATCTATTAATGCTGATTTAATTGATTCGTTAATTTCTTTCTTGGTTACATCACGAAGATTACGAATTTGTGAAACAAACCCAGCTATTCCTTTTGAATTTTTGATCTTCCCTTTAAGGTGCGAAAGTTCTAAGTGACAATGAGAGTTAACAAAACCGGGAACCAGAATTCCATTGTAAAATTCCATAGAGGCCAATTCCTCAATATTTCCTTTGGGGTCTATTACCTCAACAATAGTATCGTTATTATCAATTACAACAATACCATTCTTTATTGGGGGTTTACAAATTGGAAATATATAATTGGCAGAAAAACGTCGCATTTCTTTATTGTAATACCTGTTTTTCCATTTGTTTCTTTTTAAGTCGATTTAATTTCTTAGCAGATGGCTTGTATTCGACTCTAATGTTTGTAACAGTAGCATGTTTTTTGAAGTTCTTTTTCCCATTACGCTGTTTTATAATAGAACCTCTTAATTGAGTTACCAGCGAATTTTTTTGTTCTAATGAAATTAAGTAGTTGTGTACCTTCCCATCTTTAATAAATGGTTGTGATTCTGAACGAAGTCGGTTAATTACAGGCGTTCTATCATCAATATAGAAATATGCTTCGGCAAAAAGTTCGTTAGATTCATCATCGGGGAAAACACATATGTCGGCAGAAACGGTATATGTTCCAAGTCCTCTTACGGGGATACTAAAATCAATGGAGTTTGTATTGCTATCAGCAGAAAAATTCCATTTTTGTTTTAAATTCCAGAGATTTTCAACACTATCACGAATTGCTAATGAATCGGTCTTTATTTCATTTTCAGCAATAACATTAGTTTCTAAAGTAGAAAGTTCATTTATAACTTTATCATAAATACCATCTAATACCTTTGGTTTCTTAGCATAGTACGCTAGGGAACTGTCAAATTGTACCTTAGTATAACCAAATGATTCTATACTTTTTGAGTATAAATCTACAGTATCATTAAAAAGATATTCATCATTAACGCCAGACCCTCTTACGGAAGCATCAACTATATGAATTTTAACAAGTATCGAAACCATATCTTTTTTAGGTATGATGTTATCCTTGGAAGTACATGATACTGCAAAAAGAATAAAAAATACAAAGAGATTGTTTAGCTTAACCATTGTTTATTTATTATGTATTGCAAAGGTAATGCGAAACTTATACTAATTAAATAAGAAAGAAAAATTCCGTAACATGTACGGAATTTTTCTTTCTTTATCAAATTCATTCTATTTTATCTTATCAAAAAGGTAACCAATCATAATTTCATGAGTACCTGTTTGGTACTTACGAAGCCCGGTATAACTATAATCATATGAGTAACCAAAAATATACCGTTTCTTATAATTATACCCTATCAAAATTGAGAATGCATCCCTAAAGCGATATGAAAGTCCACCCCACATTTGTCCGCGGTAAGTTACCTTAGTATTTATCTCAAATTGAAAAGGACTACCAAACATATATTTAAGCAATAACCCAGGCTCAATATCGTAGTACCTATTTACAATATAACGATAGCCTCCACTAATAAGTATATGTTGTTTTAAGCGGTTTACACCATTTGTTGGATTATAATAGAGATTAAGTTTTTGTCCAAAAAGTTGGTTTGCCGAAACACCAAAATAGTATAAACTATGGTAAATGTAAACACCAACGGATGCATCTGGGGTAAATGCAGACTGTGCAGTATTAAAAATTACTGGATCCTGCGTGCTTTGGTTTTCACCTAATGTCAGCTTGGAATAATCAACCTTATATTGAAGAACTCCAAAAGAGATACCTCCTGATATTCTGAAATCTTCATTTAAGGACATGTTGTAAGCATAGGAGCCCATAAAACCCATTCTACTAGTTGGTCCGGTTACGTCCATAAAAAGGTAACTTCCCCAGCCCATATCCTTTTTCGATAATGGACCAAATAAACTAATGCTAGTAGTTTGTGGAGCATCGTCAATTCCAACCCATTGTATCCTTTCGTTCATTCTAATCTGAAAGTAATTATAGGTTCCAGCAATAGCAGGGTTTGAAATGTAATTATTAAACATGTACTGTGTAAACTGAGGTATTTGCTGGGCTTGCAGTTGCTGAGTCCATGAAAAACCTAAAATTCCTAGCATTACTATTAGGGTTTTTCTCATATGTAAGATTATTGTTTTCATATTACCTCCTATCTTACTATTGTTACAGATCCGGTAATAGGCGACCAATCGCTTTCACTAGTGTGAATATTATACTTTACTATATAGTAGTAAGTGCCGATTGGTAAATCATTACCGTTATTGGTTTTTCCATCCCAACCCTTAGCTGCATTATCTCCCTTAGCGGACCAAACCATTGCTCCCCATCGGTTGTATATCTCAATCTCAAGATCAGGGAACAAATAGTCTTTTGGTACTTCCCACTTATCATTTATTCCATCGCCGTTTGGAGAGAATACATTACCAAATCCAAGACTGTTAACAAGTTTAACATATAGTGTTAATGAATCCTTACATCCCCATTCTGTCATGGCTTTTACGTAAGCCTTAATATACTTACTTGTTCTATGAGTATACGGATCTTTTAAATCAACCCAATTCTGTGGCGGTATTAAAGGTTTAATTGCATCAGTATATTCAATAGATGAATTCCAAGTATCAGCCGGCTCAAAGAGTACTGCTGGTTCCCACGTAAATGTAGTTGAGAAGTCAGTATTCGTTGCATTAACATCCAAATTGTAGCTGGTTCCAGTTAGAATTGAAACAATATTTAAGTTATCAATTTTTTGAACAGCTGAAATATATGGAGGAATATTTAGTCCAATCTTTGGGTATATTCCAACCTGAATACTATCACTACTAAAACAACCTCCATCGTTTCTTATTTCAAGGTAATAACTTGTAGTTTCTTGTGGTTTAACAGTATAAGAAGAATCGGTACTCAAAGGAGCTCCAGAAATATTAGGATATGCATACCAGCTATAAGAATAAGTTCTATATAGAGGTCCATTTGGATTAGCGTATAAGGTAACACTATCCCCACCACAAAGGAATGTGTCCTTAACTGCAACCGCAAACATATCATAATCTGGATCAGAAGGAACATAGAACGGATAGTTGTACTTACAACCAACAGAGTCGGTTATTGTAACAGTGTATGTGCCTCCAGAGAGCTTATCAATAAATGGACCTGTTTTTGGACTAGATACAGGATAATCCCATAAAAAGGTTAAACTTGCGAATGTTCCTGTCCCACCTTTAGTATTTGAAATCAAAATACTTCCAGTATCATCCCAATCTCTCTTAGAAGAACAAACAGCAGGAATAATGGTTGAATTAGTAACCTCTAGCATTTCTGGACCTGGAACAATCGTATCCCTATCTACAGTACAACCGTGTGAATCGGTTACGGTTACATGATATGTTCCACTCACTACATTTATCAAATCCTGTGTTGTTTGTCCATTTGACCAGAGGTAGGTATACTCGGGAGTACCACCACTTCTATGTAAGTAGATATATCCATCTGGAATGTTAGGACAAGTAAGTGTATCAGATACTGTAAACGTAACAATTATAGGATCCGGCTCTGTTAAAGTTACCGTTAATGGGACGCTAGAACTTGCCACGCATAAATTAGCGTCTCTGAGAGAAACAGTATATGTTCCTGCTGGTAATCCGGTAAAAATACCAGTTGTGTTGTTTGCATTTACAGGTCCTGTAATTGAGAAATCATAAATTCCAGTACCTCCAGTGGCTATTATTGTAATAGAACCATCAGCTGTTCCATTACATAATGGATTTACAACATCTATTTGTGTAATATTTAACTTTTCAGGATCGGTTAGTGTGATTCCAGCAACAATTGCAGTACAACCATTCGCATCGGTAATTGTAAAATCATATGTTCCTGATGAAACATTGGTTGCAACTGTACCAATTGATGGGCCTCCTCCTGGCCAAGTAATGGTGTAAGGAGGTGTGCCTCCTGTAATATTAAAATGAACTGATCCGTCGGTAGTGCCAAAACAACTTGGATTCATTGAGCTAACAAAGTCTGCAACAAGTTGATCGGGTTGAGTTAAAGTAACTGTATCCTTAACATTAAATCCTGCAAAATCAGTAACATCAATAACATAATCGCCTGCAGGGAGGTTAATAGTGTCGGGCATGGTTAGATTACCAGGTAGCTGAATGCATAAAATGGTATATGGAGGTGTTCCTCCCTGAGGTACAACCCCTATGTGGCCATCACTTAATCCATTACAGGTAATATTATGAGGATAAAGAGTAATAAATAATCCGCTTAAAGTAACTGGATTAGATAAAACAAAGCATCCCTTAGCATCAGTAACTAAAACTGTATATGTACCATCCGATAATCCTGTGAACAAGCCTGTACCATTTACAGTTCCTACTGGTTGTAATGTGTATGTCAATGGGGCAGTTCCTCCTGAAGCAGTTACAGTAATTGTACCATCATTTGCACCAATACCAGTCATTTGAGTAAACGTAATATTATCAATCACCAGCTGTGCTGGTTGATTTACTGTGACAGGCTGAGATTGTGGACAATTAGCGTCATCGTTTACTACAACATTATAGTTACCTGCCGGTAAATTGATAAATGTATTCGATAGCTGAGTTGTTGCTCCGCCATCAATTGAATAGGTAAGTGTTCCTACCCCTCCTGTTGCGTTAATAATAATCGAACCGTTTGAGTCTCCATAACAACCATCAACATCAGTTACATTTATGCTATTAATTACAATCAATGCTGCTGAAGATATTGTAATTGGAGCTGTTGAAATAGGCCCGCAAGAATTATCATCTGTTACAGAAACAGTATAAACTCCAGGAAGTAATCCAGTAAAATTACCAGTAATGTTTGTAACTCCTCCAGGATTTAGTGTATATACCAAAGTTCCCGTTCCCCCAGATGCTGTTACAGTAATGGTTCCAGCGGTTGAACATGTTGGGTCGGTAAAATTGGTAGTACCAATAACTATAGGTGTAGGTTCATTTATCGTTAAACTATTTGATGCGGTACAATTATGTGAATCGATTACATCAACGGTATGAGGGCCTGCCGCAACATTGTTAAATGTACCTGAAGCTTGCCATGCCCCTCCATCTATTCTAAACTGCAAAGGTGCAACACCTCCTGTTGCTGTTGCATCAATTATACCAGTTGGAGGTAAATCTCCATTACATTTAATATCGGTTCCTGTAAGAGTTAAAACAAGCTGAGCAGGTCTATCTACAGTAACGCTCGCCGTTATAGTACAATTATTTCCATCCTTTACAGTAAGAGTATAATCACCTCCTGCAATTCCAACAAAATCACCAGTTGCAAAGAAATTTGTACCATCAATTGAATATGTTAACGCACCTGTTCCGCCGGCAGCGGTTGCATGAATTTCACCGTCAGTATCACTATAGCATGTTACGCCCTTTGTTGTTATTGGTGTGTTTATAACAATTGCAGGAGGGCCTGTAATTATTGCAGGTTTTTGTGCAATACAGCCGTTTGCATCTTTTATATAAACTGTATATGTTCCAACTCCAACATTAAATATTTTTGTTGTAGCAAAGTAATTAATTCCATCAATTGAAACTTGTTTGCTACCCGTTCCTCCAAGAACAGTATTAACTTTAATAGTACCATTAATATTATACCAACAAGTAGTAACATTTGTAGTTACAACATTGAAAGTTATAGGTGTGGGTTCATTGATTGTGATAGGATTTCCATTGTTTCCGACCTTAATACATCCACGTGAATCGCGAACTTTAATGTAGTACTGATTAGTAATACCACCAGGTAAATTTGAGAATACAGGGTTAGTTCCCCATACTTCAGGTACATATATTGAATATTCGTATCCAGTACCCGAACCGCCTAAAACTTTACTTATTGTTATCTTACCCGTGAGATCTCCATTACAGGTTGTTATATTTGTTATTTCATAGTTAAATGAAATCTCAGAAGGTTCTGTCATAATAATCTGTGTTGGCCATACTGCTGAACATCCATTTGCATCTCTAACTGTTATATCATAATATCCTTCACCAACGTTAAATATGTTGCTAACTTGGTATGTACCACCACCATCTATTGAATACTCTAAAGCACCTGTCCCTCCCGTTGCTGTTATAGTTATTGTGCCATCTGTTGAACCACTACAAGAAATTGGTGTTGTGGTAACATCAGATATAACCACCTGAGCGGGTTGAGTTATTGTTAAGTTCCCAGATGACTCTGGCCCACAAAAATTAGCGTCAATAACCCTAACTTCATATAAAGTACCAACATCTAATCCGGTAAAATTTGCAGGTATACCACTCGCTTTTGTTTGAGTTATAATAAGTATATTATTATAATATAATGAATAAGTATAAGATGGTGTACCCCCTGCTGCTTGAATCTGTATAGACCCATTAGCATTGCCGTAACAACCAGTAACATTAGCAATTACAGGAACGCCAAGTGTTAAAGGCGTTGGATCTGTAACAGTTGCTGTACCTGTAATAATACATCCTATGTTATCGGTAACAGTAACCGTATATGTTCCGGCAACTAATCCTGTTGCTGTTTGTGTGGTTTGAATAGGTGTGGTATCCCAACTGTAAGTATACGGCGCAATACCTCCAACAGGGTTGGCGGTAGCTGTTCCATTTGGTGAACCTACACAAAGAGGGGATGTTGTTGTACATGAAACAGAAAATACAGCACCTACTGTAACTGCAATAACATTACTTGGACTATCTGTGCAAGGTAATGATGAAACGACCCTTCTGTACCATGTATTAGCAGTTAAAACACCAGGTTGAAAGTCTGAACTATTTGCTCCAACTATATCAGAGAATGGTCCACCAACTCCAACAGCACTTTCCTGCCACTGATAAGTATACACTCCACTTCCACCAGTTGGGGTTGTACCTGTCAATAATACTGGCGTAGAATTGTAACATATTGATTGAGCAGCAGAAATGGTATTGTTAGCAATTGGTGCATTAACAGTAATTGCAACAATTCCACTAACAGTTGAACAAACACCAGAATTAACGATTCTTTGATACCATGTTGATTGGACTAGTGCTACTGGTTGATAATTCTGGCTTGTTGCCCCAGAAATATTGTTATATGTTCCAGCAGGTCCAGTAGTGCAACTCTGCCATTGATAGGTATATGCACCAGTTCCCCCTGTTGGTAACGAACCATTTAAAAGTGCTGGGATTGATCCCGAACAAATAGTTTGATCTGCTGTAATGGTATTATTTAATAGTTCAGGGGTAACTGTAATGGTAAGAGTATTAGAATATGCCGTACCGCACGATGTTGTTGCCAACCTACGATAATCAGTAGTCTGTGTTATTCCTGCCGGAACATCATATGTAATTGCTGTTGCTCCTGCAATTGTCGTCCAAGCGCCTGCACCAACTCTCGATTCCCATGTATAAGTAAATGTTCCATTACCTCCCGTTGGTGCTGTTGTACTAGTAAAAGCAGCAGGGTCGCCATTATAGCAGATATTCTGGCTAGCTGCAATGGTTCCCCCTGCAACAGTTGCGTAAACAGTAACTGTTCGTATGTTTGAGTAAACAGTTCCGCAGGAATTTGTTGCTCCTCTACGATATTGGGTGGTTACGGTTAATCCTGTTGGTGGATCATAGGTCAATGCACTTGCTCCTGCAATTGCAGTCCAAGCACCTGCACCTACCCTTGATTCCCAGAAGTAAGTCCAAGCACCATTCCCGCCAGAAGGTGAAGTAGTATTAGTAAAAGCAGCTGGATCGCCATTAAAGCATATTGTTTGGTTTGCTGCTATAGTTCCACCACTTAAAGCTGCATAAACAGTTATTGTTAGGGTATTTGAATAAACTGTACCACATAAGTTTGTAGCTGCTCTACGGTATAGGGTAGTTTGTGTTATACCAGAAGGAACGTCGTAAGTTATAGCAGTAGATCCACTTATAGCGGTCCACGAACCAGCACCAACTTTCGACTCCCATGAATATGAAAATGCTCCATTACCTCCCGAAGCTGCTGTTGTACTAGTAAAGGCAACGGGGTCGCCTCCGTTACAAACCGATTGATCAGCTGTAATAGCCCCTCCATTTAGTGCAGAATAAACGGTAATAGTTACGATATTTGAATAAACAGTTCCGCAAGTAGTAGTTGCAACTCTTCTATAATCAATTGTTTGGGTTATACCAGTAGGTATATCATAAGTAAGGGCATTTGCACCACTTATTGCCGTCCATGCTCCTGCTCCTATCCTCGATTCCCATGAATATGTCCAAACTCCATTGCCGCCCGAAGGATCAACTGTACTTGTAAATGCTGCTGGGTCGCCATTGTAGCAAACATTCTGGCTGGCTGCAATCGTACCTCCGCTTACATCAGCATAAACGGTTACAGTAATGGCATTTGATGTACCAGAACCGCAAGAATTTGTTGAGATTCTATGGTATTGGGTGGTTTGAGTTAAACCAGTAGGTACATCATAGGTTATAGCGATAGCCCCTGCGATAGCAGTCCAAGCACCCGCTCCAACCTTAGATTCCCAAGCATAAGACCATGCTCCACTTCCTCCTGAGGGGGAAACTACATCAGTAAATGCAGCAGGATCGCCATTATAACAAATAGACTGATCCGATCCTATTGTTCCTCCATCAATTGCGTTGCTTACTGTAACAGTAATTGTGTTAGAATACCCTGTTCCGCATGAATTGGTAGCAACTCTTCTATATTGAGTGGTTTGGGTAATTCCTGATGGCACATCATAAGTAAGAGCAATTGCCCCGCTAATGGCTGTCCAAGCTCCAGCACCAACTTTCGATTCCCATGCATAAGTCCAAGCACCATTACCTCCCGATGGAGATGTAGTATTAGTAAATGCGGATGGATCTGCTCCGCTACAAACTGTCTGATCCGATGCAATTACTCCACCATCGATATTGGCGTAAATTGTAATTGTAACTGTATTAGAATATATTGTTCCGCAGGAGTTTGTTGAAGCTCTCCTGTAGCACATTGTGGTAGTTTGATTTGCAGGTGGATCATAGGTTAATCCATTTGCTCCAGCAATAGCAGTCCAAGCACCCGAACAATTAGTCTGTGATTCCCAAGAATAGGTCCAAGCACCATTACCACCTGAAGGTCCTGTTGTGCTTGTAATATTAGCAGGGTCTGAGTTATAGCAAAGCGACTGATTGCCAGAAATGGTTCCACCATTCAAAGCAGCATAAACATTAACTGTAATCGAATTGGAGTAAACGGTTCCGCAAGCATTTGTTGCAGCTCTTCTGAATAATGTTGTTTGGGTTAATCCTGCTGGCACGTCATACGCTAAAACATTTGTTCCTGCAATAGCTGTCCATGCACCTGCACCTACCTTTGATTCCCAAGAATAAGTCCAAGCTCCATTTCCTCCTGAAGGATCAGCAGTACTGGTGAATGCGGTAGGATCGCCATTGTAGCAAATGCTTTGATCGGCAGCAATAACACCACCATCTTGGGCTGTGTAAACAGTAACTGTAATGGTATTTGAATAAACGGTACCGCAACTATTTGTAGCTACTCTACGGTAATCAGTGGTTTGAGTTAATCCTGCGGGAGCATCATAAGTTAAAGCTGTTGCTCCACTAATGGCCGTCCAAGACCCAGCACCAACCTTCGACTCCCATGAGTATGACCAAGTACCATTACCCCCTGAAGGAGACAAAGTATTTGTAAATGCAGCGGGGTTACCACTATAGCAAATGAACTGATCAGCAGCAATTGTACCACCATCCATTGCACTATATACAGTAACTGTAACAGTGTTTGAATAAACAATACCACAACTATTCGTTGCAACCCTCCTATATGAGGTGGTTTGGTTTAATCCTGCTGGAATATCGTAGGTAAGGGCTGTTTCACCAGAAATTGCTGTCCATGCGCCTGCTCCAACTTTCGACTCCCAAGCGTAAGTCCATGTAGGACTCCCTCCCGAAGGTGATGTTACATTAGTAAACGCAGCAGGGTCTCCATTGTAACAGATTGATTGATCAGAACCAATTGCGCCTCCGTTAACATCGTCATAAACTAATACTGTTGTTGTAGCTGTATTTTCACAACCATTGCTATCCTTTACCTTAACAGTATAATCTCCTGAAAAACTAGGTGTAATACCAGTAATACTTGGGTTTTGATCTGTTGATGTATATGGAGTTGAAGAATTGCTTGTCCAATTATATGAAACCATCAGGTTCGGTCCTGATGTTAAATTGATAGTACCGTTATAGCAAACCGGACCATCGTTGCTTGCTGTTGCAGCAGGTAGTGAGTTTACTGTAACCGTTATTGCATTAGATAATTTTGAACAACCATTTGAACCTGTAACTCTTACTCTATAGGTACCTGAGGTAGTTGCAGTATACGTAGAGTTTGTTGCGCCAGCTATATCAGAAGCTCCAATTCTCCACTGGTAGGTAAGGCCAGCACCAGCATTTGCACTTAGAACTACCGAGCCACCTTGACAAAAAGTGGTAGGACCACCTGCTGTGTTTGTTGCTATAGGTGAGGGTAAAAGAGTTATGCTAATATTTCCAGTGCCTGTTCCGGTTCCATCATCTTCAACCAAACAGGATAAGTTATAAATACCAGGAGCAGCGTTTGTGTTAAAAATTGCAACATCTCCAGGAGGTATTATATTTAATGGGCCAGTATCCCCGCTCCATGTATAGTTTACATAATTAAATGTTCCGCCAGTTGCATTCACAGTAAGAACATATGTTGTTCCCTGGCAAACAGTTGTAACACCCCCCGTTGCTTCAATTGTAACTGTAATTTGGGAGAATGCTTTACCGCTTGATAATATAGCTAATCCAATAAAAATTTTTATTAGATGTTTTGCTAACGATATGTTTGAGAAAAATCTTTTCATTTGATGCAACATTGTTAGTTACAACTTAAAAAACCTTACTTGTAGAAAATGAACATCCATTCTTATCAACAATTACTACTCTATAAGTTGTATTCTTAGAGTAGCTTACATTGTCTAGTTCTATCTTTTTGTTGTTTTCATACCAGCTAAATTTAAAAGGATTTTCTCCTGTTAAATTGATTAGCTTGATTCTGCCTTCTTCATCAACTATTTCAGCTGAAGGAGATTGATTTATTTTGAAAGAGATATTTGTTGATGCAAAGTTGCCAGCATCATCTTTTACTTGATAAGTGATAGTATATGTGCCTGCTTCTTTAGCTTTAATAATTGCAACATTGTTTTCGGTTTTATAAATTATTCCGGAATTATCAATCCAATGATGTTCAATGTAGGTACCTGTTCCATCATTGGCAATGCCTGCTAATGCAAAAGTTTGATTAGTACAAAATTCGGTTTTTGCACCAGTTATTTCAATATATGCAGAAAGCTGCTGAGCCCTCATTTGATTGAAACTAACAAAAAGAAAAAAACTGGAAAATAATAATGCTATCTTAATAGTTTTCATTGCTATCAATTTGTTAATTCAAACTTGTATTTAATTATTAAATATGTTAATTGTTTTCCTTTGAAATTATTTTTAATTCAAAAAAGCAATCGTTATTTTATGTGCTTTTCTGTATTTAAGACTCGAAAGTATAGATTTTTCCTGTACTTCCAAAATATTATCCTATAAATTAGCAACTTACAAGCCTCAAATCTTCAAATCAAAAAGCCAAACACAAAATATCAGTTGATATTCAATAACTTAAAAAATAATGCGTTTAGACATATTTGTTTTACGCATGTTACATGTAAAAGTTTTACAGTAAATTTCTATTTCATTAATGTTAATCTATGATTTTATATTGTTTGTTTCTTGTTTTTAATGAGTTAAGGATTAATTATTGATGTGAATCAAATTTATTATTGTTTTAATGACAAATATTTTGCCATAACTACTAGTTTTCTGATTAATAGCAAATCAAAAAATATATTTTGGAATTAATGACCGAAAATGGTCGTATAAAAGTGTTTGATATAGTGAGAACTTTTAGAACATTAATGTAGTAATCAACATAATGAAAAAACCAAGCAAGAAGCCGAGAAAAACCTGACTAGGTTTATGCGCTTTAAGAAATAATCGGGCTGAAGCTAAAAGACCTGCAACAACAGCAAAGATAATTAGCAAGGGTAGAATGTTTGTATATAAGCGAATTGAAAAAGAAATTAAGAAGCCTATTATTCCCCCTATTCCAACCAAATGAATACTTATTTTCCACCAGTAGGAAATAATCAAACATAATGCTACTGCTATTGATGCGCCAAGCATAAATGAAGTAATAATAAAAGGTATTGGAAGCTTTATTAGAAAATATACAGAAAGAATGTAGGGTATGAGAGTAAATGTTAGAGGCAAGATTCTTTCTTTATTTGTTTCCATAGCAAATGAGTTAATCACCTTAAACTGGATGAACAACGGCATCATTATTAGGGGTAAACCTAAAGTATTTGCTCCAACTACCAGTAAAATTATTTTTTTAACGTCGCTAGGGAGAAACGAAACGTATGATCCAGAATAAAAAATAATCATAACACCCAAAGACGGCATTAATAATGGATGAAATAGAATTGAAAGTGTTTTAGCAAAAAATTTGTTCATATTATATAAGCTCCTTCCTCAATCGTGCAACTGCAATCCCAAGCTGTTCGCGATACTTTGCCACTGTTCTTCGGGCAACAGGATAACCCTTTTGCTGAAGTATTTTCATTAGCCTTTCATCGGTTAACGGTTTGCGTTTGTCCTCATTTTCAATACAATCTTGTAGAATTTTTTTAATCTCCTTGGTTGAAACCTCTTCGCCTGAGTCGGTTTGCATACCCTCGCTAAAGAAAAATTTCAAGGGGAATATTCCAAAATGGGTTTGTATATACTTGCTATTTGCAACCCTTGAAATCGTTGAAATATCTAATCCAGTTTTTTCGGCAATATCCTTTAAAATCATAGGTCGAAGTTTGGTCTCATCGCCCTCTTTGAAGAACTCTCGCTGGTATTCAATAATTGATTTCATGGTTACCATTAGCGTGTTTTGCCGCTGCCTGATAGCATCAATAAACCAACGGGCAGAGTCAATTTTTTGCTTAACAAAAACCATAGCCTCTTTATCCTGCTTGGAGGCGTTGCTCTTATTCTGTGAGTATGATTCGATCATATCCGAGTATTCCCTACTAATTCTTAGTTCTGGAACGTTTCGTGCGTTTAAATTGAGTTGAAAATCTCCATCAACTAAGTCAAGGGTAAAATCGGGAATGATATGTTGAATTGTTTGGTTTAGTGGATCCTGAAATGAGCCTCCAGGCTTAGGGTTTAACCGAAGAATTTCATCGATAGCCTCCTTGAGCTGATCGTCTTCAAGGTTTAACTTAGAAGCGATTTTGTCGTAATGCTTGCGGGTAAACTCATCAAAATAGTATTTTACTATTTTCCTTGCAAGAGCTATTTCTGGGATCGTTTGATCCTTGGCTGATATCTGTAAAAGCAAACATTCCTGTAAATCACGAGCCCCCACGCCAATAGGTTCAAAATCGTGAATGATATATAGTAACTTTTCTAACTCATCCTCGTTGGTGGTAATACCCGCTGAGAATGCTAAATCATCAGCAATTGCGGTGAGCTTACGACGAAGGTAACCATCATCATCAATATTACCTATGATGTACTTTGCCAGCTCATAATTTCTTTCCGAAAGAACCCTCAACCCTAGCTGACTCTCAAGATACTCGTGAAAAGTTGTTCCTCCTGAAAAAGGAATATCTTCTCGTTTATCATCTTTTGAAGTGTTATTGGCGTTTAGCCTGTATGAAGGAATATCCTCGTCATTTAAATAATCCTCAAGCGAAAACTCATCCTCTTCCTTTGAAACCTCCTCCTCTGTTAGCTCTTCCTCCTGATCTAACTTCTCATCAATTTCTTCTCCCTCCTCAAGAATTGGATTCTCTTCCAGCTCCTTTTTAATTCTTTGCTCAAGCAGCATAGTAGGTATCTCCAGCAGCTTTATAACCTGAATTTGCTGCGGTGATAACTTTTGAAGTAGTTTTTGCTGTAACCGTTGCTTGAGCATATATATTATAAACTAAAATTCACAGTTTTTTGGTGTACGCGGGAATGGAATCACATCACGAATATTGGTCATCCCGGTTACAAAAAGGAGAAGCCGCTCGAATCCTAATCCAAATCCGCTATGCGGTGCTGAGCCAAATCTTCGAGTATCGAGGTACCACCACATATCTTTTTCAGGGATATGCAACTCAGCTATTCTTGCTGATAATTTCTCATAGTTCTCCTCTCTCTGTGATCCCCCAATAATTTCACCAATTTTAGGGAACAGAACGTCCATGGCCCTTACAGTCTTACCATCTTCATTCTGTTTCATGTAAAATGCCTTGATCTCTTTTGGATAATCGGTAAGAATTACTGGCTTTTTAAAATGTTTCTCTACGAGGTAACGTTCGTGTTCAGCCTGCAAATCAACACCCCAAAATACTGGGAATTCCCATTTTTGATCTACCTTCTCAAGAATTTCGATGGCCTTGGTATAGGCCAAACGCTCAAAATTATTATCAACTACAAATTTTAATCTCGATATTAACTCCTCGTCATACATCTTATTGAGGAATTCCAAATCGTCAATGCAGTTATCAAGTGCGTAGCGAACCAAGTACTTAATGAAGTCCTCGGCGAGGTCCATGTTATCTTTGATTTCGTAGAATGCCATTTCGGGTTCAATCATCCAAAACTCTGCAAGGTGGCGAGGGGTGTTTGAGTTCTCGGCACGGAAAGTTGGACCAAAAGTGTAAATCTCTGAAAGAGCCATTGCTGCTAACTCTCCCTCAAGTTGTCCCGAAACGGTTAGCTTCGCTTCTTTCCCAAAGAAATCCTCGCTCCAGTTTATTTTACCATCCTCGGTTCGAGGCATCTCGTTTACATCAAGTGTTGTAACTCGGAACATAGCTCCAGCTCCCTCTGCATCCGAAGCGGTAATAATTGGTGTATGGATATAATAAAAGCCTTTATCGTTGAAGTACTTGTGAATAGCATAGGCCATGGCATGGCGAATACGAAGCACCGCCCCAAAAGTATTGGTTCGTGGACGAAGGTGAGCAATCTCCCGAAGGAACTCCATGCTGTGACCTTTCTTCTGCAATGGATAGGTCGTAGCATCTGCTACTCCATATAGTTCAATGCTAGAAGCCTGAATCTCCACTCTTTGGCCAGAGCCTGGTGATTCAACCAATTTTCCAATAACCCCAATACATGCACCTGTATTAATGTCTTTAAGTAAATTCTCATCTATATTTTGAACATCAACAACTACTTGAATATTATTTATAGTTGAGCCATCGTTTAAAGCAATAAATGCTACGTTTTTGTTACCTCTACGGGTACGAACCCAACCTTTTGCTAAAACCTCGGTGCCTACAGTACCATTTAATAGCAACTCCTTAATTTTTGTTCTTACTTTCATCTTTTCTCAAATAGTTTATAATCATTCAGAAGCAAGTATTCAATTTATACCTGCAACATGCAAAAATAATATTTTTAAGGTCACTAAAGCTTGGTGTAAGGATTTTTGGCAAAGAATTTGATCGAAAGCGAAAATAAAAAAGAGAGATTCATTTCTGATCTCTCTTTTTGTATTGTAAAATATTATTCTATTTCTTTTGATAGTAGTTCTGAAGTCGTTTTTTGAATACCCTGTCATTTGCGTCGTTCACTGCTTTAACCATTGTTTCTATTTTTTTAAATCGAGTATCCATTTCCTCGGGGGTAATTGAATTTTGATCGCGGAAAACAACATAACCAATTTTGTATCCAGTATTATCAAGGGACATAGAAACCGCAGCATTGTAATCGTCAAAAATAATTACCGAAGGTAATGAGTTGATGTTATACCTTAAAACGGCGGTTAAGACTTTACTTTGAACAAATTGAATTTGATCCTTACCAAGATATTTTGCTCCGAGTAATAATCTTACAAGATCAATTTGCGAAACGAATTGAACCTTTTGCTCTTTTCTATACTTTTCGTACTGTTTCTGAGATGTTTTTTGGAACAGATTAATAAAACTTGTTGGAACCCCAAGCAGATCTTTTAAATCATTGTCCGATTTACGTTTCCGATACTCTTTCCTAGCCATTTTCTGATCGTAAGGAATATAGTACTCCCATTTGCGGGTACGCTTAAACGACTCGGTCATGGGATTAGGTTTCCACTTTGTCTCGGGTCGCTTCATAATTGGGTCGGTAAGGTACAGCTGGTTTGATTCAAGCGAGTATATCAGACAATTGATAAAATGAACGTAGCCACCACCTAAACTTTTATGCAACGATGCCCAAAGCGTTTTTGTAGCATCCGCTTTGCTTGTATCGGATTTAAATTCATTAGTTCCATCCAACTTTTGATCTTTAAGAAACTGGATAAACTCATTATCGAGTGTTACTGGATAATAGGTTGTTGATTGATCGGTCGTATCGATAAAAAGGTTTTTGCCAGTATGGTATAACCCCCTAACATCTACAACATAGTTTGTATCGTTTGACAGCTTGACATGAAGGTTGTAATCAAGCCCCCACTTCATCTCCGAAACTCTTGGTTGACCAGCGTTTTGAGCATTAGAAAGAATGCTGGATAATAAGATTAGGGCTGATATACAGAATGTTCTCATTTCTGAGGTGGAATTAGTTTGCAGGTTAAAGTTACGGAAATTGAATCCACTAACAATCCAAAATATCTATAAAAGTTATAAAACACTATTCGTCTCGATGAACTGTATTGGGTGAAAAAGCAGGAAGACAAACAGCAACGTACTCGGCACCACCTTCATAGGGCGAACTATACTGTACCCATTCGTTTTTAGGTGCCAAAATAGCCTGACCTGCTTTTACATCAAAGGATTCAGTCTTTGTTTTAACATTTAAAGTTCCTTTTAGAACCACAGTGTATTCATTAAACTCTGGGCATTGACCGGGTTCAAGCCAACCTTGAGGGCTTGTCATCTTTGCAACACTAACCTCCGAGGTTCCGCTCGCAACCTTACCAAAGAACTCTTCAATAATTTTAATCTTATTGCCTGCTGCTTCAATAATTTGCGGTTTATCAATTAGCTTAGCCATAGTTTTGTTTTTAAAATTCTGATGCTAATATAGAAATATCATTGAATACAATTCTCTCGTAAAGGTTTTAATTGGTATATATTTGTAAAAAGATTTGTCATGCCATCAAAAATAATTGTAGCTGTAACAGGCGCTAGCGGATCTATCTACGCAAAGCATTTACTCGATAGGTTAGCCAGCCTAAAGAATAAGCCAAAGGAGATCTCTCTGATATTCTCAGAGAATGGGAAAAAGGTTTGGGAGTATGAAATAGGTAGTATTAATTATGATTCGAATGCAATTCACGAGTATAGTTACAACGATTTTTTTTCACCGGTTGCATCCGGATCCGCTGTCTATGATTGTATGGTGATTATCCCCTGCTCAATGGGAACACTGGGGAGAATAGCTTCCGGAACCAGTGATGATTTAATTTCACGTGCGGCTGATGTAATGCTCAAAGAGCGCAAAAAGTTGATACTTGTAACCCGCGAAGCACCACTGAACTTGATTCACATTGAAAACATGAAGACCATAACCCTTGCGGGTGGAATTATTTACCCAGCAAGTCCTTCATTCTACAGTAAGCCTAGTAGTAAAGAGGAATTAGAACTAACTGTTGTAAAACGGGTTATTGACATTTTGGGGTTTGAAAGTGATGTAAAACGGTGGGGAGAGCATAACTTAATATAAGTCCTTATCTTTCTGAATAAAGTAAGGTTCTCTCCTTATTTCTTACTTTCTTGTCTTGATACAAGAAAGTAAGCAAAGAAAATCAAGAAAATCCGATGCTTCATCCCGCAATGCCTACGCACCCTCGCCGGATTTTCTGGCTTACCCAAGTTTATAAAATGATTTTTTAATAAGTGCTAGTAAAAAGTCGAAGAGTTCAGCAATTTCTAATTAAAGCGCAGTATAGGCTAACGTAACAATACTAACCTTAGCCCCTTCGGCTTCAAGAACTACATTTGCACATTCCTCTAGGGTGGCTCCAGTAGTAACAATATCATCAATAAGCAAAATGTGTTTACCGCTAAATCCTTCTGGATTGGATAGTCTAAAAGCTTTTGATACGTTGCTCACTCTCTCAATGCGTGTTTTTTTAGTCTGCGTTTCGGTATACTCGGAACGAATAAGAATATCGGTTGAAACTGGGATTCCCATGCTTTCGCAAAGGCCAACTGCTATTTCTTCTGCTTGGTTATAGCCACGCTGTTTAAGTCTTTTTTTATGAAGAGGAACCGGAACAATGTAGTCGATGTTTTTATAGGCTTCAACCTTTTTAAGCTCGTAGCCAAACTCTTTCCCCAGAGTAACACCTACCTCTCGCTTACCATTGTACTTTAAATGATGAAGGAGTTTGCGGTAACGACTTCCCTTTGAGAAAAAGAAAAAGGAGCAAGCATTCTCAACGAATACTCGCCCCCAGAATATTTTAGCAACCGGATTCTCAGAATCGAGCCAATACTTAGTTCGAGGAATATGGTATAAGCATGAAGTGCAAATTACCGATTCACCCTCTGCTAAGTCGTTGTGGCAAACCATGCAAAGGTTTGGGTAGAATAACCGGACAAAATCGGTGAATATCCGGGGAACTCTCATTACTTATCTTGTCTAGTCCAGAGAACCTGCTTTCCAATCAATGAAAATCCGATGTATCCTTTTACATGTAGCTCATTTGGATTATCCTCAAACCACATATAGCACTTGTAGGTTTTTCCCTCCTTGGCATCATAAATTTTGCCGTCAACCCACTCCTTATCGTCCATGTTATAATTGAACCCGCTTAGAATTTCCAAACCCATAATTGGACGCGACTGAAGCTTTGCATCTGGATTTTTATCGTCGAGCTTGGGTTTGCCGTTTCGATTGGGCTCCTTAAGCCAAGAGATTTCCCCGTAGAAAATCCCTTTCGAATCCTTTTTAATGGTAACCTTAGAATCGCCATACTGGGTTAACCATGTACCTAGAACGCGATCCTGCTCCTGAGCCGAAACGGCAACTCCGAAGAGCAATAACAAAGAAACTAAAAGTACTTTTCTCATAGCTAATTAAATAGGTTTGAAAGGCAAGATAGATTTTTCTTTCGAAAAATTAAACTATTGTTTAGCTAAAAGATGGTTCAAGAATATAGAAAATCTTGCGCCACTAAGACTACAGCCCGCTGAAGCGTTGTGTATTTAAACTGCCTTTGCTTAACAGAATATAAAAAAGTAACAATTTCACCCCTATCCTGATTAAACAATAATTTTATCTTTGATTTTAAAAAACTACATGACAAACAGAATTTTAGCCTTTAACCTTCTCGCCTTTGGTTTTTTACTGGCTCTAGTTAACAGCTGCTGTAAGGACGACGACAATACCCCCAGCAACCCCACCAACGGGCACACCACTGCTGTATTCAACCCTAACCTGAGGTACGGTACTATGACCGACCAAGATGGGAATACCTATAAAACTATAAAGATAGGCACCCAAACGTGGATGGCCGAAAACCTTCGGACTCGAATATACCGCAACGGCGATTCCATACCCAACGTTACCGATACCGCCGGGTGGGTTCACCGAGCCACTGGGGCCTACTGCTACTACAACAACACGAAAGATATTGATAGCATTGCCACGTTCGGGGGGTTGTACAACTGGTACGCCGTATCCGACAGCCGGGGGTTAGCCCCCAAGGGATGGCATATCCCTACCGATGACGATTGGACTACTTTGGTAACATACTTGGGCAACGGTGACTTAACGCTAGGCAATAGCATTGCCGGGAATAAGATGAAAGAAATGGGAGGAACGCATTGGTATGGTGGTGATGAGGACAACAGTAGCGGATTTACAGCACTTCCAGGAGGTTGGCGAAACTATAAATCGGCAGAATTTAAGTTCATCCGCATATATGGTAACTGGTGGTCAGCAAAAGGAGTTTATTATGCATACTTCCTTTCTTTAAATTGTGGAGACTCAAATATCTTTTGGGCTATTAATTATCCTGAGTATGGTTACTCTGTACGTTGCATTAAAGATTAATTCAAAAATTCCCCTTCGTTTTTAAAAAATTATTCAAACAATAATATTAAACTACACAATCTTTTAACTATGCTGAAAATACTACTCAAACGCTATTGGATTATTCTAATCCTAATGTTGTCATCTGTCGACTTACTTGCTCAAAATGATTTTGTTACTTGGAGTCCAACAACAGATAACTTTTCTGGATATTGTTTCCCAATCCAAACTGGGAAAAGCATTAAAGTACCAATAAAGGTAAAATGTAACATGACCAAAAAGTACCAGCCCTACAAGGTTTCTATCAATATTCCGGGATCATTTTACAGCCAAAGCGACTGGGTGAAAATCGAAAACAACAGTCTAAGCGTCGATTCAAGTAAAACCATTACTTTTAACCTAACCATTACACCGCCCAAAACCCCTATTTTTACAATTGAGGGTCAGTATCCCTTTACGCTTTACTTCGATATTTACAATAAGGACAACACACATTTAAACCCGACCATTAACCAACCGTCATTCACTGTTATAGTTGATAACACAGCTCCAATTAAACCAACCCCAGCTGTGTTAACGAAAAAGAGTAACTACATATCAATTGAAAAGTTTAACACATTCGACCCAAACACTTTGTCAAGCACTTATTCCTTGGTTAACGATACAGCAGGAATTAGCGGAATAGATAGCCTAAAATTCTTACTAAAGAGGGTATACGATGGAAGGATTATTGATAATACAACTAGCGATGTTAAGAATGTAGGTAGTTTTTACACCTTTAAACAGAATACCACCCCCATTACCCCAAATACAACCTATACAATATTTGTTACAGCAACTGACTTGGCAAGGAACGCTAACACATCCGATGGATTGTTAATTACCACCCCTCCTGCACCACCAACAAGTTGCACCATAACGGACAGAACCTATTGCAGTTTTACGCTAACATGGCCCAATTCGGACGGAGCATTGGGATACTATATCTACGATGCCTCATACAAAAAAATAACAAGCTCATTAGTTACAGGTACCACATACCATGTAAGCGGGTTAGCAATAGGCACCTCTTATAAGTATTATATTTCAGCATACAGTAATGCTGGTGGGGAGTCCGAATTAAGCCCTGCTTTTACTTTCTCAACCCTTACTCGACCTTCAATGGTTATTACAGGCTCCTCAACGCTTTGCGCTTCGGATGTTGCAACCTACACTGTTAGCAATGCCCCTGCAAGCTATACACTATTTTGGACATACCGACCAAACTTAATATATATAAGCGGGCAGGGTACAAATCGGCTAACCGTTAAGGCTAGTGCTGGGTATTTACCTCCAAACGATTCTCTCCTTCAAACTAGCAGGCAAGAACAAACGGGGTTCTCGGAGATCAATAATGAAAGTGAATCATCCCAAAGTTTAACCACAACAACAAACGACTATGGTAGCTCAAGCTGGGTTTCTGTTTCTGCCACTGGTGAATGTGGAAGTTTTCCTGTCTCAAAAACCATTTGGGTAGGGAAACCATCTTTCACCCCAGAGATAGTAGGTCTTACAAGTTTATTCCCTTCTCAAACATCATTATATGTAGAGAAAAACAACGGAACAGTAACATGGTCGACCTATGGCCCACTAAAAACAGTAGGAGGTGGTTATGGATATAAGAGTACAATTAAAGCCACTGGAACAGGTGTTGGTTGGGTTTATGCTACTGTATCGAATATATGCGGATCCTATCGTGGAGAGCTAATGGTGGAAGTTGGTGGAGGCACATATAGCGTTTATCCTAATCCGGCTACCACAGAGGTAACCGTTACACAAACATCACAGAATACATTAACTAGCAGAGGTACATCAAGTAAAGTAATAAAGGCAATACGAATATTTGATAAATCCGGCAATACATTTTACTACCAAAAGTTTAGCGATGAGGTTTCTGAATCGAAGGTTAACGTATCTGCTTTCCCAGCTGGTATTTACTACCTAAAGATTAACGAGGGAGCAGAGGAAGAAAACTATACAATAGTTAAACAGTAGCGATTTTAGCTATTGCTTCATTTTAAAATTGTGCTTCATTAAAAGGAATAACTCAGAATTTGGGTTATTCCTTTTTTAAATATTTACTTCAGCTCCACAATAAAACAATCCGGATATAACTTAATCACCTTCTCCTTAAATGCTTCGGCATCCTTTCGGGTTGAAAAGTTTCCAACAAATAAACGGTAAGTCTTCTCGCTGTTTACATTAGTTACCTGAACCTGCACCTCTTTTTTTAATGAGTTTTTTAAATCACTGGCTATTTTCAGCATGTTTACCATCTCTTTATAGTTTCCTATCTGAATGGTAAACCCTTTTGGTTGAATTACGCTAACCTTAATATCGTAAAGTTCGGTTCCGGTTTGCTGAGTTTGGCCGTCTACCTGAGTGGTTTGTGTAACAGTTTGCGTGTTGCCTGTTTGGTTTGTGGTTGTAACCTGCTTGCTACCGTTAAATACAGGTCCTTCAACTACTTCAATTTTAACTTTTACCACCCCATTTGCAGGAATACCTATTTTTTCGGCTGCAGAACGGCTAAGATAAAAATATCCGTTCTTTTCTAATATTCAGAGTTGAATACTTTTTGTCATGCTGATCCGAGCATTTCTTTTTTGTACCTTGTAACTACCATGAGATCCTTCGTTTTCGCTTAGGACGACATCTTAAGTCGAACACTTTTTAAAATAGATTATCTACTTCACCTCAATCTCATCTGCAAATAGCCAAGATGGTGAGCCCGATGCAGGATGCCAATCGGGGCATGAGCCAATGCTCGTTGCAATCATCTTGACGTATCTACCTTTAATATTATTGAGTTCCGCTGTAAAATCATATACAATGTTATCCTCTGCCTGAGGTAGGATATTGCTTAAAACAATCGCAACGCTTGAGAAATTCTGCCCATCCGAAGACACAAGATACTGAACGTTAGCAGGAAGAAATATCCACGATGGATTAGACTGGAAGAATCCTGTTGAGATAGAGTGAATTTCCTGTTCAGCACCCAAATCAACTACGGCTTCCATGTTTTGCCCCTGAACAGCTTGCCAAATACCATCGTTATAACGGTTTGTACCTTTTCTACCATCGGTTAATGCCGATAAACCACCCCCTTTGTACTTATCAGCTGGTTGGTAGCTCAATGTTATCGGCTTTCCTGTTGATTTGCTGATTACAAATTTTTGGCTATAAACTGGCCAAACAATTTTCTCTCCTTTAAATGCAGCAGCACGAATTAAAGAAGTCTCATTAATTCTGAACTTTTTAGTGTAATGCTTCGAAGATTTTGTTGGCTCGGAGCCATCAATTGTAAAGTATACCTCAAGATTATTCTGCCCTTTAATAATCTCTATCTCCATTAAACCTAAATCAAAAACGTTTTTACTAATAAATTTTATCGAACCTTGCTCTGGTCCATACATCACACCAAGATCATCAAGCCGTTGGTAATGATTTTGAACCCTATCGTAAAACTCTTTATAATCGCGATTTGCCGATGGACTCCATAAAACCTCTGCAATTGCTAATGTTCTTGGGAACATTTTGGCATCGACAACCTCTTGAGGGGCATACTCCGACCACATATTGCACTCTCCACCAATGATATGCTTCTGCTGCTCAGGGTTTAACCCTGATGGCACTGGTTCAAATGAATACACTTTTTGTAGATCGATGTTTTCAATTGGGTAATCGAAGTAGCAATGGCTGGTTGGGGAAACAATTGCATCGACACCTGCTAGCGCAGCAGTTTTGGCTCCGTCAAAACCTCTCCATGATTGAACAGTAGCCAAATCGGGAATACCACCATCAAGTATTTCGTCCCAACCAATAATTCTACGATTCTTAGTTTCAAGGTATCTTGCAATCCTTGAAATAAAATAGCGCTGTAGCTCCTCTTCATTCTTCAATTTTTCAACTTTCATCCTTTTCTGGCATTTTGGGCAATTCTCCCAACGATATTTAGGTGCTTCATCGCCACCAATATGGATATACTGGAATGGGAAAAGAGAAATAACCTCATCCAGTACATTCTGCATAAACACAAAGGTTGAATCGTTACCAACACAGTAAATATCCTTAAACACCCCCCAATTAGTTTCAACTTTAATGGGAACTCCAGTGCAAGAAAGTTGAGGATAAGATGCTAGTGCAGCCACTGAATGTCCGGGCATCTCAATCTCTGGAACAATATTTATAAATCGTTCAGCAGCATAAGTAACAACCTCCTTTATATCCTCCTGTGTATAAAAACCACCGTAAACGGTTCCATCGGCCTCAGTACGCCATGCACCAACAGAAGTAAGCTTTGGGTATTTTTTAATTTCGATTCGCCAACCCTGATCCTCGGTAAGATGCCAATGGAAGATATTCATCTTATGGTAGGCCAAAAGATCAATGTAACGCTTCACAAACTCCTTCGACATAAAGTGGCGGCAGCAATCGAAATTCATCCCACGCCATTTAAATCTTGGCTTATCAACAATTGATACTGCTGGAACTCTCAATTTACTGAATTGTGCATCAGCTTTATTAAAGCCTTTGGGCATTAACTGCCGCAATGTTTGAATTGCATAGAAGTAACCATTTGCATACTTCGCCTTAATAATAATACCATCCTTATTCACTGTTAACTCGTAACCTTCATTGCCAAGTGTATCAATAGCTCCCACAGATGTAAACCGAATTGCAGAGCCTCCATCTCCTAACGATTCATGGCAAGAGGTGTTAATCCCAACCTTTTTTAGTAACCCTTCTAAGTATATTGCAACCTTAACTGCTGAACTATCACCTTTATCAAATGTTATTAATGTTGAATGAGATATTGTAAAACCTCCCTCGCCTTTAATTATGGATACTGGTTTAGGGATAATGTTTACTTCCTTCTTAGTACACGATACTAATAATGATAGAAGTAATGTTGATGCAATTAGAGCTACTCTTTTCATTTTACGATGAAGTTTTTAAAACTGAAATTTAAGAGAGGAAATATAGTGATTTTAAAGAATATCTTAAATCAAAACCCGCACAGTTCCTTGGTCATGATCCTGAAATCGGAATTTATATCCCCCTAGGAATCAGTATAACACTTAGATAAATTCAGAAATACTCGTAATGCTTTTCCATGAAAACTCATTGTTTAAACCTTTAATATATTTTACTTTTACTTGTCCTTCTTTCAAAAACCCTAAAATTATGGTATTAGGAATACTAAAAGAAATTAAAAATGAACGTAGGGTTGCAATGCTACCTGAAGGTGTTGCTGCTCTGGTTAAAATGAATGTATCCGTTCTCGTTGAGAACGATGCTGGCCTCAATGCTTTTGCCAGTAATGCCGACTATGAAGAGGTTGGCGCAAAAATAGATACAAAAGAAAACGTTATTCTGAAATCGGATCTAATTGTAAAGATTAATCCTCCCACTGATGACGAACTGAAACTAATGAAGGAGGGAGAAGTGCTACTTGGCGTTTTAAGTCCGTACTACAATGACAGCCTAGTAAAAGAGCTGGCTGCTAAAAACATCACCAGCTTTAGCTTTGATGTTATACCTCGCACCACTCGCGCACAAGCAATGGACATTCTTTCGTCTATGGCTACCGTTGCAGGTTACAAAGCAGTGCTCACTGCCGCTAACACGCTTCCTAAGTTCTTTCCAATGTTTATGACTGCTGCAGGAACAATAACCCCTGCAAAGGTTTTAATTGTTGGAGCTGGTGTTTCTGGTCTTCAGGCTATAGCTACAGCACGTAAACTTGGTGCCGTTGTTGAAGCATTCGATGTTAGAGCTGCAGTTAAAGAAGAGGTAACCGGTATTGGCGGTAAATTCATTGAGGTAGAAGGTGCTTCGGACGATAAGTCTGCAGGGGGTTACGCCGTTGAACAATCCGAAGAGTTTAAGCAACGTCAGGCTCAAGCCATACACGATCACGCAATTAAATCAGATGTAATTATTTGCACAGCACAAATTCCTTGGAAAAAGGCTCCTATACTATTAAAAAAGGAAACGGTAGAAGCAATGAAGCCCGGTTCTGTTGTTATTGATACAGCAGCATCAACTGGTGGAAATTGTGAACTAACTAAAAATAACGAGACAATAGTTCATAACGGTGTTACCATTATTGGCAACTCATTTCTTCCTGTAGATATGCCATCTGATGCAAGCAAAATGTATGGCAAAAACGTGATCAACTTCCTAAAACTTATCATCACCAAAGAGGGAAATTTAAACCTTAATTGGGAGGATGATATAGTTAAAGGAACTGCTGTTACTCATAATAAAGAGATTGTTCACGAAAAAGTAAAATCATTAATCAACTAAAAGATATCTCACAATGGAAGAAGTTCTGAAATTTTTTATAGAATATAAGGATTTGATAATCATTATTATTCTGTCTATTTTCCTTGGTATCGAAGTTATATCGCATGTTCCTGCAGTTCTACATACTCCTCTAATGTCGGGAAGCAATGCAATCCATGGGGTGGTAATAATTGGTGCGATCATCGTTATGGGGCATGCTCACGACACACTTTCTCTCATCTTAGGTTTCATTGCAGTAATCCTCGGAACGCTCAACGTTGTTGGGGGATTCGTAGTTACCGATCGAATGCTTGAAATGTTTAAGAAAAAGAAAAAATAGGGAGGACTAGACAATGGAACAAATCACAAAAATTATAGAATTCACCAACGAAATATCAATCCTAGAGATTTCATACGTATTGGCATCAATACTATTCATCGTTGGTTTGAAAAAGTTGAGTCATCCCGATACTGCACGTAGCAGTAACCTTTGGGCTGCGGCAGGTATGACCGCCGCCATCCTATTCACCATTTTATTCCATAAAAAAGAGGGTGAATCGATCGGAAACATCCCTTGGATTGTGGTTGCCTTAGCAATAGGGACCTTCATTGGGTGGTATGCCTCAAAGAAGGTAAAGATGACTGCCATGCCCCAAATGGTTTCGCTTTTCAATGGAATGGGGGGTGCTTGCGCAGCATTAATCTCCATGATGGAATTCCCCAAAATGCAGAATATGCTTGCCGCACAGGGTGCAACGCACATGCTAAATGGCGAAGCCATTGCAATTCTTCTTGGGTTGATGATTGGAGGCGTATCATTTGCTGGAAGTATGATTGCATTTGGCAAACTCGATGGTCGAATCGGTGATATTAAGCATCCTATACTACGTACAATAAACCTTACCTTCCTTCTTTTGCTCTTAGTTGCGTTAGTCCTCATTATGACTGTAAAACCTGAGGCAGGCAATAACTGGATGATTTACGTTTTTGCTGTTGCTGCTTTGATTTACGGGGTAACATTTGTTATGCCAATTGGTGGAGCCGATATGCCAGTTGTAATCTCATTACTAAACTCGTTTACAGGTGTTGCTGCTGCAATGGGCGGATTTCTTTATCACAACCAGGCAATGTTAACCGGTGGTATTCTGGTAGGCTCATCGGGAACAATCCTTACCATACTAATGTGTAAGGCAATGAACCGATCACTGTTAAACGTTATTATCGGTGCCTTTGGTGTTAGCGCTGAAGGTTCTGGCTCTTCGGGTGATAAAACAGTTAAGGAGATTACCCTAAGCGATGCTGCGATTCTCCTCAGCTACTCGCAAAAGGTTTACATCATTCCTGGATATGGTCTTGCGGTTGCACAGGCGCAACATCTTTGCCACGAGTTGGACGTTCTTTTAGCAAGTAAAGGGGTTGAAGTAAAATATGGCATACATCCAGTTGCTGGTCGCATGCCCGGTCACATGAACGTTCTACTTGCCGAGGCTGATGTTCCCTACGAAAAACTATTTGAGATGGAGGATGCGAATAACGAGATGAACAATACCGATGTGGTTATAGTCATTGGTGCTAACGACGTTGTTAATCCTGCTGCCGAAACCGATCCCGCTAGCCCAATTTACGGAATGCCAGTAATCAAAGCATGGGATGCAAAGAATGTAATTGTTATGAAACGCTCAATGGCTCAAGGTTACGCTGCTATTGATAATAATTTATTCTATCACGCTAAAAACCGTATGCTATTTGGGGATGCTAAAGCAACATTACAGAAACTTGTTGCTGAGATTAAAGCTTTATAGATTAGATTTCAGACATCAAATACTAGACTTTAGAAAAAAACCACTCTTTGGAGTGGTTTTTTTGTGAGCTGTACTGGAGTCGAACCAGTGACCCCTACCCTGTCAAGGTAATGCTCTAAACCAACTGAGCTAACAGCTCCTTTTTAAAATTATATTTCTTAACAAAATCATTTCAGGGTTCGAACCAGTGACCCCTACTCCGGCAGTTGCCGGATAATGCTCTAAACTCCGCCCGGATGAACCGTTCGGACGGGCAACTGAGCTAACAGCTCCTTTTTAAAATTATATTTCTTAACAAAATCATTTCAGGGTTCGAACCAGTGACCCCTACTCCGGCAGTTGCCGGATAATGCTCTAAACTCCGCCCGGATGAACCGTTCG
>Ga0209098_1000122_pt1 | contig 84525 bp, 72 predicted proteins | sample AD_JPNHW1_MetaG_FD_184429 | JGI IMG/M metagenome (GOLD analysis project Ga0209098, IMG submission 184429) | Active sludge microbial communities of municipal wastewater-treating anaerobic digesters from Japan - AD_JPNHW1_MetaG (SPAdes) (version 2) | ecosystem: Engineered > Bioreactor > Anaerobic...
TAAAAATGACCAAACTAATCACATTTAATGAGCTCAGGAGGATTAAAGATAATCTTCCAGCTGGTAGCATGCAGCAAATCGCAGACAGGTTAAACGTGGATGTCGAAACTGTACGAAATTATTTTGGTGGAACTAACTATGCAAAAGGCGGTGCAGTAGGCTTTCACGTTGAGCAAGGTCCTGACGGAGGTATTGTTACATTAGATGATTCCACTATACTCGATATTGCAAAGGAAATAATTACAAAATCGGGGGAATTAGTGTAGAAAACTTTTTTTACTTTCATTAAAAAGCAGGATCAGTTAATTGTCCTGCTTTTATTTTTTAAATTCGCTTAAAATTTAAGTGACACAAGAATGGAACTCCTACTAGAGAAAATCAGTAGATCAGAACAAAAGTGGCTTAAGCCACTTTATCAATATTGTAAACTTCTATTCGAAAAAACACACCTCCCTTCTCATGATGCTGAGCATCACCTTAGAGTTTGGCTTCATTGCAGAGGTTTGATTATTGAACTTCACAAAGCAGGTATAAAAGCAACTCATGACACAATTGACAATGCAATTGTAGCATGTTTTTTCCATGACACCGGACTTACTATTGATATGGGAGAACAGCATGGGTTTCTTGGGAGAAAAATCTGCGAAGATTTCTTTCAAAAAAATCAAACCCTTAACGTTCCCGATATTAAGGAAGTTCTTGAAGCAATTGAACGGCATGATGATAAATCAAAAAAAGAGGTTACAGGCACAACTCCTTACTCCATGAAAACGATTCTTAAACTCGTTTCTGCTGCTGACGATTTGGATGCTTTAGGCTACATAGGGGTTTTTAGGTACATTGAGATTTATCATAAACGGGGTATTCCCGATGAAGCTATACCTCAAAAAGTAATACAAAATCTTAGGAATCGATTTGCAAATTTTTTAAATACATACTCCAGTTTACACAAATATACTGATAAACAAAAGATTAGATATAAAGAGACCGTTGATTTCTTTTCTGAACTTGATGCACTTTTCCAACAAGAATCAAAAATTGAAGATTGTAAACTCGATATTTTTTATACTCTAAAAGAGAACCTTATAGCGAATAAAAAAGGAATTATCGAAACCATTGAGGACGCTCTTAAAACAAGTAATAAGGGATGTACTCTTATGTATTTTAGTAAGCTAAGAAATGAGTTGGAGGTTACATCTGCACTTCTTTTAGATTAATTACCATTATTAAATTGATGATATCTTTTGATATAGCTATTATTGGTGCTGGTCCTGCTGGTTTACTAGCAGCAGGTAGTGCTGCAATGCTAGGTTCAAAGGTTCTTTTGCTTGAAAAGATGGAAAAGCCTGCACGTAAACTTCGGATAACGGGAAAAGGAAGGTGCAATATCACCAATATGAAATCATTGGATGAATACTTAAAGGAGATTTCACCTGAGCCACGATTTTTACGACAAGCTTTTGGCTCGTTTTTCAACCAAGATATCATTGATTTGCTAAAGCAAAATGGTGTTGAAACAAAAGAAGAAAGAGGACAAAGAGTATTTCCGGCAAGCGATAAGGCGTGGGATGTTGCAGAGGCCTTAGTGAAATGGGCAAAACTTTGTGGTGCTGAAATTCAGAATCATTCCAAGGTTGAAGAACTAATTATTGAAGATAACTCCATTAAAGGATTAAAAGTCAAAAACACAAAATCCGGAATATTAGATACCATTTACAGTAAATGTGTAATTATAACCACAGGCGGGAAATCATACCCTGCAACTGGCTCTACTGGCGACGGCTATTTGTTTGCAGAATCAGTGGGGCATAGAATTGAAGGTTTACGTCCATCTTTAGTTGGTATTGAAACCAAGCGGGTTTACCAGAAAACCATAGGATTAAGCCTTCGAAATATTTCGGCAACCCTTTGGATTAATGGTAAAAAGAGTTTAAGCGAATTTGGTGAAGCGGAATTTACTGAATACGGCTTAGATGGCCCCATTATATTACGGCTGAGTAGGGTTACAATTGACGCTTTAATATCTGGTAAAAAGGTCGAAATATCTCTTGACCTAAAACCTGCTTTGGACGATCAGAAACTTGAATCGCGTTTTCAACGAGATCTTATTGAATTAGGGAATAAAGATTTTAAATCACTTTTAAAGCAACTTCTCCCTTCACAACTTATTGATGTTTTCTCCGAAGTATTGAATATTAACCAGAGCAAACCTTTAAAACAACTAAATAGTGTTGAAAGAAAGAAACTAATTACCCTTTTAAAAGATTTTCGATTTGAAGTTACTGGTTATAGAGATTGGAACGAAGCAATTGTTACTGCGGGTGGAATATCAATTAAGGAGATAAACCCAAAGACAATGGAATCGAAAAAAATCAATAATCTTTACTTTGCAGGTGAGATTATTGATGTAGATGGAAATACGGGAGGGTATAATCTTCAAATTGCTTTCTCAACGGGTTGGTTAGCGGGAGAATCTGCCGCTAAAAAAGTTCTGGAATCTATTTAATGAAAAAATCGAGCATAAGCTCATCACCCAAATAAGCCTTTAGCCTATCGCCAATTTTAACAGGACCAACTCCTGATGGAGTTCCAGTAAAAATTAAATCGCCAGTTCTTAGAGTAATAAACCGTGAAACGTAGGAAATGATGCTATCAAAATGAAAAATCATATCATTCGTATTGCCTTTCTGAACAACTTCATCATTCTTTTCTAATCGGAAAGAGAGATTTTTAAGATTACTAAAATTCTCTTTGGGGACAAAATCACTAATTGGAGCGGAGCCATCAAATGCTTTTGCAACCTCCCAAGGCATTCCAGTTTCTTTGCATAGACGTTGAAGATCGCGAGCTGTAAAGTCAATACCAAGTCCAATTTCGTTATAGTAACGATGAGCGAATTTCTCGCTAATGTTTCGCCCTAATCGATTGACCTTAATAACAACTTCAAGTTCGTACTGTAAATCATTAGTAAATTCGGGGTAGAAAAAAGGGTTATTGTTTCGTACAATACTTGTATCTGGTTTAAGAAAGAATACTGGAACTTCAGGGATTTTGTTTTTCATCTCCTTGATATGATCCATGTAATTCAGTCCTACGCAAATGATCTTCATATCTTATACTTATTAATAAACAAATATAACGAATCAATCAAATACAAAAAATCAAGAAGTAACGATCTATTTAAAATTTAAAAAGTATACCTATAGCTCAAACCGTATCCATTATGCATCATTACAGGCAGAATAGACGATTTACTGACCAAACTTGATTTTGTTTTTGGTAACAGTACATGTCCCCTAGAAACTGCAATCCTTCCATAAGTATAACCAATTGCAATGGCCAAAGGATAATCACTAACCCAGTGAACACCATTGTTCACCATTGAAAAAGCTACTAAACCCATAATTGTATAACCTACCGGTTGAATGTACCTATACTCAGGGTAATTACCCGATAGAATTGTAATTGTAGCCATTACCGTAGCCAAATGCCCAGAGGGAAAGGCATCATATTTAGATACTTTTTTCTGATAAACCGCTGGATTTGTGAAAGGACGCCATCTTCCACCATCTTTTGTTGCTTGAAAAGGGCTCTCCCTACCAGATATACGCTTTAAAAGTTGTGTTGTAATAGCAAGTGTAACAAACATCTCGGCTAATTGTGCAGAAGTTTGAAGTGCCCGATAATCTTTTTTAATTGAACCATAGCTATATAGTCCTCCAGCAATCATAACACTTGGCCAGCCCTCGCCAATAAAGTAAAGTGTTGAGTTGAAATTCTGAGGGATATCCAAAACGGGTACATTAAAACCACCCAATTTAACTCTGAGAACAGTCTTGGATTTACGTTCAGGATCAATATTTAGGTACCTACCAAATTGCTGGGTTGCATCCAATATTTGTTGATCAAAAACTACTAATGCAGCAGTACTTCCTGCAATTAAACCAATAGTAGGTAAATTCTTTTTCCTTGTGGCAGTCTTTCCAAACTGATACAAATCCGACGGAACATTTCTAATGAACTGAAAACGAACTGGCTTGTAAAAAAGTAACGATTTAGAACTGTCAATATCATAAACTTGAGCTTTTACAAGTTTAACTGTATCGCGATAAGGCTTATATACAATTGTATCCTCTTTAAACTCTGCTTTTAAGTTAGTTTGAATTCCAAACAAAAGAATTAAAATATATACAAAGAAAACCCCTGAATTATTGAAATACCTTTTTTCTACTTCCATCCTTCCTCCCATTTATTCAATTTCTTTTTCTGAACATAGTTTGCCGACTGATAGTATATAACAGTTTCATCAAGGTATTCCTTATCAACGGGTTGTTCAACCATTTCACCTGTTATTCGATTAAACTTGTAATGACTAACCTTTTGCTGTGGGCTTAGGATAGTAATTCTATCATTTTTAATGAAACCTAATTTTTGGTAGTTAGCAATAAATGCACGCTCATCGGATGGTTGCATCTTTAGTATATCTTTACCAAAGAATTTGCTTTTATAAGTCCAATTCATTAGACCTAGAATAGTTGGTCCAACATCAATTTGGCTTGCAAGTTTATCAATTCGTTGGGGTTGAATTAAACTTGGGCTGTAAACTATACATGGAATTTGGTATTCAAGCACTGGTAACTCTGTTTGACCAGCACTTCCTGCACAATGATCGGCAATGACTACAAAAATCGTATTATTAAACCAAGGTTTTGATCTGGCTTTTTGAATAAATTCTCCAATTGCATAATCGCAGTACTTTACCGCTCCAGCGCGATTAGCAGGAGAAGGAATATCAATAAATCCATTGGGATATGTAAAAGGTCGATGGTTAGAGGTTGTCATAACAACACCCAAGAATGGTTTTCCGCCTTCAACTGATTTATCAATCTCCTTAAGGGTTCTATTAAATAAATCCTGATCGCAAACGCCCCATGCATTAGCAAAAGTTGTTTCACTCTCCTCAAAATTTCTTCTGTCAACAATAGTGTAGCCATTGTTCTCGAAGAAGTAGTTCATATTATCAAAATAACCATAGCCTCCATAAATGAACTTAAGGTCATAGCCACGGGCTTTAAATAGTTGACCAAGAGAGAACATATTCTCACTATGTGGCCTTTTTATAACGCTCTGTCCAGGTTTTGGTGGAGCTGATAATGCAACAGCTTCCAACCCCCAAATTGTTCTAGTTCCTGTGGCATAAAGATTAGTAAACAGTAATGATTTATCGGCAAGGGAATCGAGGTATGGAGTAATCTTTCCTCTCTTACTTCCCATATAACTCAAAAACTCTCCACTTAAACTTTCAACAGTAACAAAAACAACATTATACCGTTTCTCCTCCCCTTGGTTTGCTACCTGCCTAGAAATATCAAAATTATCTGTCGATAAGAACTCACTATTATCTGTTTTAAGAATTGATCGAAGTTTGGCAAAATTCTCCTCGTTGCTTTTCTTAATATAAAAGGTTTCGTAATCGAGCTCGTTATTTATAAACGCAGCAAAAATTGAGTAAACACCATTCTTGGCAAGCTCATTATTATACCTATTATCAGTTTTCTCAGCCCATGTATAATTAACAAAGATGAATGAAAGAACAGGAAGTATTATAAGTGTTATTCCGATTAGCGAACGACTCTTTAAAGTGCTCTTACTTTCTAATGATGGGATAAGCCATTTCTTTTTAATAATTAAAAACATAATGGCTGCATCGATTAAGAATATTGAGCTTAAAAGTGGGAATAAAGGGTAAGATTCCTTAATGTTTCCAACAACTTCTGTTGTATAAATCAGGTAATCAACTGCTATAAAATTGTAACGAACTCCGAATTCCTCCCAAAAGAAGTACTCTGAGATACCATTAAACAGGAGAATATAGAAAGTGATGAAATAGGCTATATATGCAAACCATTTATGCCAATTTGCATTGAATAAACGATTTGGGAAGAAAAGGAGGAATAGCACATATGGTATCATGAAATACGAAAAAGCCACTGTATCGAAGAAAAGGCCAACACCATAAGCCCAAAATAAGCCTCCGATGCCAAGATTAACATCATGAAAAGACATCCCAAGCAGGACTGTTCGACTAATAAAGGAGATTACTACAAAAACGATATACATAATAAGTAATCCTCCAAACCGATTACTGAGTGCTTTTTTCATAAAAGATATGTTCGTTTTATTTTACGTAAATTATTGATTTTAAATATGCAAAAAACATTTAAAGGCAAAATTAATATCAAATTTTCCGTTTGGAAAGATAGTAAATATTGCAAGCAAAATAGTTAATCAAATAAGCGAAACGGTTATAAAGCAAACATGTAAGAAACTTCAATTAAAAAAACGATGCTTTTGTATCTAAAAACATAACAGTATCTTTGTATTGACCTTATGTATAATACCGATGACCAAAGAACAGCAACCCAAAGAAAAAATATTGTTCCTTATCAACCCAATTTCAGGAACAAAAAAGAAAGGAAATTTACCCGATAGAATAAATCAACTGGTTGATAAAACCAAGTATGATGTTGATATTCATATAACCCAATACAAGGGTGAAGCAACTGAACTTGTACCAAAAAAACTTGCTGAGGGTTATCGTCGGTTTGTTGCTGTTGGTGGCGATGGAACTGTAAACGAAATTGCTAAGGCATTGGTTGATACCGATGGTATTCTTGGTATAATCCCAATAGGTTCAGGAAATGGATTAGCTCGCCATCTTAAAATTCCGATCAACGTTGACAGAGCAATGAAACTGATAAACAATGGGCGTTTTGAAGCTATTGATTACGGAAGAATTAATGATGTACCTTTTTTCTGCACCTGCGGTGTTGGCTTTGATGCGCATATTGGATATCGGTTTGCAGAGAACAAGGGAAGAGGCTTTTTGAATTACATTAAGATTACAATCTCTGACTTTTTTAAATATAAACCCAAAAGGTATAAACTAAAAGTTGATAAAAAAACAAATTATAGTACCAGAGCCTTCCTAATAACCTTTGCTAATGCATCGCAGTACGGCAACAATGCATATATTTCGCCCAAGGCTGATATTCAGGATGGAAAACTTGATATTTGTATCCTATCGCCTTTTAGAATTCACCGTGCTCCAGGTATTGGCCTACGCCTGTTTGCTAAAAATATCGATAGAAGTACTTTGATGTACACAGAACAAGCCACTAGAGTTACCCTTAAACGTAAGAAGCCTGGAGTCGTACATTTCGACGGAGAGCCCTGTGAAATGGGGAAAAAATTAAAGATTAAAATTGTAAGTAAGGGGTTGCGGGTAATAATTCCTTAACTGCCCCTACTTCTGCTTCATCTTTAGGTAGATATTGGTAAGTACCTTTTTTGTATACAAAGGAAAATCGCCATTCATCATCCATGAGTAGTAGCTAGGTTCTTTTTCGAGAACCTCAACAACTGATTTACCTTTATGCTTCCCAAAGTTGAAAACTTCAGCATCTTTCTCATCGAGAATAATGCGACCAATGAAATCAACATTACGAGTTTGAGCGCTAAACTCGGAAAGATAATCAACATCATTTTTAAGATCGGAATACCTATCGAGCTGAGCTTTTAAGACCTCATAGGTAGCAAATGAATCGGCACCTGCATTATGTGCATTTTCAAGCTCTTTCTCACAGTAGAATTTAAACGCAGCTGAAAGTGTACGCTTCTCCATCTTATGAAAAATAGTTTGAACATCAATAAACTTGCGCTTTTTAAGATCAAAGTCAATTTCAGCTCTTAAAAACTCCTCGGCAAGTAAAGGAAAATCGAATTTATTTGAATTGAAACCAGCAAAATCACATCCTTCAATATAGCCTACCAAAGATTTAGCAATTTCTTTGAATGTTGGTTCATTCTTTACATCTTCGTTAGTAATACCATGAATTGCAGTAGCCTCTGCAGGAATAGGCATCTCAGGGTTTACACGACGAACCTTAAGCTCTTCCTTCCCATCAACATTTATTTTAAGAACAGCAATCTCAACTATCCTATCCTTAATAATATCTAATCCGGTTGTCTCAAGGTCAACAAAAATGAGGGGATTTCTAATATTCAGCTTCATGGAATGGTGTGTTAAAAAGTAAAAGGCTGATTGAAAATCCTTAGTTGTAGCTGCGAGGAATCTTCAATCAGCCTTATCAATATCAAATGAAAAATTACTATGCGCTAATCATCATCGGCATTAAGAGCATGAGGATATCCTCATCGGGGTTCTCATTAACCATTGGGAAAATAAGACCTGCTCTTGAAGGATCTGATAAAGAAAGAACAACATCAGATGCTGAAATATTTGCCAGAATCTCAATTAGGAATACTGATTTGAAACCAATCTCCATCTCATCGCCTTCATATTGGCTCTTTAGTCTTTCGTATGCTGATATTGAAAAATCTAAATCCTGTGCCGAAACAGTTAGCTGGTTACCACTTAAGCTTAGCTTAATTAGGTTACTTGCCTGGTTTGCGTATACAGCAACACGACGTAGAGCATTGTAAAGTTCAACTCTATCAATCGAAAGTTTATTTGGATTATCAGCAGGAATAACTGAGTTGTAGTTTGGATATGAACCCTCAACCAAACGGCAAACTAATGTGTAGTTTGACATTGTGAAAAGAGCGTTCTTATCATCGAATTCAAGAACAATTGAGCCAGTTTCTTTACCTAAAATATTTTTCAGCAATGCAGCTGGTTTCTTTGGCAGGATGAACGAAGCATCAGAATCTGACTGAACATCTTTACGGCGATATCTAACCAACTTGTGTGCATCAGATGCAACAAAAGTTAGGCTGTTGGTAGAAAGCTCCATTAAAATACCATTCATTACAGGGCGAAGCTCATCTTCAGCCGTTGCAAAAATAGTTTTTGTAATACCACTAAGGAGTAACTCAGTAGCAACTTTAACGGATACCTTACGTTCTGGCTTTAGCTCAGCACGTACAGGGAAATCTTCAGCAGGTTGACCAACAATATTAAACTGACCATTCTCAGAATTAACAACTATACCCAAATTCGATTGGTTAATATCAAAGGTTAATGGTTGCTCAGAGAACTCCTTAAGAGTATCAACAAGAATACGGTAAGGAATTGCAACTGAACCATCCTCCATTACATTTTCGAGATGTAACCGAGTAGAAAGGGTGGTTTCCAAATCCGATGCAGTTATTTCAAGCTCATTTCCTTCGAGCTTGAATAGGAAATTATCGAGAATTGGCAAGGTGTTTTTATTGCTAATAACCCTACTTACGATGCTAAGATGACTTAACAGTTCGGTACTTGAAACAACGAATTTCATCTGCTATGCGTTTTAATGTTTATATAACTTTTTATTTATTTCCATTTAAATGTTATTCAGCCTATTAGCAAAATAAGGCTGAATAATACATAAAACAACTAACGAAGTTAAAGAAAAATTCTAATTCTTCATTACTGATTATCAAAGGAATTACTTCCAATAAATCAGAAGCCAATAATACAAATTTTTACTAACAGGGCAAAGATAAATTTTAGTTTTTCACCCGAAATGATGATAAGTCCTTAAGCACAGGGTCAAACACAATGTAGGTTGATACTGCAATAATTGCATCGTTATTAAACGAGATATAAAGCCGATTTAGATCAAACTTTACGGTTCTACCAAACTCATCGCGATACTCATCAACGGGTATTGGATAAGTCTTTAAAACCAGTTTTTGCTTGTTTGTCAGAGTAATAGTAAAAATTTGATCGGGTTGCGAAAGCAGAATTGCAGCACGCTCCTCTTTTGAAGCTTTGCTTATAAACTTTTCAAAAGTTAAACCGGTAAGTCCAACTATAAATCTTCCCGCTGCAAGCGTATCAAACCTCTCGATTTCTTTATCGAAATAGCTAGCTTTAAGGTGAATTCCATTATCATCAATTGAAATAGAGAAGGACTTTTCGGGTTTATTAGGAATTTCAACATCAATGCTTGCAATCTGGTTAATGTCAGCAATAAAAAGTTTATTACTCTTCCAATAATCGGGCTCAAGGACAAAAAGCGAAGCTACATCACCTCTATAAGTAGGGATTTGAATTGTAAAAGCCACTCTCGAATTATTCAATAATCCTATTGTTCCTAGGTTTAACTTTTTAGTAGATAGAAGTGTGTAAGACTTTATTTTCTTATTTCCTTCATAAATATCAACCTTAACTCCTTTCGTTTTAATTTCAGATTTTAGGCTATCAGCAACAACATGTGGCAAGGGTGATCCTACCTCTAATCTGGTGATTACGTTCAACAAAAATCTAACAGCATCGCTGCGTGTTGAAAAACTATTGTTAAGCATCCAACCCTTATCCGTTCGGTTAATAAACAATTTCAGAGAATCATTACTTATGGTAATTGAAGTAACCTTTGATGTGTCGCTAACTGCAAAATTTCTATACGATGGATTAATTGTACCAGAACTAAAACGTGATAAATAGAAATATAGAGCAATTCCAATAAGAATTACTAACCAAAGGTACTTCCGGATGAATACTTTAACAGACATAATCTTTAAAAGCGAACTATCTGGTATACTTTCTCTTCCTTATGAAAAGCCAAACCAACCCTCCAAAAATAAGCAAAGCCGATGGAACCAAAATATTAAACATTTGCCACGCAAAACGCGATTCAATAATTCTCTTCTTATCCAACATTCTCAACTTAAAGTCGCGGGTTCGAAGGCTCATCAAGCCAATATCATCATCAAGATATTTTACCATATTCATCACCAAATCCTTATTTCCAAAAGTTTGCTTGGTATATCGATCAAACCCAAGGGGTGAGATGTAGGCTCCATCTGCAGCTGCTCGTACTTCATTACGAATAATATCAGCATCAGAAACAACTATCATTTTGTTAAATGGACTACTTGTCCTAAACTCAAATGACTTTCCATGATTATACTTTGAAAGCGGACGGTTATTGAATGCTGACTCAAATGTTCCCTCAACAAGAAGTGCAACTGGAATACCCGAACGGTTATACTCCCTTTGTATAGGTGATCTATCTATCTCGGATAAGCTAACCAACAAAGGCACATTGAGCGTACGTGAATAGGGAGATGTTGTTAGAATCATTGTTTTTTTAAGCTTCCCATCGCCTCCAACGGTATCGATAGGGCTTATAAATTGCGTTTTGATCATGTTTAGATTTCGGCTAATTGGACTTTTAGCCAACGATGATAATAATGGGTAATATACCCATGGTGCCGATACAAACTTAGGTTGCTGCCCTGGTAATGATGTATTTACAGGAATATAAGCACATTGTATATCTTGAATTAATGATGGGTATAACCTTACCCCATACCGGAAAAGCTGATCGTCAAGATTGTGCTGGTTTAAAAAAGCAAGTGTGGTTTCACCTTTCGAAAGGCTATCAACATTTACTGTTACAGGATCGATAAACCAAAGCACCTTCCCTCCTTTCATTATATACTGGTCGATAACCAGTTTATCAGCTTCAGGTAGCGGTTTCTTTGGGCCAGCAATTATTACCACTTTGTATGGATCGAGTGCAGTAATATCACCATTGATTTCAACTCTATAAGTATCGTAGTATTCCGATAAACTCTTATCAATATCACCTGTTTCGTACTGATCTAACTCGCTATGGCCAAGTAAAAATGCAAGCTTAGGTAGTTTCTCGGTACTTAGCTTAATTATCGCATCAATAAAATTGAACTCAAAGTTCTGGATAGAAAGGTTTATATTCTCATCACCTGATAGTGCTGGGTTGTTATGCAGAAGGTTTACTGCAATTTCCTTCCCTTTAAATGTAATAATAGCGCCGGGATAGATTATCTTTTGAGTGTTGCCACCCTCTTTATCGCGTACCTGAATGTTAGTTGGGGACAATCCCTTTGAAAACAAATCTTTATATAGCGCATCGCGCACCTTTTGGTTTGTACTTTCCGATGGGTTGATAAACTCGTACTGAATATTTTCCTTTGAAATAACCCTGAACTCATCTAACGTCTCCTTCAGCGACTTCTGCATTCGCTGGAATCCAATGGGCATATCGCCATCTAAGTATATCCTAATGTAAACAATGTCATTTAAGTCCCTTAGAGTGTTTTTTGAAACATTTGAGAGAGTGAACCTCTTCTCAGAGGTTAGGTCAATTCTCCAATATATAATACTTGATATGTAGCTGATAACAATAATAGAAATAATTGCTACAAATAGTTGGGTTATATTTTGTTTTTTAGCTATTCGGGACATAATGAAATCAATTATTGATTACCATTTTCTGCTTTGAATTCTTATTCGAGTTGCAACAATAAAGAGTGATGAAAGACAAACAAAGTAAACCATATCGCGAGTGTCAATTACACCACGGCTAATTGAGCTATAATGCTCATTGATTCCTAGCTGTACAATAAAATATTTTATCTTGGAGAACATTCCAAGTGAAGCCAAAGAGTCAAAACCAATATAGACCAAAAGTGCAATTACCATTGCAAGGATAAACGAAACGATTTGGTTATCTGTTAAACTCGAAGCAAATACCCCAATTGCAGCATAGCTGGCAGCCAGTAGAAACAGACCTATAAACGAACCCCATGTTCCACCCGTTTCGATATTTCCAACTGGACTACCCAAGAAATAAATTGAAAAGAAAAAAACAAGAGATGGTATAAGTATAAGTAAAACAAGAAGAACGGAAGCAAAGTATTTAGCCAATATAAGCTTTGTATCGCTTATTGGACGGGTGAGAATCAGCTCGATTGTACCGTTTTTTCTCTCTTCAGCAAATGTTTTCATGGTAATTGCCGGAACCAAAAACATAAACACCCAAGGAGCAATGATGAAAAGTGTTTCAAGGCTGGAGTAACCGCTATCCAGAACGTTCATAGAACCTGGGAAAACCCAGATTATTAGGCCAATTACAACAAGAAAAAAAGTTGCTGCTATATAGCCTGTTAACGATGAGAAGAACCCACTTACTTCCTTTGTAAATATTGCAAACATTGGTAAAGATTTTGAATAAATATCAATTATTAAACCGCTAAGGTAGCCAAGTTGATGCAAAGATCGCCAAGAATTCTTTGCGTACTTAAATTCTAACGAAAATCAAACTTTGAGTACTTTGCGGTTAAATTAATTTTTTCAATTTTTAGTTATTATTTTGAGATTGTACATTGGTTGAATCCTTATTTTCAGCATCTCCACTAATCTCCTGCTCAGCCGGAGTTACCTCGCCAATGTTAACAATCCGAACACCCTTATAATAGTATTTTATAATTTTATCGTACTTCCATCCTTTTAAAGCCATTTGCATTGCTCCCTCCTGACATAAACCTACCCCATGTCCATAACCCCTACCCTCAATCCTTACCTCATTCTTAACAACTTTAATTGAGAAAAATGCTGAGCGAAGCTTAAAATAGCTACGAATTTGAGTTGTAGGAATCTTCTGATTTGCAATAGGATAAAATACGGGACGCATCTTAGATTTAAAATCGAATTGCTTATTATCGGTGATTGTTGTGGTATCAACCCCTTTGGACTGAAGAAATACTTTCCATTTATTTAAGGGAATTGTAACTTCCCATGAAGCATTACGAGAACTAGTACAATAGCGATCTTCAACCGAAACTAAGTAAGGTTTTGAAGTTACCCATACATCTTGCGAATTTGCAGTAAAGCCGCCACAGTTAGAGTGAAAAGCTGCTGTAATAAGCTGTTTAGTTGTATCAACAATAACCTCTCCTTCGGTTTCAAGGGTTGATTTGTAAATATTCTTATCAAAACCTATTTTTCCTTTATAAGCCTGGCAATGAGTGCCATCGCATAGGTTAAAACCTTCGCTCTTATGCTTTTCGATGTGAGCCATAGCAAAAGTTCGTGCAATTAACGCTTGTGCTTTATAAAATTCTTTATTCTTGCCAGGGCCTGCTTCTGCTTCAACCACACTTGCTATATACTTTTCACGATCAATCAAATTGATTGCCATCAACCTATTATACTCAACATAAAAACTTAGATTATCGTCGTACTGGCGAGCAGGAGTTGATGGCAGAATTGGTTTTATACGAATTGCATCCTCATCGGTTTGTCCAACAACAGAAACCCTAGACCATGCACCAAGATTAGAATTTGCATCACGCACTAGTATAGAATCACCAAGTCGACTTAAATAGATTATTTGATCGGTTTTAAGCTGAATCTCCTTTTGTCCAAGTATAAGCTTATAGCTACCACTAGTAGGGGTTACAAGTACAGTATTAAGATTTAAATCATTATAAATACTAATGCTTATTTTCTGTGAAAATGAATTTGTGGTAAATAAAATTGCTATGACTACAAAAATTGTTCGTTTCATTTTTTACACATTGATATTAATGTTTCAATAGCTGAACAACTTTTGCCCCAACCCTTTCAGAAGCCCCTTCGCCACCTAGTATCTCTTTCAGCTTAGTAAAATCAGATAGCATCTCGTTACGTTTAGGGCTCCCTGGAAGTAGTTCTGATGCCTCTCTATATAATCTATTTTGATTCAAATCGTACTGCTTAAGCTCAACAACTACTTCTCGGTTCATTATCAAGTTTACCAACGAAATGTATTTAACTTTTATTACAATCCAAGCAATAAGCATTGAAAAGAATCCACCCTTGTAGCAAACTACCTCTGGAGTATCGAGTAGTGCCGATTCAAGTGTAGCTGTTCCGGATGTAACAAGCGCTAAAGTGCTATGTTTGAAAAGCTGATAGGTTTGTCCATAAACAATTGATACTGGAATATCCTTTATATACTTCTGATATACACTAAGATTTAATGATGGCGCGCCTGCTATTACAAACTGATAATCGGGAAATTTACTGACCATCTTTAACATTTGGGGTAAATTGTACTTAATCTCCTGCTTACGACTACCGGCAACAAGCGCAATTATTGGTTTATTTGGAAGATTATTCTGTTTAACAAAATCATCGAAAGTTTGCCCCTTGTTTAATTTAAAAACTATAGCATCAATTGATGGATTCCCTTCAAAAATTGGCTCTATTGAATGTTTACGAAAATACTCAATCTCAAAAGGGAATATTATAAAAAGCTGATCAACGTAATTCTTAAGAATTTTAACCCTTGATTCCTTCCATGCCCATACTTTTGGAGCAATATAGTAGAATACCTTATAGCCTAGACCCTTTGTGTATTTTGCAATTCGAAGGTTAAAGCCCGGATAATCAACAAGTATAACTACATCTGGTTTATATGCAACGATATCTTCCTTACAGAGTTTTAGGTTTTTCGAAATGGAACGTAAATTCATTAAAACCTCTAGGAAGCCCATAAATGCCAACTCTCGGTAATGTTTCACAAGGGTACCCCCTTGTGCTTTCATCAAATCGCCGCCAAAGAAACGAAATTCAGCATTGGGATCCTGCATTTTGATGCCATGCATTAGGTTTGATGCGTGTAAATCGCCGGAGGCTTCGCCTGCAATTAGGTAGTACTTCATTTTACTTTCAATAAGATTTTGAAATGCTATCCGAAAAGTTTAAAACCAAAAACAATGAATGCTATAACGAATGTGGCAGCAAGAACTCCTTTAGCAGCACTCAACCTATCGGTATAAATAAACAAGAAAAAAACTCCAATGTTTGGGATTACGGCTAGGCTAAGAATCTGTGCAAAAAACTTTTTTGCTTTAATCATTTCAAAATAGGTGATTGTATCCGTTTTAGGAAAAGCAAAAATGTAGATTAGTAAAAAGGTTATTGCTGGTACAATTAGACCTAGAATAAGGCCAATCCATTGTTTATCGATTTTCTTTAGCATAATCTTTTTCATTTTTAATAAAATTCCATGCTTTTAACCTATCAACCTCCTTATAGCAAGTTAAATCTGTAGTAATTGGAACTATTGATATATAACCATTTGATAGAGCCCACTCATCGGTATCGGTAGCGTTAGGTTCGTTGTTTTGGAAGTAACCAGTTAACCAAAAGTAGTCCTGACCGCGTGGATCGGTACGTTTCTCAAACTCTTCCTTCCATATCCCATTATTCTGTCTGCATATTTTAATCCCTTTTATCTCATCAACCTTTAAAACAGGGAAATTTACATTTAAACAAGTGCCCTTTGATAATCCTTTATCTAGAACATTTTCAATGATACGCTGTCCAAAACTAATTGCAGCAGAAAAATCAGGAGAACTGGTGTAGTCGAGCAAAGAGAATCCAATTGAAGGTATTCCATATAGCGAACCCTCAATAGTTGCAGCCATTGTACCTGAATAAAAAATGCTAACCGAAGAGTTGGAACCATGATTGATACCCGAAACAATTAAATCGGGTAGATTTTTAAATATCTGATTCATTGCAAGCTTTACGCAATCAACAGGAGTCCCATTTACTGAATAAAGCTCAACATCATCGGTTCGTGAGCGTTTTTTTAGTCTAAGAGGTGTTTTAATTGTAATAGCATGCGACATCCCCGAGTTGCCCTCCTCGGGCGCAACAGCAATAACACGACCAAATGGTTTAACCATTTCAATTAACGCCTCAATTCCCTTAGCACGAAATCCATCGTCGTTGGTAACCAGAATCACAGGTCTTCTATCCTCAGTATTTTTCTCCATCACACTATTTGTTGATCTGCAAAGATATTTAAATCCAACAAAGCAACAATATTAAAATAGGTGATACAGAGCAATGGAACTATTCAAAAAAAGAAAAAATAAAGAATTCGATAAATAATCCTTTTACTAATTATTTGAAATAAAAACTTCGTATTTACCTGGTTTCAAAATCTTAAAATCGCAATTACATACCCTAAAGCCGTACATATATGGTAAAGAGAAATTCATTGTACAGTAAAAAGGTAAACTATAATGCTGAATAACGATTTTAAGGTTTTGTTCTATCTTATTGCCCGAAGAGAGCGTAATAGCAAGAGTTTTAGGAATGTACTTTTTACTTACTTTTTCGAATGATATTTCAATTATGTTTTCATTATCCCCAACCTTCTTAATTGAATAAGTTTCAATACCGCTTACATTGGTAAAACTATATTCCTCCTCCGGTTCAATGGTTCCAACATATTCGCCATCTTTCCAGTATCCAGAAATTGTAGTAAACTTTCCATTTACGGCATATTTAAACTTTCCTTTCCCGTTTTTAAGTCCGTTCTTCCAACCACCAGTATACACATTTCCATTTCCATAGGTGTATTTTCCTTGACCCTCGGGCAATCCTTTATGAAATTCTCCAACATAATTATCTTCTCCATTTGCTTTACCTTTTCCTTCAGCAAGACCATCCTTACAATCCCCTTTGTAGGATTCTGATATCTCCTTAAGAAGTACTTTGCAAGTATCAACCTTTTGAGAAAAAGCTACAGCATAGTTTAGCAGGAAAAAACTTGCTATTAAAATAGTTTGCTTAAAATATAGTTTGTGCATATTCAACTGTATTAAATCTTTAATAAAGTACTTTTCTACTTTTTAACAAAAATTACCCTCTCATTAAACTTTTTGATAATTGTGCTATAATACTTTTTTAGATCAAGATAAGCAGTTGCATTGTAAACATCCTTCTTGAATTCATAAATCCCTAATACTTTAACCACCTGATCGTTAATATTTTCAAACTTATAAGTGATTTTAATATCTTCATTATCAATTGCTAAGTTTTCAGGAACTGAAAACAGCTTATACCCTTCGGGAATATGTACGGTTGACATATATGTACGTCGTTTTTTGTATGTCATATCAATTGGGTAAGACCTTCCCGGTTGTTTAAAAGGATTATCCGTTATTACATACCCACTAAAGGGAGCAATTAGTAACTTTTCGTCCACTTGATCAATACTTTTTGTTGCATTAAAACTTACTGGAAAAAGTTTTTCAGTATTGTTTAAATATTCAACTTTAACAGAATCAGATAACGTTAAATTGTCTTGAACAATATCTTTATTAAAATCAGTTCTATTATTAAAATAACTTTTACGGTACTTTAAAGCATCGTAACCTGATGATATAATCTTGAACTTTCCTTCGATTGAATCTTTGGCTATGTTTGGAGTTAGATCGAAGTTGTATGTAATGGATGATAAAACAACACTTGAGAAATTTACCCATTCAGGTTCTTCTCCTTTTTTAATAACCAATCCAACATCATTTAAACAACGAGTAGGTAGCATACCAAAGTTGCATAATGGTTCAGTTGCATCAAGCAGGATGTTGTGACCATCGATTGATACAGCAACTATTACATAGTTAAAAAATTTGCTAAAAGGATAATCGTACTTTATTTTACCATTTCCTCTTGTACTAATAATTACAGGGTTTGCATCAATACCTGAGGCCCTAAGCATTCCGGTTAGAAAAAGATTAATTTCAGCACAATTTCCCTCTTTTTGCCTTAGAAAATCTTTTACACTTCCAGAGGTATACTTAGAAGACCATCTATTCCAACTATAGTTAGATTTTACGTATTTGAATATTTTCTCAGCTTTTTCTTGAGGAGTTTTTGTTTCTAACTTCATAGTATCAACAAAAACCTTTGCTTGCTTTTGAGCGCTTTTAGCATAGTCACCAAAGTCTAGAGTATTGAGCAATTCCTTAATCATCTTTGGCCAAGTTGTCATTATCTCTTGTTTCGAGTCCAAAGAATTAATGAACTCAGCAAGCTGAAACTCAACTTTGATAATATTATCATCAGGTGCAGAAATAAAAGATTCGTCCCTAAACGCAGGAATATCTTTCATTGTAAACACATTCACTTTATCCCTCCATGTATAACCACCAAGCTGCTTTGATTCTATATCACTGTACTGTTTTAGATCATACAACTTATTAGTTCCTTGTAGTATGTAGCGATAGGTACAAAATGGAACCATCATTGTGGTATACTCGCTATAAATAACTGGTATTTTCCATTGAAACTCCCAGCTACGAAATTGAAAGATGTATGGGGTTGAAAGTTTGTACTTCACTTCTATTACAGATCCTTCTTTTACATCGGGCATTGCAAACTTTTTGATCAACCAACCGTTGCTTCGCTTTTCGTCAAAAGTATTCTTAATATCTAAAGGGGTAGTTCGAATAACACCGTTCTCTAAATTGTATGTATTACCTTGGATATCAACAATATTCTCAGCCTTTCCATTTTCTTCATAGTATGGTATTTCAATCTTCGCCCAATCGATACCTGCTTTGTTAAAGATTTTAATTTTGGTGGTTTTTTCAAAAATTAGCTTATATCCACCCTCTCCAATCTGAAAGTATGACTTACCGATATCGTAGATGACTACTGCTTCAGCAATTGAATCTTTTGCATATATAGCCATTTCAAGCTCCTCTTTACTGCACTTACCAAACTCATGGCAAAAGTCTTGAGATGATAACGACAAAAAATTCAAGACTAAAAAACTTAAACTCAATATTTTTTTCATAAAGTGAAAACGCTCTTCTGTTAGGTAATTCAACTTACTTCCCTATAAAATCTACTTCTTTACAAGGATAACTTTGGTATTAAACTTATCAATTAAAATCTTAAAATAGTTCTTTAAATCGAGGTAAAGAGATGCATCGTAAACATTCTTCTTAAATTCATAGGAACCTACAACCTTAACCAAATTTTCGTTTATACAAACAGCCATAAGACTTATTTTAACATCATCGTTATCAAGGCTGAAATTCTCTGGTTTACTAAACAATTGATAGCCCTCTGGAATATGGATGGTCGAGGTATAATTCCTTTTCTTTTTATAAACCATATCAATCGGATATGTTCTAGTATTGTATTTAAAAGGATTTTCTATAATGCAATACCCAGCAAATGGAGCAATTAACATTTTTCCATCAACTATTTCAATTTCCGAATTCGCATTAAATTTTATTGAAAACGGTTTATCAATTAGCCTTAAAAAATCAACCTGAATAGAATCTACTAACGTTAAATTGTCAGATAGCGCTTCGGCCTTAAATTCGGATGTGCTTTTTATATACTTTCTTCGATAGTTTAAGGCATCGTAACCGGATGATAAAATTTTAAACTTTCCAGTTAAGGCGTCGCTTGCAATAGTGGGGCTAAAATCAAAAGTATAATATATTGAAGATATTATAGGACTTGAGAAATTTATCCACTCAGGCTCATCTCCCTTTTTTAAAACCAAACCTACATCATTCAAGCATCGAGTAGGGATCATTCCAAAACCGCTAAGAGGATCTGTTGCATCAAGAATTATATGCTGACCATCAATTACAGCATCGACAAGAAGGTAGTTAAACGAGTTTTCGAATGGGTAATCTACTTTAATCTTTCCATACCCCCTAGTGCTAATAAGCAATGGATTTGCTTCAATCCCCTTCGCTCTTAGCATACCTATTAAAAATAAATTAATATCAGCACTATTACCTTGCCTTGACTTAAAAACTTCTTTTATCTTTCCTGAAGAAAATTTGGTATTGCTGCCATCCCATTTCAAATTATCTTTAACAAAGCGCTCTATTTTTTCTGCTTTCTCTATTGTTGGTTTTGATTCAATATTCATTGTATCAACAATCTTTTCGGCTTGATCTTGGCAATCCTTAAGATACCCTCCAATTGATTCACTATCCAAAAGTTTTTTTATCATGTTAGGCCAAGTCGTCATTATTTCAACTTTTACCCCAAATGAGTTGATGTAGTTCGCTAACTGAAAATCTAACCTAATAATATTATCGTTAATCGAAGTTATAAAGGACTCATCCTTAAATGCAGGGATATCTTTTTTTATAAAAACATAAACTTGATCTCTCCAGAATATTTCATTGAAGGATCTTTCATGACCAGGGTCAAGAAACTGTTTGAAGTCTGTTAGCTTATTTGTTCCTTGCAAAACATACTTATAGCTAAAAAGGGGTATCATTTTAGTAGTATATTCGCTGTAAACAACAGGAATAGGTTTTTGAAAATCCCAACGTCTAAAGTAAAAAAAATATGGACTAGATATTTTAAATCTGATTTCAATTATTGAGCCCTCCTTTATGTCAGGCATTGCGAATTTTTTATACCTCAGGTCATTATCCTTTTTCTCAACGAAAATATTTTTAGAATCTAACGGAGTGATGCGTATTTTCCCATTCTCAAAATTATAAGTGTTCCCCTCGAGTTCAATGAATTCCTCTTCCTTACCATCCTGTTCATAAAAAGGAATTTCAATTTTGGAATACTTGAAGCCAGCTTTTGAAAATATTTTAATCTTAATTCTTCTCTCGAAGATTACTCTCATTGGGCCATCTTCAAAGCTAAAACTAGATTGTCCAATATCATATAAAAACAGAGCTTCGGATAAAGAATCCTTATCGTAATAAGGCATTTTAAGTTCGTCTTCGGTAACTTGTCCAAAATCATGAGGCAAGTTTTGAGCTATCAATTGATTTACACCAATAGTAAATAATAAGACGAAAAGAAATAGTTTTTTCATTATTAATAATATGCTTTTGGGATTAGTTAATAATTTTAGTTTAGTATTCTAGTTCATTGAATTTTCAAATTCAAACACCTAATTCTATCGAATAAATAGGGTAATTGAATGAGTTAAACTTATAATTTGACAAGTATCAATTTTTCATTAAACTTTTCAATAATTTTACTGAAATATCGTTTAAGATCGCTATAAGAATCCGCATTATAGATATCTTTTTTAAATTCATAGGTTCCAACAACATTAACCTGATTCTCGCTTATATTATTAAGTACATATGTTATTTTAACATCGTCGTTATTAATTAATAAACTTTCAGGAGTTTTAAATAATTTATACCCCTTTGGTATTTGAATAGTTGAATAAAAAGTATTCTCCTCTCTATAAGTCATGTCAATTGGATAAAATCTAAAATTCTGTTTTAATGGGTTATCAGTGATTGTGAAACCATAAAATGGGGAAATAAGTATCTTATCTTCCACAATATCAATACTTGTATTGGCCTTAAATTCAATAATAAAAGGTTCATTTATCATATGTAAATTCTGAACATGTATTGAATCACATAATGTGTGATTATCTGATAATAATTCATCCTTAAGTTCAGATTTGCTTCTAAAATATTTCCTTCTTAAAGACAAAGCATCATATCCTGTCGACAATACTTTTACTTTACCTTTTATGGAATCATTATCAATGTTAGGGTTTAACTCAATAATATATTTTTCTGAAGAGCCAACTGAGCTTGAAAAGTTTAACCACTGCACATCTTTACCTTTTTTTATTACCAATCCCTTATCGTTTAAACAACGAGATGGTAGCATCCCAAAATTACAAAGAGGATCAGTTGCATCAAGGTTTACGCATTGACCATCAATAGTTGTTGTTGCAATAACGTAATTAAAAAAATGCTGAAAAGGGTAATCACTCTTTATCTTTCCATGACCTCTTGTACTAATAATTACAGGATTAACATCGACTCCAGCAGATTTAAGCATACCAATAAGGAAAAGGTTGATATCAGCGCTATTTCCAGTTTTAGTCTTATAGAACTCTTTTACTTTTTGTGAAGCAAACTTACTATAGTTTCCATTCCAATTATAGTTTGATTTAACATACTCCAGAATTCTTTTGACCTTATATTGAAGAGGAACAAGTTCAAGATGCATTGTATCAATAATTTCCTTCGTTTTACTTTGACTACTCTTTATGTAGCCACCGAACGATTCCTCATCCTGGATATCCTTAACCATTTTTGGCCAGGTATCCATTACAGGTACCTTAACACCATCATAAGTAGTATATTCGGAAAGTTGAAAATCAAGTTTAATTATATAGTCGTCAGGAGTAGTAATAAAAGATTCATCGTTAAAAGCTGGAATATCTTTCATTACAAAAACATACACCATATCTTTCCATGACAACCTTCCAAATTGGGTTTCAAGACCAGGATCAACATATTGTTTGAAATCAGAAAATTTGTTTGCACCTTGTAAAATATAAGTATACGTATAAAGTGGAATCATTTTAGTTGTGTACTCACTATATATCACTGGTATTTTTGTTTGAAAATCCCAACTTCTAAAATTAAAAAAGTAAGGTGTTCTGATGGTATATCTAACTTCAACTACCGATCCCTCTTTCACATCGGGCATAGCAAATTTCTTATTACTCCAGTTTTTATTTACCTTTTCAACATATGTATTTTTAATATCTAAAGGGGTGCAACGCACCTGTCCATTTTCAAAATTATAGGTATTCCCTTCAAGTTTTATTACCTCTTCTGCTTTATTATTCTCTTCATAAATAGGAATATCGAATTGAGCCCACTTAATGCCCGCTTTATTAAAAATTTTTATTTTAATCCTTCTCTCAAAAAATATTTGAAAACTATAATCACTATAATTTACAAAATAGGACTTCCCAATATCATATATAACAACCGCTTCAGCATTCTTATCATATCTATAGCTTTGCATTTGGAATTCCTCGTTGCTATACTTCCCAAATTCATGTGTAAAGTTTTGTGAAAAAGCTAAGTCACTTAATAGCAAAATGCTAATAACTAGAAAAAGAAGGTTTTTCATTATTAATTTTGTTTGTACTGTTATTACAATAGTTTATTACTTAGAACAATTACCTTTTTTTCGGCTTCTTTTACCTGCTTAATAAAACTATAGAAATCTTTATACCTCTCCAAAGAATAAATTTCAGGATATATCATCAACCTTTTATATACTTGAAACTTGTTGCCATTAATCTTTGTGGAGAGGTTGTACTCTCCAAACTCTGTTTTAATACTAATGGGTTCAGGTAATCGTTTTAATACAAGGTTATCAGAAAGGGTATATGAAATAGAATCGATACTATTAAGGGGAAATGGTATTTGTAAAGGAAGTACTCTTTCATTCGGATTCTCGAATGTTGTGTTTAATATTGATAGAGTATTAAAGTAATAATCAGTCCCTAACGGTTTAAGGTAGTTGCTAATTTTCAGTTTTGATTCAAGATAAATTTTTGATGAATCACGATCGAGTTTTCTAAACTGCCAGTCTAAAACCTCATAATTTACAAGTGGTAAATAACTTCTTAGAATCTCATCCTGATCTCTTTTATTATAGTAAGTATTTAACGAATTAAACTTTTCAAACTCATATCCTTTAAAGTTAAAAAGTGCATTAATCTCTACATCTTCTGATGTTTTACATAAGAAGTTTATTTTACGTACAATTGCATCATTGCGACTCAACTTTGGGGTATTAATAATATGGCTACATCCCTTATCAACAAAAAGTGCTTTACGATTCTGGATAGAAGAACTTAGATACCCAAATGGAATTGATGAAGCAGTATTTTCAATCCATATTGTATCCTTTTGCAACGGAACACAAAGTACAACATGGTTAAATTGAGGGTAAGGTATTTCATCAATTATATTTTCGGGTTGTATCGAGGCATTTATAAGTGCATAGTATCCTTTTATTCCAACATAATTTAAGAGTGCCATCATATATGTTGTTAAGGCCTTGCAGTCCCCATACTTATTCTCTGATACATAAGAAGCAGAATAAGATTTAAAGCCACCAACACCTATTGATACATTAATGTAACGGGTATGATCTTGCATGTAATGGTATAAAATTTTTATCTTCTCCTTTGTATCGGATACATTGCTAACAATTTCATTCACAACTTTCTTCTCTGTGTCAGGTAAATCTAAAATATCTTTATTAAGATTTAAAAACCAATCACCATAAGTAACCCAACTATCAGTACATCCTTCAACACCATAGAAGAATTGACTAGGAACCACAATCACTCTTGGTTTTATATCATCAAAAGGTAGCGAGTAAACCTGATGAGTTAACATCTTATTATACCTTGAAGCAAACTCAAGTTCAACGGTATTCTTAACAGTATCTACTTTAACAAGATGAACGTCCTTAACATATTTTTTAATAGTATATCCTTTAGGATACTTAATGTAAAGTCTTGCTTCCTTAGTTGAAATTTGAGTATTTATAATTGGATCCCAATTTGCAATTGCAATCAGTTCAGTTTTATTTATTTTATAAGTATAGTAGACTTTATAGGGGTATGAAGTATGTGTTAATTGAAATGATTTAACATATACATCCCAAAATAACTCAGAGTTAGATGATGCGCTTTGATCTTCAATTTCACTCTTTTTTAATGTTCTTACTTTCTTTCCAGTAGCATCAACTATCCATCCATCTATTTCTGTAATCTTTGAAATTTTAGAGTAAGGGATACTGATATCAGAGTATTTCTCTCCATTTCTATTATTAACTTGAATAATAATTGTATCAATTTGAGTAAGCATATAGCCACGAAGTTCGCACCTTGAAATATACTTTAAAACTTCAGAATCAGGAACAATAGAATAAAGTGGAGTAGTGAAAAAAAGAAGTAAAATAAAATGCAAATTAAAAACTTTATGCTTCATTGATTGGGTTGTTTTAGAACTTGAAAATAATTCAATTTTTCTACTCCCCAAAATTTGCAACACATTTAAATAAACTCAACTTTACTAATAGTTGTGATAAAAAAAAGACAGAAGCTTAAGTTCTGTCTTTAAGGTTGAAGTGAAAAAAAAATACTTAAACTATTTTTTCTTTTTCATCAATTTCTCAATATCTTCAATCTCTTTGGGTGTTTTAGAGGAGAGGATTTCACAACCATTTTCTGTAATTAAGATAGTATCTTCTATTCTAACCCCAAAACCTTGATATTTATCAGGGGCGTCTTTGTCGTTAATAGTAAAATAGAGCCCTGGTTCAATAGTTATTACCATACCAGGTTTTAGTATATCTTCGGTCATTACATCATGTACATCTAAACCAACGGGGTGTGATAAGCCATGAATATAAAATTTATCGTAGCCATACTTCTTGAATGCATTTACTGCAAATCGTTCTAATTCTCCGGTGGATACACCTGGTTTAGCCATTGCTATTGCATCCTTTTGAACCTTTAACACCATATTATAGATTTCCTTTTGCGCCTCGGTAAATTTTCCTGAAACGGGAATAGTTCTTGTAATATCACTACTATACCCATGGTATTTAGCTCCAACATCCATCACAACTAGATCGCCATCTTTAGTTTGACAGTTATTATCGAAATAATGTACAATTAAATTATTTAATCCAGAGCCAACAATACTTGGGAAACCACGAAGCATAGCACCTTGGCTTGTAAATTGATATTCTACAGCTGCTTGTAATTCATATTCCCAAATTCCGGGTTTTGCTATTTTCATAGCAGAGATCAATCCATCGGAAGTAATATCTGATGCCTTTTTAATGTAGTTAATCTCTTGAGGAGATTTAATTGCTCTTAACTTTCCCACGAAAAACTCAGCCGATTCAATCTTTAATTTAGGGTAAAGTGCTTTCATTCTCGTCTTCATCTCCCTTTCCATAAAGTAGGCTTTATCGGTAAGCCAATCGTTTACAAGAATAAGGTCGGGAGCAGAATAGTACAATTTGGATAATAATGTAATATGCTTGCTGAAAATAGGTCTAAACTCTTTACTCTTTAGAAGAGTATCATTCGTACCCAAATGAATCTCTTTTACATCATTTATATCATTATAGAATATAATGGTATTCTTAGTTTTATTTCCAACCTTAATTCCTCTAGGTGACATAAGTATGATATTACCCGGACTATTTATTCCTGTCAAATAGTAGAAATTATGCTCCTGAACATAATCAATGCTCAATGGGTTCTCATTTACAGATTTTAGAACAATTGCTGAAGTAGTATCAAGCATTGATAATAATTTCTCTCTCCTAGCTAAAAACTCATCTACTAAACTATTCTGAGCCATAGCAAGGGTTGGAACGAATAATAGAATAAATAATAGTTTTTTCATAGTTTTTTATTTTGAAAAAAGGGTTGCTTCCCAATAGGATAGCAACCCTTTTATTTTCTAAAATATATTACTTTTTCTCTTCAATCTTAGTAATGGTTTTCATACTTTGAGACATAGGCATAGTCATATTCTGTTGACCAGTAATTGCGATTGACATATCCATTTCAGTATTCGCTTCGTTATACATAATCATAAATGTTGCTGGATCTAAATATGCAAAACCTTCAGTTTTCCCAGTTCCTTCCATAAATAAATCCATTCCCATTTGATTTCCTTTACCGTTAATTGCAAGTGAACCACTATAGTTTACCTTAATCAGCTCTTTCCCGTCTTTTGTTTCTTTACCAATGAAACTGTATTCCATTTCGGTTGTAACATTTGAATCAAATGGATTTTGACCAGATGCTTTTGTTGAATCGGTTGTTTTTGAAGTCCATTTTTCTCCAACCTTTATTAATTTGTTTGGCAATTCAGGAAATTTTGTGAAGTTTTCCATCTGTCCCATAAATCTCATTTTTTTTGCTGTATCAAGGCTGGTTTCTGAAAGCTGTTTGCCAAGAGCAGAAAGCACAACTCGTTTTTGTTCATTTAAATCGTTAAAATTCATAGTGGTATCGCGACCCATTGCAGGCATTTTAGAATGAACAACTGCGTTTTTAATAGTAAAAAGAGTTGTAGCACTTCCATCCTTATCAACATCCTCAATAGTCATATCGCTATTTGTCGTAATACCAGATTCCATTTTCATCTCCTGACCACCCATTGATTGGGTAACATTACTTATTATTTCAGTGGTAATCGAATAGGTTTTGCCCTTTACGAAATTGTATTTTAGCTGAACATCCTGTGATTTGGCTATAAGACCAACAGTAACTAGTAGTATAACAAGAGATTGTTTAATTAGTAAATTTTTCATGTTTCAAATTTTAGGGTTATTATTTAACAATTTACAATTTTTCAAAAAGAACTATTTACTCGTTGATGATTTCTTAGTTTTAGGATTATTCTTTTTCTTAGTAATAGCATAATGTTTCTTCTCATTTGTCACTATCCAAGCTGTTCTAAATGTAAGCCTTGAGATTTGAGCTGCTTTGAATGAATTAATATTTTTAGGTTCATCGCTAACCAAATGGTAATCTTTATGCATGCCCGACCAAATATCAATTGCAGAGACATTGTTCTTGAAGAAATTGTACAAATCGCTTCTATTTGACATATCCTCTTTGCTAGTAATATATGTTAGCCCAACAATTTTAGACTGTTCCAAAACGATCTTTGATAAATCGGGATTATTATCAAATCCTTCAATGTATAAAGTATCGTTACCATTTCGAGCAATCATATCCAAATTAAGCATAGCAACGGTTTTGTTGAGGGGGAATAATGGGTTTTCACAGTAAAAATCAGAACCATATAAACCTAACTCCTCTCCCGCAAAAAGTATAAACAGAACGCTTCTTTTTGGCTTTACCTTCATTGATGCAAAGGCTTTAGCATTAGCTAAAACACCAGCAGTTCCTGATGCATTATCATCGGCTCCATTAAAAATATAATCTTCACCTGGTTTATGTTTTTCCATATAACCAACATGATCGTAATGGCCACCAATAACTAGCAACTCGTTTTTAAGCTTTGAATTTCGTCCTTCAATATAACCAACCACATTTTTAGCAACTTTTTCGTTAATTATCAATTTTGTTGCAAGTTCGCATCTAGAATAAGTAATTACATACGAATTGGGTTTAAAATTTTGGTCAATTCTTCGCTGTACGTTTTTTAAGGAGTCAACGCTTCCAAAAAGGAACTTAATCACACTCTCCCCAACCTGAACAAACGGAACTGAAGGTTTATTAATACATAAATCGAAAGGCAGTTTATCCTGAGGTCTGAATTTCGAAAGGCTTGGCCATGGGTAACCTTGAGGGGTCATCATCATATGATTCAGAGGATCAGTAACGAGAAGAACTCCTATTGCACCATGGCTCATTGCATTTTCTAGTTTATAAGAAGGGAATGAGTATTTTGTTTCTTGATCGCCCATAAAAGGTGACTTCATATCTTTTTCAGCAGGTTCATGCTTTAAAATAAGTACGATCTTTCCCTTTACATCAATATCCTTGTAATCATCATAATTATACTCATCAGCGGTTATTCCGTAACCGGCAAAAACAACCTCTGCATCAACGCTCATATTAGCAGTAGCCTCAAAGGGAGTAAAATCGGTTTTTAATGAAAATTCTTTACTACCATCGCCAAGGCTGATTTTTAGAGAACTGTTTTTTACATCCAAGTTTTTAGAGCAAAAAGGTATATTCTGAAAATAAGAACCATTCACTTTCTGAATTCCCATTGATTCAAATTCTTTTGCTATATAATCGGCAGCCATATCAAGCTCGCGGCTTGGAGTATTTCGCCCTTTCATTGAATCAGAAGCGAGATAATCAATGTACTGCTTAAGAAGTTCGGGCGTAATCTGATTTAATCCTTTATCAATTTTTTGTGAGTAGATATTTCCGACTAGTAGTAAACACAAAGAGAGTGAAATAGCAATTGTTTTTTTCATACTTAAACATTTTAAATTTAAATTTATATACTAATGTATTTAATTTTATTTAGATGCCTTTTAAACATCAAAGTTACATTTTAAGTACAAATAAAATTCTATTTGTATGTAAAAAGCCTTAAAATCCTTCAGTATAGTCTTTTAACTCTTGTACCTCTTTTTCCAATCTTTCAACTCTACTTTGATAAGCCTTTGGCATAATTATATTGATAATATATGTAACAACAAACAATAAAATAAGTGATAATATTGTCTTAGTATCAAACTTAAAACTATTCCATGCAATTAGTAATACACCAATATAAATTATAGGATATATAAAGATTGCGTGTTTCCAACGTTTATTGAAGATTTGTTTAAATTCTACAACCTTTTTTGTTGATTCCAACAGTGAATCGGTATTTAAGTTAATCCCTTTTAGGATTAGGTAACTTTTTACATTAACAATGCTCAAAAACACTATTACTGAAAGGGTTAATGCACAACCAATAAAAAATTTCCAGTCGAGGTTTGCTTGAGTGAAGTTTGGGTGCAGAGCAATAATAAGAATAACTGGTACTGAAATTAAGCCAAAAATACTTTGGAATTTACGCCAGTTTATTTTTTGCTGTGGCTTTTTTGACAGAGTTTCAAAGATTAATCTTTTGTTTAATTTCTCAAGATTATTCAGTTTGCTATCGTATTGAAGCCACATTGCCTTTAATTCATCTATTTCCATGATTCGTTAATTTTAATTGTTCGACAAATAATCCTTAAGCTGAAGCTTAATTCGACCGATCTTAGTAGCTACATTAGTCTTTGTCAATCCGACAATTTCAGCAATTTCTTCGTACGAGTATTCGTCAAGTAGAAGTAGCATTATTGCCTTATCAACTTTCCCCAGGGTATTAATAGCGCCGTATAATTGGTCATACAATTCGTCAATTGTACTATCATTTTCATCTAAAAGAGAAGGAATAAGGTTTGTATATTCAACATTATTTGAACTTTTTACATAATCCCGATACCAAGTAATTGCTGTGTTAAGCGAAATCCGATAAACCCATGTACTTATCTTTGATTTCCCCTTAAAATTTGGGTATGCAGTCCACATATTTAAAAGAATATCCTGAAACAGATCCTTTTTATCAATGATATTATCACAATACATATGGCTAACCTTATAGATTAGCTTTTTATTGTTTTCTGCTAATTCCAAAAATTCAGCATACAATTTATCATCAATCATTTTTTTGCTTTTATATTCGAGATATTAGTCGAAAAAAAAGAAGAAAAATCACAAGCAAATCAAAATATTTTCAATTAAAATTAATTATAAACGTCTACTAACAAATATATAATCAATAAAAAAACCTCAAAGGACAATGATCCTATGAGGTTTTATGTTATTCCAAAATTATTACCTACCTTAAAGGAGCAACCTCTAAAATAACAAAAGAATCTGGTTTGACTGATTTTCTTGGATGCGGATTATCCTTTGTTGCCTCAGGTGCAGGCAGAAATTCAGCTGTTGGTAAGTAGATATGATGCGTTTTTAAACTTACAACTAACGTTCTTGCACCGCTTTGTGTTGGCAAGTTCTCGATTACTTTAAAAGTATTCGCATCTTCTTCTTGAATAATTGTCATTGTACCTTCACCATTCGAAGTGTAAATCCGTTTTAGCTCTGGGTCAAACTTTACACCATCGCATCCATCGCCAATTGGGAGAGTTGTAATAACCTTTCCACTTTCAGAATCAACTATAACAATTAGTTTATTACTGCAAACGCTAAATAATCTATGAGTTATATTATCGAAAGCAAGTCCAGATGGCTCTTCGCCTGGAGCGATTGACCAATTTTGCTCAACCTTTAAGGTTGATGCGTTTATTACAGATATTAAACTCTTATCCTCAATATTTACATAGATTTTCCCGTTCCCATCTGATACTGGGAATTCGGGTTTTCCTTCAAGTGCAATTGTTCCAACCACTTGGTTAGTTTTAGCGTCAATAACAGTTGCATTTTTCCCCCGTCCATTAAAGGTAAATACTTTCTGAGAGTATGGGTCAAACATAATAGCATCGGGATTATTCCCTGTAACTTTTACTCTTGCAATAAACTCAAGAGTTTTAAGATCAAACACAATAACTGAAGTATCCCTTCCAGCACTAATAAACCCTTTGTTTAAATCAAGCGCAAAAGCAATTCCATGAACCCCAGGTGTATTTTGTATAGTTCCAACTAATGTACCTGTTTTGATATCAACAACCTGAACAACGGTTCCATGTGATAAGAATAACCTACCAGTAGATTCATCAACCGATAGATAATCCCACCCTCCAGCGCCAGGTAAATGAATAGTATTAACAACTGAATACATAGATTTTTCGGTTTGAGCCTTCGTGGTTATAAGTCCACAAACCAGAAAAATGGAAATAAATAGTAATTTTTTCATTTTATTAGTATTAGTTCGTGAGGTTATTTGAGCGTTTAAGACTGTTTTATGTTGATATATTTAAGCATTGTTGGGAATACAATTAGCAATAATGGTAAGGCAAAAATTAACCCGCTAATAACCACAATTGCTAACGGTTGATGGAGCTGTGCGCCTGTTCCTATACCCAATGCTAATGGCAGTATGGCTATAATTGTTCCAAATGCTGTCATCAACTTTGGTCTTAAACGGCTAGCAATTGAGTAAACAATGCTATCCAAATGCTCTTTATCCCTTCGGGCTTCTTGGTACTGGAGAAAGGTGAAAATTGCATTTTCACCAATAATACCAACAATCATAATTATACCCGTGTAACTACCAACATTTAATGGCGTACCGGTTACTAAAAGCCCAAGCAAACACCCTGCTACTCCTAGAACAGCAAGAATGATTATGCTAATAGCAACCTTTACATTTCTGAAAAGGAATAGTATCACAACAAAAACTAGTAGAATTGCCGAAATCAGAATTAGCATTAACTCCTTAAAAGCCTGCTGTTGCTGAGCATACGATCCAGCATACTCAACATGATATCCTGATGGAAGGATGATGTTTTTTCCAATTTGAGTTTTGATATCTTTTAATGTACTTCCTAAATCCCTACCACTCAGTCGGGCGGTAATAACACCCATCATCTTCTGGTTCTCACGGTTTATCTCAACCACCCCTTTCTCAATCTCAAAACTAGCAACCGATTTTAACGGTTTTAATGCACCATTGGGTAGAATGATATTTGCTTTTTGTAAACTATTAACATTTGTTTTTAGAGCATTTGGGTAGATCATTCGAATATCAACCTGCTGCTCTTTATCAAGCATCTTGCTTATTACTGTTCCCTCAATTTGGGTTTGAAGCTGAAACTGAAAATCGGTTGGTGAAAGTCCACATTGAGCAAGCAATGGAACATTTGGTTTTATAATAACATCGGGACCAGCAACGGTTATCCCATCGTAAACATCTGCTGCACCATCAACCTTTTCCAATACTCCTGCAACTTGCTTAGATAGATTTTCAAGGGTTACCCGATCATCCCCAAAAACTTTAATTTCGATAGGTTCAACGGAACTCATCAAATCACCAAGCATATCACCAATTACCTGACCAAACTCAACTGTAAGCTGAGGAAGTGTGCTTTCAATTTTTTCACGCAGCTCCTCCGAAACCTCGTCGGTGGTTTTACTTCTATCCTTTTTAAGCTGAATTAGATAATCGCCATTATTGGGTTCGGTAATGAAAAAACCCAACTGAGTGCCTAATCGACGAGAATAACTTTCAACCTCTGGTTGATTCTTAACAATCGAATCAACAAGCTGAAGCATCCTATCCGATTCCTCAAGTGTTGACCCAGCAGGACTAAGAAAGTCAAGCACAATGCTCCCCTCATCCATCTCGGGTAAAAATCCTGACGGTAATTTTGAAGGAACAATAAATAGTAATGCCACGCAGATGGCTATGAAACCAAACCCAAAAATGGGTCGATGAATGATATACTGAATCCATCCCGTTTTAGGATGGTGCGAATGCTTAATCTTTCGATTTGGAAGAACTAAGTAAAGAATAGGTAAAACCAACCAGCTAACAAAAAACGAGCAGGCAAGTGCAATGATCATGGTAAAAGCAAGAACCTTGAAGTAGGCACCTGCTACACCTGTCATTAAAATAAAAGGAACAAAAATCACTGTTGTGCTAAGCGAAGAGCCAACCATTGCTGGAAAAAGATAGTGAATAGCTTTACTCACAACCACGTGCAAAGGCTCGTTTGGGTGATCCTCTTTGATTTTATGAACCTGTTCAACCACAATAACCGCATCGTCAATCATCAAACCAATTGCAGCAGCAATGGCTCCCAAAGTCATTATATTAAATGTATAGCCAAAGGCGTACATCGCAATCAATGTAAGACTTAAAGCCAACGGGATGGTTACCAGAACAACAGTGCTAGCCGAGAATGATCGAAGAAAAATAATAACAACGAAAAGTGATAAAGCAATACCAATCCAAAGTACATCTTTTATGCTTCGAATGCTGTCATTCACAAAATCGGCTTGCTTGTAAAACGGAATTAGCTTAACATCCTTAGGGAGAATACTTTTTAGCTGATTCACCTTCTCCTCCACTCCAGCATTAATCTCGATCAGGTTGGCATCGGGCTGCTTAATCACTGCAATTAAAGGAACATCCTTGCCGTTTGCATTTATCTTGATATACTCCTTAACCTCGTTGATCTCAATATCAGCAACATCTTTAAGCTTAACCAATCTATTAGGAGAGTTAACCAAAACTAGATTTTTTAGCTCATCCAAATTATTGACTGCGTTATCGGTAATGGTCAGATACATCCTGTTAAAGTCGCTGATATACCCATTAGACTCTAGAATATTAGACTGATTGACTGCATTCTGAATCATTTGAGGGGTAATACCTAAAGTAGTTAACTGATATGGTTTCAGGATTATCTGATACTCCTTAGTTCTACCGCCTACCACTACAATATCTGACACTCCCTGAACTGAAGCAAGGAAAGGTTTGATCTGGTACTGGGCTATTTTACGAAGTTCAACCTGCGATCGATTTCCCTCCAATGAGTAACCCATTACAGGGAGGATTGAAGGATTCATTTTCTCAACAGATAAGGTTGTGCCAGCAGGCAATTCGGCCTGAACCTGATTCATTAATGCTTCAACCTGCTGCTTAGCCTTATCTACATCAACCTTCCATTTCAAAAAAACGGAAATTTCACAACTACCACGTGATGTTGTACTTCGAATATAATCAAGACCTTCGGTTCTTCGAATAATATTCTCTAAGGGAACAGTAACCAAAGCCATCATCTTATCCACTGGTTGCTGCCCAGCATCAGCAATTACCTTAATTTTAGGAAAGGTAATATCGGGGAATAAGCCAGTCTTAAGATGCGTATAACTAAAGTAACCTCCTGCCAGTAATAAAACGGCCAGTGCTAGAAGTGGATACTTATACTTAATATGCCTTATTTCACTCACCTTTTTGAATTTTTACGGTTGAAGAATCGGCAAGTTGATAACTTCCTTTGGTCACCACCAAATCGTTAAGATGAATTTTATCAGACTTAAGCTCTGCAATGTTATCGTTTCGCAGTCCAAGCGTAATTGGTACTTTAACGGCTAAAGTATCATTGATAATTTTCATAACCCAGAACTCCTTTTGCTGTTCATCGGTTTGAACTGCATCAATAGGAACCGTTACAGCTCTATCGATTGATTCAATGGGAAACTTAACATTAACATTTAAATTTTCAGGAAGTGAAATATCACCCATTCGAATATAAAAAGCTTGTGACTGAGTTGCTGCATCAACCGTAGGCATTTCACCTGAGATAGACCGGGTTAAAGATTTTCCATCGGGTAGTAATATCTCGCATTGCTTTTCGGTTAGTAAAGCTGATCGATACTCGAAAGGTACAAACAATTGAACAATCAATGAGTTTGGATCAAGAACAGTAGCAAGAACATCTCCCTCGGCTATATAATCACCCTGAACAAATGCAATAGAAGCAATTGTTCCGGTTGAATTACTATATATTGATAAAGGCTTTGAAAATTTAGAAAGAGCGCTATCGCTGTTTGAAGTAGCGGATAAGGCAGATTGTTCTTTAGTTTTAATAGTACAGAATAAACTCCCCTTCTGAATTTTATCACCAACACGATAGTTTAATAATTCAATATACCCGGTGCAGTTTGAGCGAATATTATCCTTCTTCTGAAACTGGGTAACCCCATTAAGCGATTGGTAAACAACTATTGACTTTTCTTGGACTAATGCACTTTTAACGGGAATTATTGCCTTTGGGCTATCATTAGATTCTTCTGAATTCTTTGTGCTATTGCATGAAATTAGAATAGGAAGCACAAGAATTGCAAAAGGTAATTTTTTAAAATAGCTATTCATTATCTACCAGTTTAAGTAGTTATATTGACTAATAAGTAACCACAAGTTTGATTCGGTTTGCGCCCTGCTTTGCAGGGTTGTTGAATACTCTTGTAAGGCAATGATATAATCGATAATAGATATTTGACCTAGAGCAAGTTCCCCTTCATAGGTAGCAATAAGCGATTTCTGCTTATTAAGCTGTTGGTCAAGTAGAATTAACGATTCCTTTGTTGAAACAATCTGTTTACTAATCATCCCAAGCTCATTTTTAATCCTTACAGTATAAGAATTTCTGTAATTCTGGCCATTCTCCATCAATATCTTGCTCTGACTCTCTGTAATTCTCCTTTGCTTGCCATCGTAAATCGGTATGCTAAGATGAATACCTGCACTTACTCCAAAATTTCTTGAAATTGTTGATGCGTTTGAAGAGTTTAGCCCAGTATTGCCAAATACCTCAACTTGAGGATTGTACTTAGTATTTGAAACGGCTTGCTGTGCAATAATTGATAAACTATCGCTTTTAAACTTTTCCTGAAATGTAAAGTTGTTTAGAGGCTTTGATTGCACAATGCTTGGTGACGAAAAATAGTATACCGCTGTATCGTTAATCCCACAAAGATTATTCAGCTGATCAATAGCCGAAATCAACGAACCATGTAAAAGTTTTAACTCAAACCGTCTTGCAGTTAGCTCAACATCTAAAGCAAGGTAATCACTAGGTTTTAAAAGATTTTTTTTAACCAGTTCTTCAACTATCTTTAACCTTTCAGTAAGCTTAGAGATAGTGTTTTTCAAAAATTCCCTTTGCTCTTGCAGCTGGTAAACTGTAATATACTGATCGTTTACATTTTTCTCCAAATCATGCTGCATCTGGGTTTGATTAAGCTGAAGTAACCTATTTTCAATACTATTCTGATTAAGTAGTGCATTTAACGATTTCCAATTAAAGAGCGATTTGGTAACACCAACCTGCGCAGCATATAAACCCCCATCAGTAATTGCAACATCATAACCAGTGGCTTTGCTGCTTGGGTTAGATGTTACTGAAACTACTTTACCTCCATCGAAAAAGAATGGTGCCAATATGTAGTCAGCAGTAAAGTTTACCTGTGGTTTCTGAAATTGAGCCTTAATCAGATCACTCTCCAATAACTTATATTTTTGTAAATTAACATTCTCCTTAATCTCAGGGCTATTGGTATGCGCAGCTGATTGATAATATGAAATATCTCGCTGTTGAGCAAAGATGTTATAAGGGATTACAAGGCAGAGAGTAATTAAAATATGCTTTCTTATCATATTTGAGCAAAACTTTATGACAATCAAAAAATCAAAAACTTGTGAAATTGATGTGCCTTTTTATTAAAGTAAATATAAGGTATTTATGAACAAGGAGTAATGATACTAATTAATTGATAAATAGCTATTGAAGCTTACTCCTTGTTCTAAACTATTCAAGTGCCATTACAGATAGTTAATCTTTTTCGTTCTCTTTAACCTCAACAGCATTGATAATCTCACCATTAGGTTTCACATCTACATCAAACTCCTTTTCATTAAGTTCGATAGTTACACCATAAAAATTGGTATTCTCAGGAGTTTCGGCTTGTTCTGCTTCATCAATCTTACAACCTGAGAACCTTTTATTGATTGCTTCTATTACAACTTGCGGAAGCTGTGATATATTAATTTCAATCTCAGTTTCAATCCAAGTACCATCACTCTTGAAATTTGCAGATTTTTTAAGACCATCCATCTTAAACTCTGCTTCGTACTCATTAGCCTTTTCGATACTCCATTTTACCTTAACTGCAGTAACAAATTTTGCTTTAAATGCCGATAAAACAGGTGCTGGAACATTTTCGGAATTAACTTTTTGAGCGTATGAAGATGCAATGGTCAATAAAACCAATGCTAACGAAAACATTAAATTTTTCATCTTAGTTGATTATTAAGTTTAACAATAACTTTAAAATACCTGAAAAAATAGTGTTAGAACTTAAACTACTGGTGGATGAAAAATTGGATGATAAAATCTTTGAGGGTGTTTTAATTCGATATAACCATACCTAATTTCTAAATTCTCAATACTACAATTATCAATTACACTAATTAATGTTAAGAAAAAAGGTTGTTGTAGTGGTTTTATAGTATTGGGCAAAGGGTGATGTGGTTTCTGATCATCCCCATTACTATGAGAATCAATAAGGCTATCCAAACAAACAAGGTGATCGGTAATGAAATCGAATGGAGTCATATCCTTATCCTCATATGTTTTGCAATGCTTATACATCTGAGGCAAGTCAACTAAAATGCTGAAATCACCCATAGGAAGCAGCAATGTACCTATCAGGTAAAAGTAAACGAAAAAGTATGCAAAAATTTGTTTCATAAAACAGACATGAAACTATGTAGTTTATCTTTCACAAATTTACACTTTATACAACTTACTCAATAAAGAAAACTCGATTATTCATTATTTGCATATTTCCATGAGACAGAAAAAATCAATCTTGCAATTTTCTCCATAGTCTCGTAATCAAGTTTTTCCGGTGTATCACGAACAGTGTGATAATCGGGGTGCAATCCTCGAAAAAACATTGCAGCAGGAATACCTTTAATCATAAAGTTTGCCTGATCGGATGAATATAAATGTGCTGAGTTTTGAATCAAAGAAAAATCAAGCTTGAGGCTATCTTTTCCTAATGGAATGGATTTTATTTTTTTATAAAGAAGAGAATCTTTTTTAGAGCCAATTATATAAACCTTTTTTATTGGATTTTCTTTTAATACCAAGCTATCTTCTCCACGGCCAACCATATCAGCATTAAGGTTTACTATTGTTTTAATATTTAATGAATCGGATTCTTTTACAAAAGCCCTTGATCCCCATAGCCCCTCTTCTTCAGCAGTAAACGCTGCAAATACTATAGAACGTTTAGGTTTAAAGCCGTTTTTAACTGCAATTGAGTACGCTTTTGCAATCTCTAATATTGTTGCTGTACCTGAAGCATTATCATCTGCCCCTCGAAAAATATTACCTAAATCAACTCCTAAGTGGTCGTAATGTGCCGAAATAACAACGAACTGATCCTTTAACTCCCCTCCCTCTATATAACCTATTATATTGTTTGATATACAGGTATCTTTTTTAATATTCGATTTAACAGATATTCCAACTTTGGATGTTTTAGGGAACATTGTTATGATTTTACCTAGCTCATTCTTATTTTGAAATGTTTTGCTATCAACGCCAAGTATTTGTGGCGCAATTTTGGGATTAATTACAATGGTCGAGATATAATAGTTTTTAGTGGTTAAACTTTTAAACAGGCTATCCGTTTTATGAACACTTCCTGAGAATGATTTTTTAAGTTTATCTTTTTTAATACGATCGACTTCAGAGTTAATTTTGCACAACCCTTTGAACTCTTTTTCCCCAAAAGGATTACAAAGCATTACCCCTCTACAACCCTTTTTTATTAGCTGTTCATATAAGAGTCTCTTTTTAAAGAAAATATTTTTAGTAAAAATTAGCACGGTTTTCCCTTGTAGGTCGATATTTTGAATAGAATCAAGATCTTTATCCAATAGCATTACAATCTCAAACGACTTGTTACTTACAAACGTATATGGATATCCAACATAGTCCTTTAATTCTTTATATTCTATGCTATCAAATTTTAAAGTTGGAGGGTTAAATTTTATAAAGGGGAAAATAATCAATTGTTTATAACCATTAAGTTTCTGTAGATAGCCTATCTGGTCATTCTGGAATTGGTTAATTATGTAATCGGCAGATTTTTCTATTCCTTTTGAGTTAGCACCCCTACCCTCCATTTCAGGAGAAGCCAACGCGAATAGCATTTTTTTGAGATCAGAGCTGGTAATCGTATTAATCGCAGCAAAGTAAGCCGATTGATTATTCTGAGATTTTAATGAGCTAACCCAAAGAAGAACGAGTGTAACTAGAAATATTTTTTTCATTTTATATTAGTTAGAAAGGTCTATTAATCATAAAGGTATAAATAAATCAGACATTTGAAATTCTGTATTTATCTCATAAAAAGGCGTATTTCTGACTAACAATAAATTTGTTTAACTCTGTTTTGGTTCTTTATAGTTTTCGACCATCCTCTTTTTTTCTTACTTTTGCTAGGTTTATTTTGAAAACGATTAATTAGACTAAATAGTATAGCAATGACAATTTCGTACAGCTGGCTTAAACAGTATATTAATATTGATATTGAACCCGAAAAGGTTTCCAAAATTTTAACCTCAATTGGTCTTGAGGTTGAAAGCCTTGAAAAGGTACAAACTATAAAAGGTGGTTTAGAGGGTGTTGTTATAGGCGAAGTTCTTACCTGCGAAAAGCATCCCGATGCTGACAAGCTAAGCAAGACAACCGTAAATGTAGGTAATGGCGAACCCCTTAATGTAGTATGCGGCGCACCTAATGTTACCAAAGGGCAAAAAGTTGTAGTTGCAACCGTTGGTACCAAGCTCTATTTTGGCGAGCAGGAAATTGTCATTAAAAAGGCTAAGATTCGTGGTGAACTATCCGAAGGGATGATTTGTGCTGAGGATGAACTTGGTTTAGGTACTTCTCATGCTGGCATTATGGTTCTCGATCCTTCGGCTGTTGTTGGTACACCTGCTAAGGAATACTTTAAAATTGAGGATGATTATGTATTTGAGATTGGTTTGACCCCAAACCGTATTGATGCGGCTTCGCATTATGGCGTTGCGCGCGATTTGGCTGCATACCTCAACCTCGAAAAAGCAAAAAAGGCTATTAAACCATCTGTAGATGCCTTTAAAGTTGATAATAATAACCTTAATATTCCTATTGAACTTGTTAACCCGGAAGCATGCTTAAGATATTCTGGCATAACAGTATCAAATATTAAAGTTGGCCCATCACCTGATTGGTTACAGAAAAGGCTTAAATCGATTGGGTTAAACCCTATTAATAATGTGGTGGATATTACCAACTTTATTTTACATGAGATAGGGCAACCACTTCATGCATTCGATGCTGACTTTATTACTGGAAACAAGGTTGTAGTAAAAACTGTAAAGGATACAACTCCGTTTGTTACCCTTGATGGTGCTGAGCGCAAACTTTCATCAGAAGATTTAATGATCTGTAATGCCGAGCACGAAATGTGTATAGCCGGTGTTTTTGGTGGATTACACTCTGGTGTTACCGAATCAACTACAAAAGTATTTATCGAGAGCGCTTGCTTTAACCCAGTATCGGTTCGTAAAACCGCTCGTCGACATGGTTTAAGTACCGATGCTTCGTTCCGTTTCGAACGTGGAACCGATCCCAATATCACCATTTGGGCACTTAAACGTGCAGCAATGCTAATTAAAGAGGTTGCTGGTGGTGAAATTACATCCGAGATTGTAGATGTTTACCCTAAACCAGTTGAAGATTACAAGGTAGATTACAACCTTAAGCATACCAATACCTTCATTGGTAAAGACATACCTGTTGAAACTATTAAGAAAATCTTAGAAGGACTTGAAATTAAGGTTTTAAAAGAGGATAAGGAAACCCTTCTTTTAGCAGTTCCACCTTATCGCGTTGATGTTCAACGTGAGGCTGATGTTGTTGAAGATGTACTAAGAATTTATGGTTATAACAATGTCGAGTTTTCCGATAAGGTAATCAGCACACTAAACTATTCGAAAAAGCCTGATACACACCAGATCATTAACATCACTTCTGATTTCCTTTCTTCGAAAGGATTTAACGAGATAATGTGTAACTCGCTTACTAAGCTATCGTACTACAACGATCTTATTACATACCCTGCTAGCAATACAGTTCAGATTATGAACCCCTTAAGCAGTGATTTAGGCGGAATGCGCCAAACCTTACTATTTGGAGGCCTTGAATCGGTTCAACGAAATATTAATCATCGTAATCCAAGCCTTAAGCTTTACGAGTTTGGTAATTGCTATAAATACGTTCCTAATGCTGATCGATCAAAGAATCCTCTTAACTCATACCACGAGGATTTCCGTTTCAGTATTTGGCTAACAGGTGATAAAACACCTGAGACTTGGATTCAAAAACCCGAACAAACCAGCTTTTATACTTTAAAAGGATTTGTTCACTCAATTCTTAATCGCTTTGGATTTGAAACCGATTCCCTTTTAACTGAAGATGCTGTTTCAGATATTTTTGAGTATGGTTTATCCTACACTCTTAAAAATAAACCTTTAGTTTCATTTGGCTTGGTAAAAAGGAACATTCTTGATTCATTTGATATAAAGTCGGATGTTTTCTTCGCTGAGTTTAATTGGAATCTGGTGTTCGAACATTCAATTGATCTTAAAATAACCTATAAAGAGCTTCCAAAATTCCCCGAGGTTAGACGTGACTTGGCATTACTACTTGATAAGGGAATTGCTTATAAAGAGATTAAAAAATTAGCTTTTGCAACAGAGCGGAAGTTGCTTAAACAGGTTAACCTGTTTGATGTTTACGAGGGTAAGAATTTAGGTGAAAATAAAAAATCCTATGCTGTAAGCTTTATCCTACAGGATGAAAACAAAACCTTAAATGATATTCAAATCGATAAAACGATGAACAATCTGATTGAGGTTTTCAAAAAGGAACTCGGAGCACAGATACGATAGAACAGAATATTTAGTAACCTCTTAAAACGAAACATATGGGAGCAATTGAGGTTATTCAAGGTGATATCACAAAGTTAAAAGTTGACGCTATTGTTAACGCCGCTAACGAGCGTTTGCTCGGCGGCGGTGGTGTTGACGGTGCAATCCATCGTGCGGCAGGTAACGAGCTGCTAGAAGAATGTAGAACGATTGGGGGGTGCCCAACTGGCGAAGCCAGAATTACTAAAGGCTATAAACTTCCTGCAAAATATGTAATTCATACCGTTGGTCCAATTTGGAGGGGTGGTTACGTAAATGAGATTGATCTGCTTCGAAATGCCTACCTAAATAGCCTTAAACTAGCAACTGATAACAAAGTTGAATCAATTGCTTTTCCAAATATCAGTACTGGAGTTTACGGTTTCCCAAAATCATCTGCTGCTGAGATAGCAATAAATGCAGTTAAGAATTACCTCGATAAAAATAAACTTCCTAAAGAGGTTTACTTTGTAAGCTTTGACGATGAGAACTTTGAGATTTACCAGAAGAAGCTAAAAACCCCAGAGTTTTAGATGAAGTGCTTCAATTTTTTCCTTATTGATTATAAAACCAGTTTTAGTTGAGTAAGAACCACATTCTTCAACTGGAACATATCCTTCTTCCCCCTTCCACTTGGCTATATATGGGTTGTAACAACAATTTGCGGGTTGCGAGTAAATATTTTCAGTATCTTTGATATGGGCACGGCAATCGGTGCATAAATACTTAAATTCACAATCCTTGCATACATCAATCTGAGCCTTGGTAATACTCCAAAGTTTCTTAAATGAAGAATTCTTAAGAGCCTGAAGCAAACTTGTATCTTTAATATTTCCAAAAGACTGTTTACATGATGGACAGTTTTTTATATTACCATTTATATCTATTGATATTTTTTGGTTTAAACAGGTGTTGAAATTATGAGATTCGCTAAAAGTATTTAAATCGCATATAAAATATGCTTTATCTATAACACCACAATCAGATTCACTGTTAATCTTATTTTGTGTAAAGCAAATTTTTGCATGTTTATAATCAGATAATCCTCCATTGGCATAATCAGTTATGACTATTGAGACGATTTTGCGATTTTCGTCAATGATTTTCTTTATAGAATCTATGTCCAAATCTTCATTTAAGGGGAGTATTATCTCCAAACTTCTTGTGTCAACATTTGAAAATGCGTTGACTATATCTGCAACTTCAATTTTACTTTTTTTGGTGAATATTCTTATCTGAATTACCTTTGGTCTTATTTTTGAAATATCACTGATAATATTTTTAAAATTATAATCACTTTGCTTGCCTATATCAATTATTATAGAATCCACTTCAGCAGATGATTCCCATGATAGGTCAAGAGGAGGAAAACATTCTAAATTCTCTTTGCTACATAAAAAAATAAATTCATTCTCAATTAGATACGAGAAATACTTTTCAACCTGTTCACGCTCATCTTCATCAATCATCTGCAAAACCTCAAAAATCGTTTTGTTAGAACTATCATTAAGTATGTCGAATAGTAAGTTTGGAATAAAAAGGTAATTCTTTCTTTGTAAGTCATATAAAACGCTTCGTAAATATCCCCGAACTGGAATGCAACAAGAAAATAGTTTGAAGTAACTTTTCATCCATGAACCCTTTAATGGTTGAAAGATAAAATTTTCGATACGGGCTTTGGATAGGTTGACAGACGACACCTATCAGTTTGTAGGTATTCAACAACTATGTAAACAGCCTTGCTACCTACCTTTTCTATCGGAGCTAGTCTTATGCAAAGAGGGAAACTCAGATTGTTTACAATTGATCCTAGTTTTGTATTCAGCATGGAGTAATTGTTTGAATAATATATTTGGCTATTCGCTTTTCTAACCAATAGTTACAGATATCACCAACCATCTCGATATTGCCCGCTGGATTCACCTCTAAAAAAACAAATTGTTTATCAGGGGTAAGAATCAAATCGATTGATCCAGTGTTAAGATCACATCGCTTCATAAACGAAAATACTTTCTCTTTAACCTTATCTGGTAAACGATATGGAATCATCCTATTCATCTTGCTAAAATCATAATTACGATAATCAACAGCTGTTTTACTGCTATTCTGAGAGAATATTGCCATCGCATAAATCTCATCGTAGAAAACAAAAGTCCTAATTTCAATCCATTTTTTAACCTTTTCCTGAACTAACGAGGGAAAAACAAGTTCGGGTTGATTTTTAATTTTATTAGGATCAACGTTTGCAGTTTGAAGGCTAATAAAGAAATCACTTTCGCTAATAGCCATTGCTTCTCCAATGGGTTTAGTTATACATTGACGATCTTCAACATATTTAAGTAATTCGGATGATCTACTTGAAATTAAAGTATCCGGTATATCAAAGCCAACCTCTTTAGCGATTTGGATTTTCTCAAGTTTATTAACAGTTGATCGGAAAAAATTTCCCAAAGAGGGTTTTTGTTGTAGTTGTTGAATTATAAAATTCCGACAAACAGTTAGCTCCCACCCAAGAAACTCTTTTAGTTGGTTATTGATAGCTTCACTTGAAAAAACAGGTATTTGTATTTTAATATTTCCATTCCTGTACCAGAAAAAATCGACATCGCTTAGCCTAAAATGTCTATTTTCAAACTTCAGCTCTATATCGGGTTCTCTTTTTGTATTACAAATATTTATTCCACAAATGCTTATTGGCTTACTCTCGTCTAACCTTATAATGTCGATATAACCAAACTTTAAAAGCCATTCAATTACCCTATCAACACTTCGGTCATCAGTATTACAAATTATAATTATCATTAAAAAGAATCATAATTTTGATAAAACTAAATGCTCTTTGCATTTTTAAACAGTTTATTAACTCCTTCATAAAATGTATTCGCTTTCGAATTATCAGTAAGAATAAATCCCTTAAGTGCAGAGTTAATAAAACCATCAGATACTTTTAACTCCTCGTTAACTATTACATCAACATATTTTGACTTTGTATTGCATGTATCACAAGCAGATATAGCATTCTTTATTTCTTTAAAAGGGTACTTCGAATACCATGTATTATTTAAAATATCCGAATTAGTATAGTTTACTTCAGGAAGCCCAATTAATTTCCGGTTAACATTTACTTCGTTCAATTTTTCAGAAGGTAGATCAAGGAACAACGTTACTCTTTCCTTATCAAAATCAACTTTAATGAAGATTTTACCAAAAGGATTGCTGTAATCCCAATAAGAAGTCATCGAGACAAAGGATTCTGGAAGTATTAATCCTTTATATAACCCATCTTCTACAATTTTCATTAAATTACTTTTATTGAAATCCATTAGCCTATATACCCCTTCTTTGATCATCTCTGGATTGCTTTTAATTCGATTTACCAATCCAAAATAGTGCCTAATCATAATTTGAATTTTTGCATTCATAGTATCTTTATTCATCATGCAATCAGGAAAACCATTTTTTAAAAACAATCTCTCTAGTTCAATTGCCTGAAAATAGAAGGTACTATCCTGAAAACTCATTCTTCCAGAAGATGCTGCTTTTTGATCTTTAACAAATATTTTTTGAAAATTATTTCTTTCATCTAAGTTTAATGTTGCCAAATAGTTTTCTCGTAACGCCCTATAATTACTATTAAAGGTTTTCCATTGTGAGCTGTTTATTAGGCTTTTAAATGTTGAGTCCTTCTCAAAGTCTTCAATCTCATAACCATGCTTAACAAGTTGTTCTGCCAATCGTTCTGCTTTATTCAAATTATTCTCCTTCAAACAGCAGATACAGGCATTATGCAAATCTTTATAAAAAGAATTAGAATATTTTTTTAATAATGTTTCGTAAACAATTATAGCAGAATCAAATTTTTGCTTATTAATGTACAACTCAGCCTCGTTAATTTTTGAATAATAATTTAGATAGTTTACATTTTTACATTGAATGAGAGTAAATAAAATAATAAAAAGGAGAAAAAAAACTTTAAACTTACTCATAAGATCATAATTTTAAGTTATCCTACGTTAAAAGAATATTTTTCTTTATCATTATATAAAAGACTGCCTTTCTAGGCAGTCTTTTAAATTAATTATTCTAAGTTACAATATATACCATTCTAGATGAGCCATCATCATAAACCAAACACCACTCTGTTGCAATACCCCCGCTTCCAGTAGGCCCTTGACCAGAATAACACTTATCAATAATTTTCGTACCACCTTTTACTTCCTTCATGTCAGCTGAATTAAGCTCCATTCTGCCAAGCAATTCTTGATTTAGTTTTTTCATTTCTCAAAAATTTTAAGTTTAACGTTAGTTTTAAAAACGCATTCAAAGGCATTAACCGGTTAATCTTTACATATCAAAAGTAAGCAGCAAGAGTGCAACCCCCTTGCACTCTGAACAAAAAAATTATGTTTGATAACATGAAATCATCATAAAAGTATATCCTATCTTAAAAATCATTACATGATTTTCAAGGTAGGAAGTGATATGCTAAACTTTTTTAAATGCTGGCTTTAAAAGTCAATACCATATTTCTCTAACCTACGATCAAGAGATTGACGTGTAATGTTAAGCAATTGTGCTGCTTCTGATTTTTTATAGTCAGTCTTTTGCAGAGCTTTAATAATCAATCGTTTTTCAGCTTCATCAAGATCAAAAAGTTCATCAATCTCGTTTTCAAATTCTATATCCACATCAACCATTGGCAATCCAGCAAAATACTTAAGGGTAATCTTATTTCCATCACTAAGAATAAGAGCTCGTTCTACCATATTTCGGAGTTCACGAACGTTTCCAGGAAAATCATAGACGGTTAAGGCTTTAACAACAGATGAATCAATTGATGGGATCTTTTTATTCAGCTTTTGGGATATCAACTTAATAAAATAATCAAAAAGAATAGGAATATCCTCTCTTCTCTCGCGAAGCGGAGGAATTATAATCTCGAATGAGTTTAAACGGTAATAAAGATCATTCCTAAATTTACTCTCTTCAAGAAGTTTTTGAACGTTCTGATTTGTTGCTGCAATAATTCTAACGTCAACAGAAATATCATTATTGGAGCCAATGCGTCTAACTTTTCTATCCTCTAGTACCCTTAAAAGTTTGCTCTGCATAGTTGGTTGCATATCAACAATTTCATCAAGGAAAAGAGTACCGCCATTTGCAATCTCAAACCATCCTACCTTCTCTTCATTTGCTCCTGTAAAAGCTCCTTTCTTATGTCCAAAAAACTCACTTTCAAAAAGTGTGTCAGGAACTGCCGAACAGTTCACTGCATGGAAATACGCATTTTTCCTTGCACTTAGATAATGAATTCCTCTAGCAACCAGTTCTTTACCAGTTCCACTCTCACCTGTGATTAAAACCGATGTATTATCTGCTTTTGCAACCTTGGTCATAAGATCAACTACACTTTTAATTGCTTTACTTGTACCCATGATCTCATAGCCAACGCTCTCGCGTAACTCCTTTGAAATAAGTGCGTAAGAGTGTTCTACCTCTTTATATCTACTATTTAAGTTTATGTATCGTGTAGTACGCTGAATAGCAGCCTTCATATCAATTAGTCTGAAAGGCTTTGGAAAAAACTCAACAGCGCCATATCTCATAGCTTGTATCACAGCGTCCATATCGCCATGCCCAGTAATCATAATTACTTCTGTCTCAGGATAAAGCTCTTTAACCTTTTGAAGTACAGTAATACCGTCCATCTCGGGAAGTTTCAAATCAAGGATCAAAATATCTATTTCATTCTGTGATAGAAGTTCAAATGCAGCAGAAGGTTTTCCAGCTAAATGAACATTAAACCCATCAGTTTCGAGAAATTCTTTAATCTCATCACGAAAAACTCTCTCATCGTCAAGTACAAGAATCTGTAAAGTATCCATAAAACTAGATTTTAGGAATAATTATTTCAAACACTGAAAACTCGCCAATACTACTATCAACCTTTATATCACCTAATATATCTTTGATAAATCCATAGGCAATCGATAGTCCTAATCCGGTTCCTTTCTCTTCATTTTTTGTGGTAAAGAATGGATCATATATTTTTTCGAGTACATCTGGATGTATCCCAATACCATTGTCCCAAACACTAAAGCAGACATTCTGATCAGCAGTCCATGATCTGATCACAATTTTCTTTCGATACCCTTCAACATTTCTCTTTTCCTTTTCATCAACAGCATGTTTTGCATTAGAGAGTAGGTTAAGAACTACCTGTTCGAGCTTAAATTTATCGCCAATAATATAACTTGCCTCTTTCGTCAAATTTATATCAATATCAACGTTATGGGTTTGATATTGAGTACTAACCATAAGCAATGCACTTGATATTACCTCATTTACATCTACTCGTTCGAGAGTATTTGGCTTTTGTGTTCGGGAGAAAGTTCTTATGTGTTCGATAATCCGCTTAATCCTATCAACATTATCAAAAAGGGTAGAAATCTTTTCTTTTAAATACGATTCCGAATAATTCTTATCATTAACTTTTAGTAAGATGTTATCGAGCCCCATTGATATTCCACCTAAAGGTTGGTTAATTTCGTGAGCAATGCCTGCTGCTAATGTTCCAAGTGACTCAAGTTTTGATTTTTGAGCAAGCAGGTGTTGTTGCCTTTCTTGCTTTTTAATCTCCTGAATCATTCGTTTCTCAAGATCCTTATTAATTTCAACGATTCTTTGTTCGTCTTCCTCCTTCTTTCTAACCTCCTTATGCTTTGATTGGTAAAGAAAAATGAGAAAAATAATTAATACAAAGAAGGTGATAACGACTACGATTAGGATTATACTTCGATACCTATTTTTTGATATTTCAAGCTTTTGAATCTCACTACCCTGCCTTAAAATCTCATTTTCGCGTTCCTTTTGGCTAATATCATAAAGGATTTGGAGTTTAGCCAGCTTCTCACCGCTCTCCTCATTGTATATTGAATCACGTATATCGGACCAAAGCTTGTAAAACGAAAGTGCATCACGATACCTACCCTCTGATTCGCTAATAAGTGATAAGTACTTATATACATCGGCTGCAGTTGAGGAAAGGTTTTGACTTTTCGCAATGTTTAATGCTCGATTTAAGTAGTTTGTAGAAGTAGGATACTCACCAGTAACATAGTAACATCTTGATATCTTTACCAAGCCAGAAACAATTCCCTGAATATCGTTTTTCTTTTCAGAAAAATATAGCTGCCGATTAAAGTAATTCCTTGCCAAATCGTATTTACCTGTTTCAAAATTCACATCTCCAATTCCTTGCAAAGCATTAATCATACCCAATGAATCCTTAATAGAAGTGCTAATTGCTAAAGCATTAGAATAATACTTAAATGAACTATCCATCTTTTGAGCGAGATAGTATGAAAGACCAATCTCGCGATTAGCCCTTCCAAATTCTATTGAGTCCCCGTTTAAGATTGCATTCAAAGCCGCATTTTCGTATGCACTCAAACTTTGTTCAAACTCACCTAGATTCTTATAGGATAAACCAATCTTATTAAAGCACTCTATTTTTAACGATTTTTGGGTTAAGTTTAAATTACCCTCCCCAATTAATTGTAATACCTTTGAATACTGACTAATAGCGTTTTTATAGTTCCCTTTTTTTAAATGAATTTGCCCTAAACTAGTTAAAACAATAGTTTGTAAAGGATTGCTTTTAAGCTGAACCGCTATTGGATATGCTCTATCTAGAAAGATCGTAGCCATTTCAGGGTTTCTAGCATAATCGTATACCTCCGATATACCAACAAGAACCTCAACTTGCTCTGCACGCATGTTATACTTTTGAAATTGACCTAAAGCTCGGTTATAGTAACGTAAAGCATTCTCGAGGTTTGCAATTTTAAAATTTGCTTTTCCCATAACCCAAAGCGCTTGAGCTTCCTGTAGCGGTTTTCCAAGTTTTTTGGATTGAACAAGAACCTGAAGTCCAAAGTCTAACGCTTTATCGGGGTTTGTATCGATATAACTTTTGCTAAGTTGAAGTAGTAAATCCAATTTCTCTTCACCTGATACTCTATTCACTGAAGCTTCAATGCTATCGAGAGTGTTTTGACCGAATAAACTACACCCTGAGAGCAGGATTGCTATCAGCAAAAATGTTTTATATCGAAGTTTTGAAACCATTAAGCTAAAAATCTTTACTAATATAAGCTCATTTCACCAGATATAAGCGTTGCAGCTAAAAAAACATTTACCATTTTTAATTGTTCCATTTATCAGAAAATTCTTTTTAATATTGCTTTTCGAAAAAAGAACAACCAATTACTTTTTCGAACTTTTTTTCTGATACAACATAAACTTATATGAGTAATTCAAACAACTCTATTTTTAAAAATTATCTTTCGCTTGTAAAATTCAGCCATACAATATTTGCAATGCCTTTTGCTCTTATCGGATTTTTTCTTGCATACAAGGTAACACAAGCAAATTTTAATTGGTCAATCCTGATTCTTGTAATTCTATGCATGGTATTTGCACGGAATGCTGCCATGAGTTTTAATAGAGTGGTTGATAGGTATATTGATATTAAAAATCCTAGAACATCAAGTCGTGAGATACCTAAAGGAATAATTTCTGCTAAATCAGCTATTCTATTTACTATACTAAACGCTATACTTTTTATTACATCAACTTGGTTTATAAACAGATTAGTTTTCTTTTTATCACCAATTGCTCTATCAGTAATATTACTATACAGCTATACAAAACGTTGGACAATACTATGCCATCTAGTACTTGGTTTAGGTTTATCGCTTGCTCCAATAGGAGCCTACCTCTCGGTTACTGGTCGTTTTGATTTGGTTCCGATTCTATACTCAATAATAGTACTTTTCTGGGTTGGTGGGTTTGATATCATTTATTCGCTACAAGATGAGGATTTCGATAAATTAGAATCATTAAAATCAATTCCAGCTGCAGTAGGTAAAAAGTATGCTTTAAGAATAGCAGCAATATTCCATTTTATAGTGGCCTTTGTAGTAGTTATTGTTGGGCTTAAGGTAAATGCAAGCAACTGGTACTGGGCTGGTTCAATAATTTTTATTGCATTATTAGTTTACCAGCATTCCATTGTTAGTCCCAAAGACATAAAAAGGGTAAACCTTGCTTTTGCTACCACAAATGGAGTAGCGAGTATTATCTTCGCTATATTCAATATCTTAAACTATATTCTTTAGCCTTCAATCTTTGATATAAAATATATTTAAACAGGCTATATCACTTGCTTTTTCCCCTCTTTTAATGTAGGTTTGCATTGATAATTTTGCAAAGTATGGGGTTACAAAAACACTTTAACCTTACCAGTAAATCGATATTCCGTAACATTAAGAATAGGGATACCTTCTAGTTCTATTCTCCCAACGTTTATTTCCTTTTTTCTTTTATTTCACAAAACACATATTACTAACTTAAAATTAATCGTCTCATGGAACTACCATTTGCCGAATCTTATAAAATCAAGATGGTTGAACCCATCTATAGAAGCACACGCAAAGAGCGTGAACATTGGATTAAGGATGCTAAGTACAACCTTTTCAATTTAAAAAGTAATCAGGTTTTTATTGACCTTCTAACCGACTCTGGAACTGGAGCAATGAGCGACCGCCAGTGGAGCGCAATGATGATTGGCGACGAGAGCTATGCTGGCGCATCGTCATACTTCAACCTTAAGGATGCCATCAGAAAGATTACAGGTTTTGAGCATTTCTTACCTACACATCAAGGTCGTGCTGCCGAGAATGTTCTATTTTCTGCATTAGTTCACGAAGGTGATTTAGTACCAGGGAACTCTCACTTCGATACAACAAAGGGGCATATTGAGTTTCGTAAAGCGCATGCTATTGATTGCACAATCGATGAAGCTGCGGATACAGAACTTTACCATCCATTCAAGGGTAATGTTGACGTAAATAAGCTCGATAAGTTCCTTTCTGAAAATGCAAGCAAAGTACCTTTCATAATAATTACTATTACCAACAATACTGCAGGAGGTCAACCAGTATCGATGGAGTGTTTGAAAGCAACCCATAAACTTGCAAAGAAATATAATAAGATGGTAGTTTTTGACTCTGCTCGTTTTGCTGAGAATGCCTACTTTATTAAAATCAGAGAAAAAGGTTACGAGAATAAAACAATCAAGGAAATTGTTAAGGAAATGTTTTCGTACGCCGATGCAATGACCATGAGCAGTAAGAAAGATGCTATAGTGAATATGGGCGGTTTTATTGCAATGAATAGCCAAGAAATTTGGCGTCAGTGCTCAACCTTTAATATCATGTTTGAGGGTTATGTAACCTACGGTGGTATGTCGGGTCGTGATATGAATGCCCTTGCAGTTGGACTTGATGAAGGAACTGAATTTGATTACTTAGAAACAAGAATCAAACAAGTAGAGTACCTTGGAAATAAGCTAAAAGAGTTTGGTGTGCCATTCCAAACACCTGCTGGCGGACATGCTATATTTGTTGATGCAAACAAAGTTTTACCTAACCTACCTAAAGAGCATTTCAGAGCACAAACTCTTGGAATTGAGCTATACCTTGAGGCTGGGATTCGTGGTGTTGAAATTGGGGCTATTTTGGCTGACCGTGATCCAGTTACACGCGAAAACCGTTTCCCAAGCCTTGAGCTTCTGCGCTTAGCAATACCTCGAAGAGTTTACACCAATAACCATATGGATGTAATTGCTGTAGCTTTAGGTAACGTTTACGAACGCCGTGCTCAAATTACCAAAGGTTTTAAAATTACCTGGGAAGCTCCAATTATGAGACATTTTACGGTTGAAATGGAAAGAATTTAAACTTAAATATTTTAAGATTGTTTAAGAACCGTCAGATTTTACTTTGACGGTTTTTTTATACAACGCTATTAGAAAAATATTCACCTTTGCAATCTAATTTTTTTTCATGAAAGATTTAACCAAAGGGAATGAGGCAAAGCTCATTTTTCAGTTTGCAGTTCCAATGCTTTTAGGAAATATTTTCCAACAACTTTATCAACTTGCAAATAGCGTAATTGTTGGACGATACCTTGGTAAGGAAGCTTTGGCCGCAGTGGGAGCATCAGGACCAATTATCTTTACCCTAATTGCACTTATAATTGGATTTAGCATTGGTGCTACGGTTGTAATCTCTCAGTACTTTGGTGCTAAAAATTATGAAAAAGTTAAGTACGCATCTGATACAATCAACATTTCATTCTTTTTTGCAAGTCTTACCCTTTCAATCATCGGAATCGCTTGTAGTGGGTGGATCTTTAAACTGATGCAATTACCACCTGAACTTATGCAAAGTGCAAGGTTATACCTAACCATTTTTCTTTCGGGTTTGGTAATAATGTTTGGTTTTAATGGGACTTTAGCCATTTTACGGGGAATTGGTGATTCTAAAACACCGCTTTACTTTTTAATTATATCTGTTTTTTTAAACATTCTCTTTGACTTACTATTTATTCTAGTTTTTAAATGGGGAATTGCAGGAGCTGCCATATCTACCATTTTATCCCAAGCAATTTCATTTGGTATAGCAATTATTTATCTCAACAAGAATCATAACATTATTAAGTTTAACATCAAGGAGTTTAAATTTGATAAAGATATATTCAAGCAAAGCCTTCGGATTGGATTACCCACCGGTATTCAGCAGACATTTGTAGGGCTGGGTGGTATGGCACTCATGGGAATTGTTAATACATACGGAACTATCGTAATTGCTGGGTATTCAGCTGCAATGCGAGTTGATCAGTTAGCAACCTTACCTGCAATGAATTTCTCTGCAGCCCTCTCCGGTTTTGTTGGACAAAACCTTGGTGCAAAAAAAATTGAAAGAATAAAAGCCGGATTAAGAGCAACCTTCCTCATGTCAGCTGCTTTTTGCCTTATGATTACCATTTTAGTAGTTTTTTGGGGCGATCATATCATGGCAATGTTTACAACAAACCCTGAGGTTATAAAGGTTGGACATAGATACCTAATTATTGTTAGCCTTTTCTATATTTTCTTCTCAACCATGTTCACACTAAGCGGAATGCTTCGTGGCGCTGGGGCAACAATAGTTCCAATGTTTATTACTTTATTCTCTCTTTGGTTGGTAAGAGTTCCATTAGCCTATTTCTTAAGTAAGTACACAAATTTAGGATCTGATGGTATTTGGTGGGCAATACCAATAGCATGGATAATTGGTACAATTGGCTCATACATCTACTATAAAATGGGCAAATGGAAAACTCACGGAGTGACAATCCATAGACAGGATGAAGTGCTTGAAGAAGTTACCGAAACTATTTAATAATTACCTATCATTATTAGCTAAAGTTGGTCTAATCCCCTAAAAAAATTACTTTTGCTTTACTAAAATAATTACCATGCTTATATCAATGACCGGATTCGGAAAAGCCGAGGTTCAGTTTAACGGAAAAAATATTACGGTTGAAGTAAAATCGCTGAATAGTAAGCAGCTCGATTTGAACGTTAAAGTTCCAATGATTTACAGGGATAGGGAGTATGAAATTCGTAATCTACTTTCAAATAAGCTGATTCGAGGTAAAGTTGATTTCTATATTAATTACGATGAAACCAAAGAATCGACCTCGCTACCAATTAATGCTGGTGTTTTTAAATCGTACTACGACCAAATTCAGAAAATATCGGATGATTGCAAAATAACACTATCCGAAGAGCCTATTTTTCAAACGATACTTCGCTTACCAGATGTATTAAAGGTTGAAAAGGTAGAGGTAACCGATGGCGAATGGAAATCACTTTTCAGCTGCATCGATCTAGCTCTTGAAAAGATGCTCCTATTTAGACAACAAGAAGGCAAAGCATTAGAAAAGGATATCATTGAGCGTGTAAGGCTAATAGAGAGTTTACTATCTCAAGTTGAGCCGTTTGAAAAGCAGCGTATTGATACAGTAAAGCAACGCTTACAAGAAAACTTAAAATCGCTGAGTAGCGATATTAAAGTTGATAACGATCGTTTTGAGCAAGAAATCATCTATTATCTTGAAAAGATGGACGTTACTGAAGAGAAGGTTCGCTTAAAAAATCATTGCGAATACTTTATAAGTACTGCAAATGAAACTCATGCAGTTGGCCGTAAACTAGGTTTTATCCTTCAGGAAATGGGACGCGAGATAAATACGCTTGGATCAAAAGCAAACCAAACCGATATCCAAAAACTGGTTGTTTTAATGAAGGATGAGCTTGAGAAAATCAAGGAACAGTCACTGAACATTCTTTAAGAATCAATCAACTATCAACAATCAACGATTAGCATGCAAGGAAAACTTCTTATACTATCTGCACCTTCAGGATCAGGTAAAACCACAATAGTAAAGCATTTGCTAAGCACATACAATAACCTAGAGTTTTCAATCTCTGCTTGTAGCCGAGGAATGCGTAATGGTGAGATTGATGGTAAGGATTACTACTTTTTTAGCGTTGATGAGTTCAAACGTCGTATTGCAAATAATGAATTTGTTGAATGGGAAGAGGTTTATCCCGGTTCTTTCTATGGGACATTAAAATCTGAGATTGAAAGAATCTGGAAGAAAAATCATATCGTTGTATTCGATGTTGATGTTAAAGGTGGGGTTAACTTAAAGAAAAAGTTTGGGGAGAATGCTCTTTCTATATTTGTAATGCCCCCTTCAATCGAAGTCCTAAAGCAACGATTAGAAGCAAGGTGTACCGAAACCCCTGAAACTTTGAATAAACGGGTTAGTAAGGCTACAGAAGAGATGACCTTTTCCAATCAGTTTGATAAAATTCTGATTAACGATAACCTTGATCAATCCTTTAAGGATGCAGAGGAGTTGGTTAAATCGTTTATCAATTCATAATGGTAAAAACAGGATTATTCTTTGGTTCATTTAACCCAGTTCACAATGGGCATTTGGCAATTGCAAACTACCTCGTTGATTTTACAGAGGTTGACGAGCTGTGGTTTGTTGTAAGTCCTCAAAATCCTTTGAAAGATAAAAATACCCTTGCTCCCGATTACCATAGACTTGCAATGGTGAATAAAGCAATTTCTATTGATGAGCATAGAATTAGTGTTTGTGATATAGAAATGAGTATGCCCATTCCATCTTACACAATTGACACCCTAAAAGCGTTGGAGAAAAAGTATCCTGAAAGATTATTTTGCCTTATTCTTGGATCAGACTCACTGGAAACCTTAACAAAATGGAAGGATTATCAAGATCTCTTAAACAGCTATAGAATCCTAGTTTACCCACGCCAAGGAAGCAACATGGATGAACTTGCAAAAAAGTATTCGGTTAAAATAGTTAATGCTCCCCTATTCGATTTCTCTTCAACTATGATAAGAAAGAAGATTGCTAAAGGTGAAGATGTGAGTAAATTGATTCCACAAAGCGTTTTAAAATACATCTTAAAAGAAGGTTTATATAGAACAAAATAATCGAATCCTCTGTTACTCTCAAAAAAATTAAGTGATGAACAATATTGAAATTGGCTTGAAATTTCTATCCGAAAATAATTTTGAAAAAGCAGAGTATCACTTCACACAAGCCATAACCGAAGATAATCTAAATACTGAAGCATTTTACAATAGAGGAAGGGTTTACCGTTTAAAAGGGGATTACATTGCAGCCATCAATGATTTTGAGAAAGTGTTAGAGATCAATCCCGATCGTAAAGATGCTGCTGTTGCTATCGATATGATGAAAAGTATAATATCCTTTCGAAACCCCGATTTGATGAATCATTAAAAGAAGTTTATAGAAGCAAAAGCACTTCTTATCTCAACTTCATTGTCTCCCATCCCTTCATATTTTGACTTGCTTGCACCTGTGGGGTTTGCGATTTCTGGTTTACAACCACTGATTGCTGACCAACATTAGTTTTTACGTACTCAAATAAGTCCTTATAGGTAGCATCTCCCTTGGTTTCTTGCAATTTCTTTAGCAAAAAGTAGGTAAACAACCCATGCTGCTTAGCTGAAAAAGGGTATGCGGTTTCTTCGCCGGTGGCGGCACTGAGACAATAACTGTTGCCCCTTAAAACCTCTGCTCTGGGTTTAACCTTCACCCCTCTAGCTTCAGCAAGCATTCCATTATCGCGTGCACTACCGCTAAAGCAGGCATCAAGAATAAAGGTAACGCTCTGAGCAGGGTTAGCGGTCAATCGGCTATACAAATCGTTTAGCTTGATTGCTGTTTCAAAATCAGATGAAAAGCCATCGACTGGAAGCAGATATGCCGATTTATCCGACTCATTGGGCATTCCATGCCCTGCATAGTAGAATATAACCTTAGCCTGACCATTGTAAGCAGTTATAACATCGGTTATCCACTTAATTTCCGACTTCATATTGCCAAATGTGGCATCAGCCACAAAGTGTATATTCTGTGAAGGTATCCCTAAAGTTTTCTCACAATACTCCTTAAAAATTTTACCATCATTGCCAGCAAACTTCACCTTAACCTCCTTCTGGTAATTCTCGTTAGCAATGATAACCGCAAAGGTTTTATCGTTAGTTTGAGGATTTACTGGAATATTTAAGTCAACATCTGCTTGTCCAACATTGATTATCTTAGAATCAGTAATTACGCTCTGTGTATTGTCAACCGTTTGTATATTAAATTTTAAAGGATCAGTATTGATATTGAGCTGTGTTGCAGCAAATATAGCATTGTCGGTAGATGAGTATGTATAAGCCTTATCATTAATAGGATTCTTAATAAAAGCCTTTTTTAAGAAGAAGTTCCCATCAGAACTCATTGCGTACTGAACATCGGAAAACTGCAACCTACTTGCTGAAGTATCAAAAGCTTCGGCCTCAGCAACAGGAACTTTTAAGTAAAATGAGGGTAACCCAGCAATATTAATTTTAAAAGTTTGGTTGTCAGGATCGTACTCGTTTTTATTTGTTCGCCAATCGCAGTATGTTGGCGCAATTTTTTGCACAGCAGCAAACATCAACTCTTCAACTTTCTTTTTGCTATTACTTTCGCTAACACGTTCTAAATATGATTCTGATGATTCATACTTTCCCTTTTGTTGCCATGAGGCGAACTCAGGTTTTACATAATCCTCAATCTCCTTTTTAGGATCAACCTGCATATAAGAGCCATATTTCCCGTTTTTTTTAACATTTACAATCCCATTACGACATGTTCCAGCATATTCAAATTGGCAATCAATAGCAAAACTACCAGTTTCATCTATATAACCCCATTTATCACCTTTCATTACTGCACATAGCCCATCATTAAAATACTCGACCTTATTAAACTGGCAGTTGGTAACAAGCTTACCAGTGTTGTCTACAAACCCCCATTTTTCATCTTTCTTAACCGCAGTCAACCCATCTGAGTGAAAATATGAGATATCATCGTACAGACAGTCAACAACTAACTTTCCTGTTTTGTCAACAACTCCTATCTTCCCACCTTTTTTAACATTTGCGTAACCTTTGTAAAATCCCCACACTTGTTCATACTCTAAATTGATTGCAACCTTTCCAGTTTGATCTATATAACCACGTTTACCATCTTTATTTACACCACACAACCCATCCTCCGAAAAACCGGTAACACCATCAAACTGACAATCAATAATCAACTTTCTTTTTTGGTTGAGAAATCCCCATTTATTCCCTTTCCGAACAGGCGTAAACTCATTGTCAGTATATTTTGCTTCATCGTAGGGCATTGTCTTTCCTGATTCATCAATGCAAAACTTTTTACCATCCTTTTGAACAGTGGCAATTCCAGCGTCATTAAAACTCTTTGCATCATCAAACTTATTACTAATTACAAATTTCCCGCTTTTGTTTATATAGCCCCACTTTTCATCTTTTTGCACTAAAGCTAAGCCATTCTTGGAAAAATCACGTGCATCTTCAAACTGGAAATCAATAACTACTTTCCCAGTTTTATCGGCATAGCCCCATATCCCACCTTTCATAACTTGGGTTAATCCCTCTGAGAATGAAAGGGAAATATAGCTAAACTGGCAATCAATAATTTGCTTACCTGTTTGATCAATATAGCCCCATTTTCCATCACGAGCTACTCTAGCCAAACCCTCAGAAAATATATCTACTGAAGAATATTGACTCAAGCTTACAACTACTCTTCCAGTTTGATCAATCAAACAATAATTGCCATAATTAACTAAGGCTAATCCATTATCCATGAAATCGTTGACGTAATTATACTGAAATGGAATCACTACTTTCCCTGTCTTATCGATATATCCGTATTTCCCATCTTTTCTGACCGAGGCAAGCCCGTTAGCTGAAAATGAGAATGGATAATCATACTGATAATCGAGAACTAGTTTATATTTTTTCTGCGCATAAATATCTACCGATTGGCTTAAAAAGCTAAGCACAAAAAGAATTCCTACAAATACTTTTTTACCCATAGCCCTATGTTTTAAAATGCTTAATGTATTTAGAGTAATACTAGATTTAAACTATAAATATTTGTTTTGTCTGTTTTTAATAATTATCCCTCTTATCACAAAGGCTATACCTCCAATTATTGCTAAACCTGCTAAAGTAAAATCGATGTAGTTAAATAAAGGGAGATGCCAATCCGAAACCTTATAAGTTAAGTAAATGCCAAGTATTCCAAGGATAATTAGATATACTCCATATCGTTTGAATTTTACATCTCTTGGAATAATATCTTTTTGAGGTTTATTTACCTCGGTATATGATAGTTCCTGTTTATCCAAATTATTAGGATTGTAATCCATAACATTTGAATCACCCTCGAGTAAACCTGTAGCCTGATATTCTGAAATTAACTCGCGTTTTCGTGCAATTTCAACAGCTGCTTTAAAAATTAATTCATCCTTATCGCCTGGGTTTTCGATAATTTCGAATAGCTCTTCATCAGTATTCTTTTCCAACACGCTTAGGTATGGATTTTCCTTATTCATAGTTTTATTTTTTGCTATCTAAACAAACCTCTAATAAACAGAATTGGACCCAAAACCAGCGCCCCAATCCAAATGTATTGCGATGAATTTACTGTAAAACCAAGCCCAACAATAAAAAGAATAATTCCTAAAACCATCTCAAACCTTCCCCTTGCATGCTTCTTTTCAACCTCAACTTCTAAAGATTCTTCATTTAGCTTAATCTTTTCCAAAGTATAGCCTAATAACTTATCGCCCTCCTCTTTTGAGATTAACCCTCTTTTAGTTGCAACTATTATTGCTGCTTCAACTCCCTGATGTTGATAATCAGCACCATTCTTTACGACATCAAGTAGTTCTTTGTCTTCAAGTCGCTCCATTCTTTCGATGAATGGGTTCACTTCGATTGGAGTTTGAGATGATGCCATAGGTAAGATTAAATTCTTTCTTTTACATTTCAGTTCATCTTTAAATGTACAAAAAAGCATAATTCATTTAACCATAAATCAATCTCTTATAAAATATAAAGAAAAAACCCAACCAATAATATCATGGTTGGGCTCATCTTATATCAAATCTTCTATTTACGATTCCTTTTTAAACTTAAAATTTTTTGGTAAAAAGGTAAGTCTTAAAGATTGGTCATATGTGATGTAACTCCACATCCAGTTGATTAGTATCAATATTTTATTTTTAACCCCAAATATTGAACGAAGATGGATAAACATCCAGATATACCATGCGAAAATGCCTTGAAAATTGAACAATTTCAAATCGACAACTGCTTTATTACGTCCAATTGTAGCCATTGTACCCAAATCGTGATACTTAAAAGGTCTAATATTTCTCCCTTTCCGAGTTAATTTAAAATTGTTTGCAAGATTTCTGGCTGATTGAATTGCAACTTGTGCAACTTGAGGGTGACCTTTGGGAGTACTTTCTGTAATCATGCAAGCAATATCTCCAATAGCATAAATATTTTCAACCCCTTTAACGCTGTGATATTGATCAACAATAAGCCTACTTGATCTATTTATAACTTCTGAAGGTAATCCTTCTATAGAACTGCCTTTAATACCTGCAGCCCAAATTAAAGTTTTTGTTCTAATAGGTTCTTTATCCTTAAGTATTACCGATCTTCCATCGTAATCTAATACCTGAGTATTAAGCATAACCTCAACCCCAAGTTTATTTAAAAATTTTGCTGCTTTAGTTGATGAGCGTTCACTTAACCCTCCTAAAAGTTTTGATGAAGCTTCAATCAATATTATTCTAATTTTATTACAATCGAGCTCTTTGTAATCCTTAGGAAAGACATATCGCTTCATTTCTGCAAATGCACCAGATAATTCAACTCCTGTAGGGCCACCTCCTACTATAACAATATTTGTTAACGACTCCTTTTTTTCATTGTTATTTGTAATAAGCGCTTCTTCAAGGTTATGTAAAACTGAATTTAAAATTTCCAGTGACTCAACAACACTTTTCATTGTCTGAGAGTATTTTTCAACGTTCTCCAATCCAAAAAAAGCGGTTGTAGCACCCTGTGCTAAAACTAGATGATCGTATTGCAATGTTCCCTCAGAGGTGTCAATTGACTTTTCTTCTGGATTTATTTTAATCACCTCTGCAATTCGAATATAGAGATTACTCTGTTTGTGAAATATTTTACGAATCGGAAAAGATATATCACGGGGCTCCAAACCTGCTGTAGCAACTTGATAGAAAAGCGGTTGGAATTGATGGTAATTATTTTTATCAATAAGAACAACCTGATAGTTTGATTTTCTTAGCTTTTTAGCCATTTCAAGACCTGCAAAACCACAACCTACTACAACAATACGCTCATTTTTGGGTTCTGGTATATTAAGCATTGAATCCATAAATAGTTACTTTCTTAAAATTAATTGTTATAATTATAACAATAAAAACAGCTACAAAAGAATTTCGTTCACACAATTCTATTAAAATTAATGGTAAAAAAAAACCCTGCAAATCTGCAGGGCTTTCTTGAAATGTGGGTCAACACTATTTAACTTCCTGAACTATTTCCATACCACGGTTAATAGCCTTTTCATTCATAGGGATTAAGTCATGGTGTCTTACAGGTAAAGATTTTTTCAAACCTTTTACTACGTTTTCCATCTTTACAATGGGCTTAATCTTTAAGAATGCACCCAATACAATCATGTTGAATGTTTTTGCATTCTGCATTTTTGCAGCCTCTTCAGCAGCATCAATCTTATAAATCTTGATGTCTTTGCGAGTTGGGTGATGGGTAATTCCGTTAGGATCGTAAATTAAGATACCACCTTTTTTAACGCTCTTCTCAAACTTATCCATCGATTGCTGGTTAAGAATAATTGCAGTATCAAACTCCATTAGGATTGGAGAGCTAATACGCTTATCGCTAAGAATTACGGTAACGTTGGCTGTACCTCCGCGCATTTCAGGGCCATACGATGGCATCCAGGAAACTTCCTGATCCTGCATTATACCTGAATAAGCTAATATCTTACCCATTGATAGTACTCCTTGGCCACCAAAACCTGCTATTATAATTTCCTCTGTCATGGTTTCTTCGTGTTTTTTAATTCAAACTAATTAATGAATTATTCACCTTTTAAATCACCTAGTTGATAGAATGGGAACATATGCTCAACCATCCATTCGTTCGATTTTACAGGCGATAGTTTCCAACCAGAGTTACAGGTTGAAACAACCTCAATAAAAGAGGTTCCCTTTTTATTGCCAACATTCTCGAACGCTTTACGTATTGCTTTTTTGCATTTACGTACTGCTGCTGGAGTGTGTGCTGCTTGGCGAGTAACATAGCTAGTACCAGGTAGCTGAGCAATTAGCTCGGTAATTTTCAATGGATGGCCGGCTAATTTAACATCACGACCATAGGGTGACGTAGAAGTAGGCATTCCAATAAGTGTAGTTGGAGCCATTTGACCACCAGTCATACCATAAATACCATTGTTGATGAAAATAACAACGATATTCTCACCACGATTACAAGCGTGAATAATCTCAGCGGTACCAATTGAAGCAAGGTCGCCATCGCCTTGATAGGTGAAAACGTACTTATCGGGTCTTAGTCTTGAAACTGCAGTAGCTAAAGCTGGAGCACGACCGTGAGCAGCTTGTTGCCAGTCAATATCTAAAAAGTTATAAGCAAGAACAGAGCAACCAACAGGGCAAATACCAATGGTTTTCTCTTGGATGTCCATCTCCTCAATAACCTCAGCAACTAACTTATGAACAACGCCGTGAGTACAACCAGGGCAGTACGACATTGTATTATCGGTCAGAACCTTTGATTTTTTATAAACCAAATTCTCTTCCTTCATGATTTCTTTAATATCTGCCATGACTATTTTCCTTTAATAATTTGTTTTTCCAAAGCATCTACTACCTCATTAGGTGTTGGAATCATACCTCCTAAACGACCAAAATGCTCAACCGGTATTTTACCGTTTACTGCAAGACGAACATCTTCAACCATTTGTCCAGCACTCATCTCAACGGCTAATATACCTTTAACTTGTTTTAGCATTTCTTGAATCTGTTTAGTAGGATATGGGAAAAGGGTGATTGGACGTAGTAATCCTACTTTTATTCCTTTAGCACGAGCTAATTCAATTGCTTTTTGGCAGATACGGCTCGATGAACCATAAGCTACAAATAGGTACTCAGCATCATCGCAGGAGATTTTCTCAAAACGAACCTCATTCTCTGAAATAGTCTTGTACTTCTCAATAAGCTTGTGGTTAAACTTCTCCTGACGGCTTGAATCAAGTTCAAGAGATGTTATAATATTGCGCTCGCGGCTTGCAGGCTTACCAACAGTAGCCCATGAACCATGCATCTTTTCAATTTCTTCGTTGGTCCAACGAGGTTTGAACTCACCTAGCTGAACTTTTTCCATCATCTGACCAATAACGCCATCAGAAAGAATCATCACGGGATTACGATATTTGAAAGCAAGGTCAAAACCTTGACCAACAAAATCGTTCATTTCTTGAACTGAAGCGGGAGCAAGAACAATTAATTTATAATCGCCATGTCCGCCACCTTTAACAGCTTGGAAATAGTCGCTTTGTGCTGGTTGAATGGTTCCTAAACCTGGACCTCCACGAACTACGTTAACGATTAAGCAAGGTAATTCAGCTCCAGCAATGTATGTGATACCCTCTTGCTTTAAGCTAATTCCAGGGCTTGATGATGATGTCATTACTTTTTTACCGCAAGATGCACCACCATAAACCATGTTTATAGCAGCAACTTCGCTTTCGGCCTGAAGAACAACCATCCCAGTCTCTTCCCAAGGTTTGCGTAACATTAATGTTTCCATAACCTCAGACTGAGGAGTAATTGGGTACCCGAAGTAGCCATCACAGCCGTAACGAATAGCGGCTTCAGCTATTACTTCGTTCCCTTTCATTAATCTATAATCTGCCATTTTGAATGGATATTATTGTTGTTATTATTTATTGATTACGCTTCAGCAGCTGCTTTTAGCCTGTAAACTTCAATTACGCTATCAGGGCAAACCATCGCACAATTAGTACATCCGGTACACTCATCCGGATTTGCCATATATGCATAGTTATAACCCTTACCATTTACCTCTCTTGCAAGAGAGATAACTTTTGAGGGACATGCTACCACGCAAAGGCTACAGCCCTTGCATTTCTCAATATCTACCTTAATTGCACCTTTAACTTTTGCCATAGTGAGCTTATTTATATGTTATTTTGACTTAAGTTGATTAATTCTGTTTAATAGGGTGATCTTGATGGAATTTCTTAAGTCTTAACTCAAGATCCCCGAATTGTGTTCTCTTTACCTGAGAAACACAAGCCCTTAAACCCTCTGTTCGTTCGCTACCTGTTATTAGTAATGAAATTGCGCTTACCCCATAGTACATCATTTCCTCAATAAGATCTTCTCCGGCAAACCCAGGGTATGAGATAGTGAAATAGAAACCATCAGCTAATGGTTTATCTTCGTCCATATTGTAAACGATCTCAAAGCCATTCTCAACAAAAATCTTTTTCATGATTTTTGCTTTCTCTCCATACTCCCTTACCGATTCAACAAAGTTGAAAGTACCGTCATTTGCAGCCTTCAGCATTGCCGCTAAACCATACTGAGCAGAATGGCATGTTCCTGATGAAAGTGAATAAACTGCTCCATAAAGCATTGCATAACCAAATTCATCGGATGAGAAGAATCTTTTTAAATCGGGAAAACGTCTCTTATAAAGCTCATTGCTAATAACCAAACAACCTATTCGCTGCCCAGCATATGAAAATGCTTTTGAGCTCGAAATAAGCATAATCCAGTTTTTGGTATACTTTGCAACACTAAGTTGGTATGGTTCCTCGCCAGGTTTTGAAAGATCTTTGCGGAAATCCATTGCGAAGTAAGCCAAATCCTCAACAACAACAACATCGTACTTAGTTGCCAATTCGCCAATTATCTGTAATTCCTTCTCAGTAAAACAAATCCACGATGGATTATTGGGATTTGAATAAAGAATTGTTGAAATATTACCTTTTTCAAGATACGATTCGAGCTTTGCTTTAAGTTTATCACCCCTATGGTTGTATACATCAAAGGTTTCATACTTCATTCCAAGTACCCTAAGTTGCTGCTTTTGAACAGGAAATCCAGGATCGATAAAAAGGACACTATCCTTCTCTTTAAAACAACGGTTTGCAACTAGGAAAGAAGCCATACCCCCCTGCATTGATCCCACAGTAGGAATACAACTTTTCTCTTCAACATCAATGTTTATAAAGTTCTTTACAAATCTTGAAATTTCTTTCTTAAGGGCAGGAACACCATCAATCATTGGGTATTTTGCAGCCACACCATTCTTTAGCGCCTCTATCTCAGCCTCAATACCAAAGTGGGATGGCTCTAAACCAGGTTCGCCCATTTCCATACGAACGAACTTAATACCTGACGCAGCTTCAATTTCATTAACCAACCTAACAATCTCACGGATTGTTGCACGTCCAACTTTTTGAAGACCAGATTGGGTTATCTTTTCTTTTACAATCTCATAGGGTATCGGAGTATCCTTCATGACATTAAGTTTAACTGGTTAACAAATTTAGTACGTACCTGAAAATCAACTTATAGTAATAAATAATTGATCTCCTCTTCTATCCAATATTAGAGAGTACAATTTTAAGAAATGTTTTTATTATTTAAAAGCAAGTTAGGTATATTTTATAACAATTTGTAATAAATAATTTGATATTTAGATTCAGTTTAACATTAAAAAAATGATATTACTTATAAAGTGTAATGTTGATAGTTAATTATTTAACAATAACTCTTAGAAATCCAATAATATTGATCAGTTTGGAAGAATTACAGCTTGATAATGTGTAATCATCATAATAATATTAAATACAATTGAATACAAAAAAAGCCGATTAATCGGCTTTTCAGAAAGGTATTTTAAACAAAGTCTACTTATAACTCGCTTTGAGATTCTGTACCCAACTTTTAATTCTTGATTCTGTCATTTCGGGTTCGAACTCCTCGTCAATTGGCAATCCGATAAATTGTCCATCAATAATTGCTTCAGAATCGGTAAATTCATACCCTTCCTTTCCAACCTGGCCTAATATTTTTGCATTTTTTGAAAGTATACTTTTAGCAATTAAACCCATTGAGTCAACAAAATTACGGGGATAGCTAATGTGATTACCCAATCCAAAAAGAGCAAATGTTTTGTTGCTATAATCAATCTTTTCTAATTCGGGTCTAAAGATGTCCCAATCGGGTTTAGATTTAGTGGTATCCCAAGTTTCACCACCAATTGTAGAGCATCCAAAGATTACATTTTCGTATCTATCTATGTCAGATGATTTTGCGCTTATTATTGGAATTAAGTCCGCATTTTCAGAACCAAATTCCTTATGAATTTGTTTAGCAACTTTTTCAGTTGAACCCCCAACTGGGCCAAAGAATATTCCTACTTTTTTCATAGATATTATGTGTTATTAGTTTATGTTTTTATCAGAATTATTAAACATATAACACCTAATACCCAGCTATTGTTTAACGCTCATTTGACTTGCAACAGCAAGGAGAACTCCCAAAACTATACCTAATATCGCTGCAAATAGCACTTGGAAATCAACAGGAAGAAGGAATGTTATGGTGTGGGCTGGAATCCAGAAAAATGGAATGGTCTTCTTGAAAACGAAATTCCATTGAACATTCCAATTAAGGCTCAAGAATATTTCTCCAAATTTAATTGGTTTAAAAAGGCCTAAAATAGTTCCCCCATTGCTTAAAATATGAATATCCGTAATCTTATGGAAGGTCATCATAATTGGCGCGTAGATGATATTCATTAAAGCACTGATTGAGAATGCCACAAAAACTTTCAGCCAGCTAATTTCAGGTGATTTCATCACTGCTCCTGCATTTTCTAATCCTAAGTACTGAAGAAAAGCAGGTGTCCCCGAGCCAAAGATTACGAAAGCCAATTTAATCGTTAATCCAAGAAAGCCCCATACAATTGCTCTTGGGATAAGCCCAAAACCTTTATAATTATAGTTACCGGTTCTAATCCTTAACCCAATAGCTTCACCAAAAGTAGCAAGTAAAGCAAACTTAATGAAACTCATTATCATACCATGCTGGGCATTGAACGAATTGTAGATGCCATAAACTTCCTTTGAAATAAAGAAAGGAAGGAAGAATAGAATCGTTATGAGGATAACAACTAAATCGTTTCTTTTCATAGTAATAATTTTTAACTAGTGATGTGAACCGAAGTACCGATCAAAACCACTAGCCATCTCTTTAGATATTTTATTCCAATTTGCTGCTACAGCAATTATTAATACTAGGATTGCCCCAAGGAAAACCTTTTCCTTAGTAGACAATACATTCCAGCTATCTTTAAGTGACATTTTTCTTAGTTGAGAGTTGACAGTTGACAGTTGATTGTAAAAGAATACCTTAAATAACTTTTCAACTTGTCTACTTATTAACTTGTTAACTTATTCTCCCTTCTCTATCCTAATTCTGGCATCCACAGCAACAACCTTGTCTTTTCTACCTAGAAGTGGATTGATATCCATTTCGAAGATCTCTGGAGCCGCTTTAACCAACGCTGAAACCCTAACCACCATCTCGGTAAACATCTCCTCGTTAACGGGTTCTTGACCCCGAACTCCTTTTAATATCTTATAGCCCTTTAAGCGTTTAATCATGCTTTTAGCCTCATTACTAGATAGAGGTGCTAATCCTGCATTTACATCTTTTAAAACCTCGATAAATATTCCACCTAGACCGCAAAGAACCATGTGCCCAAACTTATCCTCGCGCTTTGCACCAATGAAAAGTTCAACACCTGATAACATAGGTTGAATTAGAATAGCGGTAGTATCCTTAATCTTGATCATTCTTTCGAATTCACGACCAACTGTTTCAGAATCCTTAACATTTAGCACAACACCCCCAACATCTGATTTATGAACAGGGCCAACTACCTTCATTACAACAGGGAATCCTAGTTTGGTAGTTGCATTAATAGCATCATTCTTTGAAGTTACAACAGCCTCTCCTGCCCTACTAATGCCCGCTGCGTCAAGTAAAATCTGAAGTTTATCGGGGCTTAGGTAACCATTTGGTGCATTATCAATAACTTCTCGAATTCGCTTAACATCAATTTTTGGCAAATCAATCTTTTCCGATTCAGGCTTTGGTGTGTGATATATTTTAGCTAATGCGTTTCCAAAAACTACCTCATCGGGGAAGTTAATACGACCCTTAGCAATAAATTGATCTATCTCGTTCTTTACATTTATAATAGAAGGAAGTACTGGGAAAATAGGCTTTTTACATTCCTTCATCTTTCTATCGAGTAAATCGTAAACATCGAAAACAGGGAAAAGACCAGGGCTTCCAAATATTATGGCCATAGCATCAACTTGTGGAAAATCGTTTTCGCAAGCATCAATGATATAACCGAGCTGCTCAGCAGTTCCAGTTGCAAGAAAATCGATAGGGTTTGCAACCGATGAGCCAGCAAATAGCTTCTCAAGTAAGGCTTTTGCCTTTGGCCCCTCTATTGAAGGTACCTCTAACCCGTTGTTTGATAGTGAATCAGTAAGCATAACTGCTGGGCCACCTGCATGAGTGATAACTGCAATGTTTTTACCCTGTAGCTCTGGATGCATAAAAATAGATGCAACTGTTGTTAACTCCTCGCGTCCGCTGCAACGAACAATACCCGCTTTGCGAAATAAAGCCTCAACAGCAACATCGCTGCTGGCTAAAGCACCAGTATGCGAACTAGCAGCACGGCTACCTGCAGCAGAACCTCCGGCTTTAATTGCTGCAATTCTACAACCTTTCCGAATTAATGATGATGCGTGCTTCAGGATCATATCGGGCTTGTTGATACTCTCAACATAAAGTAATTTAACCCTTGAGCTAGTCTTAGTGTCAAACGTTTCGTCTAAGTATTTAAGGATGTCCTCAACGCCCAGCTGAGCGCTATTGCCGACTGAGTAAACGCTATTGAATGTTAACCCTTTGGTAATACCCGATTCCATTATAAATACAGCAGTGGCTCCAGAACCTGAGATAAAATCAACTCCTTTAGAATCAAATTTAGGAATTGGCAAAGAGAATACCCCTGCATAGTGAGTATTCATCATACCTATACAATTTGGCCCGATAAGGCTTCCTCCAACCTCGTTAATAGTATCAACTATTTGCTTTTCAAGTTTAGCACCCTCCTCGTTCTCCTCATGAAATCCCGCCGAAAGGATAATAAATCCACGTGTACCCTTTTGCTTTGCTAAAACCTCAACAGTTTGAGGACAATACTTAGCAGCAATTGCCAGAATGGCAAGATCAACCTGTGGTAAATTAGCAACATCGCGAAACGATTGTACCCCCTGAACTACATCAAGTTTCGGATTTACTACGTATAATTTACCATTAAAATGGTGATCGATAAGGTTTTTTAAAACCTTACCACCTGGTTTTTGAACATCATCGGAACCGCCAACAATGACGATACTTTTAGGGTTTAGTAGGTGCTGATTTATCATGATTATTTATTTTATTCGGTTGAAAACGATTGCAAACCTAAGACTATTTACAGAAATAAGCAAAAGTGAAAATTTGGTAAAAAATCATAAGTATTTTTAATCAATATTGAACCAAATTGTAACTTAAGGGTTATGATATGTGTATATTTGAACAAATTTTTTCGCATGCAAAACATCGATTCAATTCTCGCAAAAGACTCATTCACTAAAGAGGATATTGTTTTTCTTCTATCAACAAATGTTGAGGATAGGAATAAACTTTACACTAAGGCCGCCGAAGTGAGAGAGAAATACATTGGTAAAAAGGTATATTTCAGAGGATTGATTGAGATGTCGAACCTTTGCCAAAAAAACTGCCTATACTGCGGAATTCGTGCAGGAAACAACAAGGTTAAACGGTACAATCTTTCAGATGATGAGGTTGTTGAAGCTGCTGTTTTTGCTTGGGAAAACCACTACGGAAGTATAGCAATACAAACTGGGGAAGTAAATAATAAAAACTTCACTGAACGGATAGAGGTTTTACTCGATAAAATAAACAAAGCAACCAATAACGAATTGGGCATTACTCTGTCATTAGGAGAGCAATCTGAAGAAACCTACCAACGGTGGTTTAGTAAAGGAGGTATAAGGTATTTACTTGAATTGAAAGTTCAAATTCAAGAGCTTTACTACAAACTACACCCAAACGATAAGCATCACGATTACGAGACCAGACTAAATTGCCTAAAATCACTCCGAAAAGTTGGTTATCAAGTGGGTACTGGTGTAATGATTGGATTACCATTCCAAACCCTTGAGCACTTAGCCGAGGATTTGCTCTGGATAAAAGATTTTGATGTAGATATGGTTGGTATGGGACCTTACGTAGAACATCCCGATACACCCTTATTTGAATATAAGGACACATTACTACCTCAGGAAGAGCGATTTAACCTCGCTCTTAAAATGACTGCAATTCTTCGTATTATGATGAAGGATATAAATATTGTTGCGCCTACTGCTTTGCAAGCTATCGATCCCCTTGGAAGAGAAAAGGCCATAAAGTGTGGAGCAAACGTTGTTATGCCTAATATTACTCCTGGTTACTACCGTAACGATTACAAACTTTATGAAAATAAACCTTGCTTGGATGATGCAGCCGATGATTGCAAGCGTTGCCTTGAGGCAAGAGTTCATCTAACTGGTTATGAAATTGGGTACGGAGAACACGGAAACTCTAAGCACTTTTACTCAAGAAGTGGTAAGTAAATAATAGAGTTCTGACTACTGGCTACTAACTTCATTCTATTCCCAATTCACCGACAAATTTCCTCAACTCACCTATTACTCCTTTAGTTTTGAATTAGGGTCTAGTATTTTTGTATCAAATAAAAAATACAAAATGCTATGGAACTAATAAATGAAAATGGTCGATTAAACAAATCACATGCAAAAAGGGCTGCTACAGGCTTACTGTTAATAGCAATAGCGGGAGTTCTATTTGCCGACAACTTCAATCTAATTCCTTGGGAATGGAGAGAGTATATCATTACTTGGCAAATGCTTCTTATTGGAATCGGGCTTATATTTACTGTAAAAAATGGATCTAGGTCAACAGGAATCATTCTCATTGGCATAGGCGTATACTTTCTTGCTGAGAAATTTTTGGGTTTTAAATACGATTTCCATCATTTACTTTTACCTTCAATACTTGCTTTAATTGGAGTGTTATTTATCTTTAGGAAGAAAAACCAGCATCTTATCTCAGGAAGAGAACGGTAACAATTTTAAGTGATAACAAATAAAAATACAATAATATGGAACGAGTTAACGAAAACGAAAAAATGAATAAGACAGGCAATAGACATGTTATTATTGGCCTAGTATTCATAACCTTAGCAGCGCTAATTTTTGCTGATCGATGCGATTTTATAATCTTCAACTTCTGGGATTATTTCTGGCAAATTATTCTTATAGCTGTTGGGTTGATTAGTTTATCAAAAAATGAATCGAGACTTACTGGAATTATACTTATCGCTATTGGAGGTTTCTTTATTGCAGCAAAAGTGCTGGAGTTAAACTATAATATACGACATCTATTCCTCCCTACCATTCTTGCCGCGTTAGGCTTATTGCTTATCTTCAGACGTCGAGGTTTCCACAACCATGTTTTCTCTGGAGAACATGAAATTAACAATGAGGACTTTATTGATGATGTTGCAATATTTGGTGGTAGCGAGCAAAAAGTTAAATCAAGAGAGTTTAAGGGCGGAAGGCTTACTAATATTTTTGGAGGATCAACCTTTGATATGCTTGATGCACAGTTAGCCCCAGGCAAGAACTACATCGACGTATTCTGCATGTTTGGAGGTTCTAAGTTCATTATCCCAGCCGACTGGAAAGTACGTGTTGAAGTAACAGCAATATTCGGAGGTTTCTCCGATAAACGTAAAAGTATCTCTACTTCCGATACTTCATTCGACCGCGAGCTCGTAGTTAAAGGTCTTGTGATATTCGGTGGCGGAGAAATTAAAAATTTATAAAATATTGTATGTAAAACTTGGGTGGGGTAACCCACCCTTATTTTTTATTTCAACCTCTTTTGTAACTTCGCATTGCTATGCAAAACCCAATATTCTCTAGAAAAATAGGATTAATCATTTTTATAGTCTGGTGGGCTACAATTGCCATTTTGCATGTAGCAATTCTTTCCATCAGCTACGATCTTGAATTTGAGTTTGCTCTTGCCGATGGCATAGTTTTCAATTTGATATATGCTATACTTTCTATAGGTATTTGGTTTTGGGTTAGATACACCGATTTCGAAAAACAGAAAACGTTAAACATTATTTTCAACCACCTAGCATCAGCAACTATAAGCATTTTACTTTGGATCGCAATCTCAGATTTTATTCTACAAGGTATTTTTACCGATAACACTACCTATAACGAATTTCTGAATTCATCCATTCCATGGAGAATAGGTGAAGGAACAATTCTTTACTTGCTAACAAGCTTAATTTATTACTTAACAATTTATATTCAGAATTTTAGAGAGCAAACATTACGAGAGTCAGAGGTTAAGTCACTTTTTCGCGATGCAGAGCTTAACTGGCTTAAACATCAAATAAATCCTCATTTTCTGTTTAACAGCTTAAACTCAATCAGCTCGCTTACTATGTCAAATCCTGAGAAAGCACAGGAAATGGTAATCCGGCTATCTGACCTTTTACGTTACTCTCTGAAGCAATCAACAGAAAGTTTAGTTACTGTTAATGATGAAATATCTAACTGTATTAAATACCTTGAAATTGAGAAAGTTCGATTCGGGAAAAGACTAAACTACAGTATCTCCGCACCTGAAAATGTGATGAGCTTTCAATTACCAGCAATGATTTTACAACCACTATTTGAGAATGCAATTAAACACGGAATAGCCCAATCGCCTGATGCTGGAGAAATAAAAGCATCTTTTGAGCTACATCCGAATTACCTTAAAATTTTAATTACCAACACAACCTCTGAAACAAATTCTTCTCAAAAAGGAATGGGTGTTGGACTGGCCAATATTGCAAAACGGCTTAGTTTACTTTATGCTCTGAATGATTTGATTCAAACAAAAGGGAGCAATAACCTATTTACTGTTGAGGTTACAGTTCCTAACATGAATAAATAAAACATTTCGCTATGAAAGCAATAATTATAGAAGATGAGGAACCCGCTCGTGAATTGTTGCAAAATTTCCTCAAACCATACACCGACATTGAAGTTATAGGAGAATATATTGATGGTTTCGAAGGAGCAAAAGCCATCAACCAGTTAAAACCAGACTTAGTTTTTCTGGATATTCAACTACCCAGAATAACTGGAATTGAAGTTCTTGAATTACTCGATCATTGCCCAATGATTATATTTACCACAGCTTACGATGAGTACGCTATAAAAGCGTTTGAAAAAAATGCGATTGACTATTTAATGAAACCCTTTTCACGTGAACGGTTCTCACAAGCAATTGATAAAGCTGTAAGTAGAAAAAAAACAATGATTTCAAATGAAGATAATATTCAGCAGCTATCTGAGAATTTGACTTCTGACACATTCCTATCGCGCATTGTAATTAAATCGCCAAAGGCGATGAATATTATCCCAGTTGAAGAAATACTTTACCTTGAAGCACAGGATGACTACGTAATGATTCATACACAAACCTCAAGGTACATGAAAAAGCAGACAATGAAATATTTTGAAGATCGGTTAAATCCTGCACACTTTGTTAGAATCCATCGTTCATATATTGCAAATGTCGCCTATATTAATAAACTTGAACCCTATTCAAAAGATACATTTATAGCTGTTTTTAAAAATGGAACTAAACTTAATGTAAGCACAACTGGTTATAAGACATTAAAAGAAAGGTTATCATTTTAGAACAATAGTCATTAATTTCCATTAAAGTCCAATAAATACATGCGTTAATTTAACATATTGGCCTTTTTTTTGCGGGAAAAAATAATTTTCTTGTACCTTTTCAGCGTATTTTAAATAGATGAATATGAGAAATCGAAATCTTTTTCTGCTCTTTATCTTTCTATTTATTTCATTATCAACATCTTTAGAAACTAAGGCTCAGTATTTTGGTCAAAATAAACCACTCTATAAACGTTTTAACTATAATGTTTACCAAACCCCTAACTTTGAGATTTATCAATACTTCCATAATGATTCGCTATTAAATAATCTGTCACAAATTGCTGAAAAGTGGTACTGGATGCACTACCAAGTTTTTCGCGATTCAATAAAGCAACGTAACCCGTTAATTATTTACCCAAATCAAGGAGATTTCCAGCAAACTACAGCCATCTCGGGTGATATTGGAATTGGTACTGGTGGAGTAACAGAAGCACTAAAAAATCGAGTTGTACTTCCAATTACAGATTCATGGGCTCAGACCGAACATGTACTTGGGCACGAACTAGTACATGCATTTCAATATAACTCAGTTATCAAAGGGGATTCAACCAGTATGAATTCCATCCGAAATTTACCCCTTTGGATGGTAGAAGGAATGGCTGAATACCTTTCACTTGGTAGTGTTGATTACCAAACAGCAATGTGGATGAGAGACGCCGTGTTAAACGACTATTTCCCATCGTTGGAAATGATGACCGTAGATCAAAATAAATATTTTCCATACCGTTACGGGCAAGCATTTTGGGCTTTTATTGGCAGAGCATTTGGTGATAGCCTAATTAATCCCATTTTTAAAGAAACTTCTAAAAGGGGCTATGATATAGCACTCCGACGCTATGTTGGAATGGATGAAAAAACCTTCTCAAATATTTGGAAGCAAACAACAAAGGAATTCTATCTAAAAGTGATGAAGGACTCAGTTGATAACCCTGCTGGTAATAAAGTGATTTTCGAAAAAAACGCAGGACAACTCAATATTTCCCCTGCAGTTAGTCCAGATGGTCGTTATGTAGCCTTTTACTCCGAAAAAGATTTGTTTTCAATCGATCTCTTTCTTGCAAATGCTGCCAGCGGTAGGATTGTAAGAAAACTTTCAAGTAAAGTTCATGACAACGAGATTGATGCTCTTAATTTTATTGAATCAGCGGGGACTTGGTCGCCCGATAGTAAACAGTTCGCTTTTGTAGCTTTTAGCCGTGGTAAAAATAAGCTATTGATTGTTGATGTTTTCAACGATAAAATTATTAAAGAGTTCATGATTCCTGGTGTACCTTCGTTTAGCTACCCTGCTTGGTCGCCCAATGGAGAATCAATTGTAGTTTCAGGTTTGGTTGATGGGGTAAACGATCTTTACCTATACAACCTTAAAACAGGAGAAGTTAAAAATATCACAAATGATAAATGGTGCAACATACACCCTTCATGGTCTCCAGATGGAAAATATATTGTTTTTTCAACCGATCAACCAACTGAGGAAGAAAAAACAAACAAAAGTAAGGTTGGCTACAACGTTGCTACTTTAGATATTCAAACAGGTAAAACTAAACTATTATCATTTTTTCCTGAAGCAGAGAATCTAAACCCGATGTTCTCAAGTAACGGGAAACAAATCTATTTCCTTTCCAATAGCGATGGATTCAGGAATCTTTACACTTATAACCTTCAAACTGAAGAGGTGTATCGTCAAACACATATTCTAACAGGTATAAGTGGCATCACTCCTTTGGCCCCAGCAATGAGCCTTGCTCGTGAAACTAATGAAATTACATACTCTTACTATTTCAATAGCCATTACTCAATATTTACAGCTGACACCACTGATTTTACCCCAGTTAAAGTCAATCCCGATTCAGTTGATTTCACTGCGTCAATTCTTCCACCATTTAATAGAGCTGTACCTGGGATTATTGATAATTACCTGGCTAATATGGATAAATTACCAAAAACTCCAATAGACTCATTTAAAACAGTACCCTTTAAACCTAAATTTAAGCTTGATTATATCTCGAACATAGGGATGGGTATTTCAACTAGCGCTTACGGAACAGGTATGCAAGGTGGCGTTGAAATGCTCTTCAGCGATATTACAGGAGGTCATCAAATATATACAGGAATATCATTGAATGGTGAAGTTTACGATTTTGGCGCTCAAGTAACCTACTTTAACCAGAAAAATAGAATCTTCTGGGGTGTAACAGTATCGCATATTCCATACTCCTATGGAAGTTATAACCCAAGACTTGATTCTATTAATGTTGATTCTGCTGGTATAATTAAAAAATACGAAGTATATAATGATCAAATCCAACTGATTAGGATGTTTGAAACACAGATTGGGGTAATGGCATACTTCCCATTATCGCAAACACAGAGGTTTGAAACAAGTACTTCACTAGCCAGATATTATTTCCGAATTGACGATTACAATACCTATTATAACCCAAAAACCTTACAATACTTATATCAGGAGAAGGTTAAAGACGACAGCATTCCTCCTGGGTTCACATTAGGACAAACAGATTTAGCATACGTTTTTGATAACTCAAGTTTTGGAATTGCCTCCCCAATGAAGGGATTTCGAGCAAGGATTGAAGCAAGTAGAACCTATGGTGAATACAATTTTAATGGAGCATTAATAGATTTAAGAAAATACTTTTATACCAAGCCGTTCTGTATTGCAATGCGTGGAATGTACTATGGTCGTTTCGGAAAAGATGTTGAGAATGCTTTGTACCCATTATACATAGGTTACCCATGGTATATTCGAGGTTATGATAGAATTTATGAAATCACATCAGTAAATAATTCTTATGTAACTGCAAATCAGCTTCAGGGCTCACAAATGTTAGTTACAAATTTCGAAATCAGGTTACCATTTACTGGTCCCGAAAGGCTTACAGTTATCAAATCTAATATTCTTTTCACAGAACTTGCAATTTTTGCAGATGCTGGTATTGCTTGGGATAGCCAGAACACACCTGTTCTTAGATGGAAACCCAGCAAAAGTGATACAGACCATGTTCAAAGGATACCAATAGTAAGCACTGGAATAAGTTTAAGAATAAATCTCTTTGGAATGCTTGTAATTGAGCCATTCTATGCAATTCCTTATCAACTGGGAGGAATGAGTTCAGCATATATTGGGGTTAACTTCCTACCTGGATGGTAAATTATAAAAAAAAGAAAACCCTTGGCAAACCAAGGGTTTTCTTTATAAAATTGATATCGTTGGGCTAAAAATAAAGATCTCTTTCTCCTGCAATAATCTTATCAATTCTTTTCCTAACCTCTTCAGCATTTTGATGTCCATTTAGCTGATAAAGGTTTTTCTCAATAAGCTTAAAGCCTTTCTCCTTCTGTTCGGGAGTACCATAATCAACAAGATACTCGGTTAAGGTTAACATCGCGTTTGGAGTGCAATAGCGCTTAATAAACCCTGGAACAGAAAATTCCATGAAATGCTCGCCTGTTCTACCTAATCGATAGCAAGCAGTACAGAATGAGGGGATATAATCATTGGCAATCAAATCGTCGATTATTTCGCTTAACGATCGATCGTCGTTAATCTTAAATTGTTCACGATTAAGATTCTGTTGATTATTTAAAGAATTGGAATACGAACCCAGTTCCAACTTTGTTCCGCCGTCTATTTGCGAAACGCCAAACTGAATAACCTTTTGACGAACTTCAGCAGGTTCACGAGCAGTAAGAATCATGCCAGTATAAGGAACAGCAAGACGAAGAATAGCAACTAGTTTTACAAAGTCCTCATCTGAAACAAAGTGTTCCTCAGTAATGTCAAGCCCTGATGCCGATTTTATACGTGGGAATGAGATGGTATGTGGACCAACATTGTAACATGCTTCAAGGTGATTTGTGTGACGAACAAGGGATAAAACTTCGAATCTCCAATCGTAAAGTCCAAAAAGAGCGCCTAGTCCAACATCGTCAAGACCAACTTCTTGCGCTCTATCCAACGATGTTACCCGCCATTCGTAATCGCGCTTTTTTCCCGATGGGTGGTAATTGGCATATGCTTCGGGATGATATGTCTCCTGAAAAATTTGGTAGGTTCCAATTCCGGCATCTTTTACTATTTTAAAGCCTTCAATATCCAATGGTGCAGCGTTGATGTTCACACGTCGAATTTCTCCATGATTCTTTTTCACACCATAAACCAATCGAACAGTATGGGCAATATATTCTGGAGAGTAGTTTGGATGCTCCCCATAAACAAGAATTAAACGTTTTTGCCCGTTTTCCTCTAAGGCCTCAACTTCTTTTACAATTTCATCATCTCCAAGGGTTTTACGTATAGCCTCTTTGTTGGAAACTCTAAAACCACAGTATTTGCAATTGTTTGTACACTTATTACCAATGTACAATGGAGCAAACAGAACAATACGATTCCCATAAACTTTCTCCTTTAGGGTACGCGCTCCTTGTAATATCTCCTCAACCAACTCGGGATCAGTGGTATTAACAAGCATTGCAGTTTCCTCAAGGTTTAAACGATGCTTATCCAAGGATTTGGCAATTATTTCCCTTACCCTTTCCTTGGTTGGCTTTGCGTTGTTTATGTATCCCCAAATTTCTTCAGGATCGATAAATGGTTTCATCCGCTCATCGGGGATATTGTAAACCTCAGGTTTAAATTTCATCTTACAATAATTTTATTAATAAATACTTCGAGCATTCAGCCTATTAGGTTGATGTTAAAAGAGATTTAGGAAATTGATAACCGCTAACCCTTCATCATAAGAGTTTTCACCTGAACACCTTCGAGCTTCCCTATTGGGCCAGTCAATGCGCTTAGCTCATCGCTTGTGCCCTCAAGTACAAGTGAAATTACGCTTACATGGCGATCCTTTAACGGAATACCTTGACGACCAACGATTACGTCGGCATGTGCAGATAAAAGCTGGTTAAGTTTGTTTACGCTATCCTTATTTTCAATAAGAATTAACGCTGCTCCGATTCTCTTTTCCATCAGACCTTTTCCTTTGGATTAGAACTTCTTCAAGATTCCTTGGAGGCGAAAAATCACCACCTCAGAAAGTGAATTATTTCAATCTTTTTTACGAAAAACGTGCTACAAAGATACTATCTGTTAATCAAAAAACAAATGATAAAAATCAACCTAAAAAATCAGCTCATCAATAGCCTCTTTCCCTTTTTGTAATAATGCTCCTAACTTTTTGCTTTTAACATCCAAAACTTCAATAATTTGCTTTTGAAAGTAGATTATTGCATCGCAATCGGGGAATTTATTATCAAAATCGAGGATATGCAACTCAACGTTATGATTTGTAAAATGAGGTTCATCGTTTTCATCTATCCAAACCACAAGCATCGCTTTATAAAAATTATTATTCCACTGAAGAGATGTTGCATAAATTCCAGTTGGAGGAATTAGTTTTCCCAACTCTTCAATTTGGACTGTTAGTGTTGGAAAACCAACTTCGGTGAAGTAATGGGTACCTTTTCCTAATGCTCCAATTATAATATATTGATGATCGAGATAAGCATTTGCTCGCTGTATTCGCCCCTCTTTTAATGAATTACGAATAGTTGTTGAGCTAACTGTTTCGTGTTGGATATCCTGTTCGGGGATCTCCTCAACTTCAAAACCTAACTCTTTTTTTAACTTGTACAAATATGAATAATCCCCCTCTCGGTTATGACCAAAATGGTGGTTAAAACCAACTACTATAAACTTTGCTTTCAGCTTATCAATTAAAAAGTTTCGAATAAAATCATTCGATGAAACACGAGAAAACTCAAGTGTAAAATTTACAATGACAAGATGATCAAGGCCTGTTTTTCTAAGTAGTTCGATCTTCTCTTTCTGAGAATTAATGAACATCAGGTCTTTACCTTGAGTTTCGGGGTACAATACTTTGCGAGGGTGAGGGAAAAAGGTTATTAAAACGGATTCCCCGTTTATATTTCGGGCAATTTCGTTAATTCTATTTATAATCGTTTTATGACCTATGTGAACTCCATCAAAAGATCCAGTAGTTACTACTGCATTTTTAATAGTTTTAGCATCTTCAAAACCGTAGTGGACCTGCATTTAGAAATTTCGATTTAACCTTTCACCTGATCCTTAACAAAATAGGCTACCTTCTCAATTGAAGTGATCATATCAAACTCCTCAAGGAATACGCTCTCGGGAACATTAATTGGAGTTGTAGTAAAATTAAGGATTCCCTTAATTCCAGACATAACCAAAGTTTCTGAAATTGAAGCAGCAGATTCAGGTGGTGAAGTAATTATTGCTATTGAAATATTACTTGTTTTTATCCTATCCTTTAATTCTTTAACATGATAACAGTTTATCCCTGAGATTACTCGATTTACTTTATTTGAGTCAACATCGAAGGCTGCAACAATATTGAGCTTGGGGCGTTTCCCGATAAAATAGGTAGTAATTGCTCTTCCTAAATTTCCCATTCCAATAACGGCTACATTTAATCCATTCTTATGATCAATCAGCTTACCAATTACATCTATTAGCTCCTTGGCATCATAGCCTTTCTTCTTCATACTAGAATAACCAATAAGCATTAAATCACGACGAACCTGTACCGCAGTGTTATTATGCAAACGAGCAAGCTCATGGGAGTATATATGAGTCTTACCTTTAGTGAGGCAATCGAGTAGAGTACGTCTATACTCACTTAGTCTTTCAACTGTTTTCTCAGGTAATTTCATTAACTATTGCTGATTATTATTATGCAAATTTAAACAATTAAGCCAATCCGGTAATATCACTTATTGTTGGTAAAATTGGGAAGCGAAGTGTAAATGTTGTTCCCTGTTCTGGAGTGCTTTCCACATCAATTTTACCACCATACAAATCTACCAGTTTTTTTACAATTGATAATCCTAAACCCGTACCAGTAATATTCCTTGTAGTAGCATTTTTTATTCTCGAAAACTCTTGAAATAGCTTAGGTATATCCTCATTACTAATTCCAAATCCAGTATCAACAACCTTTACAGTTACTTCATCAGGATTAGAACTTATAACACAATCAACAGTGCCACCATCCTTATTATATTTAACAGCATTAGATATCAAATTGTTGAAAATAATCTCCATTTCTTCTGCATCAGCCATCAAGGAAGGCTGTCCATCTATCGTAATATTTAGCTTAACATCGCGTTGAACAGCTAATGGAGTCATCCCGTCCATTGCTGATTTGGCAATAAGTCCAAGGTCAAGCTCACGTAAATCGCGTTTTTTCTTGTCCGAGTCAATTCTTGTTAAATCGAGGAGATCCATTATGAGTGTACGCATCGATTTTACCCTTGATAGCGAACGATCAATCATATCCTGATAATCGTCGATATTATCGCCGGCCTGCTTCTCTTGCATTAACTTTAGATAGCCCTCAATGGCGTTCAATGGAGCTTTAAGCTCATGTGAGAGTACTGTTAAAAATTTAAAGCGAATAATTTTCCCTTCTTTATGGAGCTTACGAGTCATCCTACGAAGGAAATAATGCTTTGTGATGTTTTCCATTGACGCCTTTAACTCTTGAGGAGTAAAAGGTTTTGGAACAAAATCGTATGCTCCATTATTAGTTGCTTTAACAGCCAGCTCAAGAGAAGCATATGAAGTAATCATCATTACTAGAATGTCGAGCTGGTTGTTGTTAATATATTCCAATACCTCTACCCCTTGCATTCCAGGTAGCTTATTATCGAGAAGTACAATAGCTGGAGGTTTGGCATTTATAATTGCTAGAGCATCCTCTCCAGTAGCTGCTTCGATAACATTAAACTGAATATCATCATCCATAAATGGATAGCTAACTGAGAAGTTACGAAGAATTCTAGTAACCCCAGAACGAATTCCTGGCTCATCATCAACAACAAGAACATCTAGTATCTCCATTTTAGAGCTTTAAAAGTTTTAGTATTTCTTTATGAAGCTGATCGGGACGAATTCCTTTCTCTAAATAGAGATCTGCTCTAATCCACTTTCGTTCCTGCTCAGTGCTAATACCAAAAGTCATCCCTGTTTCAGCAGCAACTGCTGTTGCAATAATGATGGGCACATCAGGGTATTTCCGTTTCATTTTGTAGCAAAGTATAAACCCACTATCGTCATTTTCCATCATCAAGTCAAGTATTGCCATATCAGGTTTTACTGATGCAATTAAATTTTCAGCTTCCTTTTGACTTTCGGCAATAATAACATTGAACCCAAATTTTTCAACCTGAAGTTTTAATTGGAATAAATAATCAATATCATCATCTACTATTAAAATTGTTTTCTTTGAATCGTTTGGCATTGTTTTAATATTTCGTTAGTTGCTCATTTCAAGTTTAATCTATTTATGTATGGAACAAATCGCCTAATCTTCATTCATTTCAGGTTTCTTATCATCGTCAACGCCCTCTTCCCTTGGTAAAATTATTCTAAAAATAGTACCCGTCGGCCCTTTCAACCGATCGGGATTTGACTCTACCTCAATTTTTCCCTTGTGCATTTTAACAATACCATAAGTTGTTGCAAGTCCTAATCCAGTTCCCTTTCCAATCCCTTTAGTTGTAAAAAAAGGAGTATAAAGTTTATCCATATTCTCCTCTGGGATTCCAATACCAGTATCCTTAACATTAAATATAACTTCACTATCAGTATCATCAACCTCTACAGTAAGAATACCTCCATTGGGCATTGCTTCAATTGCATTCTTGTTCAAATTGGTTAGAACCTGCATCATCTGCTCATAGTCAAGCTGGGCTTCGCAATTTTTTGCTTTGCAAACCACTGCTGTTTTAATATTTTTAGGTACAACAACCGACTTGATGCTATCCTCAGCCAGCTTATTTAAGTTAATCACCTCAAGCTTAACTTGATTCTTACGTGCAAAATTTAAAAGTCCACTTACAATTTTCTTACACCGTTCTGCCTGTGAAGCAATAAGCTCAATATCCTGTCTTATAGGATCATCAGGAGGGTACTCGTCGAGTAGAATGTTGCTATACATCATAACCACACCCAATGGGTTGTTCAGCTCGTGTGCAATACCAGCGGAAAGCTGCCCCATGTGAGCCAACTTCTCTGATTGCTTAAGTGCCTGCTGAACCTTAGCTAGTTTCTCATTCGAAATTGCCAAATCTTTAATTGATGCGTGCATTTCCTCGATAGTATAAGGCAAGCACATTTCGACCTCGGCTAAACCTTTAACAATTGCAATTGCATGCTCAAGACAAGTATCATAGCCACAAGCACCACAGTTCAAATGATCTCTGTTTGTAAATTTCCCCATCGAGGCAAGAACCTTATTCACCTCTGATTCAGATGGTAACGATTCTCTCCTGTCTGAAGGCTCATACGTTACACTTGTCTCAATATCTGAGTACTCTTGAACAGCTTTTTCCCATTCTTCCTGGTTTTCAGTAGAAAGTTTATCCCTTACATAAGAACTTATGTAAGTTCTACGCTCAAACCTTTTCCCACCAGGAGACATTCCCGGCCCCATTATACAACCCTCACAGCATAGTAACTCCAAGTTTTGTCCTTTAAGACTCCCTGCTTCAAACTCTTTGATGGCCTCTTGAAAACCAATCCTTCCCTCAGCAATTATA
>Ga0209098_1000123_pt1 | contig 84207 bp, 98 predicted proteins | sample AD_JPNHW1_MetaG_FD_184429 | JGI IMG/M metagenome (GOLD analysis project Ga0209098, IMG submission 184429) | Active sludge microbial communities of municipal wastewater-treating anaerobic digesters from Japan - AD_JPNHW1_MetaG (SPAdes) (version 2) | ecosystem: Engineered > Bioreactor > Anaerobic...
CCTTTTTATACTAAAAATAGTAAAGTACTTGCAGTGATCAATGACGAATATTATGGATATTCAAAAATAGCAGAAAAGAACATCTTAATTGGTGGGTCATTCTTTATGTCTGCAACTAATTCAAAGACAAATTCTCAAATTAGACAGGATACCCTATCAAACATACCAACCTATAGTATGGACATTGGTTGGATAGGTCCTACAATAATTATTGATGATACTGCAATCTATCAGGCTTTAATAAACATTCTTTCTACTCCAATTGGAGACATTCCTTTTAACTTGGCCTTTGGTGTTAGTATTGTTAGGAATTTGTTTGAGGTATTTGAAGACTTTAATTCTAGTCAGATAATTAGTCAACTTAAAACTGAAATTGAATTTAATGACCCTAGAATTTTAATTGATGCAAATAATTCATATGCGTATTTCATGGACGAGACTAAGCAATTAGTTATTGACCTCGCTTGGGTTAATAGATACACTAACGAAATGGCTCACGTCAAATACGGATATAATCTAGACGGCATCCTATAATAAATATTTTAAATGCCAACTACAACTATTACTGAGAGCATACCAGAATTACTAACCAATTTTGATATTGCAACAAGCCAAACCGTAAGCAATTTAAATTGGAAAATTGATTTCAATGCCCAAGGTGCAACCACATCAACTGATGCCTTTATTGAAACGCCTGCAGTGTTCGGTCAGAAAATTGTTGTAAATGATCATTTGGAATTTAAACCTTCCACTGATCAGCTAAGTGACGGTCAGCGGAAAATATACACCAATCCAGGTGTTAGTTCAATGACAATGTTGGATAATGTATCTGGCCTCAGTTCATTTGAAATATCAATTGATTCCTTTTCTAGGGCTACAAATTATTATATGAGAAGTTTTGATTTATTTGAAAAAATCTCTACTGATCTATTAGGGGATTCGTATACAGGACAGGAAGATTTTTTCGGATACGCTAATGACAATATTGAAATAGGAATTGTACTATTAAAAGCACCTCATCAATCCAAAATACGAAATCCAGTGAGCTACCTAGATGAAATAATTAATAGAGGGGCTATTGGCGGTAGAATTGGAAATTCAATAGATTCAACATGTCAATCTTCCTTGCTTAGTGAAGATGAAAGAATAATAACACTTGTTTATAAGAAAAATGGAAAATATTACAATGATAAAGATGTAGAAATATTGCCATATGTGGGCGAAACAGATAAACTAAGTTTCAACTATGCAGGGTCTAAAGATATAAAGCCATTGAATTTGTCAAATGTAGGTTATGATGGCAGATATTTGGATAACTTCAAATATGATAATAGACTAATATCGTACAATACACTTATTAACAATAATAGAGCATTAAACGCAATATTTTATCCAAAAAAAGAGCACAATACTGTAGAGAACATATATTCAATTAATTCAAACAATCCATTTAAAATAATATCTTCAGTTAAGGTGGTATCAAACATTCAAGTAATTTCATTCATCGTAATATGTAATGGACATAAGTATACCACAAACCCAATCGCAATCAACACGAATGGGGCTTTATTAAAGCCTGTTATTAGATCTAGAGACTTCTCAGATATTCCAACTATGAATATTTCTGAAATTATTGCAACATTTTCAGATTCAGCAACAATTGATGTAAATTTTGGTGCATATTTAACCAAGAACATTTCACCAATTATTCTCCCTACAGTAAATAGCGTACCTGTTGATCATGAAGTTAGTCTGAGTACTGATCCTTTAGTGATAGGGATGTTGGATATTAATTCAGATCCATCCACAATAGAATATTCAATTACGAAAAATGGGAGCGCATATGCGAGCGGAACATATTCAACTCCAATTAATATCACAACTCCCGGTACATATGTAATTACTGCATATTCCGCAAATACCGGAAATGTGACAAAGAATTCTGAAAACATTACATACTCAATACTAGTATACAAAAAGGCCGCAGATCCTTCAGTATCATATGACATATTGACATTAGATGGTCTGGATGACCATACTACCATTCAGTTTACTAGCCCTGAAGGAATTGACATATACTTCACTACAAATGGAGATGTTCCAAATATTTCTGCAGGTAACTGCTATGTTGCACATTCTGGATCATTTTATAATATTTACGACGCATGTACTTTAAAATTCTTTGCATATAATGGTGAGTATTTAAAAAGTAACGTAATAACCTTTCCGTTGAACATTGTAAAAACAAATACTCTTTCTACTCCAACAATTGTTACAAGTAATGCTATTAGTTCTGATAGGTTAGCTCTTGAAATCACAAATTTAGGGGGAGATATCTATTATACTTTGGATGGGACGACTCCTACAAAATATTCAACAAAATATGTTGCAGATCATTACATATTCCCTAATAGGGGAGATTCTACCATAATTGTTAAGGCAATTTCACATATGAATGGTTTTAATGATTCTGCTGTGGCAACTAAAACATTTACGTTTTCTTTTGCTTGTTCTCCTTGGGATATGGTTGGAAATATTATTGTTGGCAACAATACACTCTTTATGAGTGAAAATTCATCAATTACTCGAAACGTAATAATGAATCCTAATTATAACCTGACTTTTGAAGTTTTAGGTAATAGCGGACTTGGGATATTAGAAATTTCATTCGACTCGCTAATTAATGATTTTAATAACTACACTGGAAAATATTCACTAGCAACTCATCCAATAATATCTACTACATATTCTGGAATAGATTATTCAGTTTATGCATTGGGTATTAGGAGAAATAGATACGAAACTAACAATTACAACAAATATGGTGAATTGTTAGTTTCATCTCAAGATACTTTAAAAGTAACATATAGTCTGAAATACATTCCTGGAGACGGCGCAATAACTGTAGTCTCAAATACTAACCAAGTAATTACTCTTCCTGGATCTTTTTATTATAAGCTAAGGATAGCAAATAGTAACAATTCAATTGAAACTGAATGGACAATGATTCCACTTGCATCTATTGATTATCAAAAAATATCAGTAAATTCACTAGTCGGAAATTCGGCTAGCGGATTTACTATTGGAAATCTAAAGTTTAGTTGTGTTTAATATGTTTTTCCGGTGACAGTTATGTCATTGGTACTATCAATATGAATTTGGGCAATCTCATGTGGAATAGAAAAGTTACCAATATCCCCTTCAGGGGTTATTAGCGCCTTAGCTGAATAATAATTAGTATCCAATCTGAACTGTGCCGCCCATCTTACGAAGATATCAAACACATTTTCTCCAGTACTAGGATTGTTGAATTGACTGTTATTAATTATTGCAGTTAGATTTGCTGGAGTTCCATATATGAGAGGGTTCAATATTAGGTTTCCAAGAGTATATCTGTAAATGGTATCTAGGAATGCTGATATATTTCTCTCATTCATTTTTGTAATTTCAAATGTAGTATTGCTTAACTTACAGAATTTATTATACAACAAAGACATATATTCGCCAAAATCTTCATTAAATTTTGGATATAGTTTAGTGTTTAATGTATTATTGTACAGAGTAGTCTGAATATGTTTCAGCGTTGGCACTAGGTCATTATAAAAAATCGCAATGCTTTCAGAAGTTAATATGTCGATGAACACTGAGTCATTTGGAATTTCATCATCGGGAACAAAAGATACGTGTGTCCCTACAACACCTGTTTTTGATTCAATTAGTTTAATAATTTTAGACCCATAAATTGGGAAATTGAATCTAGTATTCTCTTTAAGATATTGATATGACTCATTTGCGATCTTAGTCTTTAATTCAGACTTTGACACTATAGGGGTGGTATATATTTCCACCTTCATTCTGAACTTATGTACCTTAGGTGGAATGTATATATGCCTACAAGTCAACTGACTCTTACGCCTAAGTTCACTACTTATTGTGGCTAATTCAGACCCTTGCTCAAGATCTTGTTTTGATAATCTAAAGATAGTTCCGTAGTTAGTTACATATGAATTATATTTCTCAATGTCGTCAATGTTATTATTCAAATACGATAATTCAAATTGAGATGACAATTCATCAACAGGCCATCCTGAATTATCTTGCATCATTCTTACAATATCGACGGTTTTAATTCCACTAAAGACATATTGGGCAGGAGTTGCTGGAACTAGTTGACTTGAATTTATATCTGAAATGTATATGTTTTTTAGCACTGAATATTGAATAATGTTTGAATATCTATAATCTCCTGGGGCTAAACTATCTTCGCCGTATGCAATTGCGTATTTCACATTTGGCATTGTTGAAAGTCCGGCCCTATAGTCATCATTGGTGGTTAGGCGATCCAGTGAGGCATATATCTGAGGTGCATTTAACTTAATAGATTCTGCACTTTCAATGTCATCTCCGCCGAGAGGACTGTTATTCATATAGATGTCAAGATTATCATTAGAAATGCTCGCAGGAATAAAGTTAATAGGCTCAGGTCCATTGAAAGTAATTTCAACGTCCTGGGCATTCATTACGTTTCCTGCAGATCCCTTAGTTGAAAGGTATCTAATTTCAACAATACCTCTAGGTATTTCAGAAATAATCCCATCGCCAAAAATTAGCTCAATATTTCCATCATTTCCAGTTCTAAGTAATACTCTTTTATTAGTACTCTCAATCAATACTCCATTAGAAACAGTAGGAGTATTGTCTGTAGTTGGAGAGTACAACGTTCTTCTATCAATCTCCCAAGGTACTCCAGATACGGTGACCGAGGTGATTCTATTTAAAAGGTTAGGGTCATTAATTAGCGGATCATTTTGCCCAAAATAGTCAGAAAAAGTAGGATCATTAAAGCTAAATCTTTGGAACTTTTTCTTATCATTGGCCATAAATCTTCTAACTAAGAATTGGCCTTGTATGATTGTTGCTCCTTCAGAAGGACCTGTAACGTTACCTAGATAGTCCCATGAAAAATTATATTCATCAAGTGATATGAAATTCAAGCCATTAAAATCGAAATTGGAAAACTTCGGAATGGTGAATTTACCATTGTATGTTCCAACCGATCCACCAACCTCAACCCTAAATGTGGTTTTTGAGGACACCGGGCGTCTAATTGAGTAGCCAAGTGAGCTAGATCCTGCAATGATTGAGCTATAATTTTGTGCTGAAGTTAAAAAACTTTCCAGGAACGCAGTTTCAAGATATTTCCAGTTTACGTTTAAGGTGGCCGCAAACATTTCAGCCAAACGTCTTCCGGTGGATGACCTAAAGAAATCCTGTAAATTGTTAGACCCTAAATTAACTATTCTACCAATATCAGATACAACTTCATCAAATGAAATCTTTGAATAATCTAGTTCAGTCCTAGTGTAAGTTGGTGTGGTTTTTGAAAAATCAGCCATATCGATATTTATTAGATGTTTACGTTCTTCTTATTGTAATGATTTAAATCCTTCATTAGGTTATTGAGGTTAGCAATTTCGTTCGCCAGTTTACTATTAATGTCACCGTGTTCATTCTTTAATGTCATTATTCTAGCCAATGCAATTGCACTAACTCCAACAATTCCCGTAGAAATAGCTAAGAGGTCAGTAACCCCTAACTCAAGCATTTCCGCCTCAACTTTTTCAATCTGACTCTTTAGCTTTTTAATTCTATATTGTGCCCTATTAACTGCATTCATTTTTACATCATAAAATAGCCCATTTCCGAATGGGAATAAAGAATACGCATATGATATTCTATTGTTGTCTGTGCTACTGACCTTTTCTAGATCACTTTCTACCTGTGCATATGTTTTGTTTAAATTTCTAGTTAGGTTTGCAAATCTATTCTTAATATCAACTCGTATTAAGTATTCACTATCTAGTTCATTGTGATGACTATCTGTGATTAACTGTTGCTTTGACATTAAATCACTAAATGAGTCTGAAACATCTTTTGTTATTTCTTGATATGTTTCATCCCTGGGGCCTGGGGATGAATTAGCTTTAGTTTCAGCACTTTTACTATTTCTAACATTCCTTATGTTGTTTCTTGCAGATTCAACATCTCCGTCTAATTTTTCTTGTTTACCATTAAAGAAACTATCTGGATCTATTTCATTTCTATTATCTTTGGAATAATTAGGACTGTCAGATTTTCTAAGTCTAATTAATCTAGCCTCATTAATCCTCTTATTCTTAATAGATGATATTTTGCCCTTGCCTTGTAGTTCAATTAAATTAGCTAGGTCATCATATTTTTTATTAACTAGATATTCTGATATTTTATTTGCAATATCCTTTATGACATTTTCATTAGCAAATGAAACATCAAAAATATACGAAACTAATGCAGTGTTGATTTCTATAGGATGTTCACTTAAAATTAGTCCGAAATTTGATTTAAGTCTTGCACTATTAGCATCAATGAATTCATATAATAGCTTATTACATTTCTCATTTGTCAACTCAAGATCAGTAGTTGCAATATACCCATCGGTAGCACCTTCAGATATTCCAATTGCGGGTATTAATTTAGATATCTCATTACTATCAAGTCCAGCCTTAGTAAATAATTTCCTAAAAAACTCAACAGAGCCCTTATCACTTCCATATGAACTCAACATTATTTCATTACCAATGGCCAGTCCATAGGTTGACCTTCCGGCAGGTTTTAATGTACTTACCTTGGAAGACTGATCAGATTCCAAAGTAGGAACTGGCTTAATATATAAGTCCAGGTTACCTGGGCTCGTCTGTGGTGTTTGAATTGATAAATCAGGGTCAGAATCTTTTTGTGTTTTTGAGCCAGAAACTTGCACATGGATCCAAGTGACTCCAGGTTCCATCCAACTTAGCTGAGGAAGCAATCCTTGGGCTTTCCATTGATTAATTCTGGCTCGCATTGCGTCTGCAGAAGCCACATCGCCGGACTTGTTTATTCGTTGACCGTTCGTGTCGTAGAAGAACAAGTCAGCCGCCATGCCTCTCCTATGGGCACTGTTTGGCAATCCTACAGTACTAGCTGGCTCGCGGTACCCTCGATGATTATGTCCGTCAAAATTACAACGTACAGGTGCTCCATTGAGTTCACGGAGTTTATCTACTAAGTCAACTAAACGCTGATCCAGATAATTCCAACTATGAAACCCTGGAGGTGTTAATTCTTCAATGTTAAAATATTTTGAAGGTCTAGACATATTAGTTACTCAATCCTGGAGTGGACATTTGGACTTGATATGGTGAATTACTGAATGATCTGATCGACTTAATAAACTCAACATCGAAATATGTAGTTATTCTATCTTCAATAGGCTGTGAAGGTTCAAATGCATTCTTATATGCGGCATCTAAGTTATTAATCATCTTATCCATAAATTGATTGGCATCAATGAAAGGATTTAACCACCAACATTTTCTACTTAATTTCAACTCAGAAAACATTTGTTTGATTCTATTTTGAATACCGCCGCAGAGGTAATCATTACAATCATTTAAAGAATCACATATAATCAACACATCCACTATTGAATACTTAGGTCTATATATTATGTTGTCCTCATAATTATGTTTATATCCCTTTGGAGGAAATATCCATCCAATTGCATGATTGACAACAATACCTAAGTATCTAGATCTCGCATGTAACATGTTATTATACGCAGAAGCCAACTTCAAAATTGGAGATAGTATTTTTTGAGTCACAATTGCAACTCCATATTGAGTATAAGCTTTAACCATCTGATACCCATACACCGCATTCTTCACTAACGAACTATCATATACCTTATTGAGCAATTTATCTTTTTCATTATTCAACTTATCTGCAAAATTTAGACTTATCTGTAGGAACGCATTTACCTCTTGGATCGACTCAAATCTAATTTCCTGATTCACATCTTGAATAGTCCCTAGACTTACTAACATGGACCTTATTGTGCCATCTTTCACTAAATTATTAAACATAGACACTATAGGTCCTGCAATAACTTCACATCGCTCACTCCAAATAGTTATCCCCTTAAGAAAATTAAGAAAATCAGGTACTTTAATTCCATCTAATAATGACTTAAATCGGTTGATTGCAGACTCAAAACATGAAAACAATCTATTCACTAGATTCTTAATAATATCCAATATCTTTTCCAAATATCGATATATCATGGCCAATATCATCTTAGGTTTCTCAATTAGTTGTTCTAACAGATTAACCAAAATGTTGAACATTGGCGCTAATGTTGTACAATAATAGCTTTTTTGAAAATTTTCCTTAACAGCATCAATTGTATTATCGATGGTGTTTTTTATTTTACCATATGCGTCTGTAAATTTATTTAAGAATCGAGTAGCACTGTTATTTTTTAAATACTTACCTAACGTAGTTTGAACATTAGGATTACATTCACCAATTCCAATAAAATCTAATCCTTGATTAGCAAACTGTGAACATTTTTCAAACGTAAGAGAATCACTAAAATCAGAGACTTTCTTTATAATAGATGGAAGTCCAGTTGAACCACCAGAATTACTAGAGCCAATAACCCACGTTGCCCCTTGCGAAACTAAATCAAATACTGTAGTTTTAGCCGTCATTAAGAATATTTATTAAGTATCTTTAGACAACAACTAGGTAAGCCCAATATCATCAATACTTAGAATAGGATCTATTCCTGTTGGATGAATTGGAGGGCTTACTCCTAATGAAGCTAAGAAAGGACAGAATGCCGCACTTGTAACTACCTTGTATTTCTTATATGCGGCGGCAGTTATGCCTTCTTTAGTGACAGTCATCAATCCATCCTTATCAATTGTTACTTTTGTCCCACTTGAATGTTCAATTACAAAATTTCCGGTTTTTCTATTATTTTTTATAATTGAGCCATCTGCTGAATTATATATTACATGGTTGTTTGGATAGTCGTCAGTATATTCATGAGTGGGAAAGAATTTACCATTATTCTGAGAACTTGCAGTGTGCCAAATTGGATAATGAATATCTCCATCCCTAAACGTAACTAGAACACTCGCACCAGGATCAGGTACTTGGAAATTTTGCATTGGGGGCGGTTCTGCCCATGGCTGATCTTTTAAAGGTAAATCGTCAGTCAATCCATAGATACTAACCTTAATCCACCCTGGACGCCCCTTGTCAATACATCTGGTAACAGTTGCACTGTAAGTTCCTTCTAGATACATTAGTTCCCTAGGGAATATTTCATTCCTAAGATCTTCAATATTATCTAATTGTATGTTCTTCTGTGCATTTATCATTTCACCCTCGAAGGATCAATACCAAACAATGTTTTATAATCTGCAGTGTCATAATTAATATCACTCTTAACTAAGGTCAATCTCACATAGAAGATGTCGCCCACATCGACATGGTATAGTTTTGAGTGTACGAAGTATTTGCCAGATAATACTTTAGAATACGAGACATCATTGCCACTCTCAACAGTTCCACTAGTTGGAATCATGACAGTGATGACATCTCCAACATTTACTACACTTTCACCTGATGCTAGAATATCTACTTGATGCGAATAGTTAGAGAATACTGCATTCCTTATTATAGGTGCCATATCATAATAATCGTGAGTATTCGGATGTGTTTTAATATAAGCATCTTTTCTGGCTATTAGATTTACAGTGTTTCCGTTAATCTTATTATTTCCAGGTACACTAGTTCCAGTGGGCGCAATACCTTTTTGCTGAGTAGTTGTCTTATTTGAGTTGCTGGTTGGTAAGGATAACATTGTCATACCTGTTGATGCCATAGATTGTTTAATTGCCGAGGCATGACTTATAGAAAATGCGCCATATATCAATCCCTTAGATTTATTAGTTGTAGTTGGAGTATTTACTATGTTAAATCTAGAGTTTGCATATACATAACCTATTTCTTTTGATTTGTTGAATGAGGTCTGAATAGAACCAACCCTGACAGTTCCGTCAATCTTATAGCTAACAAACAGAGCATCATTAGCATTGATATAAGATCTACTAGCAATAAAATCAAGACCAGTCACTAGGTTCCTATTTACAATTAACCATTTCATGTTATCTTGAGTTTTGATTGACGAATCGTCAAACAATATTGTAGCATTACTCAACTTGCCAAGCTTTTTAATTGCGCCAAATGAATCAGTAAGCAATGCTTGGCCTTTCAATAACTGCAAATGAGACATGTCAGGCCCAGCAACAATAAATTCAATCACATATGTTGAGAACTGGCCAAAAATTACACCATTTCCGCCATTTGAACTATAATGCTTCACTACTGTGCCTTTTAATGTAACAGTAGTTTCCTTAGGAATGGAATCAGGATCTTCAAAATTACTTATTGTAATTTTGATAGAAACACCTGACGGTAAATTAATAAGTTCGTCAAGTCCCAATGAAGGTACCTTAATTTTTATTTTTCCATTTGGTAACGTACTTAGATTTTCAATAAATGTACATGATAGTATTTGGTCATTCGTGAAAACAACCCCACCATTATCAATGTTACCAATCGCCGCCACACATGATGATCTCATACATTATTGCCTTTTATAATATTTAAGTGATTATTGATGTCATTAATTGTAGGGATCTTAATGTATGCGCCTGGAAATATGTCACTAATTAGATGCTTATTTGGGTCTTCAAATTTAGCTTTTCGTAGTACTAGAGATGCTCTGAATGGATAGCGTATATTATTGGCTTTTAATATAGCCCACCACAGATTATGGTTTCCGTAATAACTATATGCTAGCAAATCTGGCCTACCAAGTCCACTTTGGTTCACAACGTGAATAGCCAACGGCGGCTCATTAAATTCAAATTTTACACTATCTGAAAGTAGGTCATATAGTCCATTTTTAGTTTCTATTAAATACGACTTATCCATGTTTAGGATCCATTGGGCCTAAGAGTGAGACTCCACCAATAACCAATTCATCTTCAGCATATCCATTGTTTCCATATATTTGATAGAATTCATATGACACTGTAGCACTAATAACTACAGGAATTCTACGAGCATTGGCTCCTTTACCTAATAAAAATGTTTCTCTTGAACAATTTAATGTTATATTTGATATTACTAATGGAAGTAAGTTAAAGATTACTTTTCCATTATTATCTTTAATAGTCACCTTAATCACTGGTGGATTATATGATGCGAGTGTTGATAATGAATCGTATATGTCAGTGACTAAAGTTGGAAGTTGACCTACTAGTGGAACTTTATTAATGAAGGATCCAAATAAATTGTCCTTTCGATCACTATCTTTACTTAAATCCTCAAGAATACCTGAAGTATTTGTCTTGGGATTTCTTAATGATGGGAATCCTAATATCATCAAAGCTTTTAATGAATTAATATAACTATCATCTTTAGGAGTATACCACTTCATTGTAGTAGTAAACCCTGACATCGTAGATCCTTGATATAATCTAGTCGATGCGGCACCTGCACCTATTAAACTAACACCTCCCATATTCAAAGCAGTTTGAGATACGTCTGCAGTGGCTTTTATTAATTGTAAGCTTGCACCGAATGTCGCACCTAACACTTGAGTTTTTGAAGCTGTTTCTAATGCACCATATATCCCTTGATATGCCGTCTGACTATAGCTATTTGTAAAAGTGATGTTAATGTCATTTTGTAAAATACCTCTACATGCAGTATTAGTAATAGTTTGTTTAGTATTGTTTCCGCCAAAAACATTATTAACTGAATTGGCCAACTTTTGTAAAGAGTTTTGGATTCCAGTTACGTGATGAGGTGTTATTTCAACTATTAATGACATTGAATATATTTATTTTAACTTATCAACGGCACAGTTGGTGACTCATTACTGCTTAGGTTTTGAGAAACACTTGGAGCAGGCCAGTTCGTTACTTGAACCTTAATTGGCTTATCTGCATTTTGACCAAACACTTTTTCAAGCAATTTAAAGGTGTCGTCAGATCTTCTTTCAGAAGTTCTAATTGTTTCCAACGCATCTTGTCTATTTTGAATTTCAGCTTCACTTGATCTACTTGGCTGAGGTGTTGCTACTCGATCTGAAGGCACTGAAAGTCCGCTACCCGACAACGCAGGAACTCCCTCAAAGGATAATAGGTCAGGTTCAGTGTATACTGTATTTCTGGTTGAAGATATAGGTCTTGGTGTCACTCTGGTCGAAATACTTGCACTTCTAATTTCAGGAATTCTTACTCTAGGTTCGCGTTCAGTATTTTGAAATATTCTTGACAATCCAGCTAATCTTTCAGCGAACTGTTTATTATAATCCAATGCGGCCTTTAATTCATCAGACGCTTCAATTCCCAATTCAGTTAAATTCTGATTAACACGCTCAGTATGATCATTGTACATTCCCTTTGATTCACTTACATTTATTCCATATTTCTTACTTACACTCTCAGTTACGTCTGCCTGTAATTGCTCTCTAAGTGCTGTTAATTCATCTGCTGATAGGTTTTTGAAAGTACTTCCCTTTAATTCTTTATCAATTCTAGCAAACTGACCCTCAAGTTCACTGAATATCATATTATCAACGTCAGCCCTAGCCTTAGTTGCAGTAACTAATGCATCAAGTTCTCTCTTAGCTTCTTCATTATAAATCTGAGTAGCCTCTTCAATAGACTTATTCATTTCATTCAATGATGCAATATCCGCCATAATATTGGACCTAAATTGGGTCATTTCTTTTTTATCTTCTGGAGTAATATCATCCCCAAGTGCGCGTTTCCAGCTTGCGGTAATTTTCTTTAACTGATTTTCAGTCAAAGTTCCTGCCATAAGATCTCGTTCATATTTCTGTTTTAATTTTTCACTCAAATCAGTCTTAGATAGAACATCCTTAAATGCATCAAGGAGACTTCCAGTAAGTTCATCTCTTTGCATTCCAACATCCACAAGAATGTCTTTACTCTCAGTAACAACTCTTTTCTGTTCACCGTATGCGGCTTCAGTTTTTCTACTATTAGCAAGAAGAGCCGCATTTCTTTCATTTGCGGCTTGATCTTTATCAAGTTTTCTAGCCTCTCTTAATTTATTAAAGGCATCAATTACTCCCATCATCTTACCTGGAAGCTGACCGAATCCGGCATTTTCCATAATAATGTCACCCATTTGTGCGGCAGTACCTGCGAGCAATCCACTAAGCATTCCACCTTTATTATCGCCTATCTTATTTCCAGATTCAATAGACTGTCGCATTAATCTCAATTCGCGTAACTGAGCAGTTGTTGCGTTTCTATAGAAATCACTAGCAATTCTGCCAAACCCAGTAGTTGCATATTCCCTATTGGCCCTAGCTATTGCCTTACTTAAAAAAGAAATATTTTCTTTCGTATTTAATTTAATTGGAGTATTCTTAATCTTCTCTAACGCCCTATTGACGAATTTATTAAATTCCTCTGCTGACATAATATTAGCAAGTCTCTCATAATCAGGAATTCTCTTATTAAATTCAGTCAATACTTGTGTTAACTTTGCCTGATCACCAACTGCAGAATTACTTTTTACGAACTTAAGCAATAATTTATTAAGAGCTTCTGGAGAAAATCCAGTTTCAATTGCCGCTCTTGCCAGCATTCTATGTGTTCGTTCTAAACTATCAACCAAATTAGTACCATTCAACTTAGACTGATATTGGAAATCAGTCAACGCCTTAGTCATTAAATTGATACTACGTAATAGTTCTTCGTTAGAAATAGCCATTAATTTATATTTATTTGATTTTTTAAATATTAAGTTTAAGAAAATTTTCTTTAAATAATATGTATGAAAACCAATCCTGACATTATAATTTTAGAAGGAGTTTGGAGTACAGACATTGCAAAAAATTCATCAGTAAGGTCATTCATTGAAGCTCTTACTCATGAATTGGGATTAGAGGTATCGTAACGAAACTATAATGATGCAAAAGACCTAGAACATTGGTTAGGCATTTTCGCAAAAACAAAAAATACTTCAATATGTTACATTGCAGGTCATGGAGTTAAAAGTAACAATACTACAAGACTTAGATCTGAAATTGGAGGGGGATATTAATTTGAAATCATTATTAGTTAAAACCTTTCCTACAAATAAAAAGGTTCTTTATGGTAAAAAGGAATATTGATAGAGTAGGAAAGCCACTTCTGTATGAAACAAAGCAGATGCTACCAAGTTATTATGGAGGAGAAGACCTGACTACTCTGTTTAAAATAGTAATAGGACTTAAAAATTTAAAAAACGAAGTTATAGATGAGGCCATTAATAAATATAGTCATGAAAGTTATCTATAAGGGTTATGTTTATGAACAACTGGAAGATAGACATATTATTAGGTTTAATAGAGGCAACTTTAATAATATGTCTGTTGTGCCTACTCTAGAAGTAGATAATAACTCTAAACCAACTACTAATTCATTAGGTCTACCTATTGCCAAAACTCCAGAAGGTATCTCTAATTTCTGGAATTGGTTCGGTAATTCGGTTACAGTTGACGAAAAAGGGCAACCTGTTGTATTTTATCACGGCACATATACTGATTTTGATGAATTTCAACATATTTGGGATAGAGAAGATTTCGACGCAGATAATGATTACTCTGAAGGATATAATGGTGGTAATTTAGGAGTAGGTTTCTATTTTACTAAGAATGAAGAATATGCTAAAAGATTCGGTAGACTAAAGAAATATTACTTAAAGATAACTAATCTTTATGATTTGACTGATGAAACTAATATATCTGAACTTAATGAAAGATATGATGAAGAACAAGAAGAATTAGCTTATGGTATGATGGGTGAAGTTATTGACGATATTATTAAAGAAAATAAGTACGATGGAGTATACGCCATGGGTGCAGGTGGACTATCTTATGGTACGGATGAATGGACTGTATTATCTAGTTCACAAATAAAATCAGTTGAGAATAGTGGAGAATTTTCTAACACTCCTAATGTTAATAAGGAATAATTAATGAAAATTATATATAAAGGACATATTTACGAGGCATCTAAATATATTGGCAATTGTGTGAGTGTCGGTAATTCTAACAGTAATGCTCCAATATGTAAAATATTTGGAGATGCTACAGAAATGGCTCAAAAAGTATATGATCCTGATGAAAATGATCTACATGATTCAACTGAAATTTCAAAAGAAGAGTTTGAAAAATATATCGATCATAATAGTTATCCAAAGAAAATGTTAAAAGGGGTATTGAAATATTTTTACATAAGCGAAGGTATTGAAACAATTAATTGGGTGCCCCATAAAGTTACATATACGCCAAGCCAAGCCTCCATATTTTATGTATATAATGAAGACCAAGATATACATTATTTTTTTAAACATATTCCATAGATATTAAAAGGAATAACAGGAAAATTATATATAAAGGACATATTTACGAATCAGTTATATTGGAAAGTACTACCTTTTCATTTAATGTAGAAGATGATAGTGACGAATTATCTAGAATTAATGATATGTATGATACATATATGAAATATATTAGCACAAAAGGTTTTGATAGAGATGAAGCTAATAGATTAGAAGAATTATGGTATAATGCCCATACTGAATATGATGAAAAAATGCTCACAAAAATCCTTCTGTAAATTTTGCCGATAGAAATACTAAAGTAATATTAGATCTTCTAGGATTAGCTGGAGATGAAAGTGATTTATATGGTTCAGATAATGTAGATGACTTCATTAAAAGAATTGATAATGCATATGATTTAATTCATACTCAAATTATTCCTCCTACATTCTATGCTTCATCAAAGTATTGCTCGATCTGTGGACATAAACACAATGACTTAAAACTGTCAGATAGAGAATGGACTTGTAGCTCTTGCGGAACACCTCTCGATAGGGATGTGAATGCCGCGAATAACTTGCAATTTCTCGGACTCTGGATGATAGATAAACACATTGGCAAAAGCCAATCTACCGTAAGTTCTACGGAAAGTTACGCTTGTGGAGATGAAAGGTTACAGTTCCTCACGGAACAGTGTTTGTCTATGAAGCAAGAATTCAAATCACAAAATTCAGGCTTGTATAGTTTTGCATAGATTTGTCAGAACGGTCGTGTCTAATTGGAAATATTTCAAATCTACAATCAATAATTAGCTCAACAGGAAATTCATTAGATTGGATTGCAGGATATGGTACAACAATCCCTTGGTTCGAATCTACCATATCTGACATGCTATTCTTAAAATATTACTTTAATGGCAGATGCAAATATGATGAGGAATATGACTTCATTGACGAAGGGTTGCCTTCAACTACAAAAATAATTGAAAAGGTGATTGAAGATTTCAATTATATTAAAGAGTTTAAATTCAACTTGGTATCTAAATCTTACCCCTGAGCTTGTTTCTGTAACATTTTCATTCTTTCCTTATCTCTTTCTTCCTCAACATACTTAATATACTCATACACTTCAAAAAAGAACATATTATTAAAATCAATAACTGATGTGTTAAGCTCTTTAGCTAATATTGCCTTAATCCTGGTTAGATAGGTCAGGTCCAATTTTGGGAAGAAAATATCCTGGTTGAAAGGGAATGGGTACGATTGAAGAATAACCGCACTCCTCCTTTTCGCACTTGATGAATGCCTTTTCAGTGAATCCGAAATTCATTTTTAGAAAGAAAGTATTCAATACTGCAAAATCAGTTGGATTTAATGATTTTATGTATTCAGTTGCGTCAGTAATACTCATTCCATACATTACAGACGCTATTTCATATATCTTAGTGTCAACAATGGTAAGCTTTCTCATAAAATCATTTTCTCTAACATGATTCTCGATCCTAACCCTATCGTGGCGTCTCATGAACCTAATCTTCACTTCTTTTTGTGAAATAGGTAAGATGCACGTCATTGGGTCAGTAATATTCTCAGGCAAATAATAGACAATGAAATCATTAGAGGTGATTATTCGACTCTCATTAAAATGTCCACACTTATCACATTCAAATGATCTAACTAACGGAGTCTTAATGAAAGTCTGCTCCCTAAGCCATGCCTTTATGTAAGTTTCATCCCCAACAAGTATCTGTCCAGGGTCAACTCCCTTAATTCGAGCCTTAAATATGTCATCAAGTAGTGACTCATCACCTGAATTGTCCATCGCTTCTAGAGTGATGGCATCAGATACTTTTAATGGCATTCCCTTTAACTTAACAGGAATTCCCATCTGATTTTTGTAATATCTACTTCCGGAGGGCAGTCCCTTAATTTCTACATAAGGATCCTTTTCTTCAGGACGTACACTTATAGTCTCTCGGCTACCTTGTAAAATATTAGAAATTTGAGCATCACTTAGTCCTGCATTTCTAAGCCTACTAAGATCAATATTGTCATCTAAAACGCCACCAGTTATTCCCATGTACAATATTTAGATATAAAATCTAAAGCTAATTTTTAGAACAAAAGTCCTAAAGGTCCACCTATTAATGTTTTGACCACACCTGTACCCACTTTTTCTGCAGTTGTTGGAGGAGGAGGTTGTGGATTATTGGTAATGATTCTATTACCTATTGTACTCCTGATCTTCTCTTTCTTATCCTTTTCTAAGAACCCTTTCATCTTAATTGTAGGGTCTAATTGAAAAGTCTCTGCCATGCAGTTAACGTCAAATACTACATTATATCGTAGAAAATTCTTTTCACCATACGCATGTTTTGGATTCCCTATTTCTCTAAGAATGGCTCGACCATATACGAATACATTATCTCCAAGAATAATATCTCCATTTTCGGCATTGTCATCAAATCTTTGTGCCTTTAATCTGACTTCAATACTATATTCAGTACCAAGAGATCCCGTCCCCTCATATGCAGAGTTAAAAAATTCTTTATGACACCTAATTAATGAACGATGGATGGCTAGGTCACTCTTCTCTCTAATTGTTAATTCTAATCTCCCCATAGTTTCTACATTTAAAATGTAGTCCGGTTTTATTAATGTGTCGGGGTCCATGTATATATCATTTGCCATATGTAATCTAACTTGAGGAAGAGTCACATCCTCAATTACCCATGGCTCTAGATTAAGTAGATATAGGGGATTTCCGCCACTCGCCTGCGTCTGATCACTTACGCCGTCTTTTATAATAGTGACAGTGAATTGGTTAGGAACATATCCAGAAGACACCTTAAAATAACGACCAGTATTAATTAGATCAGATGAAGAATATGACATTAGTTACTATTCCGTTCTAACAAATATTTAGATTTGAATTCTTGTTTCATAGACGAACACTGTTCCATGAGGAACTGTAACCTTTCATCTCCACAAGCGTAACTTTGCGTGGAACTCACGCTAGTTGAGCTTTCACTCAAGTGTTTATCTATCATCCAAAGACCTAAGAATTGTAGATTCTTTGCGGCATTGACATCTCTATCGAGATGTGTTCCACAAAAACCACAATTCCATTCTCTGTCTGATAGTTTTAATTCATTGTGTTTATGTCCACAGATTGAACAATATTTCGATGAAGCATAGAAGGTTGGGGCCTTGATTAAATGGATTCCTGCCCAACTACACTTGTATTTCAAAGTATCCTTAATCTTACCAAAGCTAGAATCTAAAACAGCCGAAGCTAGTTTATGATTCTTGGACATATTCTTCGGTTTTAGGGTTTCAATAACTATGACCTTAGGTTTGGCTTTCACCAAAGATGTAGTCAGCTTATGCACAGTATCATTACGGATGTCCGCAACTTTCTTGTGAATCTTTGACAATTTAGTTATTGCTTTCTTCTTGTTATTACTTCCTTTAGCTTTACGATAAACCATCCTTTGGTACTTTTTTAATCTTTTGAGGTGTTTTTTGTATGCTTTAGGATTTTCAAATGTTTCACCTTCACTGGTGATTGCTAACTCTTTAATGCCTAAATCTATGCCTAGAATATCACATTCTTCAATGTTTTGAATTTTATTTAAATTTGGTAAATCAATCTCTTCTTTTATAATAAATGAAACATACCATCGATCAGAATGTCTTGATATTGTGGCTTGATTTAGTTTAAGTCTACCTTCAAGAATTGGATAGTTCTTTTCTTTAAGTTTAATTTTACCAATTATAGGAAGTTTTATAAACCTTGAATTTATTATAACTTGTCCACTTACAGTAAAGGAGTCATTTATTCCTCGTTTTTTAAATCTAGGATATCCTGATTTTTTAGAAAAAAATTTCTGAAAAGCGGTTTGGAGATTTCTTAATGCAAATTGTCCGCAACATTTGGATGTTTCACGAATCCAAGGAAGATCTTTTTTTAAAAGGACCCAGTCCTTATGCCAATCAATTGAAGATCCTAATTTATTCTTAATTTTATTAATTTGTTTGGTAGTTAAATATTGTTCATTTAGTTGTTTTAATTTCCAATTATATGCAAAGCGTGTAGTTCCAGCACTTTTAATACAAGACATTTCTTGTATTTTATTCGGGGCTAATTCAAGTTTATAACCGTTAATTTTCATTAATTATATTTATACCCCAACCTTCAATTACTATTCCCCCATTGGGCAGGGGCTTGTGCCAAATAGCTTGAATTGTTTTTAGATACGAAATCGGCAACGTTTGTTGGGATTGTATATACATATCTACTATATTTAAATTCCGCCTGAAATTGATATAAATTTGCTGAATTATATTCTAATTTTGGAGGAGTTATTTTAGTTGGAAAGATATTAACATAAGATACTCGCATTATTGCTTCTCCACTAGTATAGTCATACATATCAACACACATAGTGTGGGTGTTTATGAAAAAATTAGCAATATTGAGATCATCTTTATTCTTATAAATTGGAGCCCCATATCCGATTGCATTGTTGTACTTGTTACTACCTAATAGCAAAACCTCTTCTCCTATTTTTTCAGGAGAATATGAATAATTATTAACACAATATTGCATCCATCTCATGATGTTTTTATATCCAGTTAAATTACTATTTTCTTGAATAGTGAGAGTCATACTGTCTTCAACTTCTTGAGTAGTAGGTAGTACCTTTTTGGCACCTCCCATATAATAGATAGTGTCAGTATGCATCTCTACCACAGGTGGAGTATAATCCTTAATCATAAGTGAAAGAGTTTCACTGTCAAAAATATTAAAGTTAGTTCCTAGGGCTTCTTCATATCTACGCAATTCAGTGAAATCAAAATGGACCTTAAAAAGGTTAGTCCTGATAGGGTCACCTACTTTTTCAAGTGAACTAACAAAATATCCATTTTTCTTGTTTAGATGCATTAATTATATTTATTGCTAGAAATAAAAAACCCCCTTGCGGGGGTTTTCTTAGACTATTACTCCGTTATTCGGAAGAATTATTCGATAGTAATCGTGAGTAAATGTTGCAGTATACTTGGCAAGATCAGGATTCTCATACGCTAGCTCAAAACCACCCAAAGAAGAAGGCCACACGTTAATGTATTCAACTCTAAGGATTGTTTCACCAGTAGTGTAATCATATAGCTCAAGAAACATCCAGCCACTATTCCTAACAACACTTCTACCGCCATCAGCATTTCCTGGGAACTTAGCAGAGCCCAAGTTAACACCTCTCTGAGTATTTGGATTAATTACCGAAGTACCTAGTGATCCAAGCTGATATAGGTCAGTGTTATGGGCTAGTTCGCTCCACTGTCCTAGGAATCTGAAACCTCTAACATCTGCAGTTTCCTGAATGTTGAAGTTACTCTCCTTATCGTATTCAGTGTTGGTCTGGAAATAAATCTTCTGACCCATATACCAAGATTCAACAGAATTAATAATTACCTTAGGCACTGATGAAGTCTTTACCATTACGGCAATATCATCATCAGTGTTAACGTCAGGAATCAAATCCCCTCCGATTTCGGCCTTGATTAAAGGTACGTTAAAACGGAGTCTCCAGTGAGAGGTGCGTATAGGATCCCTAAGTGAGGACATTGCCGTTACAAAGTATCCATTTCTTTTGTCTAATGCCATTTTTAACTTCCCTTTCTTTTATTTATTTTTACCAAATAAAAGGCTCACTTATAGTAAGCCTGCTTCAATGATTCCGTTTGTACGATATATGGTGCTTCTGAAAGTGATGACTTCAACACCCTTAGCTGGTTCAATTGCCAAGTCAACGATCAGTTGATTGTTGTCAATTGTCTCTGGAGTATTGTTAGTATCATTACAGATAACAACATATTCATACACACCCTTATTGGACTTAATGTAATCCATGTTGCTCTCGACTAGGTTGGTTACAGTCTTCCTAAGCTCAGGGGTATTAAGTTCAAATATGAATGGAGTCAACTGTTTACGATGTTTTCCGTAAATGTATGCTAGCAAGGAAGCAACGTGCATTCTGTTCAATGCAGTATTCTTTGCCTGAAGAGTTGCTTCACTCCAAAGAATTTGACCATCAAACATTCTGCAAGAGTTGATTCTTGCACTGGACAATGCCCCAACTTCCTCAGGGTAGCTACGTGGATACTTAGTGCTATTTGAAGGGTAAGCAATACTACCTCTAGTAGTACCCGCAACAATACTCCAAGGGAAATTCTTCAAATATACATTAGTGTAATTCTGGGCAACAAATGCAGTAATTGCTACTTCAACGTCTTTCTTATTGAAGGTATCAAACATCATCTGACGACCGTCAAACATACCACCCCAGAAGCTTTCAAAGGTAGCATTAGATCCACCAGATTCCTGTCCAATGCTTGGAACATACTGTTCAACCAATTCAATCAAATCACTGATGTTCTGTCTCTTAGGTAGATCAAAGATTGCAACACAATCTTTTCTTGCAGTACAAACTTCCAACATGGAAACGATTACTGAAGTATTGATAGTCTCAAATGCCTCATATCTGTTTCCGAAATTACCTACAGTAGTACCTGCGGCACATAGGAGGTTAAGGTTGACGGCACTAATATCCTTAAACAATGACCAGCCCTTAGCATAGTCAAAAGTAGAAGTATCAGTTACAGTAGTGCCTCCCAAAAGCTGTAGATATACTGGAGAAGTGACATATCTCGAAATCACAGAACCATTTGCAGGTGCTCTGGTAATAACATATGGAACCTGACCGATCCAAGGAGAAGTGAAGCCTTCATTAATCATACCAATAACAATGGTGTTGCTCTTAGTAACTTCATTTAGCTTCAACTGTCTGTTTCCGCCAGTCACATAGTTGTATCTGGTGAAAGGGATTACCTGCACAGGAGTTGTGCTAGTTGTGCTTGCATACACTCTGATAATACCAAAGGAGTGGATGAAAGTGGTCAAATTAGCATTAACGGTCCATACGCTGGTTTCGCTATTATACCTCTTAAACACGCCTGTCACGGTGACTGGAGTGTCGTAATCATCAAGGATCTCATAAGTTTCGGATGGAAAGAATCTATCCTTAGTGGTGTCATATAGCCCCTCACCGATGACATATGAAGTGAATTCAATGTCCTGTTCGATCTGCTTAGAGGTTAGAGTATCGACGTTAGCTGGACGAACTCCGCTCACCAAATATGATTCATCAGCCCCACCGTTTGGAACTCCAAAGTAGGAATAGGTCTGAATAGTTACTGCAAATCCCTTGAATCCAGGATATCTAGATGCTAGAGTAAATGGTGAATTCGAGTCTGGGAGTTCAGTAATATCAATATTTGGCTGTTTATCAAGAACAACGTCAATTGGATTTGATACTGCAGTGTATCCGCTATATACTCCAGAATAGGTTGGAAGTCCAGAGTATCCTCCAGAGTATCCACCTGAAAGCACAATCTCTTCAGGTAGAAGGTTGACTGAATTAAACACAACACCTACTGCGTCCAAATTTTCAACCGCACCTTCAATTTGACGAACAACCTTAACAACCGCACCAGTGTCCAAAAGGAGCTTTGCGGCATAAAGTAACTGATTGTTCTTAGACTGCTTAGTTGGGGTTCCGAAAATCGAGTATAGTTGATTTGTATTAGTAATGCTGACTACTTTATTTGAAGGGCCTTGTGGAGTCCATCCTACCAAGCCGACTTTAAACGAATTGTCATCTACCGCACTGTTTGCGCTTAAATCATTGGTTACGAACTCTATCCCAGCCGCACCTTTTAATTGATTTGTTATTGCCATGATGGTAATTCTCCGTAATGTTATTTATTTTAGGCCCATATAAAATGGCATTTTCGCCAGCATAATAAATAATTTAGATATGGAAGAGCAAGGTTGGACATTTTACATTCCTAGGAGAGCACCTGAAGTATTAGCTGATGAGCATAATAATATAACTGATTCATTCAACCCATATTTCCAACTACATAACAAATTTGCAAACCAGAGTCATTATAACAATATTGCTAGACAATATGTTGAACAGAAGGGTGCCCAAGCCATATATTATGTTACAACTCTAAAGACCACTAAAAAGCCAGTGTATGTGGGAAATCAGGTTCAAGATATTATAAGAGTGTTTCACACTAAAGTATGTGGTGATACTGTAGTTCAACCTGAATTGATGAAATTATCCAGATTTGGAGCATTATCGTTAGATGAAACTTCAGTAATAGTTCACAAAGATATGTTTTTCATACACAATATGAGAAATCTCAAAGAGAATGGCATTGTCCCAGAATTAGATCCTAATAAACACAATCCTTGGATATCTCAAAGAGGATATGCTGATTTCAACTACCATGGATATTCTGCACAACAAATCTTCCCAAAGGCAGGAGACTTAATAAAGCCAGAATGGATAGAGGAGTTGTACGTAATAACTGACGTAAACGAAAAGATTCCAGAGCTATCATTTTCACTAAGAAGCTATTATTTTAAATTTGGTCTTAAGGGCTATAAGGATGATCACAAAGAAGTGGCAACTGACGTTAGGAGCGATTCTATGAATACTAATGACTACGTTCAACAGAAGTTTGATCAGACAAATACATTAGAAGTTGGGTCTGTTGTAAACAACGGTCCAGTGATCCCAACCGACAATACCGATCTATTCTTTAAGAAACTAGATAATAAGGATGACGTACTATTCAGACCAGAGGAAGTTCCACCTGAGGCCAAAAATATTACCAACCATCCTAAGTATGGAAAGAAGCCTTTCGCTCAGTGGTAATTCTAGGCCACAACTTCTAATTCAAAATAGTCATGAATACCGGCATTAGGAGATGTCACGGAACTATATAACAACACTGCAAACGTCTGATCAACAGATGGCATTGCAGTTGATGCCACTGCAGTATCCGAGGCAACAGTCCAAGATGCACTAGAGGCGGCATCTAATACTCCTAACGAATGTCCCCTTGATGAGTATTGTGTTCCCATAGTACCTGCCCTAGCATCAGGCTGAATCGTGAACCACCCACTCCAATCTCCACCTTTTTGCACATTTCCCGTAGGAAATGTTGGATTATATGTAAATAAATTACTTCTAGTGAATGGTATCTCTGATATTATTTTACCATTTACTTGGATTCTAATTGAGAATGTCGCCCCTGTGTCAAACATTGGATATCCTCCCACAAATCTCCACCTGAAATTACATCCCAACTTAAAGGCTTCGACGGGAATTATTGGTTTTCTTCCAAGAGTAGATCTACTTGGAGATACTGGAGATGTTGAATCCCAATAAGACAACGTGATTGCTCTGCCACTACCTGTTGAGATCCACGTTGAGGTACCTTCATATGTATTAGGGAAATCATAAAATTTGGTTGAATAAATTAGTCCACCTTTAATTAGTTTATCCCACGCCCAAAAATACGAGTTATCATATTGAGATTGCACCCATACGTATGTGTCAATTACATATGGATTTGTAATTACCTCTGCAGTGTCTCCAATCGACAATGACGGGGTTTTTTCAATAGTTAATTCAGATATCAATAGGTCTTTTGTCGCAAAACATCCTCTATATTTTGACCCTGAACTGTTTCCCCTATTATCATTGGTATTTGCACAAATTATTTTTGTTGGAGCAATGATTGATCCATTAACATAAGATAGGCCCTTTGATCCATAAGGTACAGTTTGAACTTGTGAGACTCCCCCTTTAGTGACTCCGTCATGGATATTAATGACATCTGAGTCTGTATTAATTGCCAACCACCCCTCTTCTAAAATAACATCATTTGCAACACTATCCCCAAATACTACTCCGCCTTGATTAGTGAATCTTAATTTGCCTGGAATGTTCGACGCTGACATGTTTACCTCCGATTTTTATTTATTAATAAAGATTACTATTAAACGAAATAAATAATTAAGAGGGACTCATGAAATTCATAACATCCGACGACTATATGGCACTGACTGAAAGCATTAATGAAATAGATAAATCGTCAATTATTCCTAAAAAAGCATTAACAGAGGCTAGCTCCAAGAAAACTTCAATGTTTGAAGCAATTGGTGATCAATCCGTAGAGGTTGAGATACCAGAAACTAAAAGCTTCAATACTGTAGCTTTGAAGTCTAGCGTCGGAGTTGTGTAATGCAGTATAGTAAGGTAGCCCTAGAAGGTGCAATCTTAGATAGAGCACACACTGAAGCACTATTCTTTCCAACAAAGCAATATATCCAGGCAGGGTTTCAAGTAATACTTAATGGAAAGATGCTTAGGAATAGCGGAACTGGCGGTGGACATTCGGGAAATGCATCCCTAAGCTATAAGCACGGTTTAAAATCTACTTCAGCGGATGCTTCTTCTACTGACATTAGAAATATCATGATATATCCATATCTCAGTGAACTAATGAAGGGTACTGGACTTACCACTAATAAGATCCAGACTTCATACTTTCTTAGATTCCCTAATCTAAAGTCTTATAGAAAAGATGATAATGGGAAGCTAAAGACTGAATATTATGCAAATAATCCATACTATTCAAACAAATTTAGTAATAAGAATTTCCAGGCAATTTTTAAGAAGTTTATTGATGAATCAATTATTGTTGACGAATCTGATAAGATGGCAATTCAGTGTTATATGACGGTATCTGAATCTGCAACTAAATTGGCCGATAAGTTTATTGGGTATATTAATTACTCGAAAGATTCTTCAGAAAATATTGCAGAATGGAAAAGAATTATTAAGGAAAAGTATATTCAAGGATCTGATTGTGAGAGTATTGAATATGCAATAGATTGGTACGTTAGCAATAATAATGACGTAATTGCTTCATATAAGAAATCAGCATCTTTGGGTGATGATATGGCCTATGGAATCAATGACACCACAGAACTTAGTGGTGCCAATCCTGCAATATCCCTAAGCCCTAACACACTAATAAACGCACTTCCTGCTGACATTAGAGACTCAGTTAAGACTGACATTGGACATAACTACTCTTTACCACTAAAGGTGGATTATTCTCTATTATTCCTTCAGTCATTCTCAATTGAAAGAACTAACGATATTAAGACCGCAAATAAAGGAATTCATACTCACCAGAGAGCATACGTGTTCACAATAATTACTCCGGACAAAAAAGGAGAATATACTCAATTCCCAGGGAAAATTCAATTAGTCTATACAGTAGACAATGCTGAGAATTTAAATGCAATGCATCCTGGGTATGTATATGAACCAATTCTTAGCAGAGATGAACGAGTTGAACTATTAAATTCAAATCCTTCCTCTGGAACTAGCGTTAGCTCTAAATTAATAGGTGAATCTGGAAATGGAATCGCCGCAATTGAATTCCCTAATACCGTATTCAGGAGAATCGGTAGTAATGGAATCAAGCCAGATTTCACAGGCATGGATGCAATGGATAACAATTTCACACCTACCACTAAAGCTCCAGAGAAAACTCCTGCAGAGACGCCTAAGTCCACAAAGCTAGAGTCTATGTTGTGGTTCTCAGGTTGGGATTGGAAGGATTAATTGGTACCCTATTATTACCCTAGAGTTATTGAACGAGTAACAACTGCCATCATTGACGTGTTCAATGATATTAGAATTAATCGTTTCGATGATGATGGCAACGTATCTAAAATAATTGATGTACCAATTGTTCATCACTACAATAAAAACTTTGCACAATTTATAAGAAACACTTCTAAAATAAAGGAATCGCAACACCAAATTCCAATTATGGGATTGCGCCTATCAGGTATGAGTAGAGATTCAAACAGAACTACTCAACAAAACTATGTAAGAACCGTATATGATAAAAATAGAAATATCTCACTTAGAGATAGGCGACCATCCACATGGAAAATCTCATTCACATTAACATTGTATGCTGAGAATCTAATTGACTTCTCCCAAATGGTTGAAAACATCTTAACATATTTTGATCCTACAATTACCCTTGCAATAACTGAATTTGAATCTGTAAATATTGAAAGGGATATTATTCTAACATTGGAAGATGGAATTTCTTTCGACTTTGTTGATGAGGTCAGTAGAGAGGAAATACAATATTATCAAACTGAATTAAAATTGACAGCAACCGCACCACTGTACCCTCCAGTATCTGCCGCCGCAATCATTAAACACATTAGTCAAAATATTAAAATGAACAATAGACCTGTTGGAGAAATTGTAGATGATGGATATGTTGGAAGCATTAGTGATTATAATAAGAAGATGGGTGAAATTGTTGAACTTGGTAGTGTTAATAATACGTACACGGTAAACAAGATCATTTCCGCATCAGATAATTACATGCGTGTAGAAATCACAGCAGTATCATCTCCAATAAGTGAATTAGTAAGAATTCCTACAGGCTCGACTGTAGTATATGTTGAAGTTTATGTGGCAGATAGTTTCAATAGTTTGGAATCAACATTATCAATAGGTATTGAAGGAAATACTGGCAGGTTTATGATGGCATCTGAAAACAACCTATATTTCCCCGCAAAATATGCAATATCAATGGAAGATAAGTTGAACATTGATACTCCTATCAACATCTATTTTAATAAGGGTAGCTGTACCCAAGGAACTGCATATATTACCATTGCTTGGCGTTAATATCTAACGTCTTGGCCGTATAGGAAGTGGTTGTTGTTGAAGGTATGAGGGTTGTTAGGTGAACTGATTAGTGGGGCATACTCTTCATTTTCAGATCGATCATGCCAACCATTTACAATGTTTCTAACATTCTCATCTGTGACTTCTTCAATGCCACTAAATTCTTCAGCCACAGTTTTCTTCTTATATATTGGCTCTTCATCAATATTTCCATAGAAGTAAGCACTGTTTACATAATACAACATTGCCAATATAGGAGTAATCAAGTCGTCATGTCCATCAGACAATGCCTTATAGGTATTACCTTTTTTACCAAACATGGACATTTGGGTAATTGTCCTATGATCAACAATTTCAATTAATCCTTTTTCCATATATACTTGCAAATATACACACGCCTCAATCTTACGATTGTGGGACATATTAAACCCAAGACCCTTCTCATTCATATGTATTAAATTAGGATAATTCTTGGAATAATGAAGTCCATCAATAATCACCCCACCTGCCTGTTCCATTGTTTCAACAATAATTGCCGCTTCGTTGTATAGTTTTGCTAACGTATAGATCTTTTCAATGTATTTTTTAGGCGGAACGTCATTTGATTCATATACTGCCACTTGCCTAATTTTAGTATTAGATTCTACCAACCAAACCTGACATACACTATAATCTTGCATTGTGCCCATTGCAGGGTCAACAGTAATTAAATATTCAAATCCCTTGTCAGTCATTTCTTGAGGATTCTTAGGGTATTCGTATATTCTTAGACGGTCACCGTCAAGAATGGCTATTGGTACTTTATAGCCCAAATCCTTAAGATACTTAGCATCAACAAGCGTTGCTACAGATCCTAAAAATTCACAATTATGTGATATTAAGTCACTTGAAACATATTCATGACCTTCAACTTCTAGCATATCATAATATTCACAATATTCAATGTTGGGAATTACATTAACTACATATATTAAGTCAGATATTTTTCCATTTTTTGAATCTTTTGCACTGACAAAATTTCCATTTATTTTTATTTTATGGTCATTAGTACAATTAAAAGACATTCCATTTGATAATATTAATGTGACCCCTTGTTGCCTTGGAGATTTCGATATTCCATCAAAATTCTTAAATCCGCTAGGTGTTAATATTTTAAATCTGGTGTTTTTTTTATATTCCATGGCACTTCTTGTTCTTTTTTGTGTTATATTCTCGACTACAAATACATAAATTATTAATATTACCTATTATTTGAGGTGGAATGTTATTGACAAATCCGTAAAAGATAGATATTTTATGATCAATCGTTCGATACTTAGGGTTATTATATTCTATACTACTTGTTAACAATTCAACACTAGAATAATAACACCTTCCATTCCAATTAGCAAATAGAACTGGAATATGTTTATTTGTTTCAATTATGCATAACCTATGATATTTCTCAAAATCTTTAATTAATTCTAAAGGGATCCAATTATTCTTATCTTCTTCTAATTTTCTTCTAATGTTCGATGATAGGTAATTATCTGCTCCAAAGTTAATATTGCTAGTATTAATTATTGATTTTTTCACAGATGCCAATTGGGATACATTGTATACGCCATATTTTTTAAATAATAATTCTTTACATTTTATTTTAAAGTCATTTGAAAGATATCTTAATTTAGCTTTATTGCTCAACACTAATCTAATATCCTCTACTTGACTAATATATTCAACTCCGTACTTGAGTAATACTGTATTTTTTCTAGCATTAGAAGCCTGATTGATTAGATCCGTGTTCCACGCATTAGATCTTTTCATATTGATTGATTCAGCCTTAACAGTAAACGCTTCATTTCTTTTAGTTTTAACTTGTATTAGTTGCAACGTAGTTGGAATTCCATATTTCATAATGTTCGTTTTAATGGTTTTATTTTTAATTTCTTCTGATTGTGAGGCGGCACAAGTTCCATATTTTAATAAATTTGTTTTTTTCCTTTTATTTAATATTTCTTGTTTCATTGTTATATCACAATATCTATCTTTAGCTAATGTTGACAATAATGAAACATACTTAACTTTATTACATTTTTCACAATATTTATATATTTTATTTTTAGTTATTTTTACGCCATTTTCGCAACTTAGACATTTGGGAATTTTACTATCTTCACATGTATATTTTATTAAATATTCACTATATGATTTACAAGATTTATCACATTTTTTAATATGGCGCATCAGATCACATATCCTAACATATGAATAATTTCCACAAGATTTACAACATTCCATATAAGTCTCCTATTTTTATTTTTTGAATTTCTCCAGTAAAGGTGTCAATAATTGTAATTATTTCGTCATATGAAATACATTCATATTCTTGTTTAAATCGGACCTCACCTATCTTATTAATTTCATTTTTCTTCCAAGCTTCATTTCTTCCAGGAACAGCATCCCAAGGTATTTCTAGAGTTCTCCAATCCTTAGGCTCAAGTAGTTTTTTAGCCTTTAGGAGTGTCTTAGCTTCACTCCACATTTTATGAAAATGATTAAGGCCGTTGGGCGTCGAAGTAACAACAACCTTAGCACTTTCCATGGAAGAGATTGTAGGAAATACTGAAGATATGAAGCCATTAGCAATATGAGGCTCAACGAATGCAAATTCGTCAAGATATAGGAAATTTACGGTAAATCCACGAACAGATTTTTGCTGAGTTGCTGAAGAAACGATCTTTGAGTCATTGGCAAATGCAATTGAGCTTTCATTCCACTTCAATACAGGCTGTTGCATCCATAGTGGAATTTCTTGAATCATGGCTTTTATTCTAGATAATTGCTCAGTGGCCATAGACTTTTGGTGAGCTAGAATTACTGCATTCTTCTTCTTGTTGAAAATAATATACCAGACCAAATATGCGGCAACAGTAATACTCTTTCCACTTTGACGAGGAAACTTAACTAAGGTATAATTGTTAGAATGAATATTCTTAATAAATTCAATAGAATATTCTCTAGGTTGAAATGGAATTAGTCCTTTATCGCCATCAACGACCTTAATATAGGTTAATATGAAATGTAAAGGATCTCTTTTACACTTGGCCAATTCTTTAATTTGCCAATCTTCATATTCGATGTCGCCATCACTAATACCTCTAAGGTCAGGATTACTAAGATACATTAAGACGCCTCAAACTCAGAGTGCCATCTGGCATATCCGAGCAGTGAAATCATATTTCTCTTATAGTCATGATCGAATTTGGGATTAAAATGCCAGGGAATTCTACACACTGTGAATTGTGAAAGCTTACGACAAACTTTGCTTTCAACATTTACCAATATTATTTTTGAAGAGCGTAGTGAATACATTACAGGCAATATGTGATTAAAAAAATCATCAATATTGTTTGATGTTGGCAAAAACTCAGTATATAGGTAATTAATACTATATCCTCTAAGATAATGTGAGGCATTATTAGTAGGAAATATCCTAATCGAAGTTCCATTGTCTAATGTTAATTTTTTGGAATTATTGGTGGTAACTGTTCTTTTCATATATTCAGGCAACCTATTATGCATATCTTTAATCATTGATAATAGCGTTTGTCCATGTGAAATGTTATATCCACCAACCATTATTGTCAAATCTCTATTAAATATTGATTTCCATAGAATGTATGCTAAATTTATTGTAGTAGTTCCTACTTGTCTACTAGATCTAATATTAATTCGTTGATTTTTATGAATTCTTGCCAATATTCTCAATGCAACTTTAGTTTTCTTAATAAGAACAACTCCCTCGTCAAGATTAAATATCTTGACATAGTTAAAAATAAAGTAAGCAGGGTCACTCTTACAACGCAACAATTCTAATACATTAGCAGTGTCAAATTCAACACAATACTTTTCATCGTTTTCATCCCATTTCATATATTACCTCAAGAATATTTAGAAACCAATATTCTTACTTTCTCACCGTCTGGTAGTCATAATTTTTACCCTGCATACCTGATGCACTAAGGACGTTATTTTTGTGCTCATCTCTAATGTCCTTAAAGTCATTACTCATTACAGTGCCGAATAGTTTTTGATATTCATCTGCAACAAGCTTTTTCTTTTGAGAACCATTTGCGGCATAATAATCTCTAGCCTTTTTCTCATCCTGTTGAATAGAACTAATTGCTTTCGATATTTTGCTATTATACTCTTTGAGCTTATTGTTAAATAGAATTGGAAGTCCTGCCGCACCAATATTCTCTGCAGGAGTAGGTACACGATTCTTCTTGGCTTTACTTACATTAGTTGGATCTACTTCAACCACCCTAGTAAATGGATTATTTGTTATTTTCTCACCAGAAGCTGAATCAGATTTTAGCATATTCAACACTGCAGTATATATTCTGTTTTCTTCTGCATCATCATTAAGTTCCAAAATGTAAGGTATAATTATCTTATCCAAAGTGGAAATTAGTTGCTTCTGAACAGCCCCGTCCCACTTCTCAAGAATAATGTCCTTAATCTGTTTTAATGTATTATTTGAAGAAATAGCTTCTGCAGTCTCTCCTGAGTTGATAATCTCATTAATCTTCTCACTAATTCCTTCTTCTTCTTTAGCCAATTCACGGAACGCAACACCCAATGCCGCAAGGGCAGTTCCACTATCGGTTGACTTGGCCTTTAGTTCAGATCCAATATCTTCAATTGCTCTAAGGTATTCATTTGCGAGCTTAGGGCTTGGATTCTTATCCACTTCACCTGCAGTTTGACTATATCCGCCATTGCCAGTATTTGCGTTTTGATTAAATCCAAGATTATCATACAAATACTCTGAAGTATGGTTGATTAATTTAACTAGCTTCTGATATGTTCCTTGCAACTTAAGATCATCAGCCGCTCTTCTCATGTCCTTGGAAGTTACCTGGACCGATCCATCTTCAGATACAAGTCTATCAATGAATACGTCTCTTTCGAAATACTCTTCTGAACTACCATTTCTGTTTGAGGTGTCATTTGGATCAAAGTCTGGACTAAATTTGAAGATTAGATAAAATCTTCCCAAGTCACTTGCAGGAGACGCCTGTAGTTCTGTCAATACAGACTCCATGAGGGCCTCTGAGCGAGCCTTCTCGACCTTCTTCACTAGTTCATCAACATTCACCCAAGTGGCCTCAGAAGTCACCCCAAGGCCAAGTTTATCCAAAGCTTCGTCGCGAGTGATCACACGATACTCAGAATCTATCTCAGAATAATTCTTTAGAATGTCCTTGATTTCAGACATGCGTCTCTTAGCGGCCTCTTCATCATCAAATCCAGAATCAACCGTTTCGTATGTAGAATCGTATACGTAGAAGTTAAAGGAACCAAAAGGTTTCCAGGTTGCAGTAGTTGGATCTCCGACCTTCTTAAATAGCTTAGTTCCATATTTTTCAATAGAAAACCCTTCGGCTCCATTGCTAATAATACTCTCAAGACGAGCCTTTGCAGAATCTTCGTCAGTCCAACCACTATCAATTATGCCATTTGCTTCATTGATGACATAATAATTATATTTCTCATTAGGAACATAGTCTACCTTTTCAGCCTGAATAACTTCATCTGGCACATTTTCCAAATCAATATCATCATAGTTGTCAATATCGTCTACATTATCCAATCCCATTTCCTTAATGAGATCTTCAATGCTCTTAGTCTTGGTTTCCTTTTCCGCAACTTCTGGTTCAGGTGTTTCCTTTTCAACGACCTTTGGCTTCTCTGGAGGGACCTTACCAAAATCTTTATCTACTTTAGGTAAGAAAGCCTCACTAAACTTTGTCCCACTTCCCTTGTTCTTACCAATCTCTTCGAAAATCTTTTTAAAGTTGGTAATGTCTTTAGTCTGTTCAGGATTATCAGCGACCCATTCAGCCTTAATATATACGTCATTCTTACCTCTTGCCATTTCAATGGGCTTAACAGCACCTGGAAGTGATTTTAGGATCTTGTGTGACACTGGGGACCAAGCTAGATGCTCAAAATCAACTTCTAATAGTGAATCTTTTCTCATGATATTCCTCGAAAACTATTTATTTAATAAAATAAATATTTTAGTAATGTCTAGGATTATTATAAAGCCACAGCATTTTTACAGCCTACGAGGCGTACTTCCAAGAACAAATAAGGTAGTTGTTTTATGTACAATTACAAAAAAAGAAGATTATGAGTTATTATGTCCAACATATTTGAAATTCTTTAAGTCTGTATTCTTACATGAGAGAAAGCTATATGGACATTCTGCCAAAATAGTCACCAAAAGAGAAAATAAGGATATTACTGTAGTATCTAGAGTTGTTCTTCAGAGAATAAAAAGACAGAAAAGAAAGAAGATTGAAGGAAACGTATTACTAAAGAGGGATGAAAACTACGTTTACATTCAAGCTAAACAATTCAGACAGAGAGTTGTATTAAAATTTGATCTTGAAGATGAAGAAAAAATAATGAAAGTGCTTAAGAAGACCTATTATTTCAGAGCAAGATATTTCAAAACTTATAAGAAAATCTATTTCATTCATAATAAGTATAAATTAAGAACTAATTCAGTATATAGGTATTTGCTAGGTGATCGAATATACAATATGGTAGAACATATTGACGGAAATCCATTAAACTTTTCAAAAAGCAATCTAAAGATTCTTAATGTGAAAGTCCCGGCAAAGCCAGAAAGTGAAAGAAAGCCTAGCTTTACTGGAATTTTGAACAATAAAAAGGTGGAAGATCTAATAGGGATAAAACGATATTGTGATAGAAAATATGCCCAATATGTAGCCGCAACCAGAATTAAAGGTAAAGATGTTAAGATTGGAAGATTTAATGACCCGTATGAGGCGGCAATGGCATACGATATTGCTCAAATGTATTATAAAGGACCTAACCATACAAAAAACTATCCAAGTGAATACTATATCAATTTGAGACAAGACCTTGTTTCAAAATGGTTTGATAATTTGGCGAATAGGGAAATTAATAAGAAAAACAATTTGGCACAGGCTTTGCCATACGAATACTACGGCAATTAACAAAGGAGATGCCAAATGTACAGTAGAGATGTATTAGAACTACTAAGACCATTCATCGCAGGAAAGAATTCCTCATTGTTTGATACTTCAGATGAATTCGTAGTTTGTAATAACAAATTGAGAATTGATTTGAAAGGTGCTAAAAAGGAAAACGTATCGTTAACTGTTGAAGGTAATGTGATCAAAGTTGTTGCAACTAAGAAAAATCTTCATGACAAAACAACCAAGTTTGAAAGATCATTCGTACTTGGTGATGCATATGATCCTGAAACAATTAAGGCAACCTATGAAGATTCAATCCTAGAAATTACTAGTGAATTGTGCGAAACTAAGAAACCGAAAGAAATAAAGATAGCGTAACAAAAAGGAGATCGTCAAGATCTCCTTTTTTATACCACATTTGACTTATTAACCTTACCACTATTCATATCAAATATTTCATTAGTCAAAGCCATCAAGTGCTTACATAATGCAGGAATGTAATTAGGGTTTGTCTTATTTGAAGGAATGTTGTAATTAATAATCTTCCCATCCAATTTACCAGTCCTAGTTACTGCACCTGCCAATGACTTGTTTTTAACGTTTGAATATGCCATAGTATAGATGAACGATTTGCAATTACACCTTACTTCGCATGGAAGATCAACACTCCAATTTTGAGTGATACGTTGCCTACGCAACTGCATCCATTGGTTATAATATCTCCCCTTTGCGGACTCAGATTCACATATTGATGTGACATTCGCCTGTAGATACTTTGAATCTGGATGTAGTGCATCTGCCTTAATGGTTGTAAATTTGACATCAATATTCTTAGAACTTCCATTCTTAGGAAATACTTTGAAATAATTATTGTACAATGTTCTTAAGTGCTTTTCTTTTTTCCATTCGACAGCAACTTCAGGTTCCTCTTTCTTTTCTGAAGGAGGTAGTTCTTTTGTAGACGGGATAGTTGCAGGCTGAGGAGGTGCGCTAGTTGGGGCCTTAGGGGTTTCTACTGGCTCATCTAAATCAGCAAGGGATGGTTCAGGTTCTTCAGTGCTCACTTCAGGAGGTGGAACTTCTGCAGGCTTTTCTGGTTCAACTACATCGGCAGGGGCCTCAGTAGGGTCAGGTTCAGTAAGATCATCTAGGACAGGTGCATCTTGAGGATCTTCATCAGTAACGTCCATTTCTGAAGGATTCTTATTAGTTTTCTCGACCTTATTATTCTTAGCTTCCAACATAATACTATATCTAATTGAAGATTCTAGTAGAGTATTAACCTCGTCAATAGAATCTACATCAAATTCCTTACAAATCTCGTCAATATCCATCGCACTGAAATATCCAGACATTTCTTGAGGAGTTTGATCCTCATATTGCATCCAGTGTTTGTTATAAAAATTCAACCAATTGCCATCTTCAATCTCTACGTTAAACTCTTTGACAATGTCTAAAAACTTATTAGAAGCTACATAGGTGTATACTACCAGATCACCATACTTAAAACTCTTCCTAATTGTCAGATCATTAGCTTCGGACTTATAATATCCCTCTATTCCGTCAAGTTCCGCAATTTTATCGGCAGGAATCTTATATAGTGAACCCTTAGATCTACCCTTTTCAAAGGTAATTACTGGATATCCATATGGAGTCAAATACATCTTAGTGTCTAATATTACGTTTTTAACAAATACGGATCCTTCAGGAATTGAGCCACTATCGTAGCCACCTTCAATCAGCGGACCATATATGAAAAAATGCACATAGTTCATTGGTAATATTTATGCCAAAACGACTAAAATATTACTTAGCGGTAATTGTTTTTATTAATTCAGTAATGCCTGCAAAATTTCCAGAAACAAAGACAAATAGAATAATCAAGAATATTAGGAATAGCGTCATAGGATGTAACATCATCTTTTTCCAAAATGGCTCTTCCTTTTTGGCAGGAGTAATTCCATCCAAGGATCCATTTTCGTTCGCCCTAGATAACATATTAAAGACTTTTTCTATTTGGTCTTTACGATAACTCTCAAGGTTACGAATTCTAACTTCGTGGTCGTTTATTTGACTTCTAACATTACTGAAATCGCTATCAATTTTAGCTATCCAGTCGTTAATTTTCTTCTCTAGATTTTCGTTATTATTATCTAGTTTTTGTTCTAATCGTTTATTGCTGGAATCAATTTTACCCTCTAAACGATCGACTATATTGTCCATCTTTGTGTCTAGTCTATTGATTACATCCATTACCACCGTTGAGTCTGTCCAGCCGTGTTCGCCCATGGAATTATTTATTAAGTTTTACTTAATTTCTGTGAAATTAAATTATACAATTGGTCTGGATTTGTTAGAACGGTGATTCGTTACTTGTTAGCCAATAATCTTACTGTTCCTGCCGAATATGAATTTGCTCTTTTTAAAATGAGAACATTAGATCACGCAAAGAGATATATTGACTTATTAGCCAAGTACAAAAAGGAAGCTGGCAATGCATTTCTAAGTAGAATTTCCAAATCCTATTTGAAGGACTATTATTACGAAAAAATTACTAACCATAAAAAGGAGAGTGAGGATGAATTATCTCAATTTAAAATTACGCTCACTCCAATCATTAATAGCGACCTAAAGTCACTAATTAACGAGGCGTACTTGATTTCAAAGAAACTTAATACTGACTTGGATTTTGATTTTCACAATATTAAGGTTCACGTCACCGTTCTAACAAATCTATGCAAAACTATGCAACGCATGGTTTTGTAGTTTGAATTCTTGTTTCATAGGTGAGCACTGTTCCGTAAGGAATTGTAACCTCTCATCTTCACAAGCGTAACTTCCGGGGGAACTCCCCGTAGGCTCGGCAAAGCCGAGGCTTCCTGTATCTGTTTTGGTTGGGGTGCTCCCAACCAAATCCAATAACCACGCGCCGAAGAATTGTAAATTCTTCGAGGCGTTGACATCTCTGTCGTGGTGCGTTCCGCACCCCTTACACATCCACTCTCGTTCCGAGAGTTGCAGGTCTTTATACTTCCGCCCACAGTGCGAACAAAACTTTGAACTTGCATAGAACACGGGTGCAGAGATCAGGCGAATGCCTGATCGCTTACACTTGTATGTGAGCATCACCTTGATTCGGCCAAAGGCCGCATCGAGGATGCTCCCTGCAAGGTTGTGGTTTTTGCACATGTTTTTCGGGCGCAAACTTTCGATGACCAAAATCTTCGGTTTGGTTTTCACCAAAGAAGTGGTCATTTTATGCGTAGCATCCGAACGAATGTTCGCGATTCGAGCATGAACGCGAGAAAGTTTGACAATCGCTTTCTTCTTGTTGCTTGAATCTTTCTTCCGGCGCGAAACGCGCCGCTGATAACGCTTCAACCGCATCAAATGCGCCTTGTAAGCCTTCGGATTGGCGAAGACTTCGCCATCCGAAGTGATCCCTAACTCTTTGGTTCCAAGGTCTAATCCAACTATATCTTCGAGATTGACGGTTGCGAGGTCAGCCAACGGCTGATCCTCGACTCCGTCGTCAATCGAGAATGCAACGAACCAACGGTCTGCGGTTCTCGAAACTGTTGCTTGCGCAATCTCAATAAAACCTTCGGAAACTGTATATCCTTGTTCTTTGAGTTTCACCTTTCCCATATTGGGAAGTTGGACCCAATCAGGTCCAACCTTGACCGTCCCCGTCAAGCGGAAGCTGTCACGACGACCCTTCTTTTTCGCATTAGGATACGAACTCTTCTTCGCGAAGAATCGTTGAAAAGCGACCTGAAGGTCGCGCAACGCTTCTTGGCCGCAACACTTAGAAACTTCGCGAATCCAAGGAGCCTCATTCTTGAATTGGTTCCACTCCTTGTGCCAACTGATCGCATTGCCGAACTTGCAGTTCGGCTTTGCTCCGTTGGCGTCTAGCTTGGCTTTTTCGTATGCTTCGCTTAACTGTCGCAGTTTCCAATTATACGCATAACGAGAGGTTCCTGCGCCTTTGGCGCAGAGAATCCGCTGAGTTGCGTTGAGCTTAAGCTCGATCTTGAAACTGCGATGACTCATAGAAAAATATTTATCTCCATTTTCAAGTGAAACTTAAACCACAAAATCTACACAATTTTCCGTAAATTTTCATAGTTTTGCGTAGATTTATCGGAGCAGCTACGAACCCCTACCGCCAATTGAGGATCTGATAGTGCAGATGCCTTACCTTGATATTTCCCTAAAGTATAGTCCTTTGTTGTACTAATGTAATCTAAAACATCTTGTAGGGTGGCTTCTTGGAATATCATAGATAAATATTTATATGATATTTTTTAAAAATCACCTCTACGAAGAGTCATTCAAATACGAAGATAAGCTAGCTGGATATGTGAAGATTATTAGGGAATTAATATTAAAAGCAGTACATGATAAGATTTTCACGATTAATAGAAAAACACTAGTTCAAGATTTAGCAAAAAGATACCAACAACCAATATCTCAGGATTTGGGTGACCTTAGTGTAATGTTTACTAACACTAATGACTATTTCTACGATAGTGTAGGAAAAACAATAATTCTCCCAAAAAGAATATTAAACTCAGAGTTCACGAAGAAAGATAATATCGGAATTTCACATGAATTAGAACACCACTTCCAATTTAAAAATGGAACATATAAGGATCAAGGAACATATACCAATAAGATCAATAGAAATAGCGCATCAGCATATAATAATGACATAAATGAAATTAATGCAAGACTATCCCAAATCTCATCCTACTTAAAGAACTCAAATAAGTTCAGAGAAGAAGTTGCTCAATTTGATTTCGCCCCATTTGTGGAAGAGATTCTCATTAAAGTACTCTATTTGGACGACCCTAACGAATATCTTGATGAAATCCTAACCGAAGATAATAGAAATAAGGTGTTGGAATATCTATATTTGCTGTGGAAAAAGATTAAAACTTAATCTTGAGAATGGAAATGCATGATGCTTCATAAATAGTAATCATGCCAACTAATAAAAACAATCACCACTCTAATGTAAAAATTGCATATAAAGGTTTCATTTATGAAGCCATTTATGAAGAAATTACCCCACCTACTAGTCCTAATTTCAAATCCTGGTTCGGTAATTCCAAGGTAACTTGGCCAAATGGAGAACCTAGAATAGTATACCATGGAACCACTAATGACTTTTCATCATTCGATATGAATTTTACTAGGGAAGGTAATAATGTAGGTAAGGGGTTTTATTTTACGTCATCTCCATATGATGCAGGGGGGCACTATGGGTGTGAACTTGGTCCAGATGCTAAATCTCATAGGGATCACTTCATTTATTCTAAACTGGAGGATGTGTTATATGACGTAATTAATAACAACGATATAGAAGAACTAAAAAACGAAACATTAAAAGAATATTCTAAGGATCAAATAAACACAATCATTAACATTAAAAATAAAAATACTCCAAAAACAGGCGCAACTAATTTGTCTAATCTCACCCTTAGGGTCAAATTGGAAGAATATTTGAAAGACATTGTTGCTAAAGAATTTGACAACAGGTATAGGCAGAATTGTGGAAATATTATGCCAGTGTATCTAAAAATGGAAAATCCTTTTATCATTGGTAGTAAAAATGAAAGTATGTTTGATGTGACATGTGAAGAAACTGATCCAGATGATGAAGATGCATTTGGTGAAATTAACGGCAAGGCTTTGGAATTAATAGAAATATTTAATAAATTTGGATTAGAAATTGATGATGAATTGTTTGTGTGTGGCGAAGTTATTAGTGCCAGGAGTATAATTAATCAATTAAGAACTGACAATAATTCATCAATTGTAATGGATAAGGGCGGCGAAGGGGAAGTGCTTAAACAAATTATTACGTGGTTAGATTATGATGGAATAATTGATACCACGGTTGCATTAAAATTTCCAGGAATGCCCCATCTAGAAGAAGGTGATATTCATTACGTGGTCTTTAATCCATATCAAATAAAGTCAGTATTTAATTCAGGGAATTGGAATTCTAATGATGCCGATATTACGCTTGAAGATGTGACAGTTTGACCTGTCACATTATTTTATTCAACATATAATGTAGCAACATCTCCCCAGAAAGTGCCAGCCTGTGCATGTAATGACTGAGTCCAAGTTATCATGTCAGTGCTATAATCAATTCTTCCATTAGTTCCAGAAACAACTGCAACGGTTCCATTACTTGTCATGCAATATGACGTTCCTGTATTTGCTGTTACCCAAGTACCCGTATTCCATGTTGTGCCATCAGTCGAATACACTAAAGCACCAGACGCACCTGCCATAGCATATTTGTTAATAGTTGCATCATATTGACATGCTCTAAAATCACTACTTCCAGTAGTTCCATATGTCCATGATGTACCATTATAAAAAGCCCATTTACCAGTACGACCACCCACCAGAACATTTGCCCCATTAGTAACTACACAAGTTGGATTAAAAGAAGTACCAATAGTCTGTGCGGCCCAAGTAATTCCATCTGACGATACACTGTAGTTATTGGTGGTTGCATCTGCAACAACAATGCATCCTCTCGTTGAATTATTTGTACAGTTGAGGATTGAGGAAGTTCCAACGTTTGCGGTCCTTGCGGTCCAAGTGTCTAAATCTGTACTTGTATATACTACACCATTACTACCTGCAACTATCCACATTCCCAGATGTTTTGCATATGTTGCGCTATACAAATCTCCACTTGCTAACTTGTAAACAGTATACCAGTTCTTACCTCCATCATACGAAACAGTAATATATCCATTCGTCCCAACTACTAATAATTTACTTCCACTAGTAGCCACCCCTCTAGGAATATTTGTTCCGTTTCCAATATCCAAATTGTTTCCAAATAGCTGAGTATTAGTGTTAATTCCGGAAACTGATGATATGTAATATGTTGCACGGCCCGACAGGAAACCAAATCTGTTACGAGTCATAGAAATAACACCATAGTTGGCCGCAGGAATTGTATCCCACTGCATAGTAAGAGTTAATGGCTGGTCAATTGTATTATCAAATGCCGCAGGATAAGTTTCATATCCCATTCCTCCACCTGCATGAGAGTTTTCATCTGCAAGAGTACTTGCATAATATCCTGTCACTCTCCAATCAGTATGTACTCTAAGCGAAACGGCATTATCGGCACCGCCTGTCCTATATGCAGTCCCTCGTAGTTCAACGCATGAATTTAGTGAAGAAGGGAAACGTCCCGCTGTTCTAGGATCTAAATACCACTGAAATATTGTGGTGCTCCCTGCTTTTAGTTTTAAGGTTAGTCCTATGTCAGGGTGTGAGAAATTTATTCCAAAACTTAAATCGGCAATTACACGTCTGCCGTTTGCTATGGCATTTGACGAAAATGTCCATTTAGGAAATCTTAATGCTAATCCTTGAGGAGATGTTAGCGTTAATGTAGTTTCTGTGGTAGGCTGTGAAGAATTTGAAGGAACAATTGCCCTAGATATTGTTTTTATTAAAACTGCATTATTCCCAGAATTATCAATATAAATTGTGTCTGTTGTGGAAGAATCAGGGGGCCTTAAGGCTTGCCTTTTCTGACAGATTATTAATTACTGTGGCCATTTCTTAATACTCCGCAACGCAGGTAGTTTTGGCATCTGTACCTGTTAAATTGGATAATACTACTTTCCAATACTTATTTGGCATTATTGTGAATATTGTGGATCCAGTATCTACGGTAGTGCCTGATAGAATAATTGTGGCAGAAGGGTTTGTATCATACACAATGGATCCTGCCATCATTGATCCGAAATAAATAGTATATGTGGCAGTGACCGCCCCAGTCCCGTTGACAGTAGCTCTAACCATAACAGGTCTATCTGAAGGAGGATATGCACTTCCCCAGTCATCAGGACTTAATATTACTGGCCACAAGGATGTTCCATTAGAAGTTGCGTCTAGAAAAAATGTGTAATTATTTGCCATACCAATATTTATTAATCAAGACAATTTAATCACTTTCTAATTAACACGTTTGTTTTACCTAGTCTTTTTAGTGCTTCCAGTCTATGATTTTGATTAATTAGTGTATATTCTTCATTATCTGTAAAGAATTTAAAGACTTCAGTTAGGAATGGAATAAGCTCTTTTTCTTCGGCAGTAATGTCTTTAGGAAAACAATAATTTAATGAAATAGCCTTCGGATTTAATCGCCTCCACTTATAAAACAATTCACCGTTCTAACAAAACTATGCAAAACTAGGCAAGGCTAGATTTGCAGATTTGAATTCTTGCTTCATAGAACTCATTGTCGTCAGTCATTGCAATTCTATTAATTGAAGTAGGTTCCACGTCAGTATTTCTAGTTATTCTGTACATTACTCCATCGTAGTTCTTATAGTCATAGTTTGGATCTCTTTTAATTCTTTCAATATCATATTCACTTCCATTAACAACTTCCTCATTTAGCGTTTTCGAATATCTAAGATCAGGAATGTTACCTTCATATTCTTCAACGCCTAATGTTTTGTAAACAATGCTTCCTTTAATTTTTGGACCAATGTAGAACCATTCTCCAGGGTTGCTAGCTTCTGCTAGATATTTTGCTGGAACTAATGCCCTTATTACTATTTGTGGGTCTTCAGTATATGCGTGATTACTTTCCGCATGTTCTATTGCAAATTTATGTGACAATGTTACATAATCGTAAGGGACGAAATAACTATCATTTGCGTCCCTAGCTCTAAACATCAATATTGACTTAATATTGGGCTTTAATTCGGATAATAATTTTCCATATTTTCTATCTGTTGTAACTTCCTCATATATGTGGCCTTTATGTACGATTTTCATGAATTCCCTCTATCTTTAGCTTTTAGTGTATTTGGTAGTTCATCATAATGTTTTGCACCTTTTGATTTCAAAATATCTACTCGACTCTCAATTGCATTGTCCAATACTGAACGACCAGTATATTCCCCCGTTGAAGAATCATATTCCTCACGGAAAGCATTTACATCTACCCTAGGATCATTCACCAATAAATTAAAGATATGATCTGTTTCATAATTGCTAAGATTGGCAATATAGTACAACGGAGTAACTCCATCATGTCTATGGTCCCCGTCTAAACCTTTAGTATTAAGATCAGTACTTTGGTTTGCCAATGAGGCTTCAACTGCACCTAGGTTTTTGGAAAACACTGCCCATTCGAATACTGTTAATGTCATGCCATACATCGTAATATCCCAATTTGGTAAGACATATTCTTCATCAATCATCCATTTGGCAATTTCGTTGCGCCTATTATATGCACTTGCCACGTTGTGGCTAGTAGTAGTTCTGACAGTATCAACAAATAATATTTCTTCATCAGCATAAAATTCATCCAATAGCCCCTTTAATGCTATGTCTGATAGTTGGTAAATGGACATGTTCTTTACTAGCCATTTCACGGATTGTTCTATTTGAGATTTATGGGAAACCTCTTCACATTGTTGCATTAATTCACTTGCAGGGTATGAATTGAATAACTTATCTAACATTACAAGATCAGTCATTTCAATAGCATTTAGAACTAACTTTCCTACATTATTTTTAAATATTTGTTTAAATTCTTCACTAGTAATATTGGAAAGAATTACTGAAAAGTCAGAATCACCATAATCTAGATTGTCGTAAGGCATCTCAGATTTAACTAATATTGGTATTACTATGTCTTTTATTTTCATAAAATCCTCGGCCTTCAAAGCCGAATCTCGAATATCTTTAATTTGTAAAGAAGGAATGTGTAGTAATGCAAATTCTTTACCCGTAGCTTTTTCTAAGAAATAATAATATGGAGGATTATATCCGTCAAAATAATTCTTATATTTTACGCACCAGTCAACATCTCCACTAAAACAAAAATGCTTTTCTTGGCCTTTCCCACTGGCAATTTGCTCAACATTCTTTCTTTGATCTTCGCCCACCCACTTATCAACCATATAACAAACATATTTTTCATTTTCCCCAACAAGAGGGAAATTCCCAACCTTATCTTCAATTCTTAGCATATTTTTATTTTTACCTAATAATTCTGAATTAGCATTAACTAAATTTTTCAATTGATCTAAAGTGTATTTTCCTTTTGAAATTTCTTTAGAAACATTACCAAATTTGCCAGGATTCAGATCTAATAATTTCTTAAACTTATGTAAATAGTCCTTAATTTGAGTTTCTAAATCTTCAGGTCTTTTTGACAATACCCATTGAGTAATAGCTCCTAGATATTTTTTATCTGAACTTGGGTCTACATTGTATATTTCAGTAATGAACGAATTAACATCTTGATCCGTCGCATCGAGATCAGGTGAAGATTTTGTTAAAAAATCTTTAACAATGTTTCCATATTTCTGTTTAATATCATTTACAGTATATGCCTCTAAAATGGTAGATTCATATATGAAACCTCTATGCACAATTTTCATTAAGCCTCCAAACTATTTTGTTTTTGTATTGTTGATAATTATTTACTACCCAATATACCACTTTTTCAAAATCCTCATTACAATATATTTTTTTCCCAACATTACTAATAACACACCATTCCCCATTGCTATTAAAAGTCACATAAACAAATTCCTTAACATTAGGTCCATAGAAGACTGTTTGTACTTCAGAGTCTCCATAGTGATCCATACGAACACCCGAACTCTGAAATATTACGGCACCTTTGCCATATTTTTGACTTTCGGATGCATATTTCCAATCAGTACGATCTTGTAGAGCGAATGCAAAATTATACCCAGGATTCTTCTTTCTAGTTTCATTAGAATAATGTGTAGTTAATGCTAAATCCGAAACATCATCAGCTCCAAATTTAAACCCCATCCTAACAATATCATCAACATCATTACTAAAATGAATCAACCAAGTGTTTCTAGGAAGTACTTGATTACTTACTAGAGACATGTGGGCTTTAGTATAGCCTGAATGTCCCACTGCGGAAGCATATTCATCGTTTCTATTGTTTTTAATTGATTCGATGAATTCTTTTAAAATTTCTGGATATTTGTTATTAAATTCATCAGTATCAAACATATCATCGGAATTAAACTCAACTAGTTCATCTGGATAGTTATTTTTTAACCAATTAACATATGCCCAATTTACATCTGAATTATATATGTCAATGTTGCTATCTTTCATATAGTCACGCAATATTGAATTTTCGTTAGAATATGTTTCATTTATTGTTTCAATATCTTTTCTTTTTAATAATATGGCTCTATTAGGTATGTTGCTAAATTCTTCATAATTTTCTAAATTTTTAATAAGCATATTTTTAAAGACATCATATCTAGTTTTATTATTTCCGTCTTCATCATTAAACGCTAATGAAATAATTTCAGGTGGATTTTCTTTTACATATTTTATGATTACATATAATACTCCTTTTAGGATTTCTCTATCAAAATCCCTAGAGGGATCATTATTATATGAATCGTTCACTGCAAAATCAATTCTTAATTCTCTTCCAAAATCCCATCTAAAAAATACTTTAACTACATTTCCCTTATTAGTTGTAAACTGTTTATAATATTGTTTTCTTGCAATTGAAGTACCACCATTAATAGTTTTATGTTTAGTCAATGTCTTATTTGGTTTAGATGGAGATATTGCTTCATATATGCAATCTTTATACACAATCTTCATTACTTGAAGATCCTTACAAGTGCGCTAGATAGAAATGCAAAGCTCACCAAACTAGTAAGAGCTAATAGGAATTTGGCCTGCTCAACGTCCCAATATTTTACTAAGAGGGCGGTAGAAATGGACAAAGTTGAAGCTGAAATTGTGGAAATTAGTGTGTTTTTTGGCATGATAGTATTTAGACAATTATGAGGAAGTTACCATCCGAACACCATCTAAAATGTTAATCTTGGCTAAACGTCCCTAGTGAAAAGGTAAATGCGTGATAAAAGAGACTAATCTTAAGAATAATTACCACCTATGTTATCTTTCAATAATTGGAAAAGAATCTTTTGTCTTTGAAGTGACATTAAATGTTTCCTCGCCTATGAACTTCATTCAATATGTATTGGGGACATACCAATACCCTAGACTAAGTAATGAGTATTGTAGTGCTTTGGATTTAGATAGTTTAGATAAAATAGTCGATAAGATATTTTCCCTAATTGACCAATTAGGCTATGAACTAGATATTACAAAACTCTCATTTAAAAATGATCTAATAATATGTCATAAACACCCTTATCTGTCACAAAACATATATGTTACAGTAAATAAATTCCCAAAAACACAATTTGAAATTGACGAAGATAACTGCTTATTAGTTTCAAAATTAATCCCTGATGATGAAAAATATTTAAAATCATTAATAAATCCAAAGCCAAAAAGTCTTTTCGAAAGAATAATGTCATGGAGATTAAAATGAAAATACCAACACCTCCTGAAGGCTACCGCTTAATGGAAGTGGGGGAAAGACCCACCTCAGATGACCTTTCATTTTCCATTCTATGGGATTCTGGATGGTCTAAAACCATGATGAACAATAACTACGTGATTGAGACTGTCCCCACAATCTGGCCTCGAAAAGGGGCCTCAAATCTAGAATACGCCCTAGTCTGGGCAACAAAAAGAACAGAAGGAAAGTAAACATGAAAATCGAAAAAATACTCAAGAAAGTAATTCCTAATACGAATTGCTACGTCGTTAAGGTTAAAACTATGGAAGGGGATGCCGATGATTACCATTCCTTTGAATTAATGCCAGAAGATGAAGATGAATTACGAAACATGATACTTCATCTAGAAGTCACCCTTAGATGTTATCCGAACGGTCGTGGCGGATATGACACTTACGTTGGAAAATATTCCACAAAGTATTTTGGAGAATTGCACTATTACGAAGGAATGGAAGATGAAATTGAAAGTTATGAAGTCCTATATTATGATGAAAATGGAACCACCTATGACGTTGAAATTACCCCAGATGAAGATATGATAAATGAAATTAAAAACCCTGAATTGTCAGCCGAAGAAAAAGATGAAATGAGCTACCCTTCTCCTGACAAAATAGAGGTAGAAAGGGTAATTAAGAATAGTAATTCGAAACGTGATTATCACGATGACGATAGTGACGAAGATTGGGCCGATTTCGATTCTGAAGATGAGGAATAATAACAATGGAACTAAAATCTACCTATACTACATTTGAACTTGAAAATGCACTTCATGCTCTAAATGAAGTATTGAAATCTCAGCAAAAGACTGTTACTGTAGCAGTCCATAAACACGCCGAAGATGGCGGCTACTCAATTAGAGGTACTCAAGAATTTATCAATGACGCATTTGAACTAGCTAATACACCACATCCGAAAAAAGTAAAATTAATCCTTGTCGAATATGATACCCAGGGTGAATTACAGGTTACTAGTTGTGGACCTGAATATTTACTAACGTGTATTGATAGGTTAAGGTCAGAAGGATATTCACCAAGAACTGCTAAGATCGTAGAATGCTACCCTACACTCCAAGATATTATGGATCAGGAAGTTCTACATAAGATGATTAGAAGAGCAGAAAAAAATAATGCATCAGAGTATGTAAATAAGATTCTAGGGGAAAAAGGATGACAATGACCTTGGACGAACATTTAATAAATGTGACCACGGGTATTGCAAATATGATGGTCACTGCACTGTCAAATGATGTTAAACAGATAGATAATAAATTAAACACTAAATCCCCAAAGACTGCCAAATTAGAAAAGGTTGCAGTTAAAAAGGTTAAGAAAATTATAAAAATTAGATCTAAGAGTACTAATAATAAAAGAATAGTCCCTTCGTCATATTCCAATAATAAGACTGAAAGATCATTAGGAAACTCCCTAGCTAGATTAAAAAGGGCAAAAAATAGAAAGATTGGAGTTTTTTATCCTTCATTACAAGTGATTGCTGAAGACAATAACGATCCAAAGCTATTCGATTATGTTAATTATAAGGAAAAATCCCTAAAGACTCTTAGTGAATGTCTTGAAAAAATAAAACAAATTGGAAAAATTCCTTCCTTCGGACAAGACGCCAAGACCAATAAATTCATATTAAATTTAGTTTCAATTAAGAGTGGAAAATTACAAGGCATCTGGTATCCTGAATATGATGAATTGGCAATAAAATATGACCTCCCTGAATTATTCAAAACAAATATTCAAGGCACAATGATAAGTGCCGACATCACTGACCTAATGAAATTCTATAGAAAACACAATAGAACCCCTAGCCAACTATCAGACAATAAGGCTGAAAGAGATCTATATAGAAAATTAATTAGACTGAGACAAATTAAACAAGGTAAGACCTGCCAACTATGGAATCCTGAGCTAGATAATATTCTCAAGAAAGCCAAAATAAAAAACTTTTTCACAGGAGATGGACTGTGCAAATAACCCTAAAAGAAGAATATACTACATTTGAATTGGAAGAGTTCCTCAGGGAATATAATAATGCCCTCAGAAAAATGAATATCTCAGCTAAAGTGAGAATCAAAGACCATCCAGTAGATAATAGCTACTCAATTAAAGTTCCAAAAGAAATAATAGAGGAAGCAATCGAATTGGTAAAAACTCTCTCAGAAGATAATCAGTGATTAACTTCTTCAAACACTTCCTCAAACACCCCTTCCATTCCCATTACATAATCACCGAATGCAAAAGCTCTAGACTCCAAGAACTAGGATTTACGGTCGGAACTACCGTAATGCTCATAGATATGAAATTCTATGGCAAAATCTTCAATGTCAGAGGAGCACTAATAGCAATTAGAAACTCCGACATGCAATACCTAACATTGAAAGAAATAAACTAATTAAATAAAATTAGATAATTATGAGACTCACTGTTTCTTAAAATTTCGCCCACTTGTATTATGGTGCTCTTTAGTAATGCCAATAAAATTAGCAATTTTCAATAGCTCTGGATTCTCCGAAATTAGGTCGTAGTTAATAATATCATTTTTAACTAAATTATCTTTAGAAGATGTCCATCGTAAATTATTCGGAGAATTTAATAATCTAACGTGTTCAGGAATGTCTAAATTAAAAACACATATTGGAATTATATGATCTAGTTGATGGGATTTACTTGGTCGAACTCCTACTTTGGCAAATATTTCTTTAAAATTAATTCCATATTTTTTAGAAGAATACTGTTTATCATTGAGTGAATAAATCTTAAACATCTTTTTAATTGACTGTCGCATTGATAACTTGAATGCATATTCAGGATCATTTAATGCTCTGGTTTTTCTATATTTCTGCACTCGTATGTTGTGATTTTTTCTATTAATTGGATTACTTAGTCTTTTCTTAATTAGTTCTTTACAATGTTCAGTGTTGTTTTTATAATATTCTGTGCTTTTTGTTTTATGATATTCTCGGTGAGATTCTCTATATTTCTTCCAGTATTCCTTGTGGCTCTCCCTATACTGTCTGGCATATTCCTTATCATTAACAATGATTCCTTGTTCAATTTTATTTTTATAGATGACCTTATAACAACCCTTACAAGTCTTACCATATCTACTATTACTCTTATCGTAATAGAATTCAGTTTCTAGTTTTTCAATTCCACATTTATTACATATTATCATGTGGTTATTTATAAAAAATTTACGGAAATTATTGTTACCGTGAAGTATTGGCAAAATTTTTTTTAAACCTACCCTCTTTTTAATTGATAATGTGTTTTTCTTTTTATTTTGAGGTAGGGGTAGTTTGAGTCTTTTTTTTTTGGAGTCGGCTAAGATCCCCCACCTCTAAGGTACCCATACCCCCCTATATAGCCGAGGGTCCCCCCCATACCCTTGTAAGGGGCTATTTAACATAGAGATACTAAACATTCAAGGGGGAATTTTTCTAAAATGTTTGTTAACAATTAAATGTCAAAACAATATGCCAACTACTTCCAGCATAGACCTATCTATAAGCCTAGACATAATAAAAGGGCTAGAGTGTTAAACCCTAACCCTTAACCCTTCCTAGAAGGCCCCTATTAGGCCAGAGAGGCCGCAACAGCGTAAGCGTATTCGAAAGCCTTTTCCTTCTTTTGGATTGAAGGTCCGTCGAAGAGATTGTTTTCGAATCGTGCCTCGGCCTTGTTCTCCGAACGGATGATCGAATCGTGGTCAAGCCATTCTGTCAGTGCCATGAATTCCGACCAGATAGAGCCTTCCGTGGTCAAGCCCTTGGAGGTTTCGGATTCGAGGTTCTTGTAAATGGCCTTATTGCGATTTTCGGCCAGAGTGTCGCCCTTTTTGCTTCCCTTCTTTTCTCCGAAAGTTGAGTTGATCAGGTCCACAATGAAATCATCGGGAGCCTTGGTCCCTGCCATGAGTTCCACAATTTCCTTAGTGGTGTTCCAAGCTTCGATGGTTTGGATGATGGACGCCTTAGCTTCCAACATTCTGGCTTGCAGGTTGGAAGAGTGGCGAATGCTCCATCCCTTGGAAAGTCCCACTCTGTTCTTTCGATCCCTTACGATCATGGAAAGGAAATTGGAGCAGGCAGGACGCCAAGTCTCAGGGACGACCATATAGTTACGGTTCCCGATGAGTCCGTTGGCGATGAGTAGACGAGACTCCAGAGCGTCCGTGCCGAGGGCGAGGGAAAGGGAAGGCATCTTGCAAAGACACCATACGGTACGTCCTCCCTCCATAATTCCCGCACGTTCCACAGTCATTTCTAGGTCGAATTCGCCCAGTTCCTTGACAAAGGAAAATATTTCGGAATTCTGGACAGAGACGTAATCCTTTCCGACGATTCCGAGAGGATAGTTTGTATCGTCTCTGATGATGAACTTGGAATGGGGATACGGATAACGCTTCCGAGTAATCACCGTCTTTCCGTTGATGACTTCCGGAATATCGACATAGGAAGTCATTTCCTGATCATAGGTTCCCCAATTGAGATCGGGCAAGGTGGTATAGTCGAACTTGCCAACAGGGACATTGATTTCCCTTCCGATTCCCAGATAGGTGGTGCGACGATGGTGGGCGGTTTCGTAGGCCATGGTAGACTCCAGTTGGTGAGGGTGGGTTTACTGTTCCACGATCAAGTACTCGTTTTCGTCCACGATTACCATTTGCACCGAGGAGATGGTTTCGACCTTGGGAGTCGAAGCCTTGTGGGCGACATAGGCGATGGCCGCGAGCGAGACGAGAGCGATGGTTGCGAGGGCGATGGTCTTCTTCATGATACTACTCCGTGTTTGGTTTGGTGGGCAATCTTGCCCTTGTTCTGTTACTAATGTAGGCTAAAAAGAAACATAAGTCAAGGCTCTAGATGAAAATAGTTGAAAATAATTCTAGACAATTTCTCCCTTGACAGTTCAGACTCTCTATGGTAAATGATGGTTTTTAACATAAAAAGAATCATAGTGATTCTTTTGCCATACTAGGGATTGTGATTGGAATTCCTATTAAGAGCACCTTCCTTCTCTTCCAGTGCGAATAAAGAATCCGTCAATGAAAGTATATCTCCAGCGACCAGAAACCCCATACAGTGGCTTATATTCACCGTGTTCAGAATAGAACGTCGGAAGGCTTAATTCTCCATATTTGGAATACTCTTTTGTTTTGAGGGTATTTAGGGCATCTTGGGCGGAAATGTGGATCAGTCGATCATTGATCTTTGCACATAGTAAAATGGATGAATAGGAACAAGCCACAATCAACGTGGTAAATTCTTCGACGGTAAGTTTTTCAAAGTTCATTTTTAATTTCCTTTCACCAGATAGCATTCCACGTTTCCGAAATTGTTCAATTCCCAATGTTCGGTCCAACCCTTTTCGAGCAGAATCATTCTTGCGGCATTCTTAAGAGTGCATACTTTTTCAGCCGCTGAAATGTAGAGTTTACCTGGATTTTCCGAATGAGAGTTAAGGTATTCGCATTCCTTCCATTTCTTAGTATTCATGTTCCCAATAGTCAAAGTATTTCCAAGAATATTCCAATGTCTCAATTGAATGCAATTCAGAGAATCTTCGATTTTGTTTTCACCCTTATTATTGCAGAGCATGTAGGGAAAGCGATTGAGTAGGATTCTTGCCAATGATTTGGTTTGTTCGGTAATGAACTGGGAATAATATTCAATGTGCAATTGGTGATTGAATTTCCGATCTTCCGAGGAATTGGGAGTGAAACCGGACTTGGTGTTAAGATATTCATTCCGAATCATTTTACTTACCCTTAGTTGGAGCGATAGTGTTTTTGATTGGCTTGGTGATTCCCTTGTTGAGATCTTTTCCAATCTGTTGTGTAGATTGGTTGAAAGATTCCTGGAAGCAATCTTTAAACCCTTTGGCGATTGCCGAAGCGTACAGATAACCAACCAAGAGCACAATCAAGAGGATCAGCTTTTTCATGTAATTAATATACGTTTAATGATCTATGATGTCAAGATCTATAGTGAAGATGAACGAAAATAGTTTTAGACGTTTTCCCTCTTGACAGATTGGAGAGTCTATACTAAATTACTTTAGGTGTGAGTAAGAAAAAAGGGAGGGACTCCCTCCCATTCTTCCCTCAAGGTTATTACTTGAGGTTGGAAAATACGTTCATCATTGCCTTATGCTCCAAGTGCATGGACCAGCTAACGGCACGGGTAAACTGGGTGAAAGAATACTTGTTGACCAGAGAGACCACGTTCCATTTTTTGTTGATGGTAACGGTACTGACCTTTTCACCATGTTGGAAATACTGACGAACCGCCCTTCCGATCTCTTCCTGACTCTTGTTCATGTTCTCGAAGAGGTACTTGTAAGCCTTCAGAAGGGCAATCTCATCGGAATTGTACTTGGACAGGTCCAGTTCACGGAAGACGTTTCCGTTATTGAATCGAATCTGAAAGAGTGGATTTCGCTTGAGATTCTTGATTTGCAGTTCCAATGCGGCCTTTTGGGCTTCCAGTTCTGCGATCAGGTCTTTGCGAGTCTTTCTCATTGTCGCTTGTCCTTGTTTGTTGGTTTAGAACCGAAGAACTATTCTTCATTGGTTCATGTAAACAAAGATACTGAGTGATTTTCCTTCTGTCTACTATTTTATGAGATTAAAGTAAAATAATTCTAGACGTTTTCCCTCTTGACAGATTGGAGAGTCTATACTAAATCAAGGATGGCCTAAACAAAAAAGAAAGGGAGAATTTCTTCTCCCTCTTAATCACCTGGAAAAGAGTAAGTGTCCAACCAATTCGGAAGGATCCTGCTCATCCCAACCCTTGCCCGATCTGATTTCGGATGATTCCACAATATCCACCTTGACCATGAAGTCCGCAAAAGAGGTCCTGTAGTCCGCTTCGGACTCACCTTCCAAAGGTTCCCGAAACCCTCTTTGTTTGGTCCTTGCTCGCAGGGATTCCATGTTAGGGAAGCTCATAGGCATTTATTAGCCCTCACCAAACCTTGGAAAGGAAGTGGAAGGCGACATAGCCCACAAGGCCAAGTCCCGAGAAAAAGACCAGCACAAAGACCAATTCGGCCAATGTGACGCCCTTCTGAAGGTTGCGAAGTTGGCGATTCCGGAAAGCGTAGTGGATGGGCTCCTCGTTCGCTCGCTGAAGTTCGCGCCTGCGAATGTCCTGCACCTTGATGGCCTTACGGCTGAACTTATCCAGAGTCGGACGCTTGCTCTTTCCCATTGTGCTACTCTCTAGGTTTGGAAGGGAACATTCCCTATCACTTAGAGTAATGTATCAAAAATGATGGTTCTAGTCAAGGGCTGAGATAAAGAAAGTTAAAAATAATTCTAGACATTTTCTCTCTTGACAGATTGGAGAGTCTATACTAAATGTTGTTTCATATGTGGTATAAAAAAGACCCACTTAAGGGTCTTTGAGAATGTCTTTGATTAGACAGGCTGGACGAAAATCCCAACTTTTTCCAGCTTAGGAATCATATGTCTCTGAATCGTAGCTGGGGAATATTCCGTGAAAATCTTACTTTCGTAGAGTCCCAGTCCAGTGATTTCGCGGAAATCCTTGATGCACTTGATTTTGTTGTACCTCATAATGCCATTTTCGTTTTCGTATGTGTAGGCAGATTCGGTTTTTGGATGCATCTGTACTTGAATGTTTTCGTAGGAATTCTCGAAGGGAAGAGCAACGATCTTTCCCTCATTGAGAACGGAAATGATGTCCATGGCCATTTCGAGGGAAATATCCCGGATGGACAGGTTGACGACTTTGGGATCTTTGGTGTTCGACATGGAGAAATACATGGTTGGTTTCCTTGTCTGGGCAACATTGCCCGCTGACATAAACAAGTATACATTTAACTACAGTGAAGGTCAAGATGTTGAGTAGATTTTCTTAAAAATAATTCTAGACATTTTCTCCCTTGACAGATTGGAGAGTCTATACTAAATGTCGTACTAATCAACACAAACAAAAACCCTCAATTGTGAGGGCTTTTGTGTATGTGGGCTAGGAAATCTTGACCACCTTTCCATCCACCAGTTCCACGTTTGCGTACCACTTGTGGGGAGCGGGATAGTGCGGTCCCATGAGGTCCAGAATCTTTCCAGTGAAGTTTGGCCCGATGGCAGGTCCCATCCCCTGAGGCACGAACCTGACCGACTTCCCTTCGGCAATCCATCGCTTGAGTTCGGCTTTGCTTTTCGCGTTGGGGTAGCAATATGTTGTCATGAGATGATCCCTAATCTGACTTAAGGAAACATTCCTTCAAGTCTGAACATAATATACAAAATCATTATAGGAACATCTACATGTTTCAAGTAATCGTGTAAGATAATTTTAGAAGATTTCTCCCTTGACAATACGAAGACTATATGCTAAACTTATCCCGGATTCCAAAATTCACCATATAGTTCTTTGGCTTTATTGCAATATGCATTGTGGGCATCTAATTCATTTGAAAATGAACCAAGTGAATAGTTTACTCCATTATGGCATATTCTAGCTCTAAATGGATTTTTAATTGAATTGCTTTTGAAAACGCCTTTATAATTTGTTGTACGATTTTTATATTTCAGTCTATTGAAATCATTTTGTTGCGTTGTACATTCTCTTAAATTATTCGGATTATTGTTAATCCTATTCACATCAATATGATCAATCTCAATTAATTCATTTAATGTTTCGAGATTATGGTGCATTTGGTATATTAATCTATGGGCTTGGTAATTTTTCCCTTTAATATAAATTCGTATTCCATTCTGTTTCGTTAATACTCCCGCTAAATCTCCAATATATACTTTGGCTGAGGGTTTTATTTTCCAACGTAATCTATATTCATCATCGATGTAGAAATATTTTTTCAATTCTTTTAATGAAATGGTATTTGCCTTTTTGGTCATTACTCAATACTAACAAAACAAAAAGGGAAGTTTCCTTCCCTTCTCTATTTAAAGATTTTGAATTTTCTTTTTAGTTCTCCGACCAGCAAGAACCGAAGCGATTGGAATAGCAAGTGGTCAGATTTTCAGGGGCATTTTCGGAGCGAGCCACCTTCAAGACAATTTCGTGGCGATTGGGCATGGTAAGTTCCCGCTGGGCTCGGATCGCCTTGGAGGGCTCCTGGATCTTGATGGTATCAACACTCGAAGAGTCAAGGGCGAGGGCGAGAGTGAGGGCGAACATATTAGGACTTTCGTTTGTCTAGGCAACATTGCCTATCGACATAAACAAATATACGCCTAACTATAGTGAAGGTCAAGGGTTCAAGTACATTTTCATAAAATAGTTTTAGAAATTTTCTCCCTTGACAGATCGAAGAGTCTATACTAAATGTCTTTTAATACCTACAAAAAAAGAGGGAATGCTCCCTCTTTCATATTAGACCCTTTCGATTTCGGTAAAATAGAACTTGAATTCATCCCCATTTGGAAACTTCAAGCGGACTGCATTGTCGAAAATTATGCCAGAAGCCACACCAATCAATCCAAAGTGATTGATATACTTTGAATCAATCACCCTGAACTTATCTCCGAAGTCGATATTTTCAGCCTTAATTGGTGACTTCATTTGATCCTCTATGTTTAGGCAACATTGCCTTATGTCTGTAATGAAGATACGTTTGAGTGTTCTAAGTTTCAAGGGACAATCTTAAAATAGTTTTAGAAATTTTCTCCCTTGACAGATCGAAGAGTCTATACTAAATGCAAGGATATTGTAGGAAACAAAAAAGGACCTATAGATCCTTTTTTAATACTGAAAAAGGGATTAATTGATAATCCCAATTGATTACATTCCCAATACCAAACTTTTGATTCGTTTGGTTTTGGTTTCGATTGCCGTTTTGGTAGTGTGGATCGCTTGACGAGAAACACCGAATTCATTCCCCAGTTGTTCCAAAGTCTTTCCGTCTTTCAATCCGAGAAAGATTTGTTTTTCGCGATCAGTGAATCCCGCATTAATGAAAACGAAATCAAAAGCATTTTTCCAATCAATCGTTTCCAATTTTCCCGCGATTGTTTCGTGTAGGTTGGAAGTTTCATCCGTGGAAGCATCAAGGGAAAAAGTACCTTCTGTCTTTTGCCGATAATTTCTCAGGGTGGTGCAAGCATTCAGGAGGGCGAATCTTCCTGACGACCATAGGGCGGAAGAAAGATTGTGAGCAAGCCCTTGTTTCCAACGATTGATCGCACCCGGAATCTGTTCCAGAATGAGGGAATAGGCTTCGGACGTTTCCAACCGATCAAAACGAGTGACCAATCTACAGACAATTTCCACAGTTTGTTTATCCTTGACTTCCGGACACTTCAAACGTGCCGCAACGTCGGAAAGATCTTTTGCAATGTTCATTGTCTCGACTCCATTTTGACTAGGGAACATTCCCTTATGTCTTAGAGAAAGTTACAGTGTAGGATCTTAACTGTCAAGGGAGTTAGGCAAAAATACTGGAAATTGTTTTAGAAATTTTCTCCCTTGACAGATCAGAGTCTCTATACTAAATGAAAATACTACTTTGATAAAAATTTCAATTCCTTTACATTAGAGACAAAGAGGTCCTGATTATTCCGGACATCTAGATCCAGAACAATCAGGACATCGAAGTCCTGAATAGACACTCACTCAGTGAGAGATTGATCACTCACTCACTCACTCAAGTGGGGCGATGATGTTGGGTTGAAAGTTCCTTGATAAGAGCAAACAATTCTTCTTTCTTGTTGCTACGGGTTGGATGGTTTCGACCACCATTGAAGTCCTTTTCGTTGGTCGCTGTTCGTGCGTAATATTTGAAATCCCCATAGCGATCATCGAAGGAACAAAAGTACACCCACTTACCAGACGGAAACCCGACAAAGCCAGAAACATAGTGGTAGTTCTTATGGAAGATGACTTTGCAATCTGGAAATGCCCGAACCAAAGAGGTGCGATTTCCAAGGAAGATTCCAGAAATGTTTGAGGGTCCCATTTCAGTCTGTCGCATTGTTATCTCCTAGTGTAGAGGAACATTCCTCATACTATCAATGTAAGTGAAACAGACTAATCTGTCAAGGTACTATTACCAAGACTTCCAATTAGTTGCGATCTTTTTCCAGATCGAGGAATTGACGTTGAAGTTAGCAGTGAGGTGAAGTTGTACTAATCTGTCGTTGTAAGTTTGCTTAAGGATACGATGGGAAGGTTTTTTGTCATCATAGAGATTACGAAAGGCCAGACTAATCCCATAGTCGGAGGTATATACATGAATATCCGAGGAATCAGAAAACTGCAAATCCGTCATTTTAAGGCTGTTGAATTGTTCGAGATTCGGAATGGCAATTACATCTTGAGACGTTTCGTCAATCTCAGGGCTGAAGTAATACTTTTTCGTTTCGCTATTGAAATTCATATACAAGGGGAAAATTCCTGGAACGTACAGACACTTGTCCCGATTCTTCTTGTCAAGGATCTTCTGTTGAAGCATTGGCAGGAGCATTCTTATTCCCTTGGTTAGTGGTGTATTACTAATGTAAGTGAAAACGTCTATTGTGTCAAGGTACAAAACAGAAAAATCCACTAGACACCATCTAGTGGACCTTCATTGAAAATTTCGTGGGAGCCTAGCTCCCTGCATAGGGTTGTTTAGGGACCATCCCTGTTGTGTGTCTTCATGGCGTACCTTAGCCCTTCTTGATCTGAACCCTCATGGGAGGTCTTAAAATCGAGGTAGGTTTTGCCAATAGAAGATGGAAACTCTTGGCGTTGATAACTTGCCCATCTTTTTTCGCCTCATGGTAGAACACTTGCCGTTTACTCTCTCGGGGGATCTCGCGATTTCATTTTTCCGCCCCGCCTTTCTTGGTATGCTATCCAAGCAGTTCAAAAGGGAAAGACCTACTGGCCCAGCTAAAAGAATGGAGGGTCAAATAGGAATCCGAAGGCAGACTTGGCACATGAACCCACCACATTGCCGATCTTCCAGGTTGGAAGTCTCCAAGCAATGACCTTCCTCGTCAAACATGGCAAGAGCCAGAAGCAAGAGACGAGTAGGAAAAGGGAAGGAACAAATCCGGACATTTCGTCTCTCCTTTCTATTTGACGTTTGTTTGGTTGGGTTTTTGGAAGAGGCTCTATGTCCTCTTGACAATATCAATGTATGCTGAAAAGAAGATATTGTCAAGGTAGGAAATTCTAGACGTTTTCTCCCTTGACAGATCAAACTCTATATACTAAATTCGCAATTTGCAAATTGAAAATTGAACCGTTCTAACAAATCTATGCAAAACTATGCAAGACATTATTTTGTGATTTGAATTCTTGTTTCATAGACGAACACTGTTCCAAAAGGAACTGTAACCTTTCATCTCCACAAGCGTAACTTTGCGTGGAACTCACGCTAGATTCACCCGAAGGTGAATGTTTGTCTATCATCCAAAGACCTAGATATTGTAAGTTCTTTGCGGCATTCACATCTCTATCAAGATGTGTTCCACAAGAGCTACAAGTCCATTCTCTATCTGACAGTTTTAATTCATTATGTTTATGTCCACAGTTTGAACAATACTTAGAAGAAGCGTAAAAGGTTGGAGCCATGATTAAATGGATTCCTGTCCAACTACACTTATATTTTAAAGTATCCTTAATCTTACCAAAGGAAGAATCTAAGACAGCGGAAGCCAGTTTATGATTCTTGGACATGTTCTTTGGCTTTAAGGTTTCAATAACTATAATCTTTGGTTTGGCTTTCACCAAAGAACTTGTCAGTTTATGCACAGTGTCATTGCGGATGTCCGCAACTCGCTTATGTACTCGCGACAACTTAGTTATTGCTTTCTTCTTGTTATTACTTCCTATAACTCTACGAGAAACCATTCTTTGATACCTTTTGAGTTTCACCAAATGTTTCTTGTATGCTTTAGGATTCTCGAATGTCTCACCTTCACTGGTGATTACTAACTCTTTGATACCTAAGTCAACACCTAGAATATTGGATTCTTCAATTTCATTCAAGGTGGCAAATTTAGGGTCTTCTACTGTTTCTGGTAGAAGAAATGAAACATACCATCTATCACACTGTCTTGAAACTGTTGCTTGTGAAAGCAAGCATTTACCTTCAATAATCGAGTAGTTCTTTTCCTTGAGTCTAATCTTTTCTAAATTTGGAAGTTGAACATAGTCAGATGCGATGTAAACTGAACCTGTCAGCCTAAATGAATCTCTTTGTCCACGTTTCTTGAACTTGGGATAACCTGACTTCTTTGAGAAGAATCGCTGAAATGCTATCTGCAAGTCGCGTAGCGACTCTTGCCCACAGCACTTTGATGTTTCACGAATCCAAGGAAGTTCAGCCTTGAGATTTACCCAATCTTTGTGCCATGCTATCGCATTGCCAAAGTTACATTTGACCTTACTTCCATTTGCTTCTGTTTTAGCTTTTTCGTATTTTTCAATGAGATTGCGTAGTTTCCAATTATAGGCAAAGCGAGAAGTTCCTGCACTCTTAGCGCAAAGAATCCTTTGACTTTGATTGAGCTTTAGCTCAAGCCTATAACTACGCATCTTTTCCATTACTATTAATATTTATTAGATATTTCTATTAAAAATGCCAAGTAGTTTTGCTCAGGTTTGCCTAGTTTTGCGTAGATTTATTGAAGCAGCTACGAACCCTCAGGGATCCCTGAGGGCTCGTTTGAAAGAGCCTTGAGATTACTTGCGATCCCAGATCTTCCCGCTGAGGACCTTGCGGACAATGGAAGCCACCTGAGGGAGAATCTCCTGGTGACGATGGACGCGAGCGATCCTGTAGGACTCTTCACGTTCATGGATGGCCACCACGGGAGCCTTCATGCCCTTGAAGCCATCCAAGGCCGCATCGCGTTCGCGCTCCAGAGCGTAGGGAGTGACCTGTCCCGAAGGCCAGACCAAGCCGTGGAGGCCATTGGGCATGTTCCAGCGAACAGGGAATCCCTTCTTCTTGGCAGTTCCAACCATGGTCTTGGGAGCTTCGATGATCTTGGACATTTGCTTTCTCCTTGTCTTAGAGGAACATTCCTCATATTCTTAATGTATGCAAAAACGTCTATAGTGTCAAGGTAGTATTTTTCAACAAACAAAAAACCCTCCGGATTTCTCCGAAGGGCTTCTTAGTCCAACGATATTGGGAGGATTTTTACAGAACTTTCGTTCGTCCTGCCTTTCGCCAAATCCCGGCAGTGTTAGTTCTAGGGGCGAGTACTTTTGGGGAATGTCCACCGAATGACACTCCTTAACTAACCCAATGGTCGGATTTGATCGGATCAACCTAAATTGATCGTCGGTACAGTACATTTTTCTAAACGAGTGAGGATTAAAACCTCAGCAAATTACAGGACTCGATAGATCAGATGCTATGGGGATCGAACCCACTCCCGGCCCCGCTGAAAGGGGCCTGTCCAGCCAAATAGACAATACATCCTTCCCACCCTCAGACTCTCGACTTTCTGAGTGATACTTGGAAGTTTGCAACCTTCTGTTCTCCGTGGTATGATTAATGTAAGCCGAAAATCGAAGGCCGTCAAGGTAGAAAATTCTAGACGTTTTCTCCCTTGACAGATTGGACTCTCTATACTAAATTACACATTACAAACTAGTAAAAACTCAGACGAAAAAATCGTCCAAGGTGTAGTTAAATCCATATCTATTCAATGCAATAATATCCCCTTCAATTCGGAATATGATATTTTCTCTTTCTTTAGGATTTAATAGAGGACTGTTTGCATTAAACCCTCTATTAAGGATTCTTCCACAGATTCCACATACATCGTGAATATTCATTCCCGAGGTCTTCGCAGTCACCTCCAAATAAACAAGTTGGTATTTTTCTTTTTTGAAAACTTTCATATTAATTCCCTCAGTCCCCAATGAAATCTAATCGGTCCAACTGTGCATCGCAAAAATCAGATTCCCTTTCGGAGTCGCAAGTACATTCAGGTTCAATCACTTGGCCATCTTCATCGTATTCCCGTTCTCCCTCATAATCCTCATTGCAGGGGCATCTAGGATGATGCTCGCAAGAATCCAAATAGGATTCCAATTGATTCTGGAAATGTTGATCCTCAGGAGAGTTATTAAAACACCCGACCATAATTCATTCCACTTCCTTGAGACTCTTTTTGAAAGAGTGCTTGAGGCGAGAGCGAATCAACTTGGAGGTAATTTTCTTTCCCTTCTTGCCATGATATGGCCAGCAACAGGGACATTTGAATCCTCCAGGACCTTCCAGCATATTGTGAAGCGCCTGTTTGTGGGCATCCATTGTTCAACCTTTCTAGTGGTGTACTCTTAATGTAAGTGAAACAGACTATTCTGTCAAGGTACTAAAATGATTATTTTTTATATTTCTTGGCTCGATCTCTTCTGACATCATCTACAGTATTCCAGTAAGTATCTTTACACTTCACCTTCCCGCAAAAGATCTTATGGTAGGTTGTCTTTACATGGGGCTTGTTGCAGGTAGGACAGTGGATCGTGTCTTTGACGGAGGCCGATTTTGCCTTCTCATAGCGACCCTTAAGAAGATCAATCCTTTCCGTAGAAAGTACTCGGATCCCATTAGACCCCTTGCAACGTCCACGACTGTCATAGGCTTCATCTACTTCACCATCTTCATCATAATAAACCTCCTCAAAGCATTCAACCATTTCAGAGAACGATTCTGCTTCGGTTCCTTCCCATTCAGCCATAAGCACCTCCTCTGTGTGTAAGAATACTTTCTAATAGTTAAATGTCAAGTAGAAAATTCTAGACGTTTTCTCTCTTGACAGATTGGAGAGTCTATACTAAATTGAAAATTATGGACAAAAAAAGAAGGATGACTGTTGCGGTCACCCTTCTTTGACTCTTTTCTATCGTACTTGGTACGATCTTTGAATGCTTGACATCGTTGCTTTGGCAACGGAATTCGCATCTTCTGGATTTTGGTTTTCTTTTCCATGTATGTATTTACTCCTTCACCTCCAATGTAAACAAAAAACCCCACATTGTAAAGGTAGGGTTTTAAGTATTTTTGTGAGGCGGATTACTTCACAGTGTATTCCACTCCACCGATTTTGACATAGGTGAAGTTCTCCACCTTGACACTGTTCACGATGGGCTTGGCCGCATCCAGGGAGGCACCTTCGACCAGTGCTTCCTTTTCCTTTTCGATGGGCAAAAAGCCCTTTGCGGTTTCCAGTTCGGTAGGGGACATTTCCACTTCGGACCCGTCGGCGAGAACCTTGTAGTAGACGGTTTTCCGACATTCCTTGCACAGTTTGTTGTCCGTGTACATATAGAGCCGAACGTAGAGCTTTTCTTCGGTTTCGCCCTTGGAGGTGTGAGTCAAAAAGATCTTCGATCCAGGGACCCACTTGCCCCAGTTCAGTTCTCCAACCTCGAAGTTTCGCTCGAAGCCTTCACGTTCCAGCTTGTTGTTGACCGCATTTTCGTAAATGAGTCCGATGGAGTAGACGCCTTCGGATTCCTTCACGATGCCGAGGCAATTGAGAGCCACTCCCAAGGATTCTCCTGTCACGCGATGCTTCTTGGTGAGGCTGGGAGTGGTCCGCATCCCGATGTAGATGTACTTGTGGCCCGTTCCATCCAGACTTTCGAAGAGCTTGACAAGTCCGTCCTGAGTGATATTCTGTCGCATTGTGGATCCTTCTGTGAGGTTGGGCTGAATTGCCCTTTGGATATTACTAATGTATGCAAAAACGTCTATAGTGTCAAGGTAGTATTTTTGTTGATTACTGTAGAATCTTTCTAGATAATTTCTCTCTTGACAAACTAGAGACTCTATACTAAATGCAAAAATCTACCTTACCGAAAAAAGACTAGCCATTAAGACTAGCCTTTCCATCCAACGTAAGTATTTCTCGAACGACTGTCAAGGTATGTCCTGAATGATGTCATTCGCACACTCGATCATTTCCAATTCCATTTTCAATCGAGCCAATTCCTTGGAATCATTATGGATTCCGGAATGTGCCGCAATTTGCGATTCGATTGAATGTTTGTAATTGCCCAGAAGGTGCATTAGCAATCCCTTGTCGGCAAGATCCATTTTGTGGGGAGTTTCCATTTGATCATTCCTTTGTGATTGCATTTGCCATATTTCGCGCATTACCATGGGCAACAAAACCAATTGCATAGCTACGCTTGGAATTCGCGCAAAGTCCACAATTCGCACAATTCATTGTTTTGGGATTGATCTGTTGAGGGCAAATCAAAACACTATTTCCATTTGGAGTATTGACCTTCCGGATTGATCCATCCAATGGAGTATCCTTAGGAAGAACAACAGCAACGGGCAATCCCATTTCCTTAACGGAATCCACTTGCGAAAGTGTTTCCGTGGAAATGTTGATAGTGAATCCCTTTTCAATTGCCGAACGAATATATCCAATATTGGTTTTGGTCAATGGTTTGTGAGTGTAAGTAAATCCTCTCTTTCCCTTATTCGCTTTTACAATTTGCGAAAGGATCGAATTGTCAATCTCCAGATTGATTCCAGGCAAATCTCCTGCCTGATTATGTCGCCACAGAGATTTAGGAGGAAGGGATTTGATTTTGGAAAGGAATTCGGAAAAGGGAATGCTATAGCTACCTTCCGAAACATTCTTCCAAACCCTTGCCAGATTGCCGAAACGAGCATAGCAACCCTTTCCCTTCAAGGGGCAAGTGTCTGGACAGGTATCCATCGAAGACGTGGAAGTGAGCAAGCCAGTTTTGGCATTTCCTCCGACAGTCTTTGGAAAGTAGATGTTCATGTCATGGTCCTCTAGGGAAACATTCCCTTGTCTGTATGTAATGTATGCAGAAACTTCTAATCTGTCAAGGTACGAAATTCATTATTTCCATCTAAAAATTCTAGACGTTTTCTCTCTTGACAGATTGGAGAGTATATGCTAAATGCTTTTCCTACATTGACAAAATGAAAAATCTGCATACATTAGGGATCTCATTGTCCACAATATTCTGGACATTCAGGTCCACATTAATTATGGACCCCGAGATCCTGAATGAGGTCGCCTCGCACTCACTCACTCAAAGATTCAAGTTCACTCATGAACTGAATATGTTTTTCGATTTCCTTAAGGCGTTCCTTTTTCAGCATATTCTTTAGGGTTCGGATCACTCGACTGATCTTTACACCTTCCTGGGCATAGGCTCTCCAAAAATTGGGTCTATAGGTGACCTTGGAGGGCATGTCATACATTTCAGGAGTCGCAGGATACTTCCAAGTATGGATTTGCAATTTCCTGGTCATCTCGCTTCGACGGATTTCAACAACAGTCAAGATTCCATGGTAGATCATACTGTGACTCCAAGGTTAAGATCATTGCCTACAAGTCTAATGTAGACCGATTTAAGGTTTTCGTCAAGGTACAAAAAAAGGAAGGACCCCCTTTGGATTCCTTCCTTCAAGAGTGCGACCGGAGGACTTTAGGCGGAAGCCTTGTCGTCCTTCGGGTTGGCCTTGGGGCGAATCTCCTCATTGGCGAGGATCTTCTTGGCGCGGACCAGGAGCTTGCGAAGGGACTCGACGCGAGCGGCGTCCATGAAGGCAGTGTGGGCGCGTTCCTTGGGGCCTTCGGCAGTGTTCACGGTGATGGTGGTGACCTTGCCGGTGACCAGAGCCTCTTCCAGGGTCAAGGTCATGGCCTTGTCGCCCTCGCCCACCACGACGGTGGACTGGCCCAGTTCACCGATCTCCTTGAGGAGGTTCTTGGCCGCTTCCTGCTCCTCGGCCTTGGCATCTTCGCGCCTCTTGGTCAGGGCGGAGGTGATGGACTTGGCCTCTTCGCGAATGGCCTTCCGCTTCGCGGCCAGTTCCTTCACGGTGAGGGGCTTGACGGTTTCGGTGGTGGTGGTGTTGGTATCCGACATGGTAGTTTCCTTTTCAAATCAGAGCTTCCCTGAATTATTCAGGACTGTCTCTGGGGGGCTTCGGATCATTCGGTCACCGTTGCCCTTGTACTATCAATGTAAGCCAAAGAATGAAGTTTGTAAAGGTACTGAGAAAGAAAAATTTGAAAATCTATAATAGCTGGACTGTAGGAAATATTTACCTAGCTGTTCGCGTTCTAATCCAGATAGATTAAATCGAGAGAAAAAACAAAAAGAGCCTCCCAGGTTGCGATCCCAGGAGGCTCTCTAGTTGAGATGGTTTTCTTTCTATGCTATCTCTTTTATACTCTGTTGAGTCTCGATAGCGTTACTCAAGGAGTCGAAGTTAACCAGCCATAGGGTGGGCGCTGTTTTCCCTTTTCAAATCCTGGAAGATTCTACTTGAGGACGGTCGATTCAGTTTCCAGTCTTATCGGCCCTGGCATTAGTTCACCCTTTTTTGAAACTCCTAAAGATATAAGAGTCCCATTAACTTCATTTTGCGAGTTAGATTGTGGTATGAGTGTTTCCCAGTGGATCATCATTCACCATCTACGTCTAGGCCAGATCTGAGCCGCCCTGAGGGAAGCCCTAGGATTCTAGATTTCGATCTTTACTTTCCTCTCGACAATATCAATGTAAGCTGAAAAGAAGATCTCGTCAAGGTAGGAAATTCTAGACGTTTTCCCTCTTGACATATTGGAGAGTCTATACTAAATGCTTTTCATACATTGACGAAAAAAGGAACCTACCATACATTGATAGGTCCCCTGGCCGAATGGGGAGTGGTACGCACTCACTCACTCACACTTAAACCCGTTTCACATAGATTCCCTTCTCACTCAATTGGAAAATTTGCGACGGGGTAAGTTGGGTAATGATTCCTTCAGTGAACAGTTTGGCATTGAGAAGATCTGCACCTGTGACCTCTCGAAACACCTTGATCTTAGAACCCTCTAAAAATCATTCGCATGACAATGTAGATCAACAGCCCAAGGACTGGCCCAAAGATACGACAGAGGATCAGAACAACCACCAGATGGATCACAAGTCTTAACATTGTATCTCCTTGGTTAGGTGAATTACCTTCAGTACTAAAGTAAGCACCTACTGGATTTTTGTAAAGGTACAAAAAACCCTAGCCCATTTCTGAGCTAGGGTTAGTGGGAGTGGTGGGACTCGAACCCACGACCCGTGGCTTAACTTACTACTTCACATTACTGTGACCATTTTCATGTTGTAGTCTGGACTATCCCTTGATCTTCAGCACTACCTGTTCAGACCCCTGCCGTCTAGTCTCTACACCTTCCTATATACTAGGCTTGGCTCGGGATTGTCCATTTCTGGAGTTTCCCCGAATTTGACAGGATTCACATGAATTATTTCTAATTCAGTGCTCTTATTATTAAAGACCACTGCATCTACCAACTGAGCTACACTCCCAAATTTGCGAATTACATATCAAACCTCAAAAGAAAAACCAAAGGACTCTGAACCTACAATGTAAATATTTATACGCCCGATGTCAAGGCTTCAATTTCAAGGGCCACCTTAAACTTATCTGCCATGAGGTACGCAAGCCTCAGCGTACAAAAAGCCCCAACTTCAATCAAACAATCCGACATCGAATCTTTGGTAATGTCCAGAGTGTCCCCATTTTCCGCCACCGCACTACAATGATACTTTCCTTCAGCATAGCCAATTCCAATAACTATGGGAAGTTCCACAGTCAAAGGTCCTCTGGTCATTGTAACAATATCAATGATTGCTTCAGTAGGAGTCATGTTTCCGAAAAAGGTGATTCCGAATAGAGGCGAAAAGTAAGGATTCATTATTTCCCCATTTCAATATTGTCAAACAAGTCTTCCTCTTCCTCCAACATCAATTCCCTGAGCATCCCCAGGGCCTTAGCGTAGCGATTGACGACCGTTTGGTGGGACTTACCGATGATCTTACCAATGTCCCGAATTCCAAGTTCGTCGGCATTATTAAAACCAATCGAGTGGATGACCACGGTACGTTCAATGTCAGGGAGGCGATTAATCAAACGCTCCAACGTCGAATTCAATTCCTTCATGTAGGTCAACGAATCAGAAGATTCAAAGGTCCCCTGCTCAACAGCGTCAAAGACACTATAAGTGCCTTCATTATCTTCACTGCCAGTATTCTCTTCACTGCGAGTGTAGTATACATTACGGTACATTTCACCGTATTCTTCTCGGTCAGCCAATTGCTGAGTAGTCAATTCTTCAGAATCCTTGTAGAAAACTCCTTCCCGAATCAACTTTTCAATAATGGCCATGATATTGGCAGGAATATGAATATTCCGATCGTTTCGCATTTCCTTTTGACATACCGATCTCATGTGATACTTTGCAAAGTAGGCAAAATCAACACCAAAGGTGAGATCGTACTTTTCCACTGCGTTGAGCAATCCAACCCGACAACAAGACATTGCAAGATCGAAACCCAGCGACTTGTACATATAGGACACGCGACGGGCAAGCGGAAGGTATTGGGTGTAGAGAATGGTAATGATCTGATTCTTCCTTACGAGTCCGCATCCGTTATTAAGTTCCTCAAAGAGATCAGAATGGGTCGAAAAAGCCATGAATGTTCTCCCCTCAATATTAAGGATGATGTACACTTAAAGTAGGGAATAAAGACAAATCAGTCAAGGGTATTTTTTTATTAAAAACCAATTTTAGCTTTTATTTTTACATGATTTTCAAAAACACAACAAAAAAAGGAAGGAACCCCTTTGGATTCCTTCCTTCAAAAGTGCGACCGGAGGACTTTAGGCGGAAGCCTCGTTGTCCTTCGGGTTGGCCTTGGGGCGGATCTCCTCGTTGGCGAGGATCTTCTTGGCGCGGACCAGGAGCTTGCGAAGGGACTCGACGCGAGCGGCGTCCATGAAGGCGGTGTGGGCGCGTTCCTTGGGGCCTTCGGCAGTGTTCACGGTGATGGTGGTGACCTTGCCGGTGACCAGAGCCTCTTCCAGGGTCAAGGTCATGGCCTTGTCGCCCTCGCCCACCACGACGGTGGACTGGCCCAGTTCACCGATCTCCTTGAGGAGGTTCTTGGCCGCTTCCTGCTCCTCGGCCTTGGCATCTTCGCGCCTCTTGGTCAGGGCGGAGGTGATGGACTTGGCCTCTTCGCGAATGGCCTTCCGCTTCGCGGCCAGTTCCTTCACGGTGAGGGGCTTGACGGTTTCGGTGGTGGTGGTGTTGGTATCCGACATGGTAGTTTCCTTTTTCTTTGGTTTGCTCTTCGGCTCGGTACCTTACCTCGCCTTTCATACTACCAATGTAAGCCAAAGAACGAAGTTTGTAAAGGTAGTCAATGAAGAAACTTAAAAAACTTTCAGGAGAACTGAGCATCTAGTAAAAAATGGAGCTAAGAATAATTTGTTATTATTCTTAGATGAAATTGACAAAACAATTAACACTGCCCGAAATTTACAAATATTTTTATGAGAAAAATGGACAACTATATTGGTCAATCTCAAGAGGTGTTATAAAAAAGGATAGTTTAGCAGGATGTAATAAGAAGGGATATTTGAAAGTAGTTTTAGGAGGAAAAGAATACTGTGTTCATAGAATATTATATCAGATTTATCATAAGTTATATGAAATTCCAAACGAAATTCAAATAGATCATATTGACAATAATAAACTAAACAATAATGTACATAATTTAAGATTGGCCACAAATAGCCAAAATCAAATGAATGTCAATGCTCAAAGAAATAATAAAACTGGATACAAAAACATATTGACATATAATTCACATTATTACAAAAACATACATTATCAAGTTAAAATATTTTTCAATGGAAAAAGATATTGTAAATTATTTCCACATACGAATGACGGATTGGAGCAAGCAATTGTTCATCGAAATGAAAAACTACGAGAACTTCATGGGAAGTTTGCTAATTTAGGAACATTACAAAAAGGACCCCAATAGGGGGTCCTTATTATGGAACACAATTAGATGTCTCACTCGATCTGCATATCGATCTCGTCAGGCACCATGTCAATCATCACGTCCTCATTCCAAGGATCGAAGTCCAGTCCGAACTTCTCGATCACACTCTGAACGAAAGTCCAACCTTCATGGGACTCTTCAAATTCATCTCTGTCCATCCCCATGCTTTCCTCATCGTCCAGGTCATTGGCAAACTCTTCTCCTCCAAAGGTCAGTCCGTCAATACCTTCCTTGTTGGACTTGAAATAGCACATCTCCACTGTGCAGTCATGGGACCATAGAAGAATGTAGGTATGCATAGTGATTCCTGTTTAGTTGGGAACATCCCCAGTACTATCAATGTAAGCCATTTCCATTAATCTGTCAAGGCTTAATCCCAAAGCTTGTCGCTAGTCGATCCAGAGCTAGGCTAGACTCATGCCAAAGGAATTCTCCTGTTTTGTGTTTTACTAGGAAATATCCATTTTCAAACTCCTTCACTATAGTACCTGTGGATCCAAACATCTTCTTTTGGGTTGCAGTGATGCTCATACGTTCACTTGTACCTCGAACCAAACGAACAAAGACTTCCGAATTTATACGGAATTTCATATAGCCTCAATTCCAGGGACACTTCCCCTTTCAAAATAAAGTAAGGACTCTTACGACTTTGTCAAGGTACTTATTACTCTTCGTGACAATTGGGGCAAACGACCTTCTCTTCCAATACCGTATCATTCACCTTGCTAGGGAACATTTGGCCTTTCAGGAACTTCTCATGGCATTCGGTACAGACCTCATACTCATTCCCTTCGGCATCCTCCACATATTCCCGATCAAGTTGGTCAACCCTGTCATCGTTGGAACCATCGGAGAATTCCACATTTTCAATGAGATTCTTTTCATAGTCAAAATCGCAGGCCGTTCGAATCTCATATCCGCCATCCCAGACAGAAACAAAAGTACCCTTTTGCATGACGCGCTCCTTGTTGTTTGGAGAAAATTCTCCGTCACTATCAATGTAAGGTCGATCTGAAGTTTTGTCAAGGCACAAACAAATTGCCCCTCCAAGTGTTACCTTGAAGGGGCATTTGGAGGTAGTATTATATCAAATGACTATCCTAAGGTTGCTTCCAACCTTCAAGAGGCGTACTGGACCTAGGTATCTCATAGGGAGCTTTAAGGACCTCACCTTTAATCACTCCCTATCAATGTAAGCAAAAAGCTAGGGGCTGTCAAGGTACAAAAAACCCCTCCAAGTGTTACCTTGGAAGGGTTTTCTGGGGAAAGGTTAGAGAAGGGTCTTTTGGTTCGATTTTTGGTTCGATCCGTCAATAACTTCTACATTACCTGAATTAAAAGGCTCCGTAGTCGGTATCCGTGGATTCCGAGGCTACCTTTTCCTTACTCCCACAATGTAACTCAAATCGAGACGACTGTAAAGGTTATCAAGTCAGAAGCGGCAAATATTCGCTGATCGGAGCATCCAAATCAAGACGAATCAGAGTACATCCGGCAAGTCTGCAACACTTGACAAGGTGTTTGAAGTGCTCGGAAAATTCCTCACTGATGGGTTCATCCTCTTCGCCCAGGGAAATGAACACTCCATTGTCATATTGGTAAACCTGTCCAACTCCTTCAAGGGGATTGGTAAGGTAGACTGCCGACTTGAGAAACTGAGCATCCCTTTTGGTGACGTGTCGAATGCTGAGATCTGCGTATTGACTGACCATGATTTCCTCCCTAGAAAATTCTAGTTATTACCCAATGTAGGGGGATTGGTTCTTTTTGTCAAGGTCCTTTTTGAGCTTATCCAGATCCTTGAAGTAGACACTGTAGATCTTCAACAAGCGATGCATGGGGAGCTTCCAAGGATCCGTTTCCAGAATGTAGCCAGTGGCTTGAAGGAACCGATAGAACTGCTTGTCAGCGGTCTTCTGTTCCACATGACTCTTCCGGTTGGATTCGTACTGCTTGAGTCGAACAGTCAATGCCCGAATGATTTCACCCTTCAAAACCTTGTACATTTCGATCACTTCACGTTCCAGGTCGCACAAGGGCCGATCCTTGAGATTGTAAGTGAACGTGCTGGCTCGATAGTTGTGAGTGTCCCGAATGACGGAAACAACCCAATGGTATCGACAGATGGTATTGAGAAGAATGTCCCTGTTCATTTTTCGTTCCTTGGTTAGAGATGATTCTCTTTACCCTAAAGTAAACAAAATCAGAACTTTGTCAAGGTACTATCCCTCGGTGTTGAAGTAGTGTCCAGTCCAGACATGGACGGAAATGTTCAAATATGCGTTGTCATCACGCCCTAGGGAATCAACCCACTCCCATGCCCAACCCCAGCCACCCATGTCGGTGCGAGGGTCATTCTTGACAATGAAAGCAAAGCTAAAGTCACTGTCAAGCCCTTGGTACAAGGGTCGATTCATGGCAGTTGCAGTCTCGTTGTATTCCTCAATGATTTCACGAAGCATTTGCTCATCACAGGCCAGAGTACTGTCAACCTCCTGGATCAACTGCTCAATGGTGGCGGCAATGCAAGTGGTGTGGGCTCCAAGCCGAGATCCCGTTGCAATTGTGAACAGTGTCTTTGGGATTTCCATTGGTTCCTCTTTGGGTTTGAAGAAAATTCTTCGTACACCTAATGTATGGCAATTCGACAAGTCTGTCAAGGTATAAAATCAGAAAACCCTCCCTAGTTTCCCAGAGAGGGTTTTAAGCTGGCCCATTACTTCCTTGCCCATCCCTTGCCAACTTTTCCCAGAATGGTTACTAGGCTCATTTTCAAAATGTTCTTCCCGTTCGTATACCTGCCTAGTTTACAACTCGGTGGGAAGAATGGTCAACACATAGATCAGGATTGTTTTCGTGTCTAGTGTTCCGTATGTCAAACCCTACATGAGGGTCAAATTTGTGATAGATTACGTCTATCAGGCGGGATTGCAACATTCGAGAGGTCCGTTCAAGCTATCCTTCTACCTACTAGGACTTCACTCGGAAGCGAGTATCGGTTTACTAGGTAACCCTATCATCCAATTTTAGTTGGGTAGATAGTTTAGAGATTGCTCAATGAGTTACCCTTCTCGACACTATCAATGTAAGCAAAAATCGCGACGCTGTCAAAGTACTATTTTTAGATCATTAAACTCATATACGTTAGATAGTGCCTTAAAAATAGGGCAAAAAGAAAAGACCCCTCTATCTTCAGAGGGGCCTTCCCAACCATCATTACCAATCAATTGCGTCGGAAATCGTGCAATAATGATTACTCTAGATGTCCCAAAACATTATCTAAAAGATCCTCGCGGGAACCTTTCCACTGGTCAGTCTCTCTACTGGCCAATATGTTTGTGCTGTCTCGGTAAGAGCAATGTAAGTAAGGAATTGTCCCCTGTCAAGGTGGAAAATTCTAGACAAATTCCCTCTTGACAAAACGGAGTCTCTATACTAAATGCATTATTCAAGTTGACTATAGAAAGGAATAACGAAAATTCGTCATTCCGCCTATAGAGACCATCTACGCACTCAACGAATTAAACATCCAAGACTTACATACACAAGGGCTTATTGATACAGTGTTTTACCAATTCCCTTTGAGTCATTCTATTTATCTTCTCTCGATCCCTCAATTGAAGATTCGCCATCCTCTGAGCTTCACGCCCCGAATAGCCCATCTCAAAGTACTTCTTGAAAAGTTCCTTGTAGCCCATATTAGTGCTCCTCAACAATTTTCAATGCGTGAGCCCAATTACGAGCATGTTTGGTCTTCTCTTCTTCAGTTAAAGGACGAGCATCACAGAACTCCCCAACAGATGTCATATACAACTTCTTGGAATTATCGTATCCAATGATGTCAACAGGCCCCATCCAGTGAGTAATATGAATCTCACCATTACCCCATGGAATAAAGTCCCTAACCATTGCAGTACATCCAAACACCAGTCGAGCATCCATCAAAGGATTTGGGGCAGGATTCACCTTGGAATGGTCAATCACTTTTGACTTCTCCAATGGAACCTGTCCATTCTTGATGAGAAGGTTGAGAGAATACACCGCATAGATGAAAGCAATCCCAATAAATCCCACCAAAAAGGTCAATGTCAAAGGGCTCACTGTTCACCTCCAATGAAAGCCAATAGCTTCTCCAAGGGTTCGGCAACCACCAACACAGGACAATCTTGATTTTTCATTACTTCAATCTGCAAAGAAGGATCCTTGAAGATCGTCAACTGAAATCCAGTAGGCTCCTCCTTCAATTCATCCAATTGCCCCCAACGAATACGGCCAGTTGGGGAATATCCCAGGAAAACAGCAGTGCCTGTCTTATTCATCAAAACATACATGAGCAACCTCCTGTGAATTTGTTGAAGAAAATTCTTCCTGACTCCCCTAATGTATGGCAATTCGACAAGTCTGTCAAGGTATAAAATCAGAAAACCTCTCCAGTTGGTGGCTGAAGAGGTTTCTCCTAGAATAGGGTACCAATCTATTCACTTGCCTCTCAAAGGGGTCTTTCGGACCACATTTGATCCGCAAGTATTACTTGGACATCTAAATTTGAGTTTAGAAGTCCCTGCGAGTTCATCCCACTAGCAACTTGTGAGAGATATTCAGTACTTTACCTATGGTCTAAGCCCCCCTACTTCTAGACACTGAAATCTGGTAGGACCACTGTTGGGGAATATTTTAGACTAAAGGCCCACCAACATTCCTTTTCGTCATAGCCGAACCTAACGAAAGTTAGCTAGGTGTAGTTGGAGAATCTCGACATTCCCAACCTTTCGACAAGATCAATGTAAGCAAAACAAACCCATCTGTCAAAGTAGAAAATTCTAGACAAAATCCCTCTTGACAAAACGGAGTCTCTATACTAAATGCACCTTCAAATTCAATCCCATTAAATCATCCCCTGGGCACTCAATAAATAAAGAATCACTCAATTATATTAAAATCAGCAATAATACTAATTAACTCACTCATCTTTAATATCTGCCCATTCACAATATCCTAAATTCATAAAATCTCCATGATATTCTTTCAATTTTTCATCTCGATGAAGTATTGCTAATTCTAAGCTATAGAAACATTTAGAATATCTTTTCTTGCCTTTCTTAGCAATACATACTCGATATCCTCCAGGAACTAATGAAATATTCTTATATCCGAGTTTATTGTTTTTCTGTGCTAATACTCTATTACATCCATTTTCAGATTTATTAGATCTTCTCAAATTATTAATGTCATTATTCAGCGAATTTCCATCAATATGATCAATTAGGTCACATTCATTTAGTCTCTCAAATCTGTAATATAATTGATATAGTATTCGATGATACATGTAATATATCCCATTTATCGGAATTTTCTTATAGTTACCTACCAGTAACAATTTAGTCTTTTTATTATTCATAATTGCATATTCAGTTGGAATTAATTCATTGGTACCTAAATCATAGTTCCAATACTTTTCAATGTCAGTTAATGAAATTTTTCTTGCTTGCATTGCTCAACTATAACAAATAAGCAACAAAAGATGCACCAAAAACAAAAAGGACCTGTAAGAGTAAACTCCTACAGATCCTCCAGGGGTAGCCTCATAGAGACTACAAAGAACTTAATCTATTTCCCTTACTAATGAAGACAAAGCGATTCCCATCTCACAATGACTACGCAATCTTCACTAGAGACTTTTCAATCATCCTACCCACAATGTAACCCAAAAATCACTCAACGTCTAACAGCTAGGCAATGAAATTGGAAAATATTTCCCCAAGATATCCTTACCAATTGTCCCAGATCCTCCACTAAAGGATGCCATAATAACTCCACCATTTACTAATTTATTGGAATATTTAAAAACATACTTAATTATGATTTTAGCAAAAATACTATCAGTAACTCTTACAAATCCAGAATCATCAATCCATTCTGTATTTAATTCACCAGATTCATCCTTGGAAATTGGAACCTCTACAATGAATCGCATCGCCTCAACAGCTACCTTCGTATGTGACGATGAAAATTTCCCCTTAATTTCTACAATAAACAATCTAGGACCAAGATCACTGAATTCAGCATAGTCCGATAATCCAGTACAGTGAAATCCATTCTCACATAACCTAATAGCTTCCTTATGCTTCCTATGCCAACGCCCAGGTTTCCCCCTCTTAGGTAAATCATACTGATAGGGACGACTCCCTCCAGTTCCTCTACCCTTAGAATCTACCCACTTCAATGCATAGTAAGTTCTCACTTAAATTCCCCTTGACGAATAATCCCATGCAATTCATAAGAAAAAAGAGATTTAATTACCTTAGAAAGCAATTTTGGCATCTTACTACGATCCATTGCAGAGCCCATACTATTGACAGGTACTTCCTCTATAATCCTAATATGCTTAAATGCCGCCTTATTCTGATTTACAGCAATATCGTAAGATCCTGCAACCTCTACAATAAACAACCTAGGACCATAATCCGAAAAATTACGATATTCCTTCATAGGAGCACAGTGAAATCCGTTCTGACATACCTTGATTTTCTTCTTATTATCAATTGAATGCCACTTCCCTGGTTTTCCATCCTTGGGCAAGTCATACTGGTAATACCCAGGACCTCCAGTTCCACGTCCACTTTTAGTTAACCACTTCAACATGTACACGCCAGTAGGCTTTGGATCACTCATCGAAATATTCCTCACTTAAATTACTGCAAAAGAGTCCCTACCAACAATACCACTATTACCACATATAATCCTATGTGCAACGTTAGCAGGCATGTCAACTTTACGCTTATGATCAATCTCAGGGTGATAAGTCTTAATTCCCTTCACAGGCAATTCACGAATAATCCTAATATGCTTAAAGGCCACCTTCTGCTCATCTTCATGACAATCAAAAGATCCAGCAACCTCTACAATAAACAACCTAGGACCATAGTCTGAATAGAATTTATAGGACTCTAAAGTGGTACAGTGAAACCCATTTACACATGTCTTAATAGGTTTCTTGTTCTTGATTGAATGCCAATTTCCTGGTTTTCCATCCTTGGGCAAATCATACTGGTAAGGATGATTACCGCCAGTTCCACGACCATACGCATCCAACCACTTCAACATGTATATACCAGTAGGCTTCGGATCACTCATTCTATTACTCCTTGTAAAATGAAACAACTACAATTACAATGTAATAAAAATTCAAAGGATTGTCACTAGTTCCTTTGAGTGTTATTGGGAAATATATTGCGAAGCTATTTTGAGACTATTGTGAGATTCATTGTGAGTTTTTATTTTTGAGATTATGCTGACTGATTTATTGCGCGAGCACTTAGAGGGTGTGAAATTTTATCAAGCACTAATTATTGAAGATTAATCATTATTTATCAACACATATGTTAATAGAATGTGGATAACTTGTGAATATGATTAAATTAATTTAATTTCGTTTTCGGCGTTTTCTTAAAATTTCCGAGTAGTATTTTTTAGCATAGGACCCTTTTTTAACCACTTTTACCCATACTCACCCACATTCAATTAAATCAGCTACGCCATAAATCTTAAGGGAATCTTAAAGGAATCTTAAAGGAATCTTAAAGGAATCTTAAAAATGCCACAGTAAGATCTTAAAACACCTACCCTACAGCTTCGCCATATATCATTCAATTCTCTATAGGCTTCGCCATAAATCTTAAAGGAATCTCCTATTCATATGCTATTGAGTTCTTCTTTTAAATATTCCCCACTATGTAGCTCTTAATTCATAGTTATTTGGAATTGATTCTCTATAGTGTTCGATGATTTTATGGTTTGTGTAGTCGTAACTGTATCCTAGGAGGCTCATAGTTAATCACTCACCATTTCGGTAATCAATCTTTTAGCCAGCGTTTCGGCCTCAATGCAGGCGTTTAGTCTAGTCTTAGGGAATCCGTTTGATTTAGGTTCATTCAGTTCTCTTCCAAAGATATTGCATAGTCCATTTTCGAGATGTGTACAATTTTGGGAGCAGTGAATTCCATCGTATTTGATTTTTTGATATTCTACCTGGGCGACGAGGGCTTCCATATTGATTTCCTTTATTGATTATTTTGATTTAATTATCTATTATCAACTCTAACTACATATCCAAGGCCATTACAAGTTTCACAATTTCCATTTTCTCTATTTGGGTCATTAGAGTTTCCAGGTCTGACATCTACTCCATTTTCATTCCAATTTTCGCGTCCAGATCCATTACAGCTTAGGCAGGCGGCATATATTAATTTGCCTTCCAGGATTCCTTTCACTATATTATTATGATCTATTCTATGGATGTAATTGTCACTCATGAGCCATTTCTTTGTTTTAATTCCAAATTTGCTTTAAGCATTCTTTAGCGGTTTGTTCTGCTTCAATTATAGATCGTTCCGATTGGAGGGGCTATTTTCTTGTTAGGTTTTTTCTTTTGTTTGGGTGGGGTAGTTTGTTCTGTGCTTGGGGTTGCGGATAGTGAACGTCCAGATACAGTCCCGTTGTAGAATCTACTTTTCTGTATTTTATATTCATTTCCTATTTTTACAATAACCACATCTGAGTTATATGTTTTCTTAATAAGAGTGTTTCCGCTTTTAATTCCATTAATTGAATAGTCCACATCAATGTTTCTAATAGGATCTACACAAAACATTATCTCATCATATTTTGCATTGATCACGCCCTCCATACTATAATACTCTACAACATGAACAATATGCTCTTCAGTGCCATTTCCCGAAGGTACACGAAATGTAGTTGGATTTTCCATTTTGGAGTATTGATCACTCATATGTAGTTTTCTTTATATTAAAGGTTTTTTATGATTTTAATGGTGTTAACATCACTAAGCCCTGAGTGTTCAATTAGCTCTTTAGCGTATTTGCGACTTTCCTGTTCCCAGAACTTTTCCAAGGTTAATGTATCTGGCAATCCTGGATATAATACAATTAAATCGTTTTTATCATACCCACATGCATAAAAGCCTGTCCAAGTTAGACGAGTAATATTCTCAGGAGTGAATTTCCAATTAGGTCCTACGAAGCCTGGATTGAGCATGGTGGCAAAGATTCTTGCAGTAGTCTTTACGATCATTTGGCAGAACTCTGCTCTTTTAACTCCCTTGAGAGTTTTTGGCTTTTTCATTTAAATTTCCTAGTTCTAATGAGTCTGTCGTCGCTTCTATCATGGACGGTGATGCCGGTACTTTCTATTTGATGTTCATCCATGAAGTATTGAACTAGAAGATCTTTAACTTCATCCATTTTCATAATATTTGGAATTTCGAGATCGTAATCGACTTCTAGTCTAACAGTGACTCGTCTAAACCCTTTTTCGGCATTTTTCATTTAGTGGCTTTCATGCATATCAAAAAGGACCTGGGAGCGCCCTGTGAGCTTGACTTCGTCCACCGTCCAGTTGTTATGGGGCATCTTAGGAAACTGTTCCAGAGCGAGCCCTAGTGCCACTTCTGCGGTTTCTGCGAGCACAGTACACCTACTAATTTCCGGATAGCCCATACCAGGGAGGAAGTTCTCACAATTAAAGACTTTGAACCCACATAGAGCGTCCATGTCAATCTCCTAATTCAAATTCTTGGACATTTGCTTTTATTAGTTTGGCCTCTTTAGTATCAACTTCATTACAATTTCTTAGCTGAGTTAATGCCTTTATTAGTGCATCTAGGAAGGATCGAGTTCCATCCTCTTGGGCAATTGTTGTTGATGGCAGATAAGGACTCAACTTTCCCTCATTATCAATGAGTGCATTCATGACTTCATACCATACTCCCCATTGGTCGCGAGCCACAGTCATTAATACAACTTCTTCGTCACCTAAGACTAGAACTACTGTTTGTTGAATATGTCTAGGGGTGCCAGTCCTTATTTCAATCCTACCCACAATACCTGGGCCATTATAATGATCAAACTCGGCTGAGAATTCTACGAAATATCCCATATGAAGATGGCCTCTTTAGTATTGTTTACGCTTTATGACTGTCCAGCATTTCAGAGATTTTATTAAGCAAAGAAGCTTCGGCACTACATTCCCCATTAAGCGCCTTTGTACAAGTATTCACATAGTCCCCAATAAGAGCAACTGCCATTGCTTCATTGATGTATGTTTCTAGAACATTGTTTGAATAGTAGGTAAAAGAATATCTACGATAATCATTAGGGCCATATTGAATATTCAGATATGCCAAGGTTCCGGCATTAGAGGCTAAGAATATTCCTTTATCAGTGAATGGGAAAATGTTTTGAAAATTCTCAAAGGTGAGTTTTACTATGTCTTGAAATTGTTTGGTTTTGGTCTTAATAAGAGTTTCCCTATCAATAAGCCTTTGGATCTTGTCCAGTTCAGCTTGAACCTTTGCACGTTCTTTGGCGTCGTTTTCAATAATTCTTTGATCCTCAATTGCTTGAAGTATTTGGTTTTTCCTATCCTTGCTGATAGGCTCCGCAAAAAGATTAGCATAGTCCCCTGTAATTCCAAGTGTCAAAATGCATTTCTTATTGCAATAATACATAGTGTCGAATTCATTATAATAACCATTAGCCTTAAACAATTTATTTGACGTTACTTTAACTGTAAGGATATTTGTAGAATGTAGCGCATCAATTTTATCCTTACCAGTAGTGAAGTAGTATTCGGTTACGCCTTCTTCATAGAGGGGAAATTGCCTTTTAAAGAGGAATTTGGTGATAGGGTTGTTAGATGAAGGGAACTTTGATACCCTAAAAAGATGCTTAAACATGGTTTCTCCTAGTTTTGTATTTGGTTTAGTGCGTCAATGTACTTTTTAATTTTGATAGTTCTCTAGCATGGTGTGTAGTTCAAGCTTAACACTTTCGCACTCAAGGGTCAACTTTTTTACTTTTCCCCAATTGGCCCTTTTAGCTTTAGTTTGAAGTTTGCTTTCCTGGTAAATCTTAGTTAATGCCTCAATAACTAGAATATATTGTTCGTCAATTTGATCCTTAGTTATCTTTTTCTTAACTATTTGGGATTTTTTGGGGTTGATGTTCTCACTCATGTGCAGTCAATTTCGGTATCGTTTACATTATTTACGAGGAGAAAATGTGCAATGATTAGATATAGTTTAATCTCGTGATTAAGAACAAAATCACGCCCCTTATTAATCACTGCCCAAGCCACCCTATTCCAATTCTCAAAATCTCCATCAATATCCCAGTTTTCATAGTCTGGGTCATATTCGGCCAAATCTATTCCATCAAGCAATTCAGAAATATTGACATTATTAATTCTCTGATATGTGAGATGTTCTTGGCTGAAAAATAAGTTATTACATTCATTCCAAGAAATTCCATATTCCTTTTCAGCAAAATGAAATAACTCAGAGAAAGAACATCTATTAATGGTTACTCGTTCCATATATTATTTCCTTTGGCTATTTCTTATGTGTTGTTAAATGAAACATTTTCGCATAAACACCTTATCAATGTGATTTTCAATATTGACAGGTGTCATGTGATTGAATTGTACGCGATATACCACCCGATCACTCTCATTAGGACCATTCATAATGTCAACGAGAAATTGGTTGGCCTCAAATACTTGAATTCTGAAGTATAGTTTAGCAAAGAACCTATTGTGCTTGTACTTAAGTATTGCGTTAATACTTGAAATTTCACTAACTCCAGCGTCATCTTCCAGATTAATACACACTCTCTACTTCAATTTTATTTCCCCAGTATTATATATATATTAACATTGAAAATAAAATCTTTGATAATATACTACACAAAGATTTTATTTTCATTCTTATTGAACTATGCGAATATTAGTTGGAGCAATATTAGCCCCCTGAACACGAACAATAAAAACTCCAGACTTAATTGAACCACATTTCCATACACCATTATTACTATTTCCGTGTTCCAGAATAGTACCATTAAGATTATATATAGTTGCGGTAAATTCACTATCTTCTTGAATTTTAATTCCAGAATTGTTTGATACAATTAATGGGCGTTTTGGTGTTTTGTATGTAGTATCCACACTTGACAAACTCTGAGTATAACGATTAGTTGTAACCTTACTTTGGTAAAATCCAACCTCAACCGCCAATGTCTTTAATGTAATACTACTATGAAAAACAAAGGCATGTGAAGTATCATACACCGAAGAACTTGTAGTTGGATCTGAACCATCAAGTGTATAATAAATTTTTGTGTTTGGGTTAGTGTGTGTTAAGCGAACCACAATAGAATCTGAAAAAGTTGTTGAGGATGGTTTTGCCATTGCGGCTTCACTACCAACAACATAAAAGAGATACGCTAAATTAGAATATTGCTTATCGCTCACCGTACACCAAAGTACATACTCACCTGGCTTTGGAAATAACAAACGTGAAGATTGTTTATTTGGTGTAAGAATTGTATAAGGGTGTGAAATCTTCGCAGATTCCCACTTATATGTCAAAGGAAAGTTAGGAAGTTTATCTGTTTCAACACTTACAGAAAATTCAACAGTATCATTTGCATATGCTCTATTGACGTAATCGTATGATGCTACTGGTGGGAGATGTCGAACAGTAGTTGGGTCTAATTGATAATAGCGAACATAGTCAATTAAATAATCCATAGTGTCTTTTCCTGGAGAATCTGAGTATTCATCTAAAGCAAGATTCAATAATAAATATTGTGGTTGACGAAATTCATCGAAATCGTTTGATGATATGTCTAGAGTAGAATACAATTGATCGTCATAAAACCATCTAATACTTACTGAATCCCATTCTATAGAATATGTATGAAACTCTTTTGTTGGGTCATCAATCTTAATATCTCTTGAATATGCCTTATGTTGTGAGGTATAATTGGACCAGTGTGCAGTCCCCACGACTCTATATGGCCGAATTAAGTTATTGTCCCCTCCCCATTGGTTTAAATCATATTCCATAATATCAATTTCGCCATTTGCTGGCCAAGTACCATTAATACCCATACACCAAATAGCAGGCCAAGATCCTCGTCCAAGGGGAAGCTTTGCTCGAACTTCAAGGCGACCATAAGTGAATGTTTTCTTACCTTGAGTGATTACACTTGCAGATGACCAATTCTTCCCACCTATAGATTCTCGCATTAGTCTGATGCGCAAATATCCTGCAGTATCTACCGCATTTTTAGTGCTGTTAGTATAATACTGTAATTCATTGTTCCTACGATACCCTAATTCATAACCCCAAATTGAAGTATCCAATGCACCAGGAACATTAAACTCTTCTGACCATTGTAATTTCCAATGTGGCAAAGAGTCGGCAGTTGTTGGATTAGCCTCAACTCTTGACACTAATAACATTGAAAACATGAGAACCAGCATAAGAAACACATGTACCCAAGAATTTCTATTAAACTTATTTGAAATTTGATTGACTTTTAAACTATTCATTTCATTTCCTTTTTGTTTATTTTTCATTACGTATTTAGAATATAATACCACTAAATGGAAGTTTTGGTGCGTTTTTCAAGATTCAGTGCCACGTTGCTTATCCTTTTGTTGGGCGTATGGTCAGGGATCAGCTTAAAGTCAAATGTCTCACAGAGGAAGGTGTATGTGTTGCCACAAATCATAGGGATTGCTCGGAAGACTGCGGTGAAGATGTTGATCACAGGACATCCTGCAATGAACATTGCATATACAATGTCCCCAACGCGAAAGTGCGAGTGATAATATGGGTCATTGGCCACCGCATTATTGTACTCCTTCCTCTCTTCCAAGTATTTCTTGAAAGTCACCCTCACACTATAGATCGTGGAAAGGGCGAGAGGAATGATGTACAATTTGGCAATTTCCAAATGACTTCATAATGCAGTTATGGTTGAGTTGCCCAACTGCGGCATGTGCCATAATATGATCAGCCCCTCCAATGAGAGCCTTATCATACAATGGCATAGTGTCT
>Ga0209098_1000124_pt1 | contig 84122 bp, 74 predicted proteins | sample AD_JPNHW1_MetaG_FD_184429 | JGI IMG/M metagenome (GOLD analysis project Ga0209098, IMG submission 184429) | Active sludge microbial communities of municipal wastewater-treating anaerobic digesters from Japan - AD_JPNHW1_MetaG (SPAdes) (version 2) | ecosystem: Engineered > Bioreactor > Anaerobic...
GTGGATAGAATTTTTGCAAACTTAGAAATTGATTTGAGTTGCAAAAAAATAAGGAGGGTTTATCGAGATGCTATATGGCTTGGTAAAATTGCTTGTTAAAACGTATAAAAAAATTAACGAACTATTGTTATAATATATTTTACACTTTCAGGGCAACTTAAAAAAATTACTTTAATTTTTCCTGCCAAACGAAATAATTTTTGAAAATATCTTTTGTGTCAACTTCATTTTCAAAAATTCCAAATACTGCCGAACCACTGCCAGTCATCGATGCATAAACTGCTCCGCAATTGTAAAGTTGGTTTTTTATTTCAAGAATTTTCGCAAACTCTTTTGCAATAGGCATTTCAAAATCGTTCACTAAAATATTTTTCCATTCATGAATATTTTTTTCTAAAATATTTTTTAAAGAATATTCAGATGGTTTTGGTTTTATTAATGAATAGGCTTTTGCTGTTGGGATATGTATTTCGGGCTTGACGATTACTAAATAATAATTTTTTAAACTTAAAGAAATTGGTTCCATTATCTCACCTTTTCCCGAAGCAAATACAGGAGTGTTCTTTATAAAAAAAGCGCAATCACTTCCAAGTTGTGATGCATAACTGATTAATTTTTCTTCCGAAATATTTAGTGAAAACATTTTATTCAAAAGGAAAAGCATGTATGCTGCATCTGACGAACCGCCGCCAAGTCCGGCTCCTGTTGGGATTGCTTTATGCAGGAAAATATTTACAGGCGGAATTGGAAAATCATTCGCAATAAGTTTATATGCTTTTAAACATAAATTATCATCAGTGTTTCCGTCAATATTAATTCCTGAAATATTAATTGAAACTTTTTTACTTTCAATTATTTCAAGAGCATCGCATAATCCTGTAGGATAGAAGATGGTTTCAATATTATGAAACCCATCGCTGCGCTTTTCAATAATATTGAGTCCGATATTTATTTTACAATTGGGAAAACAAATCATAGAAAAATTTCTTATCGTTCAAAGATAAATAAATCTGTATATCGGAAATTTTGAAAGCAAATATTTTTTGGTATTTTTGTGAATCAACCAAACTAAAAAATAAAAATTAAAGTCTTATATGGCGCTGATAAATTCAGTAATGTCGTGGCTGATAAAGAAAAGGATACATCAAATTGAGTTATTCCAGAAGTACCCTTATGATGTGCAGGCAGAATGGTTAAGAAAACTGCTTATGAGCGCTTCCGATACAGAGTATGGTAAAAAATATGATTTTTCAGGTATCAGTAATGCTGATCAATTTAGGCAGCGTTTACCTGTTATTGATTATGAAATCATTCATGAAGATATAATGCGTTTAAGGCGCGGCAAGCAAAATATTTTCTGGCCTACCGATATAAAGTGGTTTGCAAAATCATCGGGAACAACATGCGATAAAAGTAAATTTATCCCGGTAAGCGCTGAATCACTTGAGGAATGCCATTACAACGGCGGAAAAGATATGCTTTCCATATATTGCAATAATAATCCTGACACTTTATTATTTGATGGAAAAGCATTGTCGATGGGCGGAAGTCACCAGATTTCAGAGTATGATAGTGAAACGTATTATGGTGATGTTTCTGCAATAATTATCCAGAACCTGCCGTGGTGGGCTGAATTCAGGCGTACACCTAATTTATCTATTGCATTGATGAATGAATGGGAATCGAAAATTAATAAAATGACTGAGGTTACCATGCTTGAAGATGTTACCAATATTGCCGGAGTTCCTTCATGGACACTTGTTCTGTTGAAACGTATTTTAGAAAAAACAGGTAAGAGCAATATTCTTGAAGTATGGCCAAACCTTGAATTATTCATGCATGGAGGGGTAAGCTTTACTCCATATAAGGAACAATTTAAAATGCTCATTCCTTCTTCAAAAATGAATTATCTCGAAACATATAATGCATCGGAAGGCTTTTTTGGTATTCAGGACCGTAATCGTGCCGATGATATGTTGCTGATGCTCGATTATGGTATATATTATGAATTCATTCCTTCAGAAGATTTTGATTCTGATAATCCACATACCCTTTCGCTTGACGAGGTCGAACTTAATAAAAACTATGCGCTTGTAATTACTACCAATGCCGGTTTATGGCGTTATAAAATTGGCGATACAGTTACATTCACTTCGCTGAGCCCGCATCGTATAAAGATTACAGGAAGAACAAAAAATTTCATAAATGCTTTTGGCGAAGAACTGATAATAGATAATGCTGAAAAGGCAATGACAATTGCATGCGAAAAATCGAATGCATTGATTAAAGATTATACTGCCGGTCCGGTTTATTTTCAGAAAAATGAAAGTGCAGCACACGAATGGCTGATTGAATTTGAAATTCCGCCTAAAGACATCAGGTACTTTTCGGAAATACTTGATAATGCTTTGAAATCATTGAATTCTGATTATGAAGCCAAGCGATATCAAAATTTAATTTTACGAAGCCCGGTTGTAAGAGAGATTCCGCAGGGTACATTTTACAATTGGCTAAAATCGAAAGGCAAACTTGGCGGACAACATAAAGTTCCTCGATTATCAAACGACAGAAAATATATTGAAGAAATTTTATCAATGATAGCATGAGAAAAATTTTAATTATATTTTTTTTGATGATATTTGTTTCTTTCAGAATATCCGATTTTGTGCTGCTTACAACAATTCCGGGGAATTATTTTTTTATGACTACCGATAACCTGGGAAATGTTTATACAGTTCAAGGTTGCGAGTTTAAAAAATATTCGCCCGAAGGAATGTTATTGAAATCGTTCAGTGATAAATCTCATGGAAGTATTTTTTTTGCTGATGTTTCCGATCCTATGAAAATACTTTTGTTTTATCATGATTTCAGAAAAATTATTTTTCTAGATAACACATTAAGTCAAAATGGCGATGTTATTGAACTTGATAAACTTGAACTGATGCAACCGTTGCTTACATGCAGTTCTTACGAAAATGGATTTTGGGTTTTCGACCAGCAGGATTTTCAACTGATACGATTTGATAAGAATTTGCAACGCACAAATAATAGCGGAAATATTGTACAACTTACAGGTGTTGATATAAGACCAAATTATTTGATTGAAATAAATAATATGGTATATTTAAACAACCCGGAAACAGGAATTCTTGTTTTTGATAAATACGGAACCTATTCTAAAACCCTTCATTTTAAAAATCTTTCTTCGTTTCAGATAATAGATGATAATCTTGTTTATGCTACAGAATCGCAATTGATAGAATATAATTTCAAGACCTTTGCTCAGAAGTCATCCACGCTTCCCGAAAAAAATGCTTTGGATTGTGATTATTCCAATAATAAGATTTTTGTTCATGATTCATTAGGCGTTTCTATATATTCTGTAAAAAATTAAATTATTTATACTCGTTCTTATCAGGTTTGCAAAAGCAAAACTGTTTAGAACGAGTTATACCGTACAGAAAACAAAAAATATTTTTGCAAATCTCTTTTCTGTCGGTATAAATTTTACGTAAGCTTCATGTTGCCTGCTATTATTAGTATATGGCACTTAACATTTCGTTTCTGACAAAATATTTTAAAATTAATTCTTTCTTGTTTTCGGAAATTTGTTACTTTAGTCAGGTATTTTTTAAACAATTAATTTATGCATATAGCTATTGCAGGAAATATCGGTTCGGGCAAAACTACGCTCACCAGTCTTTTATCAAAACATTATGGATGGAAAGCTCATTATGAAGACGTAGATACTAATCCTTATCTGAATAATTTTTATGAAGACATGCAGCGCTGGTCGTTCAATTTGCAGATATATTTTCTGAATAGCCGTTTTCGCCAGGTTGTTGATATTCGTAAGAGCGGAAAAGATGTAATACAGGATCGTACGATATATGAAGATGCTTATATTTTTGCGCCAAACCTTCATTCCATGGGGCTAATGAGCACTCGCGATTTCGAAAATTATTCTTCTCTTTTCGAACTGATGGCTTCATTTTTACAATCGCCGGATTTGTTGATTTACCTAAGAGCAAGTGTTCCCACTTTGGTAAAACAAATTCAGAAACGCGGAAGAGATTATGAAAATTCTATTCGTCTCGATTACCTGAAACGCCTTAACGAACGTTATGAAGCATGGATTACTACTTATAATTCAGGGAAACTTTTAATAGTGGATGTTGATAATATTAATTTTACTGAAAACGCTGAAGACTTCGGAAGTGTTATCGATAAAGTGAATGCTAATATTCACGGACTTTTCTGAAATTAGTTTATTTCTGAAATGTTATGTATGCTTCAACTGTTAGGGGTTGCATATTTCTATTACAGCTAAAAATATACTCGTTCTTATCAGGTTTGCAAAAGCAAAACTGTTTTGAACGAGTTATACCGTACAGAAAACAAAAAATATTTTTGCAAAACTCTTTTCTGTCGGTATAAATACAACTTCAAACGCTCAGTATAATACCAATTCATTTTTTTAATATTTACATCTCCTATAATTTTTAACAGCTAACTGTTAGCAAAACATTTATATTTAATATTCACACTTATTCTTATTGATTAATTTTACGCATATACTTTTATTATGTTTAAAAAGATACTGCACATATTAAAAAACAAATATGTAATAGTTACATCGGCATTTTTTGTGTGGATACTTGTTTTTGATAAAAGTAATTTACTGTCCCAGATAGACCTTGCCAAAAAGCTACACAAGCTTCAGGAAGAAAAAATATATTATAAGCAGGAAATAAAAAAAGATAGCGTTGAAATACTGGAATTGCTTAACAATCCCGAAAGCCTTGAAAAATTTGCCCGTGAACGTTACCTGATGAAACGCGACAGCGAAGATATTTTTCTGATAGTACATAATGATACTTTACCTAAAGCAGAAAAATAAATTTTTGTTAAAAATACATTTCCTGTAATACTTTATTTACTTTCTTTTTTATATTTACACTTTCTAAAACTTATAATTATGAAAAATATATTTTATTCCTTAATCATTGTTTTATCAGCAATGTTGGCTTCCTGCGGTGGCAGTGATGGAGACAAAAATAAATCAAAGGATGATTCAATAAATAATGATTCTATTATTGGAATATGGAATGAAGTGGGAAAAAGCGCATCCCTGAAGATTGAAAAAGCGGGAGAGTTGTTCACTATAACGTCAAGCAATGGGTTGAAATATGCATATAAACTTAATGGGCAGGTATTAACTTCTGTAGATGGCACAGGGCCTATATATTCAATCATTGGATGTAATGAACTATTAAAAGGTTCAACAAAATATACAAAAAACGGAAGTGATAATTTTGCTGTTAGTTCAGAGCAAACATCTGCTGAAAATACGAAATCAACTTCTTCAAAAACCACCATCTCTTCAACGGAAACTTCGCCTTCTAAATCTTCTAAGTCGGCTTCCAATGCTAATACTTCAACAAATACCACTACCACAACTAAAACTTCGAATGCAAACGAACTGACAATAGTATCGGATAATATGATAAACATCCGTCAATCGCCAAGAGCAAGCTCAACAATAATTAAAGGAGTTTCAAATGGCGAGACTTTCAAGATTCTTGAAAAAGGAAAGCAGCTGGTTACTGTTTCAGGGAAAACGGATTATTGGTATAAAATAAAAGTTGGAGGAGATGTTGGTTGGGTATTTGGTTCATTTACTTCGTTGAAGCAACAGTAGAATATTCGAACAATTAAACTGTTTAACAATTAAGCCATTGCTTTTGTTACATCGGGTCAACATCAATTACAATTTTTACTCCTTTGAAATCATTATCGTTTTTGAAATTTTCAATTTGAGCTCGCAATGCTGATTTAGCTTGTGAAATCGAATAATCTTTTTCAATTTTTATCAGGATATTTTTTAAATATTCATTCCTGATTTTTGAAACCGAAGGATATTCCGGGCCAAGAATTCTGCTGCCAAAAACTTTTCGTAAATTCTTTGCAAACGCACTTGCCGATTTGTTAAGCTTTTCGGCATCTTTATGCTTCAATGTAAGTTGTATCAGTTTACAAACGGGAGGATATTTAAAGGTGGCGCGTTCTGTAATCTGGCTTTCGTACATGGCTGTATAGTTATTTTCAACAACATAACGAATTACAGAATGATAAGGATTGTATGTTTGAATAATTACTTTTCCTCGTTTATTTTTTCTTCCGGCACGTCCGCTAACCTGCGCCATCATTTGATAGCTGCGTTCAAAGGAACGGAAGTCGGGAAAACTTATCATGTTGTCGGCGTTCATTATTCCTACTACACTTACATTTTCAAAATCCAGACCTTTGGTTACCATTTGTGTTCCCACAAGAATATCAATTTTCCGATCTTCGAAATCGTTGATGATTTGCTGATGACTATATTTGCTGCGAGTTGTATCTAAATCCATACGAACAACTTTTGCACCGGGGAAAAAAATTGGTAGCTCTTCTTCAATTTTTTCAGTGCCAAAACCTTTCATTAAAACTTTATTGTTGTTGCAGGCAGGGCAATGGTCGGGAACGTTTTCGGTATATCCGCAATAATGACAAACAAGCTGGTCGGATTTTTTATGATAAGTGAGCGTAACATCACAATTTTTGCATTCGGGCATCCAGTGGCAGATGTCGCATTCAAGACGGATTGAAAATCCTCGCCGGTTCTGAAACAATATGACCTGTTCTTTATTCTTCAATGCTTCTTCAATATGCTCGAGCAGAAAAGGAGTGAAGTGCGATTTCATTCTTCTGCGCCTGCTTTCTTCTTTTACATCGGCAACAAATATTTCCGGAAGCATCACATCACCAAAGCGTTTATTAATTTCAACCAACTGATATTTATTGTGAATTGCATTAAAATAACTTTCAACAGAAGGTGTAGCTGAACCAAGTATTGTTTTTGCCCCATGCATTTTTGCCAGGTAAATTGCCGAATCGCGCGCGTTATAACGTGGAGCTGGTTCATATTGCTTGTATGATGTATCATGCTCTTCATCAACTATTACTAACCCGAGATTGCTGTATGGCAGTAATGATGAGCTTCTTGCGCCAAGAACGATTTGATATGTTTCTTCATTATTTGTTATATTCGACGAATTCAAAAGCACTTTATTCCAAATTTCAACACGTTCACTTTCGTTGAATTTACTGTGATATACTCCAACTTTTTTCCCGAAAGCTTTTCGTAAACGATTAATGATTTGTGTTGTGAGCGCAATTTCAGGAAGAAGATACAACACCTGTTTGCCTTTGTTAACGGCTTCTTCAATAAGTTTAATATATATCTCGGTTTTCCCGCTTGACGTAATGCCATGCAATAAAACAATATCTTTTTTTGTGAATCCTTCGATTACCTCATTATAAGCATTTTCCTGGACTTCATTCAAAATAACCGTTGAGCCGTTGGATTCATCAGCTTCTTCCAGTCGCGATATTTCATGAGTGTATTGTTCGCAGATTCCTTTTTTGATTAATGCATTCAGTTGTGCAGATGATGTATTCAGTGTTTTCAGCATTTCTGATCTGATAATACGTAAAGGTTTATCGTTTGCTTTTAACCTTTTACTGTATAGATACATCAGTATTTCCAATTGTTTTGGCGCTTTCTTTTCGAGTTTATCGAAGACGTCCTTCAGTTTTATATCATCAAGATAACTTTCGCTGATTTTTACGAAAGTCTCGGTTTTTGGCTTGTAACGGCTTACCAGTTCTTCTTCGGGAATGATAACATTTTTCTCGATCAGAGTTTTTATAAGAGGAATAATTTTTTTCTGGTCAGCTATTTTTGTAACGTCGGTGATAGTAAGAGCTTTTTGTTTGCTTAGCGCTTCAGCTATCAATAATTCTTTTTCGGTAAGCAAAGAAATATCTCCATCGAATGACGGGTTTAAAATTATTTTGGTTTCACTTTCCAATTTCAGTGCTGAAGGTAAAGCCGCTTTCATAACTTCGCCGGGAGTACACATGTAGTACGATGAAATCCATTCCCAAAATTGCATTTGCTTTTCTGTTACCAATGCATCGTTTTCAAGAATTGATAAAATATATTTTATATCATTTACTTTGGGGGTTTCGCTATGTACTTTTCGAACAATGGCGGTATAAATTTTCTTTTTGCCAAATTGAACAACTACTCGCATGCCCGGTTGAACAACATCATTCATTTCATAAGGAACACGATAAGTGTAGTATCCCGGAAGTGAAAGCGGGAGTATTACATCAGCAAAATTTGTAACGCGTTCCATTTTTATTTTTTTTAATATTGTGTTAATTTAATTTTGAAATGACGGTCATCCTGAGTTCATCGAAGGATGACCCTCTTACAGAATGTTCACATTTCGATATACGCATTATGACATTCTGTAATACCATATCAGACTTAACTTAACAATAGGTTTTATTTAAATTTATCATTAATCATTAAAATGTTTCGCTGTTATTTATAGTCATTCTCCGCTGCGGCGGAGTCATTCATTGCTAAATATTTTCAATAAACTTATCCCTTATCAACTTGTATACTTTTCAACTTGTTTTTAAAATTCTGACTTCTTGCTTCTGCATTCTGACTTAGTTTTTAAAACTAGTAGGTTGTCCGGTAGCTTCCATAACATTCCACCAAAGTTCACTTTCCAAATTAATTTTTTTCCTTTTACCTATTGTAGTTTCAATTGGAAGATAAGTAAACTGGTTAGACCAGATACCTGCTACAAAGCCTGTTTTTCCTGCCATAGCGCCATGTACTGCATTTTGTGCCAGCTGTCCGCAAAATTTGCTGTCGTCGGCAACGGCTGGTGCACTGCGGATGATATAACTGGGGTCGATATATTTCAATGAAACGGGCATTTCAATATTTTTAAAATATTCAAAAATTCTATCTTTAAGAAAAATACCAATATCATTGAGTTTTACATTTCCAGAAGCATCTTTCTGCAGGGTTTCATTATTGAAGAAATGTTGTCCTGCACCTTCAGCCACTACTATTAAAGCATGATGTTTGTTTTCTATTCTTTTTTTTAGAATGTTTAAAAATCCTTTTTCTCCGTCGAGTTCAAATTCGCCCATTTCAGGAACAAGAACAAAATTAACTTCCTGCATGGATAAAGTGGCGTGAGCAGCAATAAAGCCGGAATCGCGCCCCATTAGTTTTATAATCACAATGCCATTATAAAATCCTTTAGCTTCATTATGTGCATTGCTAATAATTTCATGTGCTTTGGAAAAGGCTGTTTCAAAACCAAAAGATTTTTCAATAAAATTTATATCATTGTCTATGGTTTTTGGAATTCCCGCAACAGATATTTTAAGATTACGTTTTTTTATTTCTTCCTGAATTTCATGAGCGCCGCGTAAAGTACCATCACCACCGATACAAAAAAGAATATTTATATTATTCCGTTCAAGGGTATTCACCATTTCGCCCACATCCTGGTTGCCTCGTGAAGAACCAAGAATAGAGCCGCCCTGCAATTGTATGTCGTCAACAACTTCAGGATTTAATTCCATGTATGGATGATTGTATTTGGGTATTAATCCTTCATAGCCATATTGAAACCCGATAATTTTGGTAACGTTATAACGGTAAAATAATTCCATTACAATGCTGCGGATTACATTATTCTGCCCGGGACATAAACCGCCACATGTTACAATAGCTGCTTTGGTTTTGGCAGGTTCAAAATAGATCATTTCACGTGGACCTGCTTTTTCGAATGATAAAGGAATGGTTCCGTTCTTCTGGTATTCCAGGAAACAATTAAAGGATTTTTCATATAGGATCCTTTCATCATTTCGTACATAATTATAAATTCCGTCACCATGTTCATACCCCAGTTGAATAGGTGATTTTACGCAGCATTTGCCAAGTACAGGAACATTAAAATTTATATTCATTAAAAAATATTTTATTTATTTCGTACCTAAAGGCACTTATTGTTTAATGTTGTTTTTTATTACCAATATTATGTCCCTACGGGACAAATTAAAATTCTACATTCTTAATTCTATCTTCTGAATTCATATTTCTGAATTCTCTTTTCTTTTTTTACTTCCTTCGTAAAGATTGAATTTTACAAAACGACATTCAAGCGGTCCGTTGAAAACTTTATATTTTGCAGAAGGTTTCAATCCTATATGTTTCAGTGCATCCATATCGGAGCTGATAAGCCATGCTTCAAAACCTGAAAAACGTTGTTTCATTATATCACCAATAGTTTTATAAAAAGCAACTATATCATCTTTCTGTATACGTTCACCGTAAGGCGGATTAAACAAAAGTGTTCCGGGCCTTACAGGAGGTACAAGTTTTTCAAAAGGTGTTCTTTCTAATTTTATATTTTCCTGTAAACCTGTACCGACAGCATTTTGCGCAGCTCCTTCAAGAGCTCTTTGTGAAATATCATAACCAAATAATTTCACATTGCTTTTTGATGATTGTCTTTTAGCATCAGTGAAAATTTCTTTCCATAAATCGGTGTTGAAATTTTTCCAGTTCATGAAACCGAAATTATTTCTGAAAATTCCGGGAGCTTTGTTTTCGGCTATTAGCGCAGCTTCTGTAAGTATGGTTCCCGAACCGCACATCGGGTCGACAAGTGTTGTTTTTTTATCCCATCCCGAAAGCAGTATTAGCCCGGCTGCAAGGACTTCACTTAAAGGAGCCTGTCCCGAAATTTTTCGGTAACCGCGTTTATGCAACGACTCGCCGGATGTATCCAACGAAACATTACAATTATTTTGTGTAATATGAACATTTATCCGCAAATCAGGATTTTCAATGCTTACAGAAGGACGTTTACCGAATTTTTTCCGGAAACGGTCAACCACTGCATCTTTAACTTTCTGTGCAACAAACTGCGAATTATTAAAAACACTGTTGCTTATGAAAGCATCAACAGCCAGTGTTTGCTCAACATTGATGATGCTTTCCCAAGGATAGTCGGAAATGCAATTATATAAATCGTCGTTTGAATTTACGCGGAAAGTGCTTACGGGTTCAAGAATTCGCAATGCTGTTCGTAACCAAAGGTTAGCAGTGTACATTAATTTTGTATCACCCGAAAAAGATACAGCACGATTAATAACTTTTACCTCTGAAGCGCCAAGTGCATTAAGTTCAGCAGCGAGAACATTTTCCAGCCCGGAAATTGTTTTGGCAATATATGATTGTGAGTTTGTTTCCAATAGAAATACATTTGTACAAATGTAAAATAAAAATCAGGTATTTCTTTAGTAAATGAGAATTTGATTAGAAGAAAAAATGTTTCAGCTATTTAATTTCTCCATAAATTTTTTCGCTTCAACAATGTATCGGGTATGAGTGGCAGTGCCTATTTCGCCTTTTTCGTCCCATGCTTTAATTTCAAACATCAGCTTTTTGCCGTCAACAGCGGTGAGCTGGCTTTCGCAAAAAACTTTCATACCAACAGGTGTAGCTTTTAAATGTTTTACATTTATTTCAATACCTAGTGTTATATAGCCTTCGGGAAGAAAAGGCTGAACACCTGTTTGTGCGGTACCTTCCATAAAGCCCACCATTGCAGGTGTTGCAAAGACTTCTATCAGTCCGGAACCATAACGTGCAGCAGTATCTTTTTCCTGCACTGTCATTTCAAGTTTATTTTTATTTCCTACAGGTATATTGAATTCCATAATTAAATTTTTTTATCTTAATATTATCCTTTACTCCATTACAACTTGTAGAGAGGGTAAGGGGATTGGGTTTAATTTGAACAAAAATAAAAAAACCTTCTGAACTTCAGAAGGTTTTTAGTTATATAATAGTTTGATTAATCTTTCTTTGGAGTTTCTGATTTAGTTTCTTTTGTTTTAGAAACATTTTTTGCACAGCATGCTTTTGTAGTATGAGAAGTTGATAATTTTGGACTAGCTGCATTTCCACTGGTAGTGCTGGTTTTTTCGTTGGTATTCGATGTAGAAGCACATTTCTTTTCGCAACTTGTACCGGTTTTGTGTTCAGCACATGGTGTTGTTCCTTTATTACAACCAAAAGTTGATTTTTTACAACACGGAGCTGTAGTAGTAGTACCGGTGGCAGTTTTACTGTTATCTTTGGTAGTAACAGTAGTTGACTTAGTTTCTGTTGATCCCGATTGTGCTTTTACACTTATTGTTGAAGCAAGAAATAAGAAAGATGTAAAAGCAATTGTTAATACAAAAAGTTTTTTCATAAAAATGTATTTTAAATGTATAATTATTTTTAATTTTTTTTGATGAAACAAATGTAATAAATTTTTTAATAAAGTATAGCTTAAAAAGCTGTTAAATTCTGTTAATGAGATGTTAATTAATTTTTTAAAGCATTAAAAAAAGAGTATTTTTGAAAATAATAAAAAATTTTTTGAAAAAACATTCCATTATATTAATTGTTATAATTACAAGTATTTCGCTTGCCGGAATTGTTGCTATGCAATTGTTCTGGGTGAAGAATGCATGGAGAATGCAGGAACAACAGCTCGATCATCGTGTAAGCATTGCGATGAAAAGTGTAATAAATCAATTGGTTTCAGAAAAAGGCGATACAACTAAATCAGATGCTTTATGTAATCCGGGCTGCGGATACAGCAATGATATTATTTTTCTGATTGAACCTCAAAGGCTGGATTCTGTTATAAAAGAAGAGTTTGAAAATTTACATATCTGTCATCATTTTAAATATGGTATTTATAAAAAACCGGAAAATGTTTTTTTAATGGGAGATTATAAAAATTATGAAAATGAAATTATATCATCTTCACATTACACAACTTTATCATGTTTAGTGAAACAGAATTGTTATATGCTGGGTATTTTTATTCCTGGTGAAGAAGAACATATTTTTCATAACATGTTATGGTGGCTGGTATTATCTGTTGTATTTCTGTTGATAGTGATTATAAGCTTTTCATATGTGATAATAAATTTATTGCGACAGAAAAAATTATCGGAAATGAAAACGGATTTTGTAAATAACATGACACATGAATTTAAAACCCCAATTGCTACAATTTCACTCGCAAGCGAAATGTTACTGAAACCCGGTGTTAATGAATCACCTGAAAAAACAATGAAATATGCTAATGTGATTTATGATGAGAATAGCAGGCTAAAGAACCAGGTTGAGCAGGTGCTTCAGATTGCTGTTCTTGATAAAGGGGTATTAAAATTAAAGAAAAGAGAGATTGATATTCATGAAATTATCGGGGAAGCTGTTGAAAGCATTGACATTATTGTTAAGCAAAGAAACGGTGAAATTAAATTATCACTCGATGCTACCCATTTTAAAATTAATGCCGATCCTGTTCATTTTTTAAATATTATTATAAATTTACTCGATAATGCAAATAAGTTTTCCCAGGAAACCCCTGAAATAACTGTAAAAACATGGAATGTAAATAATGGAATTAAAATATCAGTTGAGGATAAAGGGATTGGAATTAGCAGCGAGAATCAGAAACATATTTTTAAAAAATTTTATAGGGTACATACCGGAAATATTCATGATGTAAAAGGTTTCGGACTGGGTTTATATTATGTCAAAACCATAGTAGACGCTCACAGTGGGAGAATTGATATTCACAGCGAGCAAAAAAAATATACACGTTTCGAATTATTTTTTCCATTCAGTTAAAACGTAAAAGAAATGAAAAAAGATAAAATTAAAATTCTTCTTGTTGAAGATGATCCTAACCTAAATCTTGTTTTACAGGATTTTCTTGAAATGCTAGGATATGACGTTGTTACTTGCAGTAATGGAGAAGAAGGATTGTCGGCATTTCGCAAAGGAGGCTTTGATTTATGCATTTTTGATGTGATGATGCCTCGCAAAGATGGGTTCTCCCTGGCTGTTGATGTTCGCAAATCGGATACACAGGTTCCAATTATTTTTCTTACAGCAAAATCTTTTAAAGAAGATCGTATTAAAGGTTTCCAGATAGGTTGTGATGATTATATTACCAAGCCATTCAGTACAGAAGAACTTAGTTATAGAATCAAAGCTATTTTAAAACGTACTTCTATTGAAAAACAGGAAAAAACAAATTCTTCTGAAACCGTTTTTAAGTTAGGTGTTTTTACTTTTGATAGTATCAATATGTTATTATTGTCGGATAACAGCGAACAACACCTTACACGTAAAGAATCGGAACTTTTAAAAGTACTTTGTCAAAATAGAAATCAATTGCTTACCCGCGAAGTAGCATTGAAAACAGTATGGGGCGATGATGACTATTTTATCGGGCGCAGCATGGATGTGTTCATCACAAAACTTCGGAAATATCTCAAAGATGACCCTAGTGTATCAATAATCAATGTTCATGGAACAGGATTTAAACTGGTTGTTGAGTAATCTTTTTATTTTTTTATCGTAATAATCTTTTCATAATAATCGGAAACATTATCTTTGTCGATAAACAAATAAAATATTTATTAATGACTAAATTAAATTCACGCAAAGATTATGTAATTTCCATTTTTATAATAGGAATTTTATATTTCGTTTTTGGTTTTATAACTTGGCTGAATAGCACATTAATTCCTTTTCTTAAAACATCCTGCGAACTTAATAATACCCAGGCGTATTTTGTTACATTGGCTTTTTATATTTCATATTTTGTAATGGCATTGCCATCATCATGGGTGTTAAAAAAAACAGGGTTTAAAGGAGGAATGTCATTTGGACTTATAATTATGGCTATTGGTTCATTGATGTTTATTCCTGCTGCAATTACACGGACATATGGTTTATTTATTTCCGGGTTATTTATCCAGGGAACCGGGTTATGCATTCTTCAAACAGCGGTTAATCCTTACGTAACCATTCTTGGTCCTATTGAAAGTGCTGCAAAAAGAATAAGCATCATGGGAATATGTAATAAAATTGCAGGTTTTATGGGCCCACTTGTTCTTAGCGCTATTGTATTAAAAAACTTTGAAGCGATAGAAACCCAGCTTAATTTAACAGTAATACCAACTGAAAAAGAAATCCTTCTTAGTAACTTAGCAGAACGGGTTATTTTTCCTTATATAATAATTGCAGCTTTACTTTTAATTCTTGCTTTTTTCATTAAATTATCACCTATACCTGATATTGATATCAGTGCCGAAAATGGTAATAACGATGCTCAAGAAGAGAAAACAAGTATATTAAATTTCCCTCATTTGCTTCTTGGATTCGTTGCAATATTTTTATATGTTGGAGCGGAAGTTATTTCAATTGATACAATTACACTTTACGGAAAATCACAAGGTGTTTTAATGGACAATGCAAGACTGTATCCGTTAATGCCATTATTCGGTATGGTGATTGGATATATCCTGGGAATAATTTTAATTCCTAAATATATTAATCAAGGTAAAGCTTTAGGAATATCTGCAATATTAGCTTTGATTTTTTCTTTACTAGCTGTTTATACAAACGGGTTTACATCGGTTTTATTTATTGCTGCTTTAGGTTTCGCTAATGCAATAATGTGGCCGGCTATATGGCCGCTTGCAATAAACGGATTGGGTAAATTCACCAAATCCGGTTCGGCAATTCTGATCATGGGTATTGCTGGTGGAGCAACAATCCCATTGCTATACGGAAGGCTGGTTGATATCAGTTCTATTGGTTCACAACAGGCTTATTTAATTTTATTACCTTGCTACTTATTTATTTTGTATTATGCTTACAAAGGTCATAAAGTAGGGCTTAATAAAAAGAATGTAAACTTTATGGCAAATTAAAAAAGAATAAAAAAACAATAATAAACTTATACTTTTTTGCTTATTAACTGATAACTAATAAAATGTCACTGTTTGTTTTCATAGCATTATTTTTCCCGGTTGTTTTAAGCGGAATCTCTGTATTTTTTTTTAAAACTGGTGAAAAAACTTTAAAGTTGATTCTTGCATTTGGTGGGGCTTTCCTGTTAACCCTAACCTTTACTGAACTTATTCCCGAAATTTATTCTTCCGAATCACAGCAGATAGGATTATTTATCATGCTGGGATTTTTTATCCAGTTATTGCTCGATTTTCTTACCAAAGGTGTGGAGCATGGTCATCATAGTCATCATGAAAAACTTAACGAACCTTGTCGTAAAAAAAATGAACATGTTAGTTTTTTAGCAATCATGATTGGTATTTGCATTCATTCATTTCTTGAAGGAATGCCTTTAACAAGTAATTTTCAAAATACCGAAATTAAAAATACACTATTATCAGGAATCATTATTCATAATATTCCTATGTCTATTGTGCTTGTGAGTTTGCTTTTACATACGGGTCTTAAAAAAAGTACAGCTGTAATTTTATTGATGATTTTTGCATTATCAGCTCCTATGGGTACACTTACAAGTTTTTATTTAGGTGAAAGCTTTGCCGAAAACATGTCGCATTTTTTTAATATCATACTTGCAATTGTTGTTGGGATTTTTCTTCACATTTCAACTACCATATTATTTGAATCAGAAGAACAACACGGATTTAATTTATATAAATTTATTGCCATTATTATTGGTGCAGGAATTTCATTGCTAAGTTTGTGTTAAAAGTTTTTAATAAAATTCTTTTTACATAAAGTTTAATTTTAGTGTAATTTTATTTTGTAAAATTTATAAATCATAAATCTAATCCGCCGTGGCGGACTCAAATCTCAAATCTTATGTCAGTATTAATAGGTAAAAAAGCCCCAATATTTCATGCAGAAGCAGTAATAAACGGTGGCGAGTTCGTTGAGAATTTTTCTCTCGAACAATTTATAGGAAAGAAACATGTAGTGTTTTTCTTTTATCCGCTCGATTTTACTTTTGTGTGCCCTACTGAAATCATTGCTTTCCAGGATGCAATTGCAGAATTTGAAAAGCGGAATGTTGCAGTTATAGGTTGTTCAATAGATTCCAAGTTTTCGCATTGGGCATGGCTGAATACCGAAAGGAAAGATGGTGGAATTAAAGGCGTGAAGTTTCCATTGGTATCCGACTTAACAAAAACTATTTCACAAAACTATGATGTTCTTGCCGGACAATATGATTTCAATGAAAATGCAGAGGCCGTATTTAATGGTGCTCCTGTTGCTTATCGCGGATTATTTTTAATTGACAAGCAGGGGATCGTTCGGCACCAGGTTGTGAACGACCTTCCTTTAGGGCGTAGCGTTGACGAAGCATTGCGTATGGTTGATGCGTTACAATTTTTTGAAGAGAACGGAGAGGTTTGTCCAGCTAACTGGCATAAAGGAGACAAAGCCATGAAAGCTACTCACGAAGGTGTTTCGGAGTATTTGGCAAGGAAATAATTTAGCTTATAATTCAAAGTTTCAATACCAAATCTTCGGATTAGGTATTTGTGATTGAGATATAAAGCCTCAAATGAATGGAATTTTGAGGCTTTTATTATTTATGATTTTATTCAAACGTAAAAGTATATATATCGGTTTCTCCATATCCACCAGTCTTTGCAGAAGTATACATTCCTTTTTTTCCATCGGGAGTTGTGAAGGTAAAATTATAATCGTCGCTTGCTGTATTCAGCGGATAGCCCATGTTCTCTGGCTTTGCCCATAACCCATCTTCCGAGATAACTGTCTCAAAAATATCATAACCACCCATGGTTTCATGTCCGTTCGAACTAAAATATAATGTGCCGTCGGGTAGGAGCAAAGGGCAAATTTCATTTTTATCAGAATTTATTTCTGGTCCTAAATTAAAAGGATGGCCCCATTCGCCAGTTGCTGTTTTTTCGGCCATATAAATATCGTAACCCCCATATCCTCCTTCTTTGTCGCTTGCAAAAAGCATGGTGTTCCCATCAGGTGTGATAAAAGCAAATGCTTCATTTGATTTGGTGTTTATGTTGGGGCCCAGTTTATCCGGTGTTGACCATTTATTTTTCTTTCCAAGATTACAAAAGAAAATATCGTAAGTGCCACGTACTTGCCTCGAAAACAATAACTGCTTGCCGTCAGGAGTGATACTGTTCATGATATCACTTCCGGTAGAATTTATTTTCGAGCCCATTTTTTTTGGCTTTTGCCAAGTATTATTTTTTAAAGTAGTATAATAAATGTCATCTAAAAATTCGCCCAGGTTGTTCTTTTGTCCGCCCATTGCGCCTTTCCGCTTTGATGAAAAATATAATGTTTTTCCATCTGTCGAAAGCACCGGGGTCAACTCACTCGATGGGGAGTTGACTGCTTTTACCGGTTCAATTTTTATTTTAATTGGTATGGCCGAAAGTTTTAATGCATTGATGGTAATGGAAATGGAACTTTCTACATCACTTAAAAATTGCCCGTCTTTATTTTTGTTTGTAAGAAATGTCTTGAATTTCTCATAACACTTCAAAGCCTCATCATACTTGCCTTCCAGATGATATACCTGACCGAGATAAAAAAATGCAAAAACAGGTGCTGCTGTTTCTTTGTAATTGTAGCTATAAGCAACATCTGTTTTCTTAACGGCTTTCTCAAGATATTTTTCGGCGAGAGTACGTTGTTTGGTAGTTTTCAGAATACAAACACCAACATAAAAGTTCAGGTTGCAATTATCTTGGTCTTGCGCCAGAAGCCTTTTAAAAATCATCAAGGCATCATCGTAATATTCATAGTTGAAGAGGTCCTGTGCATCGAGATACATCAGTTTGAAATCTTTATCATCAACAGGGCCGGAATTTGTATAATTGTTATTAATGCTTTGTATAAAATTATATATAGGCCACGAATTGCCGGCATTTGCAGCGGATAAAAAAAATATTATTCCAACTATGATAAGGAATATTTTTTTCATTAATAAGAATTAGGATGCAAACAAAATTAAAAAATTTCAGATTAGAAAGAGTTTTATGAAAAAATAAATCAAAACTTAAAAGGTTATTTGAATTTTATTTTTGCTTCATTCCAGTAAACATCCATTTCTGCCAGCGTCATATCATGAAGCGAACGTCCAATTTTTCTGGCGTTTTCTTCAAGGTATTGAAAACGTTGAATAAATTTTTTATTGGTTCTTTCCAAAGCAGTTTCTGGATTTACATCAACAAATCGGGAATAATTTATCAAAGCAAAAAATAAATCACCAAATTCATCTTCAATTTTATCAGGGGAGGCGCCTGTTTCCACTTCATGTTTCAATTCGTTTAATTCTTCAAGAACTTTTTCCCACACCTGTTCGGGCTTTTCCCAGTCAAATCCTACGCCTCTTACTTTATCCTGAATACGGTATGCTTTTACCATTGCCGGAAGCGATACAGGAACACCTCCTAAAACTGATTTATGTCCTTCCTGTAATTTTATTTTTTCCCAGTTATTTTTTACATCCGTATCGTTTTCAACTTTAACATTGCTGTAAATATGTGGATGTCGTTTAATCAGTTTTTCATTAATTCCTTTTAAAACATCTGCTATATCAAAATCACCGTTTTCCGAAGCTATCTTGGCGTAGAAGACAATATGAAGCATCAGGTCGCCTAGTTCTTTTTTAACTTCGGAAATGTTTTTTTCTACAATAGCATCGGCAAGTTCATAGGTTTCTTCGATAGTTAGATGCCTTAACGATTCAAAAGTTTGTTTCTTATCCCACGGGCATTGTGCTCTAAGCTCATCCATTATTTCGAGCAATCGTTGAAATTCTTTTATTTTGTCGTTCATCTGGTTCTTTCGTTTTTACAAAGGTAAAACTTTATACTTTTGTAACTCCTTAAACTTGTTGAAATAATTTGAAAAGCATTAGAAGATATTTGTTGATTTGTAAAAAAATAATTTTCATTTTATTTTTTGTGAATTTATTTTTTGCAGGAAATGCTTCAGTACATGATTCCATCAGTTATTTCAGCGAATTTAAATTGCATTATGGATTTATAATGCCGCATCATAAAAATATGCAACACCTAACTACCGGGCATTTCACGGCATATGAACTGAATTTCAATTTTCAAACGCATGGTGAAAAAAAATGGCATTGTCTTTTTAAATACCCGGTAATAGGCGGAGCAATATGGTATGCTGATCTGGCAAACCCGGTAGTATTGGGGAAAGCGGTTGCTGCTTATCCTTATTTGAATTTTCATTTGTATAATAAAAATAATTTTTTTCTGAATTATCGTTTTGGAATTGGGCTTGGCTACATTTCAAAACCATTCAATTATAACGATAATTATAAAAATATTGCGATAGGTTCACATCTGAATGCAGCAATTAATATGTTTTATGAATGCAAATGGTTGGTGAAGAAAAAAATTTCACTTACTTCTGGCATTGGAATTACTCATTTTTCAAATGGTTCATTTAAAACTCCAAACCTGGGAATAAACATTCCTACTGTATTTGCTGGTATTGCTTATTATTTTCCCGATAAAACAAATATATTGCCTGATACTTCATGGAAAAATATTTCTGAGAATAAAATATCGTTGCGAATTTATTTTGCTGGAGGAATGAAACAACTTTATCCTGCTTTGGGTGATTATTACGGTGTTTTCATGACGTCGTTTAATTTTTATAAATCATTTTCATATAAAAGGGAAGTAGCTGCAGGTATTGATGTTTACATGGATTACAGCGATAAACGTGTTTTAAAAAGAAAAGATATAGTACTAAAAAATGATTTGGGAATTTTAAAACCGGGTTTATACGCCGGACATAATTTTGTTTTTTCACGTTTACGTTTACTTACTCATATTGGTTATTATTTGTATGCAAAAGATAAATCTGATGGAATGATTTATTCGCGTTTTGGTTTGGAATATAATTTTAATGAAAAACTTTTTGCACATCTTGCATTGAAAACGCATTTTGCAAAGGCCGATTTTATTGAGTGGGGAATAGGGTATACTATTAAACATAAAAATTAATTGATGATTGCAAATAGAAAATTTCAAATTGAAAAATGTAAATGAAAGTTGTATTTAATAATATTATTTATGTTTTGATGCTTTCTATTACATTAATTCTTTTTACAACTTGTACTAAGGAAAAGCGTTGCGATTGCCTGAAATCAACGGGCGATATCGTTACAGAAGAAAGGACTGTTGCTGAATTCAGCCAGGTGCGACTTGAAAGTAAAATCAATTTATTTTTAAAACAGGATACTTTTAATTCAATTAAAATTGAAGCAGGCGAAAATTTACTTCCCGATATTTATACAAATGTTGAAGATAGTGTTCTTGTCATCAGGAATGACAATCATTGTAACTGGGTACGCAGTTATAAACCCAAGATTAATGTTTATTTAACTTTTAAAGATTTCTGGCATTTCATTTATTACAAAGGTGCTGGCACTGTTATTACAGAAGATACTATTTACACGAATTTCTTTCAGTTAGATGATAATGAAGGAACGGGAAGTTTAAACTTTCTTCTTCACACCAATACTTCATGGTTCAATATACATACTGGTCCGGCTGACCTTACGGTGAAAGGAGTTTCAGGATTGAATTATCTTTATACATGTGGAAATGGTCCAGCTGACCTGAGGGATTTTAAAACCAATCTTACTTATCTAACCAGCAAAGCTACCGCTAATGATTATATTTGGGTAACAGGCGAACTAGATGCATGGATTGATTATACCGGTAATGTTTATTATTCCGGTAATCCTTCGAAAATTACATACAATTATACTGGTTCGGGTAGATTAATCCCATTTTGATTAATAAGCTTTAGCAAATATAACGCGTTGTTCAGAAGGTTTTTCTGAGAACACACACTTCCCATTTTCTTTCGGGTTATTCAATGGTATACAACGGATAGTAGCTTTGGTAGCATTTTTAATTGCCTCTTCAGTTTCAACTGTCCCATCCCAATGTGCATACACAAAACCGCTTTTATTTTCAATCACATCTTTAAATTCATCCCAGGTATTAACAGAATGCGTATTATTTTCCCTGAATGAAACAGCTTTCTGATAAAGATTATCCTGTATCTGGTCAAGAAGATGTTGAACTTTATTTTCAATATCTGTTTGTTGAATTACGCTTTTTTCTAATGTATCCCTTCTTGATATTTCAATTGTTCCCTGTTCCAAGTCTCTTGGTCCAATTGCAAGCCTTACAGGCACACCTTTAAATTCATATTCCGAAAATTTCCAGCCGGGTTTTTGTGTATCGCGGTCATCATATTTTACAGAAATACCTTTACTTTCAATCGCTTTTTTAATTGGAATTATTTTTTCAGATATTTCTTTAAGTTGTTCAATATTTTTATAAATTGGAATAATAACAACCTGAGTTGGAGCTAACATTGGAGGAAGCACCAATCCATTATCATCAGAGTGAGCCATAATTAATGCTCCAAGCAATCTTGTTGAAACACCCCATGATGTAGCCCAAACGTGTTCAAGCGAACCTTCTTTTGAAGCAAATTTAACATCGAAAGCTTTTGCAAATTTTTGTCCCAGAAAATGCGAAGTACCTGCCTGTAATGCTTTCCCATCCTGCATTAATGCTTCAATGCAATATGTATCAACAGCTCCGGCAAAACGCTCATTTTCTGTCTTCACTCCTTTGATTACAGGGACAGCCATCCATTTTTCAGCAAATTCAGTATAAACATCAAGCATTTGTAGCGTTTCGGCAATAGCTTCTTCTTTAGTGGCATGGGCTGTATGTCCTTCCTGCCAAAGGAATTCTGCTGTTCTTAGAAATAAACGGGTTCTCATTTCCCATCTTACAACATTTGCCCATTGATTTATAAGTATTGGTAAATCACGGTACGATTTAATCCAATTACGATAAGAGTCCCAAATAATGGTTTCTGAAGTTGGTCTGATAATAAGTTCTTCCTCAAGTTTTGCAGTTTCATCAACAACAACCCCTTTTCCTTCAGGTGAATTTTTTAAACGGTAGTGAGTTACTATTGCACATTCCTTAGCAAAACCTTCAACATGTGAAGCTTCTCTACTGAAAAATGATTTTGGAATGAATATTGGAAAGTAAGCATTGCTATGCCCGGTATCTTTAAACATTTTATCCAATGCTGCCTGCATTTTTTCCCAGATAGCATATCCATATGGTTTAATCACCATACAACCGCGCACTGCAGAGTTCTCAGCAAGTCCGGCTTTGATTACTAAATCATTGTACCACTGAGAATAATTTTCGTTTCGTGTTGAAAAATCTTTAGCCATAAGTATTCTTGGTATGATATTTGTAAATATATATGAAGAATTATTTAACAAAAATAGAAAATAAACAAATGTTAAACAAAGAATATAATTTTGATAATCAAAAGGAGAACCATTATATGAAAAAGTATTTATTGATATTAGCATCTGCAGCACTGTTACTTACAGCCTGCAAAACATCATATCAAACCCGTTCGATGTATGATGATGTGTATTATTCTAAAAAAGATGCTGCTGCTACAGTTACAACTACTACTTCACCTTCCACTCAAACTGAAAGTAAAGCAGATAATCCCAAAAATTATTCAACGAATAAAGAAATAACAGAAAATAATGCAGTTACACCCAACGAAAATACTGAAAATTCAACAGAAGAAGTACAAGCTACTGCTAATGATACAGGAAATACAAAGTATTCCAATGAAAAAATAAATTATTCTACAAGTGAAACGTATTATGATGAAAATGGTAACCCAACTGAAGTTACCAATAATTATTATTATGACGATTATTATGATTATGAATATTCTGCACGTATAAAAAGATTTCATCATAACTATGGGTATGATTATTATCATGATTATTACACCGATTACTATTGGTATACATATAACCCATGGGATTGGGGAATAAGCATTTATTGTGGTTCGCCTTGGTGGTATCCTTCATATTATTGCTATTATGAACCTTATTGGGGCGGGTATTATAGTAATTGGGGATTCGGTTATCCACATTGGGGTTGGTATTGTGGTTGGGGTTACCCCGGATATTGGGGTTATTCACCTTATTATGGGTGGGGTGGATATAATCATGGCTATTATAATGGCTATTGGGATGGCTATTGGAATGGTTATTATGCCGGTGCCAGCGATAATTATTATAACAGCTTTGATGGTAACTCATATTACTATGGTCCTAAAAATGATTTATCGGGTTCAATGTCTACTAATAGTAACAGTATTACTTTTGGTGATAAATATGAAACAGCTTTGATTGATAAATCAAAAAGCCAAACCACAACCAATAATACCCACAATACTGTTGGTAGTAATTTAAATAATGGTTCATTATCTACAGTTACGATTGACAAAAGTAAAAACACTGTAAATACAAGTAATTCAAATTTACCAACTTTAAATAGTGTTGAAACTACACCGCAGACTATACATTTGGATAAAACCCCTACCAATCAAACTTCAACAACAAGTATTCCCGCATTAGATGTTGTTCCGGTAAAAGATAAAGATGTAAGCTCAACTACCAATACCAATCCATTAGTAATTCCTAAGGATAAAACTACAACAAATACTATCGAAAATTCTAATACCGTAATTCCAACAACAACTACTACTAATACTAATGTAAGTAATCAATATTCAATTCCGAAGAGTAAGAGTACAACAACAACTAATACTGTTAATTCTAGCACTACACCTACAAGTAATCAGTATACAATGCCAAAAAGTAAGAATACTACATCAACCAATACAGTTAATTCTCAGTACAGTATTCCTAAAAGTAAAACAACAACGCCTACAACTACAACGCAATCTACTTATTCAAAACCAAAGACGTATTCTTCACCAACGTATACTGAGCCTAAATCTAACCAGTATTATTCGAAACCGAAGACATATTCGACACCTAGTTCAACTACTCCAAAATCAAGTACTACATCTCCAAAATCATATAGCACTCCAAGTAAGAGTAGTACATCAAATTCGAACTATAACTCAAATAACAGCTATTCAACTCCAAAATCATCAACCAATAGTTACTCAACACCTAAGTCATCAAGTAATAGCTACTCTACACCAAAATCATCAAGTAGTTCCTATTCGACACCAAAGAGTTCCAGTTCATCATCTAGTAGTTCATCCAGATCTAGTATAGGGAATACTGGAAGCAAGAGGAAATAATTGAATAATCATTAATGATTAAAACTATGAAAAGATTAATAATAAGCACACTAGTCATCATAATCTCGATGACTTCTTTTGCACAAAACAATGTAGATGCTTTAAGATATTCTATGATTGGTTTTGGCGGAACGGCCAGGTATACTAGTATGGGTGGAGCTTTTGGCGCTATTGGTGCTGATTTTTCTACACTTTCAACTAACCCTGCTGGTATTGGTGTATTCAGGAAAAATGAATTTACCTTTACCCCATCGATTTATAATAGTAAAACATCATCTACTTATAATGGAACTGCATCAAAAGACGAAAAATACAACTTTAATTTCAGTAATATTGGAATGGTTTATGCTTTTAAGACCAACAATAATAATGAAAATAGTTGGAAATCAGTTAATTTTGGTTTTGGTTTAAATCGTTATAATAATTTTCATAATAGGGTTGATATCAAAGGATCAAATATAAATAGTTCATTAATGAGTGTATATCTAGAGAATGCGCAGGGTATAGCTTCGGATGAGCTTGGCGTATTTGATACTCAGCTGGCATTTAATACATACTTACTTGATACCATTGGTGGTACAACTTATTTTTCAAATGTGCCAAATGGAGGTATTTTACAAAGAAAATCTATTGAAACAACAGGAGCTCAGCAGGAAATGGTATTTTCGTTAGGTGCTAATTATAATAATAAGTTTTATATAGGAGGAACCATTGGCTTTCCTTATTTAAGGTATCATGAATTATCATCTTATAGTGAAGCTGATGATGTTGATTCAATTTCTGGATTTAAATCGTTTACATATCATGAAGAAGTTAATACATCGGGAACAGGTTTTAATTTTAAATTTGGAATAATTTATGTCCCTGTTGATGTAGAGATGCTTAAAGTTAAGATAGGTGCAGCTGTTCATACTCCTACCTTTTATAATCTAAATGAAACATGGTCAAGCAAAATGAATTCTTCTTTTGATAATGGAGAAAAATATTCTTCTGACTCTCCAAATGGCGAATATAATTTTTCTCTTAATTCTCCTATGAGAGCTATTGGAAGTATTGCTGTTCAAATAGCAAAGCGTGGTATAATAAGTGCTGATTATGAATTTATTGACTATTCTGAAGCTAGATTACGTGCAAACGATTATAGTTTTTTTGATGAAAATGATAAAATTCAGGCAAAATACAAAGCTCAAAATAATATTCGTTTAGGTGCAGAAGCTGTTTTTGGATTGTTCAGTTTAAGAGGAGGTTATGCTATATATGGAAGTCCATATAAATCGAACATTAACGATGGAAAGAAAACAGTATTTTCAGGAGGTTTTGGAATAATAGAAAAAGGATTTTTTATAGATTTTGCATATGCATACTCTATTTCAAATGAAGATTATTATTTATATAATTATGATGTTCTTAATCCTGCAAGTTTAGAAAAAACTTCACATAATTTTTTAATGACTTTAGGGTTTAGGTTTTAGTGCTTTTTGGTGTTAGTTAATTAATAGCCGGTGAAATGCTTCCCGGCTTTTTTTATTTTATATAAAGTTCGAACATAATTCTTATTACTTCAGCCTATTAATACCTGCTTTTGCCTTTTGATTGATACTGTTTTTATATTCGGTATTTTTCATTTGGTTGCAAAGTTCGTAATAATATAAAGCTTTTTTCTTATTGTTTTGATTTTCATAAATCATTCCTAAATGTAAAGCTGAATTTGCTGCAAAATAGTAAGTGGATGATTTTCCGTTTTTGACTGTTAGGTCATAAAAAGGTATTGCTTTTAAATCATATCCCCATTCATCATAAATGCGACCAGTGCGATAAGTATATTCAAGGAAATCTTTTGTTGTAGTGCAATAATTGCTTGGGAGTTTTTCCTGAAGCATATCTAAAGCTTTTTGATAATAGCTCCCGTCGAATAGTAAACGCGCTTTCAAAAGTCTTATGTTAGGAACCGTTTTGTTTTTCCCTTCAGCAAGTGCTTGTTTGTCTTCGTCAACAATTGAAGAACCCAATGTAACTGCAAAAGCTATTTTTTCCTGATATTTAGAAGTGTTGTTATTTACAAGGTAGTACCATGCCAGTTTTTGGTAAGCTGCTTTTATATAATTAAGCCCTTTAAAATTCATCAGGTAACTGTACAAATATTTATATGCGTCAAAATCAAGTCTGTTTAGTTTTGCAACTCCTGTAATGTAATCAAGGTAATAGAAAGGATAATATTCCTTGCTTGTTGGCCGGGAAAGTAAAATTTCAATAGCTTTATCATTGGAGCCTGTTTTTAAAGCAACACTTGCAGCAGCATAACATAATAAAGGATTTGTTTTTGCCAGATCTTTATATTCTGAATCATCAAGATATTTACCTAATTTTAAAGCGGCATCTTTATCACTTTGAAGATTAAGTTGAATAAATGTTAGTAAGAAAATACTTTCAGTTTTCAGGTATTTATATTCTGGATTTTTGATTGCTGTTGATAATACTGCTGTAAGTTCATTAACACCTTGAGTTATAGTTCCCGAGATCCCTATCAAGTTAGTTGCCCAACTGAATTCATCTGGAATAGTTCCGATTAAAGAATGCAATAACCCTAATCCTTTATAATTAGGAACAAAACTTGGATAATCCTCCTGATTTTCTACAAGTAGTTTATATGCCCTTCTTATTTCTCCTGCAGATGTAATATAATCCTGAAATTTCATACGCACAAAAGCCCAATGCAGGTTTATTTCGGCAAGGCAATATTTGTAATAAGGTGATTCTTCTTCCTGTTCTTCAATTTTATCAATCCGTATATCTATATTTTCCTTTAATTTATTGTAGAGTGTAGTGTTTTCTGAAATGACAAGTTTTAGAAAATCAATATAATCTTCAAGATAAATAACGATTTTATTAGAGGGATTAACTATTTTTTCAGAATCAAGTAATAATTTTCCTTCATCAAATCGGAGGCTTATTATTTTTTCATAAGCATTTTTACAATTTTTATTAAAGTTGAATGATGCAAACGAAAAATTACTGAATAGAACAAACAGCAAAAAGATGATAAAGTTTTTTTTCATGACTAATGAAAAAAAAGAAGAGTATTCACTCTTCTTTTAATAGTTTTATGATTTTGCTATTTCGGGGTCGACAAGGATACGTCCGCAATATTCACAAACGATAATTTTTTTATGAATACGTATATCAAGCTGACGTTGAGGTGGGATTTTATTGAAACAACCACCGCAAGCATCACGCTCAACAATAACAACGGCTAAGCCATTGCGTGCATTTTTCCGGATTTTTTTATAGGCTTGTAAAAGTCTTTCTTCAATAATACGTGCATTTTCCTGGGAACGGGTGAGTAATGTTACTTCTTCTTTCTCTGTTTCAACTACAATGTCAGCTAACTCACTTTTTTTAATATCAACTTCACTAAGCTTTTCTTCCAGTTGTTTTGTTGATTTTTCAATAACTTCTTTTTTGGCTTCCAGATTAGTTTTAAATTCTTTAATGCGTTTTTCGCATAACTGTATCTCGAGATTCTGGAATTCAATTTCTTTTGATAAAGAATCGTATTCCCTATTGTTTCTTACGTTTGATTGCTGTGCTTCGTATTTTTTTATGAGAACCTGACATTGCTTAATTGCGTTTTTCTTCTCATTTATGGATTCTTCGAGTGTATTAACTTCGCTTGTATAATTATCGATACGTGTTTGAATACCTGCTATATCATCTTCAAGGTCCTGAACTTCCAAAGGTAATTCTCCACGGATGCTGCGAATTTTATCAATCTGTGAATCGATAATTTGTAAATTAAATAATGCCCTTAGTTTCTTTTCAACAGAAGCTTCGTTTTTTTCATCTAAATCGGCTTTATTACTTCCGATTTCTTTAGTATTTAATTCAGCATTTAATGCTGGGTCCATTGCGCTTTTTGTTACTTTACTCATACTGTTAATCTTAATAATATTTTACAGGATTTGTATTCAACTTTGAAATTAGGACTGCAAATGTAGGAAATTTTTTATTAAGTTGCTCATATAAAATTTCTTTCATAAACTGTTCGCTCTCGTAATGCCCGATATCAGCTATTATCAAAGAGTTATCGCCATCGAAAAAGTTATGATATTTTATATCAGATGTAAGAAAAGCATCGGCACCGGCAAAAATAGCGTCTTTAACAAGAAAACTTCCGGAACCTCCGCATACTGCAACTTTTTTGATTTTTTTATTTAATTTATTATTATGCCTGATAACAGGAATTTTTAGGTCTGATTTTATTTTTTTGAAAAAATCATTTGAAGTCATAGATTTCTCTAGTTCTCCAATCATTCCTTCTCCTGCTTTATTGAAAGAATTTTCAAGGGGATAAATATCGTAAGCCACTTCTTCGTAAGGATGTGAAGCAAATAAAGCTTTTAAAATATTTCTTTCAAGATAAGCGGGAAAAATGGTTTCAATACGTATTTCATTTTCTTTATGAAGTTTGAATGCTTCGCCAACAAAGGGATTCGTGTTTCCGAGGGCGCGGAAAGTTCCAAAACCTTCGATATTATAGCTGCACGAATCGTAATTGCCTATGTGTCCGGTTCCGTTATCAAATAAGGCTTTCCGAACTTTATCAGCATGTTTTGTCGGGCAAAATGTGACTAATTTTTTAAGAATATTTTTCTTAGGTTTTAAGATTCTGCAATTGATTAGTCCTATTTTGTTGCAAAGCGCAGCATTTACGCCATTGTCAATATTGTCGAAATTTGTGTGTATGGCATAAATTGAGATATTATTTTTTATTGCTTTTATGATACATTTGCCGGTATAGTTATCGGGGCGAATTTTGCTGATATTTCCGAAAATCAAAGGATGATGCGAAATAATTAACTGACATTTTTTTGAAATGGCTTCATCAATGATTTCTTCGGTAACATCAAGCGTAATCAGGGCTTTCGAAACTTCGTCATTAGGGTTGCCAATTATCAAACCTGAATTATCATACGATTCCTGCAATGCAAGCGGTGCTATGCTTTCGAGGAATGATGTGATTTTGTGAATTTTCATATAAAACTTTTTTCAAAAATAATTAAAATAAAAGTTAAACAAACAGTTATTCATGAATTCTTAATTTGTTATAAAAGCTTTTTGTACTTTTATCGTATGAATTTTAGAACAGTAATATTATTCCCATTTACTTTTTTGTATTGGCTCGTTACTTTGTGCAGGAATAAAATGTACGACTGGCGCTGGAAAGCATCATATGCTCCCCCTTTAAAAACTATTTGTGTTGGAAATTTAAGTCTTGGTGGAACTGGTAAAAGCCCAATGACAGAATACATCATAAAATTTTTAAAAAATAATTTTCATGTTGCAACTTTAAGTCGGGGATATAAAAGGAAAACAAAGGGTTTTGCTGAAGTACTTGTCAATTCATCGTTTGAAGAATGTGGTGATGAACCAAAACAATTCAAAAATAAATTTCCTGATGTGTTTGTAACGGTTTGCGAAGACAGGAAAACCGGGATAAATAAAATTGTTGAAAAGAAAAAAGAAACTGAAATCATAATTCTTGATGATGCTTATCAACACCGGAAAGTCAAAGCCGGCTTGAATGTTTTGCTAACCGATTATAAAAAAATATTTACCCGCGATTTTTTATTTCCTTCGGGGACGTTGCGGGAGTCGGCTGTTGGTGCGGCAAGAGCAGATGTTATTGTGGTTACGAAATGTCCTTCTGATTTAAACGAGAATGAAAGAAAAAAAATCTCGAAAAAAATTTCATCAAGAAATAAAAGTTGTAAAATTCTCTTCAGCTTCATAAAATATTCAGAGTTGAAAAGCCTGAATGATGGAACAGAATTTAATGATGCGAAAAGCAAAACTTTAGTTTTGCTTTTCGCAGGAATAGCAAGCCCTTCACCGCTTATCAAACATTTGAAAAAAGATTTTGAAGAAGTGCATTTAATACGTTTTAACGACCATCATGAATATTCTGTTAATGACCTTATGCGTATTCATGAAACTTTTAATAAATTTGCAACCCTTAAAAAAATTATTGTAACAACAGAAAAAGATGCAATGCGATTGGAAAAGCCCGGTATTGTTGAGGTTGTAAAAAAACTTCCGGTATACATTGCGCCAATTGAAACTGATTTTTCAACAACGGATAAAGAAACGTTTAACAAAATATTGACAGATTATGCAAAACATGATTGAAAAAATTAAAGAAACTTCTTCCTACATTCAGCAAAAAATAAAATTTGAACCTGAAACAGGAATCATTCTCGGAACAGGTTTGGGTGGGTTAGTTAACGAAATTGAAATTCAACACACCCTTGCTTATGAAACCATTCCAAATTTTCCTGTGTCAACAGTTGAAGGGCATTCGGGAAAATTAATCTTTGGAATTCTTGGCGGAAAAAAAGTTGTTGCTATGCAGGGACGCTTTCATTATTACGAAGGTTATACAATGAAAGAACTTACATTCCCTGTACGTGTAATGAAATTTTTAGGAATAAAAAAATTATTTGTTAGCAATGCCAGCGGTGGTGTTAATCCTGATTTTGAGATTGGCGATTTGATGATCATTACCGACCATATTAATTTGCTTCCCGATAACCCTTTGATGGGGAAAAATTATAATGAGCTTGGTCCACGATTCCCTGATATGAGCGAAGCTTACGATAAATCTATGATTCAAAAAGCAATTGAAATTGCAAAAAAACATAAGATAAATTATCAAACCGGAGTTTATGCATCGGTTTCTGGTCCTTGCTTTGAAACTCCTGCGGAGTATATGCGCATGCGTAATACCGGGGCTGATGCAGTTGGTATGTCAACGGTTCCCGAAGTTATTGTTGCAAGGCATATGTCGATTCCGTGTTTTGCCATTTCAATAATTACCGATTTGGGTGTGCCCGGAAAAATTGTTGAAGTATCGCACGAAGAAGTTATAAAAGTTGCGAATGAAGCTGAAAAGAAAATGACCCGACTGATGAAAGAATTGATCTCTTCAATTTAATCTCAATAGAAACATTGGAAATTTTTACGGCTGAAAAATGAAACATAAAAAACATAAACCGACAAGGAAAACTATTCAAAAAATAAGATTTTCACAGAAGGCAGGAATGCCGCCGGGAAGCATTGTTCATGTTGGCGCCGAAAATAAATCCGATGTAAAATTGACTTTGATTTATTATACTAACGAATTTGCAGAAATGCATATTTTGAAATCGGTAGAAGAGTGTAATAATTTTATTGGCAAAGAAGGAAAAGTCTGGTTAAATGTTGATGGGATTCATAACATAAATATTATTGAAGGTATTGGAAAAATATTTAACCTGCATCCTCTCGTTCTTGAAGATATCCCTAACACTGAGCTTCGCCCGCGATTTGAAGAATTTGATAATTATATTTTCTTCACGATGAAAGGGCTTGAATATAATAAGGCAGAAGAAGAAATTAAATACGAGCAAATCAGTTTTGTTTTTGGTGAAAAATTTGTATTGTCGTTTCAGGAAAACGAATCAACACTTTTCAATTCGATAACAGAACGAATGTTAAGTGGCGTGAGCAAAGCGCTGGGCAAGGGCACCGATTACCTGATGTACCTTTTGATTGATGCAACAGTTGATAATTATTTTGAAATTACAGAAGTTATTGAAGAAAATATTGAAATACTTGAAGACGATGTTTTGCTGGATACAACAGGAAAATCGTTGGCAAAGATTCAGAAAACAAGGCGTGGATTAGTAGTTCTTATGAAGTCGGTTTTTCCTTTGCGTGAAGCGATAGGAAAGATGCAGCGCCGCGAAAATCCTATAATTCACGAAGGTTCATATATTTTCTTTAGTAATATTTATGATCATGCAATTCATATAATTGATTCGATAGAAACACAGCGCGATATTCTTGCAGGCTTGATGGATATATATTTATCGAACATCAGTAACCGCATGAATAGCGTGATGAAAGTTCTTACAATAATTGCCACCATTTTTATTCCGATAACATTCTTTGCAGGAGTTTATGGAATGAATTTCAAAAATATTCCTGAGCTGGGTTGGGGAGCAGGCTATGCTTTCTTTTGGTTGTTGTGCCTGGCTTGTGTAGGAATGATGATAATTTATTTTAAAAGGAAGAAATGGCTTTAATATGACTAATAAATAATTTTATTGATATGAAAAAAATTCTGAACCTGATTCCTGTTATTGTTGTATTGATTTTTGCCGGTTGTGGTGGCAATAAAGCTGATGAAAAAAGTTTTGTGGTTAAAGGGAATTTAAGCAATGCAAAAAAAGATTCCATTTATCTTAAAGAGCTAACTGTATCTACAATGAATACTGTCGACTCTGCTGTAGTAAGCGAAGACGGGGATTTTTATTTCAATGTGCAACCTAAAGAAATCGGGTTTTATGTATTGATGTTAAATAAAAATAATTTTATTACGCTTCTGATTGATAAAGGTGAAACAGTTGAAATTACTGGTGATGCAAGACAGCTATTGCAATCATATAAAGTTAGCGGATCCAAAGGTTCGGAATTGATTTGGGAATTGAACAAACATAAAAAAGAAAACTTAGCAAAAGTTGATTCTTTGGGATTAATTTATAAGGAATCACTTGGAAAGCCTGATTATGCTGAGTCCAAGAAGAAGTTAGATTCTGCATACAGGATGATTTTCTATGAAGAAAAAAATTTTAATAAAAAATTTATTGATAAAAACATCAACTCGCTGGCTTCCCTTATTGCAATTTATGAACAATTTGGAAGAGAATCACTTTTTTTTGAAAAAGATTCGGCGGATTTTATTTATTACGAAAATCTTGATAAATCCTTAATGACAGCATATCCGGGGAATATGCATACTGATGAATTACATAAACGTATATCAGAAATCAAGCGTGTAAAGGTTGAAGCAGAACTTGCTGAAAAAAAAGTGGCTGTTGGTAAAACAGCACCTGAGTTTTCGCAGGAAACACCGGAAGGCACTTCTGTTTCGCTATCATCATTCAAAGGGAAATATGTCCTTGTTGATTTCTGGGCATCATGGTGTTCTCCATGTCGCGCTAACAATCCTAAACTTGTAGCCTTATTTAAAAAATATAAAGGAAAAGATTTTACCATACTTGGAGTTTCGCTGGATCGTGAAAAAGATGCATGGACAAAAGCTATTGCAAAAGATAAACTAACATGGACACAGGTAAGCGATTTAAAATATTGGTCGTCACCTATTGTGAAACTTTACAATATACAAGAAATCCCTTTTATGGTGCTGATTGATAAAGATGGAAAAATTATTGCAAAAGGCAATGATGAAAAAGTGATAGAAGAAAAAATGGAAGAAGTTTTAAAATAAAAATTTCACCAACAATAAATCCAACCCTACCATTTAAATAGTAAAATTGTCCGAATATAAAAACAACTTTTTATATTCGGACGATTTTATTTTCATTTGTAGAAAAGTTGTTTATGAAAAAATCAATATTATTCTTTGTTTCAATACTAATTCAGTTTTCTGTGTATTCTCAGTCGAGTAAAGCTTTAAAATATTTCGATAAGGGTATAAAGTATTTTAATGAAAAAGATTATATCAAAGCAGATTCGTTTTTTTTATTATCTGTTAAAAATGATACAAATTATATCGATGCTTATTATAATCTTGCAATGGTGAAAGTTCAATTAGGTGATACAGTTTCTTGTTGTAATTATTTAAAAAAAGCTTCAAAACTTGGAGATACTCAAGCACAGAGATTATATTTTTTTTATTGTGATATGAGTACAAAATATAATAATGAAGGAGTAAAATATTTTAATTTGAAAAACTTTCATAAAGCAGATTCATTATTCAATCTATCTTTAAATGAATCAAAAAATATACAGGCTTATTATAATTTAGCCTTAACTAAACTTAATGAATATGATACATGCGGATATTGCAAAAATCTGAAAATTGCATGGGAAATGGGTGAAAATGGAAGTTTGATTTTATTACATAAAGATTGCTATAAATATAAAACAATTATGATTCCTGATTTATTTAAAGATGGTATTACAAGGATAAATACTATTGAATTATCAAAATGTGATGACAGTAGAAATTATATTTTTATAAAAATGATAGATAATGATACTATTTTAAAATATAATACATCTCTAATTCAAAAGGGACGTATTATAAATGTAATATCAAAAAATTTCTCTTATGATTCATGTGAGTATAAGTTATTGCTTGATACAACTGAGTTAGGAACAGATAATGAAAATCTTTATATTGAGAAGATAATAAAAGAAAAAAAGTATAATGGACCTATTTTAACTATAGTAGAAGAAATGCCAAAATTTCCTGGAGGTGAAGAAAATATGTATAAGTGGTTAGGTGAAAATATTCGTTATCCGCAGGAAGCAAAGGAAAAAGGTATATCCGGTACTGTAATAGTTACATATGTAGTTGAAAGTGATGGGGAAATTACAAATGTTCATGTTTTAAAAAATATTGAAGGAGGATGTGGTGCAGAAGCTGTTCGTGTTATAAAAACCATGCCCAAATGGAAACCCGCAGAGCTAAATGGTGTCCCCGTTAGAATATTTTTTACTTTACCAATAAAATTTACTTTAGAATAATTTTATTTCGGTGCCATTCTTAACAAATATATTCCTAATGCCCCGAAAATAATATTTGGTATCCATACTGCAATTTGGGGAGGTAAATTCCCGTTAGTGGCAAATGTTGTAGAGATTTGCATAAAAAGAATAAATGCAAAACTTAGTATTAATCCTAATCCTAAATTTATTCCTGTGCCGCCACGTCTTTTCTGGCTCGATAATGAAACACCTATTAATGTTAGAACTACTGTAGCAAAAGGAAATGCAATACGTTTGTGTTTTTCTACCAAATAATAATTTATACGATCCGAACCTTTTAATGCTTCATCAGCAATGAACGAATTTAGTTCCATGAGATTCATGGTTTCTATATCATGAAGGTTTTCAATAAAATCAGAAGGTTTCAAATTTAATGTGGTATCAATGGATGCTCCGTTCTTTATTGTTTCTTTAGTGCCGTCAATCGTACGGATGTAATAATTCTGAATATGCCATGTGCCTTCTGTAGTGTCATACTGAGCGTTGTCACTTGTAAGTTTATAATATAATCCTTTTTCATTAATTTTTTCAATACAAAAATGATATGCAATATTGGCATCGCTGTTATAATGTTCTGCATATGCGAAAATACCCGGGTTGATCTGCATATGCATATTCGTTTCCTGTGAATAATGCTTGTTTTTAATATACATCATTTCAAATTCAATCATGTTCTTATTTGTATAAGGGATCAGGAAATTTGATAAAGCGAATGAACAAAGGGCTATAAAAATAGCTGATATTAAGTACGGACTAAGTAGCCTGCGGAAGCTGATACCACTGTTAAGTATGGCAACAATCTCAGTATTCGCGGCCAGGCGGGAAGTGAAGTATATTACAGCTATGAATGTAAATAACGGGCTAAACATGTTAACAAAATATGGAATGAAATTTAAATAATAGTTAAAGATAATTTTATAAAGCGAAGGATTCGTTCGAAGAAAATCATCCATTTTTTCCGAAATGTCAAAAATGATAATTATAATAATTAACAATGAAATGGCATAAAAAAAGGTGCCCAGGAATTTTCGTATGATATATATGTCGAGCTTTTTCAAATTCATGATTAATTGAGCAAAAATATAAAAACAAATGCAAACAAGCGGATTAATTTGAAACGAGTTTGTAAAGAAATAATTATTTTAGCAGAACAAATTATGGAGCAACAACTGTTATATAAGATAGGAATCACAATGATACCGGGCATTGGCGACATTACTGCAAAAAAATTGGTTGCTTATTGCGGAGGTGTTGAAGCGGTATTCAGGGAAAAGTTAAAAGGACTGATGAAAGTTCCCGGGATTGGGCAAACATTGGCTGAAACCATAGCAAGAAATGATGTTTTATCAAGAGCGGAAAAAGAAATTAAATATATTCAGAAAAATAATATCAAACCATTATTCTATCTGGATGAAGGTTATCCTGAACGTTTGAAACATTGTGAAGACAGTCCTGTAATGCTTTATTTTAATGGAGAAGCTGATTTTAATATTCCAAGAATTGTGGCAATTGTAGGTACACGCAAAGCAACCGAATACGGGAAAAAAATATGCCATAGCTTAGTGGAAGGATTGGCATCATTAAATGTGATGGTTGTAAGCGGGCTTGCGTATGGCATAGATATTCACGCTCATCGTGCCGCTTTGGAAATGGGGCTTCCTACAGTGGGTGTTCTTGGTCATGGATTGAATATGCTTTATCCGCAAACCCATAAAGCTACTGCCGAAAAGATGATGAAGAATGGTGGGCTGTTAACTGATTTTTCCAGCGATTCAAAATTCATTCCTGAGAATTTTCCTAAACGTAATCGTATTGTTGCAGGGTTAAGTGATGCAGTAATTATAGTTGAGGCAGCAAAAGAAGGCGGGGCGCTTATTACCGCCGATATTGCTAATAGTTATAACCGTGATGTGTTCGCTTTCCCGGGCAGGGTAGGCGACCAATATTCCGAAGGATGCAATAACTTTATTAAAACCAATAGAGCTGCTCTGATACAATCAGCAAAAGACCTGGTTTATATTATGGGATGGGAAGAAAAGAAAGAAAAGAAAAATCAGAATATTCAGAAGCAATTGTTTGTTGAACTTTCAAATGAAGAAAAATTGATTGTCGATTTTTTAAATACTTCGGAATCGGTTTCTGTAGACATGCTTAGTTTAAAATTAAATCTTCCTGCAAGTAAAACTGCGGCAGTATTGTTAAACCTGGAGTTCATGGGAGTCATACGTTGCCTTCCCGGAAAAATATATCAACTGGCATGAACGGAATAGTAACAAAAACAACAGGCAGCATATATGTTGTAATGACCGGTGATGGTAAGCGTTACGAATGCAAACTGAAAGGAAGTTTCAGGATAAAAGGTATTCGCAGCACCAACCCACTTTCTGTTGGCGATAATGTTCAGTTTGATTATATTGAAGAACAGAAAATGGGGTTGATTCATTTCCTGGAAGATAGAAAAAATTATATTATTCGTAAATCTACAAAACTTTCAAAGCAGCAACATGTCATTGCTGCAAATATTGAACAGGCTGTATGTATTGTTACGCTTGCATATCCGCGTACTTCAACAGGATTTATTGATCGCTTTCTTGCCGTTACCGAGTTGTATCATATCCCTGCTGCAATAGTTTTTAATAAATGCGATTTGCATGATGAAGTAATGAAAGACGATGTTGATTATTTATGTACATTATATAAGCATATAGGATATAAATGCCTGGTAACTTCGGTTATTGATAACATTCATACTGAAGATTTCAAGGCACTTTTAAAAGATAAAACCAGTTTGCTAATTGGACATTCGGGTGTTGGAAAATCTGCATTGGTTAATGTCATTGAACCTTCACTGAATTTGAAAGAAGGAAGGATTTCTGATTATCACGAAAAAGGAAAACACACGACTACTTTCACTGAAATGTTTCCATTGTCGTTTGGAGGATTTATAATTGATACTCCGGGAATAAAAGAGTTTGGTATGATATGGGTTAACCCGGAGGAATTAGGTGGTTATTTTCCGGAAATGCGCGAACTACTTCCCAAGTGCAGGTTTTATAATTGTACCCATGTGCATGAACCGGATTGTGCGGTTAAAAAAGCATTGGATGAAGGGTATATTGATCCGGGTCGTTATAAGAATTATCTTTCCATGTTGAACGATGATGGGGTGAAGTTTTAATAAATCAAAAGTATACTTCGGCTGAACGAATTTGCAAAATAATGCAAATTCATTCGCTCAGTATTACTGAATCTAAACGACTTTGACTTTGCAAATTCGTAAAGATTCAGTATAAATATCATTAAATATAAAAGCCCTGTTGAAAGACAGGGCTTTTAAAGTGTAAAGATTTGGCATATCTAATGTGAACCCTTTCCGTTTTTAACAAGTTTTTCCAATTCGTTAAATCTTTCTGTAGTTCTGGCTTTCCGTTTATTAAGTTCTTCGCAAAAAGAACTGTAAAGTTGTTTGTACTCGCTTGAACTGATAGGAATTTTTTCATCCACATATTTGATGTATTTGTTATCATCATCACCGCTTATTTCAATCAAATGTTCTTTGTATTTGATAGCTACTTTGTGATGTGATTCAGCGTATTTGGTGTCTAATAAAGAGCCTTCAAATTGCATAAGGCTTTTTGCTACGCTCATAATTTTTTCTTTTTCAATCATGATTCCTGTCCTTTATTTTTATTTTTAATTATAAATTTGTTAATAAATTAATTTCAAAAAACATTTTAAATAGAAAAACGAATTTACAACAGACCATATCTGCATTATTGAAAAAATAAATTAAATATTTACTCTTAGACTGCCTGTCAAATTTCAATATCAAATATACGAAGGAATATGATAATTATCAAATACCAGATAAAAGGATATTCAAAATTTTATAAAAAATGTAGACCATCCAAAAAAAAATGTCTTTAAAAAGTAAGATTACTTTTTCTTATTTATTTATTTTTTTTCTTGTACTTTTTGTTTGAAAAAGGCATTTCTGTTACATTACCATTTAAAAACGGCTTCTGATATTTCTGTTGCAGGAACAAAATTCATAACCCGTGCCTGATGATCAATTGATTCCTGGTGAATAGCATTCAGAAGTTTCTGCATAAATTCTGCACTAAACCCTTTTTGAATTCCTGATTCTATATGCTTTTTAAAAATTTCATCCCATCGTTTGCTTTGTAAAATGGTAATGTTGTTTCTTCGTTTGTATTCGCCAATTGTGTCGGCTACATGCATTCTTCTTTCAAGAATTTCAACTAATTCATTATCCAGTTTATCAATCTGCATACGAAGTTCCTCAAGTATTTCAAGGAATACCGGGTTTGCTGAAGTTGTTGACCGAAGAATGATCTTTTGTAAAAGATAATTCAATTCATCGGGTGTAAGTTGCTGAGACGAATCACTTAAAGCATTTTCAGGATGAATATGTGATTCAATCATCAGTCCGTCATAATTAAGGTCGATGGCTTTCTGCATCAATTCCTGAAGCAATGATTTTTCCCCTCCCATATGACTGGGGTCGCAAATGACGGGCAAATCGGGAATCTTTCTTTTTAATTCTATAACCAGGTTCCATTTAGGAGGATTTCTGTAAATGCTTTTTTCATAACTTGTAAAACCCCTGTGAACAGCACCAATCTTAGTTATTCCGGTTTTGTTGAAACGTTCGATTGCTCCAAGCCAAAGATTTAAATCCGTATTAATGGGATTTTTAATTAATATAGGAATATCAACACCTTTTATAGCATCAGCAATTTCCTGGACTACAAAAGGGTTAACAGTTGTACGTGCCCCAATCCACAAAATATCGATTCCATATTTAAGTGCTTCGTAAACATGTTTAACATTAACCACTTCGGTACAGGTAAGCATTCCCGTATCTCTTTTTACCTGTTGAAGCCATTCAAGCCCCTGTGTGCCTACTCCTTCAAAGTTATCGGGACGTGTGCGCGGTTTCCATATTCCTGCACGGAACACTTTAATGTTTTGTGCTGCAAGCTCACGTGCTGTTTTTATAACCTGTTCCTGCGTTTCGGCACTGCATGGGCCTGCAATGATAAGAGGTTGTTGCTCGCTAAGCATCCAGTTTTTTAAAGGAGAAATGTTGAGTTGTGTTTCCATAGTGCTTGTTTTATAAGGGTTTTTCTAATGTTTTTTTTATCTGGTTCGATTTATTTATCATTTCAAAAAGTTCTTTGTCTCTTTTCTCTTTGATGAATATTTTTAACTCATTTAGTTTGTCGATATAGTTGTTTAATGCGGTAATTACATTTTCGTTATTCTGAAGAAATATTGGTGTCCACATACTGGCAGGGCTTTTAGCAAGCCTTACGGTTGATTCAAAACCTCCGCTGGCAAGATTGAATATTTTCTTTTCGTCTTTTTCAATATCCATTACTGTAAGTGCAAGTGCATACGAACTAACATGAGAAATATGCGACACATATGCAGCATGTATATCATGAGTTCTTGCCGGAAGTATAAGAATATTCATTTTTAACACATCATACATTTTTTTTACTGTTGCTACAGCTTTTGCATCGCTGTCTTCAATGTCGCATAAAATCATGCATTTGTTATCGAATAACCCTGATATTGCTGATAGTGGTCCGGATTTTTCAGTGCCAGCCATAGGATGACCTGCAACAAAATTTTTTCGGTTGGGGTGATGACGAATCAGTTCAACAATTTTTTCTTTAGTTGAGCCAATGTCAGTGACAACCTGATTTTTTACTTTATAAAGAATTTTAGGTAATAGCGTGAGTATTGCATCAACAGGCGTAGCAATAATAATCAACTCTGAACATTCAATTGCATTTTCAAGTGGTAAAATTTCATCTACCAGTTTATGTTGCAAAGCAAGCCGACCATGTTCAATATTGTTATCTACGCCGATAATATAATTTGTAAATCCCCGCTTACGTAGGTCAATCGCTATCGAGCCGCCGATTAATCCTAATCCGATAATTGTTGTTTTCATATTTTTTATTGAATGAATTCTTTATTTATTTTTTTGCCTTTCCTATACTCTCCAAGTATTTTCAGTTTTTTTGCAAGTGGCATAATTGCGTTGATGGATTGCTTGTATCTTTTATAATTATCAAACATCAGGTCGATGTAAAACATATATTCCCATTCTTTTCCGATAATAGGCATAGATTGAATCTTTGTAAGATTAATATTGTAAAAAGCCAGTACTGACAATACATTTGAAAGGCTTCCTTTTTTATGTGTGAGCGAAAAACAAAGCGATGATTTGTTATTTTCTTTAGAAGATTGTAAATTTTTTTTCGAAATAACCAGGAACCGGGTATAGTTTCTTTTATTGGTTTCAATACCTTCCTCAATTATTTTTAACCTGTACCTTTCGGCAGCAAGCGAACTTGCAATGGCACCTGTCTTTTTCATTTTTTTTTCACTTATCATTTTTGCACTTAATGCAGTATCGGAAGATGCAATAAGTTTTATATGCGGATATTGAAGAAAGAATTTTTCGCATTGCTGAATAGCCATCGGATGCGAATGCACTTCGTGAATATCATCAATGCTTTGCCCGGGCAAGGCCATAAGGTTTTGCTTAATGCGCAAATAAATTTCACCGCAAACAAGCATGTTAGAATCGCGCAGCAATGTGTAATTTGGAAGAAGGCTTCCTGCAACAGAATTCTCAATGGCCATAATACCGTAATCAGCAGTATGTTTATTCAATGCGCTGAAAACATCTTTGAATGTATTGCAGGGAAGGAGCGAAATATTTCTTCTTCCGAAATATTCTTTTGCAGCAATTTCATGAAAAGTGCCGTAAACACCAAGCATTGCAACTTTACAGATTTTTTGTTCTTTCATATTTTTTAAATTATTGATTAAAAAAAATCCCGGTGGTTGGCCGGGATCTTTGATGCATATAAGTTTTTACATAACTAACCCGGCTGCATTTTGAAATAATAAAAGCAGAAATAAAAAGTAAAACCAAAAAAGAAAAATGAATTCATTTTTGTTTTCGAGATGTTATATGTTTTGTTTTCTGTCATTGTTTTTGTTTTTATATAAAATAAAAAAAAGTCCCTGTTTTCAGGGACTTTTGTATATAATAAAAGCATTACATGCTACTCGTCCCGGTAGTGTTTAAAATAAAAGTAAAAAAATATATTTTGAAATTGTTTCATTGAATTTTTCATTTGTCGTTGCAAATGTAAGCAGTTTTATTAAAAAAATACAAATAAAGAAAAATATTTTTCTTAGAAAAGAAATAGATTATATTTGGTACCAAATTAATAAATGCATTCATGAATCTTTATTGTATTGACTTTTATGATGTGATTGTGTAATTTTGTAGTTCTAAATACATTTTGATTGAATAAACAAAGATTCTATAGAAACCTTTATCATAAATTCGGTAAATGCCTTTTTGAATGCTGGATTTGTTAGATTTTATCGCCTTATTTATTATTCATTAAAATTTTCATTTTTCATTTTATTATTTTTCTATGAAATCGGAAGGTTTGATATTCGATATTAAACGTTACTCAATTAATGATGGTCCGGGAATAAGAACAACAGTCTTTTTTAAAGGTTGCCCGTTGAGTTGCTGGTGGTGCCACAATCCTGAAGGAATGAAATTCAATCAGGAAGAGATTACCAGGATAAATAAACTTGATGGAAAAGAATATCATCAAAAGGAAATATTTGGGAAATACATGACTGTAGAGGCTGTGATGAATGAAATTAAAAAAGAGAATGTTTTTCATGAAGAATCGGGTGGTGGTGTTACCTTTTCAGGTGGCGAACCTTTGTTTCAAATAGATTTTCTTATTGAACTTATTGATGCATGTAAAAAAGAAAATATTCATATAACCCTTGATACAAGCGGTTATGCTGAAGCTGATGTTTTTGGCGAAATAGTTCGGAAGCCAGATTTGTTTTTATATGATTTAAAATTAATAAACAATAAGGAGCATAAAAAATATACTGGTGTATCGAATGAAAATATTTTGAAAAACTTAAAAACTCTTTCGATACAAAAAAAGAAAGTTATTATAAGAATTCCTGTTGTTCCCGGTATTACTGATGGCGCAGCGAATATTGAAAAAATGAAAGACTTTCTTCTTGAATTGAAAAATGAAAACCTTAATGAAGTTCACCTGCTGCCTTTTCATAATACAGCAATTCATAAGTATGAATTATTTAAGATTAATAATAAACTAAGCCACTTGAAATCATTAGAGAATGAGGAGTTGATTAAGATTAAAAAAAGTTTTGAAAGTGCCGGATTTATTGTAAAGACAGGTGGTTAATAAATTGAATATAAAATGAACCAAAGAATAAAAAAATTAAGAGAACAAAGTCTGAATGCGGTAAACAAAATATCAGCTGAAAGAGCTTTGCTTGTTACCGAATTTTATAAAAATGATTTGGTGCACGGATTATCTTATCCGGTTGAAAGAGCATATTGTTTAAAGCATATTTTGGAAAATAAATTCATTTGTATTAATGATGGTGAACTTATTGTTGGCGAACGTGGACCTGCGCCAAAAGCAACCCCAACATATCCTGAAATAAATGTTCATTCATTAGAAGATTTACGAATACTTGACAGTAGAGAAAAAGTGTTTTTCAAAGTTGATGATGAAACAAAAAAAGCTTATAAAGAAATAATAATTCCTTTCTGGAAAGGAAAAAGTCATCGCGACAGGATGTTTTTGGTTTTATCAGATGAATGGAAAGAAGCTTATAGCGCCGGAATGTTTACTGAATTTCAGGAGCAGCGGGCGCCCGGGCATACCGTTCTGGGAAAAAAGATTTATGAAAAAGGAATGCTCGATATTAAAAAAGATATTTCAATAAGTTTAAATAATCTTGATTTTAATAATGATAAAAAGGCTTTCGAGAAACATGAAGAACTCGATGCAATGAATATAGTTGCAGATGCAATTATAAATTTTGCAAAACGTCATGCAGAGAAATTGGATGAGTTGGCAAAGAAAGAAAAAAATAAAGAACGCAAAATAGAACTAGAAGAAATGGCAAAGGTTTGCAGGCATGTTCCTGCTAACAAACCACGAACATTCCACGAGGCTTTGCAATATTACTGGTTTGTACATTTAGGAGTGATTACTGAATTGAATCCCTGGGATTCCTTTAACCCCGGGCGTTTAGACCAACACCTTTATCCTTTTTATAAAAAAGAAATTGAGGCGGGAACTTTAACCAAAGAACGTGTATGTGAGCTATTGCAGGCGTTCTGGATAAAATTCAATAACCAGCCTTCTCCGCCAAAAGTAGGTGTTACTGCGCAGGAGAGCAACACCTATACCGATTTTTCATTGATAAATTTAGGAGGGCTTACTGAAAATGGTTCCGATGCAGTTAACGAATTATCTTTTTTAATTCTCGATGTGATTGAGGAAATGCGCCTGTTACAGCCAAGTTCAATGATCCAGATAAGTAAAGACAACCCTGAAAAATTTTTACAACGAGCATTGAAAATTGTTAAAACAGGTTTTGGTCAACCTTCTATTTTTAATACTGATGAGATAGTTCAGGAACTGGTTCGTCAGGGAAAAAAAGTTGAAGATGCCCGCAATGGCGGTGCCAGCGGTTGTGTTGAAAGTGGTGCATTTGGTACAGAAAGCTACATCCTTACAGGTTATTTTAACCTGGAAAAAATATTGGAACTTGTATTGCATAATGGAGTTGACCCGCTAACCAGGAAACAACTCGGAATAAAAACCGGAAATCCCTGTGATTTCAAATCATTCGACGATTTGCTCAATGCATATAAAAAACAATTGAATCATTTTATTGAAATAAAAATCGAAGGAAATAAGATTATTGAAAAACTTTTTGCTACATATCTTCCGGCGCCTTTTCTTTCAATATTAATTGATGATTGCATAGCAAACGCAAAAGACTATAACGCAGGCGGGGCAAGGTACAACACGAGTTATATACAAGGAGTAGGTTTGGGTTCATTGTCAGATTGCCTTACATCGCTTAAATATCATGTGTTTGATAAGAAATCATTCACCATGAAAGAAATGCTTGAAGCTATTGATAATAATTTTGAGGAGCATGATAAGTTGCGTTATGAATTAATTTATAATACTCCGAAATACGGTAATGATGATGATTATGCCGATGCCAATTCGAAAAGAATTTTCGAATTGTTTTTCGAAGCTGTTGACGGAAAACCCACAGCACGCGGAGGTGTGTTCAGAATAAATTTATTGCCAACTACCAGTCATGTTTATTTCGGAAGTAAAATCAATGCGATGCCAGATGGAAGAAAAGCTAAAGAACCTTTATCGGAAGGTATTTCACCGGTTCAGGGTGCTGATAAGAACGGACCAACATCAGTAATAAAATCAGCATCAAAAATTGATCATACAAGAACAGGTGGAACATTGCTTAACCAGAAATTTTCTCCGCAGTTTTTTAATAATGACGAAAGCATTGCTAAGCTTGGCAGTTTGGTAAGAAGTTATTTTAAATTAAATGGTCATCATATTCAGTTTAATGTTGTAAATGCCGAAATATTAAAAGATGCGCAGAAGCATCCGGAGAAACATCGCGATCTGATAGTGCGTGTTGCCGGTTACAGCGATTATTTCAACGATCTTGGTGTAGATTTGCAAAATGAAATTATCAAACGTACAGAGCATAAAGATGTGATATGATGGATCAATAAACATCTTAGTAGCGCGATATTTCATTTAAAAATAAATATAGATAATATCAATTGGTATTAAGGCAATATCGAAACAGGACTATTATGAATGTGCTATCGGTATAATACCGATTGTATATATGTAATAGTCCAATAAATTGTACTATAACATCTATGTCATCGGCATAACCATTGTAAAATTTAAAATATCCTTTGGACTATTTTAAATTAACAATCGGTATAATTTATACTTTTGCCCATTGAATTAAAAAGAATAGAAAACGAAATTATAATTGTGGAATCGATAAAAAAAATTTACCACATAGGTTTTGGTCCTTCGAGCAGCCATACGATGGCACCAAGCAGAGCATCCGAAATTTTTAAAATAAAAAATCCAAATGCTGTTTCTTTTAAGGTTACGCTTTACGGAAGCCTTGCTGCTACCGGTAAGGGCCACATGACTGATGTTGCCATTACAAAAATGTTGGAACCTGCAACTGTTGAAATTATTTGGAAACCTGAGGAAGTATTGCCTGTTCATCCTAACGGTATGAAATTCGAAGCGCTTGATGATAATGCGAAAACCATTGATGAGTGGATAACATACAGCTTAGGTGGCGGAGCTTTGTACGAACCCGATACACAAAAAATTCCTAAAATATATTCGTTGAATAAAATGAGTGATATTCTTTCCTATTTGAATAAAGCAGGAAAAAGTTTTTGGGAATATATAGAAGAGTGTGAAGGAAAAGAAATTTGGGATTACCTTGCAGAAGTGTGGAAAACCATGCAGGAAGCAGTTAAGCGTGGATTGGAAAATGAAGGAGTGTTGCCCGGTGTTTTAAATTTACAACGCAAAGCTTCAGCATATTATACCCGCTCGCAGGGATTTACCGGCACACTTAAAAGAAAAGCAGTAGTGTTTTCATATGCGCTTGCTGTTTCCGAAGAGAATGCTTCGGGTAGCGGAATAATTGTAACGGCGCCCACTTGCGGCTCATGCGGAGTATTGCCTTCAGTTTTATATCATCTCTCGAAAGATTACGAAGCAACCGATGCTAAAATCATTAAAGCGCTTGCAACGGCAGGATTAATTGGAAATTTAGTAAAAAAGAATGCATCTATTTCCGGTGCTGAAGTAGGATGCCAGGGCGAAGTAGGAACCGCATGTGCCATGGCTTCCGGCGCTGCCGCGCAATTATTTGGCGGTACAGTATTTCAAGTTGAATATGCTGCAAGTATGGGAATAGAGCATCACCTGGGACTTACCTGCGATCCGGTTGCGGGACTTGTACAAATTCCGTGTATTGAACGCAATGCATTTGCAGCAGCCAGAGCGCTTGATGCATCAGCATATTCGCTTTTATCCGATGGACGACACAGGGTGAATTTTGATGTTGTGGTAAAAGCCATGAAACATACAGGTCACGATTTACCAAGTATATACCGCGAAACAGCCGAAGGTGGTTTGGCAAAATATACTAAGTATTATAATAAGGAATAAAGCTTGGTATTAAAAGAAAAATGATTATTACACAGCCAAAGGATAATCTTTAATAAGAATATCAGCAGGAATATGTAAGCATTTACTTAATGTTCTAATCATTTCAATTGATAGTTTTCTTTTCCTGTTAAGCACTTTTGAAACATTGCCTTTGTTCCCGAGTATTTCCGCCAAATCTTTTTGATTCATTTGACTTTGCTCCATCATATATTTTATGGCTTCGATAGGGTCGGGTTCGGGAATATGAAAATGTTTGTTTTCATAATCTTCAATTAAAAGAGCTAAGAGTTTTGCTTCTTTTTCCGCTTCGCTTCCAGCTTTTGCATGAAACAGTTCCTGGAACTTTTTTAATGCAATTTCATAATCTTTTTTTGTTTCTATTACTTTCAAATATGCTTTCATAATCCAAACGGTTTAAATAAATTTTCTTTTATCATAATCGGAATGAGTGCCTATATATGTTATAAAAGCCCACTGCAACCTGAAATTAAAATCAACGACCAGCCTGTATTTATTGCCTTTTATATTAAAAACAAATAAATTGTCTTTAATACAATCAACGGAATTAAAATATTTTTTTACATCGTTAAAACTTTTCCAGCCTGCTTTGGTTGTTACTTTATACCAGGTTAAAAGCTGCTCTTTGCTGTCTTCATGTTTTTCATAAAAATTCCTCAAAGTGCTTTTATTAAAAACTCTCATGCTGATTATTTTTTACAAAGATAATAAAAAAGTTATCAAATTGACAACTTTGTTTTATCTTTTTTAGATTTATTTATGAAAGACATCGTATAATTTTTGAAGTTGTGGTAAGAGCCAAGAAGCATACCGGCCACGATTTGCTTAGTATTTACCGCGAAACAGCCGAAGGTGGTTTGGCAAAATATACAAAATAGTTTAATAAGGAGTAATAGACTTTACAAGTTTTCAAAACTTGGAAAGTCTATTCTTTATTCTTTTAAATGCAGTTTTCTCAACAATGGCGCTACTTTAGCAGCGGTGGCAGTAATTATAAGTGTCATGCTTCCGCCAAATATTACTGAAGGTATCAGTCCCATAATCCTTGCTGCAAGCCCACTTTCGAACGAGCCTATTTCATTCGATGAACCAATAAAAATGCTGTTCACTGCTGCTACGCGTCCACGCATATTATTGGGAGTGTATAATTGCATAATGGTATGGCGGATGATAACGCTTACATTGTCGAACATTCCGCTCATGGCAAGCAATAACAGCGAAAGGTAAAAATTTTTCGAGATGGCGAAAAATATTATACATAAACCGAATCCGGCAACACTGATAAAAAGTTTTTTCCCGGAGTTTCTTACAGGCGGGTTATATGCAAGGAAAAACGACATGATAACAGCGCCCGCTGCCGGTGCAGCTCTCAGGAATCCCAAACCCTGCGGACCAACATGAAGTACTTCGGCGGCAAACACCGGAAGCATGGCAACAGCGCCGCCAAACAATACAGCCAGCATATCGAGTGATAATGCTCCTAATATGATCTGGTTTTTGAAAACAAAGCGAATGCCTTCAGTAAGACTTGCAATAACGGATTCGGAATTATAGTTAATTGTTGTGATTTTTTTCGTGTTGATATTTATGAAACAGTAAAATCCTAAAATGACAAATATGATAACCGTAAGGTATGCATTGCTTATTCCATAAAATCCATAAATTAGTCCGCCAATAGCAGGACCAGATACCGCTGCAATATGCCAGTTTGTACTGTTCCATGTAGATGAGTTAGCGTACAGTTCGCGTGGAACCAGTTGTGCCATTAATGCTGTTTGAGCAGCATAAATAAAGGAACGCGCAAATCCTGAAAAAGCCACAACCAAATAAATAGGAACTACACCATACAGAAAAAGAACATTAGAAAGATTTGCTGTAAAAAGATAAAGCAGCGTTGCACTGATAATAAAAACTGTGGTGGTAATAAGAATGATATTTTTTCGGTTGTACCTGTCGGCAAAATATCCACTGAACAACGAAGTGAAAATATAAGGAATGGCTTCAGCCAAACCAATCAACCCAAGTGAGAATGGGTCTTTGGTAATTTCATAAACCTGCCACCCTACAATTATTGATTGCATTTGTAATGCTACAGTAATGGAAAACCTTGCAAGTAAAAAATACCTGAAATTCTTTATGCGCAAAGCAGCATATGGATCGTGTTCATTATTATTTTTTCGGAATAGTGCTGCCATATATCCGGCAAAATTATAATTAAGTTTTGTATTTATAAAAGATAACTTGTCAAAAGTTATTAGGTTGAGCAACTGGTTAGGTTGATTGTAGAAAGTGAAAAGAAAAATGTTTATTTTATACTATCATCAGGTTTCGATGAACTCAACCTGACTGCGCGTTTGGTCATATTGAGCTTGTCGAAATATGGTACGAAAGAAAAATTTTGTTTAAAGTATAAAGTTATTGCGACGGGTAAAGGTGATGGTGGAAAGACAAAATAAATTAACCTTTAACATATAACTCTTGACATGACTAGTTGCTCAACCCAACAACCTATAACAATTAAAATTATATCTAAGGATTTATAGGGTCTTCCAGGGTGATAGTCTTTTTTAAAATTTCAGTTCCTCTTTTTATTTCAAATTTTATTACCCGTCCTTTTTTAGAAAAGAACAAATTATTTAATTCCTTCAGGCTAAAATGATTTGCCGGTTTGCCATTGACCTTTTGCAAAACATCACCTTCTTTGAAATCGGCTTTCGAAGCCGGTGAATTAGCTCTTACTTCAGCAATAGAATATAAAGGTTTTAAATTGAATTTATATTTGAGGTGATTAACCGCAACTTCACTAATTGTATCTTTTTTCTCTTTTGTTTTATTGATCTGAAGTTCCATCGCTATTAATAATTCTTCAGCCCATTGCATATCATCATATTTTATATCCATACCCGCCATGTTGTATGTGAATTTATCATTAAATAAAATATTTTTTTCAATGAACATTTTTTTATCAGGATAATCCAGTATAAGGTTAAATCTTTTTAAAATCTCATTGCCTACTGAGCCTTTTCGTCCTTCCACTAAACTTAATGATACAATTGATGAATCATCAGGTATAGCAACCAAAGGGTTCTGCAGGTAATGCTCATTCATATAGATTCCTTTTATCTTGCTGCGTTTTCCATAAATATTGCCATTAAAACCACGACCTAAATAATCATCAAAATTAGGTTCAGGAGTTTTAAAACCTTCAATTTCTTTTGCGAACAACCAAATGCCATCGCTGTTGCCCAGGTCAACTAATAACTTTGAATTAATTTTTTTATTTTCCAATTCAATATCCGTATTAAAATATGGCTTATTCTTTTCTATGCTTAAGTCTATTGCTTTCTGCCTTTTAATTATTCTTTTGAATTTTTTCTTTTCGGGATAGATAATTATTCTTTCCTTATCGTAATCTATAAGCACGGGGAAGTTTTCAAAAAAGTGATAGCCTATGATGCCATTTATAGGAATACCAACACGCGATGAAAAATTAAAATCCTCGTTCAAAATAATGATGATTTGATGAGTAGTGTCAATAAGGTTTTTATTGATAACAACTTTATTTGATTTTGAGATATACCCATCAATTTCATTTGCGCTACCTAATCCGGCAAGTTTTATTGTTTCAACATTATTAAAAGATACTTCTTTATTGTCTAAACTAAAAAGTAACGTTTCGCCTACACCCGAATCGAGCATGAATGTTAGCATTACACCATTGACTTCTACATTAATAAATATAAGGTTATTGATGAATTTAAAAGGAACAACAATAGTTTTATTTGTAAGAGAATGGAATCCTGATGCCTGTTGCGCGGATAAAGAACAAGTAAGTATTAAAAAACAAAAATTCAACAGCAATCTATTTTTCATTGGTTTTTATGGAACTAAATATTAATTAATCCTAAACATAATTATTATACCAAAGATAATGGTATTTATACAGAATCTTAGCAAATTTGTAAAACAAAATGTGCTTAGATTCTGTTATACCGATTTATCCCGACTTGTCGCGGATAGGAATTTATTGCAACCGAACTTGTGAGCTCATGAATACCTTTAAAATAATACCAATTGTTAATTTAAAATAGTCCAAAGGATATTTTAAATTTTACAATGGTTATGCCGATGACATAGATGTTATAGTACAATTTATTGGACTATAACATCTATACAATCGGTATAAAATAAGTTATGAATAAATCATTTCCGTATCGGTATAACTCATTTGTATAGCAGAAAATATTTTTTATTTATCATGAAATTAATTATTTGCTAATTATACACTTTCCGTTAATTTTGCATAGAAATAAAATAAAAATAAAATGAGTTTAACTGATTTTCAAAATGCTATTCTGCAAGGTATTCCTGATGAATTACCTGCACCAAAACCATACGATGCAAGTTTGAATCATGCACCCAGGCGTAAAGATATACTTACTGCTGAAGAAAAGAAACTTGCAATAAGAAATGCACTTCGTTATTTTCCTCAGAAACATCATGCTGTTCTTGCAAAAGAATTTGCTCAGGAGTTGAAAGATTACGGTCGTATATACATGTATCGTTTCCGTCCCGATTATAAAATATATGCAAGAAGCATAGAAGATTTTCCTCATAAATCAAAGCAGGCAGCGGCTATTATGCTGATGCTTTCAAATAACCTGGATTATGCTGTTGCTCAACATCCGCATGAACTGATCACGTATGGCGGCAATGGCGCAGTATTCATGAACTGGGCACAATACCTGCTTACCATGAAATATCTTGCTACGATGACCGATGAGCAAACACTGGCAATGTATTCAGGACATCCGATGGGATTGTATCCTTCGCATAAAGATGCGCCACGTGTTGTGGTAACTAATGGAATGGTGATACCGAATTATTCTAAACCCGATGATTGGGAACGCTTCAATGCACTGGGTGTTTCGCAATACGGACAAATGACAGCCGGTTCATTCATGTACATTGGTCCGCAGGGAATTGTTCACGGAACAACAATAACGGTTTTGAATGCAGGAAGAAAAATTGAAAAAAATAAAGAAGGCCTTGCCGGAAAATTATTTGTAACATCCGGGCTTGGCGGTATGTCGGGTGCACAGCCCAAAGCAGCTGTAATTGCAGGAGCTATAGGTGTGATTGCTGAAGTGAATCCGAAAGCTGTACAAACGCGTCATTCGCAGGGTTGGGTTGATGAAGTATTTACCGACCTCGATGAATTGATTAAACGTATTGAAAAAGCTAAAGCTAAGAAAGAAGCGGTATCGCTGGCATACCAGGGAAATATTGTTGACCTGTGGGAAAAATTTGTGAAAGAAAATATTTTTGTTGAGCTTGGCTCCGACCAGACTTCACTTCATAATCCGTGGGCCGGTGGCTATTATCCTGTTGGCGTTCCTTTTGAAGAAGCTAAAGAAATGATGTCAAAAAATCCTGAACTCTTCAAACAGAAAGTTCAGGAATCATTACGCAGGCATGTTGCTGCAATCAATGAACTTACTGCAAAAGGAATGTACTTCTTCGATTATGGCAATGCTTTCTTACTTGAAGCAAGCCGCGCCGGTGCTGATATTATGAAGCCTAATGGCGATTTCAAATATCCTTCTTATGTTCAGGACATCATGGGTCCCATGTGTTTCGACTACGGCTTCGGTCCTTTCCGTTGGGTGTGCACTTCGTCAAAACCCGAAGACCTTGAACAAACCGATTTGATTGCAATGAAAGTATTGAAGAAAATTGCAAAGACAGCTCCTCCTGAAATTCAGCAACAGATGAAAGATAACATCCGCTGGATTAAAGAAGCGAAAGAAAATAAATTGGTTGTTGGTTCGCAGGCACGCATACTTTATGCCGATGCTGAAGGAAGAATTCAGATTGCTGATGCATTCAACAAAGCGATTAAAAAAGGAATCATTTCTGCACCTGTTGTGCTTGGCCGCGATCATCACGATGTTTCAGGAACCGATTCTCCTTATCGCGAAACTTCCAACATTTACGATGGCTCACGTTTCACTGCTGATATGGCAATACAAAATGTAATAGGCGATTCATTCCGTGGCGCAACATGGGTATCAATTCATAATGGTGGTGGAGTTGGCTGGGGCGAAGTTATTAATGGTGGTTTCGGAATGTTGCTCGATGGTTCACGAGATGCACAACGTCGTTTGAAGTTGATGTTGTTCTGGGATGTAAACAACGGAATATCCCGTCGTTCGTGGGCTCGCAACGATGGTGCCGTTTTCGCTATTAAACGTGCAATGGAAAAAGAACCTATGCTAAAAGTTACCGTTCCGAATTTGGTTGAAGATAGTTTGCTGGAAAATTTGGTTTAGAATTTTTATATATTCAGAGCCTGTTTAAGATCTAAAGAAATATATTTTTTAGTGATACTTTTGTGTCTGCCTTAGCAGATAGTGTTTTCGTGTCAAACATATTTATTTTATTCTTAATAAATTCAATTTTCAAAGTTGAATTTTCTTTTCGAATCTCTGAGTATCCAAAAAATAACACCACTTATCAATGCTGCAAAAAAGCACCATACTGATGTAAGCGTTTGTGTGAAAAATATTGCAGTTATTAAGCATGACAAAAATATTAACACACCTAACAACCGGGTTCTTTTAATGCTTGAAATAAAAAGAGGGACAATTGTTGTTATTAAGTAAATTATGTTAGTCAGCACGACCATTGATTTTGGGAATTCATTGTCATACTGAATATGATAATTAATAATTTTAGGCGTAACTTCAAATGATAAAAAACAATAGGAATAATACAATCCAAGGGAGATTCCCATTGTCAGGAGAATTAACAATAGTCTTTTTCTTTTTTTATTTTCTTCCATTAAGAGAACGGAAAGAGGAACCATTACCGGCCAGAAGACTTCAGCCATAATTAAAAATATGTAGGTACCAATTTTTTGTAAATAGACATATTCGTAATAAGGTAAAGTTAACCACAATAATCCTTCAGCAAATTGCTGAAACCCGAAAAATAAGGGAATGCAGGCAAATACCAGTTGGGAAGGTTTATGAATTTTAGTTACTGTAGCAATTCCAATAGTTGATATAATAACACCTCCTGCAAAACTTGCTTCAGCCGAAAAACACATAATTTTTTTCCTTTCTATTATTGAATTATAAATAAATCATGCTTATCAGCTTATGCCTTGTCGACTTATTAACTTGTAAACAAAGTATTTGTTTCTTCTATAAAGCGGAGTATTTCTTCTTTTCCTTTTTTTGTTTCAGAACTTGTAATAAAAGCAGGAGGCAGCTCATCCCATTCTTCGAGTAAGGCTTTTTTAAAAGTTTCTGTATTCTTAATAATTTCTCTTTCTTTTAATTTATCGGTTTTTGTGAACACGATTGAAAAGGGAATTTGTTTTAGACCGAGCCAGTTTATGAATTCCATATCGATGGCTTGAGGCTCTAATCGCGAATCGACAAGAACAAAAGTATTCATAAGATTATTTCTGTTCAATAGATAATTCATAATCATTTTTTCCCAGCGTGCGCGTGTGTCTTTTGAAATTTTTGCAAAACCATATCCGGGAAGGTCGGCAATATACCAGTTTTCGTTAATTATAAAATGATTAATAAGTTGTGTTTTCCCTGGTGTACTGGATGTTTTGGCAAGTTTTTTTTGACTGCAAATCATATTAATCAATGATGATTTGCCAACGTTGGAACGCCCTATAAATGCATATTCAGGCAGGTTGGGTTTTGGACATTCGGTATACACCTTACTGCTTTTAATGAATTGTGCAGAGGAGATCAACATTTATTTGTTTTTATATGAATGCAGGTGACGTTCTTTTTTTACATCGTAAATATCAGAAATGGTAACAAGTATCCCTGTTTCTTCAACATCACCAAAGGTATCGTTTAAAGCAGTTCCGAAAGTAAGCATTGAAGGAGAAATATTCATATAGGCATTTACAAGAGGTGGAATATTTTCTTTTAATCTTCTTACATTCTGAACAAGTATTTTATAATTTTCCTGGTATGTTTCACCATTAAAAATTGCGTTGAGTGTGCGGATGTCAATTTGAAGCCCCCTGGGAAATTTTGGAGTTACCAGATTTTCACGATCAGGAAAATAACGGTGCATGAAATATAATATCATATCTCTTGCTTCCTGGTTAAAATTAAGATACATGGTAACTTTTCCGTAGAAATACCGGATGTCAGGGTTGTCAACAATTACAGCACCTAATCCATCCCAAATATTGTCCAGTGCATATAATCCTTTTCTCGGGTCGTTGGCAGGCTGGTACAAAGGCTGAACAAATGAACGTCCGAGTTCAATGGTATAAGGCATATAATATTTTTCAAAAATATCGGAAAACCTGAATAGGTGAGCTGTTGCAAGCTGGTATTCGCCATCTGCATTTTTTTTCGCATCACCGCAACGGATGTACCTGTAACCACCTACAATTTCTTTTTCTTTAGGATCCCAAACAATAAGCTGAAAATATTGTGATGGACCGGTATCAAATTCATCCAGGTCAATTTCTTTTCCTGTACCTCCGCCGGCCCTGCGGAAAGTAACTTCTCGTAGTCGACCTATCTCTTTTATAACATTAGGAGAATCGTCGTAAGTAACAACATAAATCTCGTTGCTTTTGTTGTTTGTATTCCTTATGAATTTATCTTTTGATAATTCTTTTTCAAGAAGATTTTTTTCAACCGGAGGTATGATATCTTTAAACATGATTTTTCTTCTTTTTGTTAAACTTTAAATTCAGCATCAGGATTTTTTCCAAGTTCATAAACATGCTTTTTAACTTTCTCTGCCCACTCTTTCGATTTGTAAATATTTTCAAAAACTTTATATGAAATAGGCTTGCCAAATGTGATGTTTATGTTTTCCTCATATTGTTTGAACATTTCATCAACAAGATAAAGCATTTCGATGTTTGCTTTAATTCCTAAGCGTTTCCTGAAGTTTGCTAAGTTATAAAAAAAATTTGAATTCTTTCCTTCTATATGAACAGGAATAATATCGCGCTGGTATTGAACAGATTTTTTTATAAAAGTATTTTTCCATTCGAGGTCGCAAATTTTTCCTTTTTGTTTTCGCGAACAAAGCCCTGCAGGGAAATATAATATCATCGTATCGGAAGCAAATGTATTATCAATAGATTTTATATTATCGGTGTTTTTACCATGCTTATTTATTGGAATGAAAAGTGGTTTTAAGTTTTTTAAAAACAATAAAATATCATTTACAGGAAAGAGAATATCCCTTCTTACTTTTCCTACAACATGCATAAGAGCCATCCCGTCCAATCCTCCAAGAGGATGATTAGAGGCAATCAGATAACGCCCTGTACCGGGTAAATTCTGAGGATTTATAACATTGATTTTTGCTCCGAATTCCTTAATGATACCGTCAACAAAATCAATACCTTCAGCATCTTTATAGGTTTCAAGAGCAATATTCACCTCATCTTCATGAAGGATACGCTTCAGATATTTTAATATAAAACGGGGTAAATACTTTAAAAGCTTAGGGCTTTTACTTCTGATAACATTTTCAATATCAATTTGTTTATTTAACGGAACAAGTGTTTTATCGTATGGTTTTCGTTTGCTCATTTTATATTTCTTAAACGACAAAATTAAACATTATTGATTTTAAAGGCAATAATGCTTCTGATAAATGATTTTTTATTCTTTTTTTCATCAAGATATTCACAAAGTTTATTCACAATAGCATTTTTAAGGTCGTATAATATTCAGATAAACAACAAATTATTAAAAACTTAAAAATTAAGTGTCAAAAGTTATGAACAAAGTGGTAAAAAGTGGTAAAAAGTGGTAAATATTTTTATAATTTAGCAACTTCAACAAACCAAGTGTAAAATGACAAACCTAATTGGAGAATTCGAGTGCCGCATAGATGTTAAAGGGCGTTTTATGCTGCCCTCAGGTTTGAAAAAACAATTACCTACAGAGGAACAGGAAAGGTTTGTAGTAAACAGAGGTTTTGAAAAGTGCCTTGTTTTATATCCCCGAAACGTGTGGAAGGTTATCAGTGATGAAATAAATCAGCTGAATCTTTACAATAAGAAAAACCGTGATTTTGTCAGATATTTTTACCGCGGAGCTACCGAGTTAGTACTTGATTCTGCAAGCAGACTTTTATTGCCAAAACAACTTTCAATATATGCAGGAATTGACAAAGAGCTTGTGCTTTCCGCATTTTCCAATCGTGTTGAAATTTGGTCAAAAGGAGTTTATGAAAACCTGCTTACTAATGAACCTGAGGATTTTTCAACATTGGCAGAAGAGGTAATGGGGAATAAAGAAAACAAGGAGAAGACCGGGAATGATTTACCATGAAACTGTTCTGCTGCGCGAAAGCATTGAAGGGCTTGCGATAAAGCCCGGCGGCATCTACGTAGATGCGACATTTGGCGGCGGCGGACATTCTAAAGAAATTTTAAAACAAATTGAAAACGGTAACCTGGTTGCTTTTGACCAGGATGCTGATGCTTTTCAAAATGTGATTGATGATAAAAGGCTAATCATGATTCATGGAAATTTCAGGTATCTGAAAAATTTTCTGAAGTATCATAATATAAAATCAGTTGATGGTATTATTGCCGACCTTGGTATTTCATCCTATCAGATCGATCAGCCGGAAAGAGGATTTACCATACGCGGCAATGCAGAAATTGATTTGCGTATGAATAAAAATAATGAATTGAATGCACAGGAAATATTGGCAACATACAGCCTGGAACAATTGAGTAATTTATTATATGAGTATGCTGAATTAAAAGAAGCAAAAAAAATTGCTCATAAAATTGTTCAATACAGAGAGGACAAAAAAATTAAAACCATTAGTAACCTGGAAGAAGCAATTGGCGGCTTTGCAGAAAGAGGAAAGGAAAATAAATTCTTTGCAAAAATATTACAGGCATTACGAATAGAAATAAATCAGGAACTGGAATCACTGAAAGAGCTATTGGTAAGCGGTGAAGAAGTATTGAATCCGGGAGGAAGGTTTGTTGTAATATCATATCATTCGCTGGAGGACAGGCTGGTTAAAAATTTTTTCAGGAGTGGGAATTTTGAAGGAACAGAATCAAAAGATTTTTTTGGTAATAAAGAAATATTTATGAAAATAATTACAAGGAAGCCTGTTGTTCCCTGTGATGAAGAAATTGAAAAAAATAAAAGAGCACGAAGTGCAAAAATGAGAATTGCTGAAAAGAACTGATGGGAGAAAACTCATATAAAGAACCGGAAATAATCGAGCCCGAAGAAAAAGAGCCCGTGAAACCTGTGAAAAAACGCAAGGTGAATCCTGTTGTTAAAGGTATTCAGAGCGTGCTTGATGGAACCATACTTGCAAGAAAATCGGTAATGGAAAACATTCCGTTTGTATTGTACATCGTTTTATTAGTGGTGCTTTATATAGCCAATTCATTCTATGCTGAAAAGAAAATTATTGAAATAGAAAAAGTAAAGAAAGAAAATAAAGAATTGCGTTCGGAAAATATCACATCCAAATCGAGACTGATGTTTTACAGTCGTCAATCGGAAGTGATAAAACGAATAGAACCATACGGAATAAAGGAATCTGTAACTCCTCCTTATAAAATTTTTATTGAATCGGATACTACCGTTAAGGCAACGGAAAATAATGATTAATAAATGAAAGAAGTTAAGAAAGACATACTATGGCGTGTTTATTTGGTCTACGTAGTAGTCCTTGTCTTCTCTTTCTTTATCATAGGACAGATCTGCCATATACAGTTTGTTGAAGGTGATCATTGGCGCGAGCGTTCAAGGCAGCAAACAATAGACACCATGATGGTTGAAGCCATCAGGGGTAATATATGTGCTGAAGATGGCAGTTTGCTTGCAACCTCAATCCCTATATTTGATATTTACTGGGATTCACAGGTAATAACAGATGAAATATTTGATAAGAATGTAGATTCACTTTCCTGTTGTCTTGCTCAAATTTTCAAAGATAAAACCAGGCAACAATTCAGAAAACTACTTACGGCTGCACGTAAAGAAAAGAAAGAATATGTTCTTATTCATAAATCATTGCTGACAGATGAAAGCACACAGGTAACATATGAACAATTAAAGATATTAAAAACATTTCCAATATTCAGGTTAGGAAAAAACAGGGGCGGACTTGTTGTTGATCAAAAGGAAAAGCGTGTAACTCCATACCAGTCGCTGGCAAAACGGACAATTGGTTTTGAACGTGAAGGAATCTTTGTTGGATTGGAAGGTGCTTATAGCAAGCAACTGGAAGGTGTAAGCGGAATAAGATTAAGAAAGAAAATTGCTGGAGGTGTTTGGATGCCTTTGAATGAAAATGAAATTGAACCCCAGAACGGCAGCGATGTAATTACTACGATCAATATTGATATTCAGGATGTAGCTGAAAATGCTTTACGGAAAACGCTTATAGCCAATGATGCCGATCATGGATGTGCAATATTGATGGAAGTTGAAACCGGGCATATTAAAGCAATTACAAATCTATCGAGAACATCTGAAGGCGAATACGAAGAAAAATATAATTATGCCATTGGTGAAAGTACCGAACCCGGTTCTACATTCAAATTATTTTCTGTTGTTGCCGCATTGGATGATGGTAAGATAACCCTTGGAGATATGGTTCCTATAGGAAAGACAACCTATTTCGACAGGGAAATGAAAGATTCTCATATCAATGGTTACGGTCCGGTTCCTGTGCGTCGTGCTTTTGAAATATCATCGAACGTGGGAATTTCAAAAGCTATTTTTAAAGCATATAAAGATAATCCGCAGCGCTTTATTGACAAGCTATACAGCATGCGTATCAATCTGCCTTTAGGTATTGATATTGGTGGTGAAGCAATGCCTGTTGTTAAGAATACAAAAAATAAAAGCTGGTCGCGGGTTACGCTGCCATGGATGTCGATAGGTTATGAAGTGGCACTTACTCCATTGCAAATACTTTCATTTTATAACACCGTTGCAAATGACGGGAAAATGGTAAAACCCATGTTTGTTCAGGAGATCAGGAAAACCGGAAAAGTTGTTGAAACAAAAAAAACAGTTGTGCTTAAAGATTCTATTTGTTCTAAAAAAACAGTTCTGCAGGTACAAAAACTTTTAGAAGGAGTTGTTGATAGTGGTACAGCAAAGCATCTGAAAAATTCTGTATATAGAATTGCCGGAAAAACAGGAACAGCACAGGTTGCACAAAACAGCAAGGGTTATAAAGATAAAGGAAGCATTAGCTATAAGGCATCTTTTGTTGGATATTTCCCTGCCGATAATCCTAAATATTCATGTATCGTAGTAATAAACAATCCTTCAAAAGGTGCGTATTATGGCGGTTCTGTGGCTGCTCCTGTTTTCAAACAGATTGCCGACAGGGTATTTGCAACACAACTTGAGATTCATCAGCAGAAAGAAGATTCAGTATATGCCAATACGAATATCCCATTTGTAAAAGCAGGAAATCAAAAAGATCTGTATACCATATATAAGCAGCTTGATTTTGCTACACTTACCCAATCTCCAAATGCATTATGGGTTTCCGTAGCTTCTGATGAGAAGACCATTACATTCAGGGATAAACCTTTTAAATACGGCAATGTGCCCGATGTTATTGGAATGGGCTTACGTGATGCTTTGTATTTACTTGAAAGCACCGGGTTAAAAGTAAATGTTTCGGGTAAAGGTAAAGTTGTGTCACAATCCATTACTGCCGGAACCAACGTGAAAAAAGGAAATCACATAAATATTGTTTTATCATACCAGGCGACAATTGCTGAAGCGCCGCTTGCACTACTTGAAGTTCCCAAAAAAGATTCTGTAAAAGTTGAGAATAAAAAAGAATCCAAATCAGAAAAAAATATTAAAACAGATTTAAAGAATAAAACAATAACAGATAAAAAAATAAAAACAGAAACTAATAAAATTATTGATAAGCCTGCTAAGAAACCTGTTACAAAACCTGCCGCGAAACCTACTACAAAGACTACTACAAAATCTGTAGCAAAACCGGCGACCAAAACAGTCAAGTCAACAGAAAATAAAACAACAAAAAGTACATCAAATAAAACAACAGAAAAACCGAAAACAAGTAATTAATGAAATTGCTTAAAGACATATTATATAAAACAGGCATTATAGAAACGCTTGGAAATACCGAAAGAGAAATATCCGGTATTGCTTTCGATTCAAGAAAAGTTGAAAAGGGGAGCCTGTTTGTTGCCGTAAAAGGTACGAAAGCCGATGGACATGAATTTATTGAGCAAACTGAAAAATCGGGTGCTGTAGCGATTGTATGCGAAAAATTTCCTGAAAAAATTTCTGATGAAATTACTTATATAAAAGTTGCCGACAGCAGTTATGCTTTGGGATGGATTGCTGCAAATTACTATGATAACCCTTCGGAGAAGCTTAATGTTATTGGTATAACGGGGACGAATGGAAAAACCACAACTGCAACATTATTGCATCAACTTTTTATAGAACTCGGATATAAAGCTGGTTTGTTTTCTACAGTTTGTTTAAAAATTAACGATACAGTTTTACCTGCTACACATACTACTCCTGATGCAATTCAAATTCAGTCGATACTGAAAGATATGGCTGATAAAGGTTGTACCTATTGTTTTATGGAAGTCAGTTCACATGCAATAGTGCAGCATCGCATAACAGGAATTGATTTTGCAGGCGGTGTGTTTACAAATATCACTCATGATCACCTGGATTTTCATAAAACATTTGAAGAATATCTTCATGCAAAAAAAACATTCTTTGATACATTGGGCAGCAAAGCATTTGCTTTAAGCAATACCGATGATAAAAATGGAAAAGTGATGTTACAAAATTCCAAAGCTGCTAATTATACTTATGCGTTAAAGAATGTAGCTGATTATAAAGCTAAAATTATTGAAAATCGTTTTACCGGTCTTCAATTAAACATTGATGGAATAGATGTCTGGTTCAAGCTTGTGGGAAGTTTCAATGCATACAATCTTTTAGGAATATATGCAACAGCATGTTTGCTTGGCCTCGATAAATCGGAAGTCCTGACAGTGTTAAGCCGTTTAACTGCTGTGGAAGGACGATTCGAAACGGTATTCGCAAAAGATAAAACCGTTGCAATTGTTGATTATGCACACACTCCCGATGCACTGGAAAATGTTCTTAAAACCATTGCAGCTGTTAAAGATGACGATAGTAATGTGATAACAGTAGTTGGTTGTGGCGGCGATAGGGATAAGACCAAACGCCCGGTAATGGCAAACATTGCATGTAAATTAAGTGATAAAGTTATTATAACATCCGATAATCCAAGATCGGAAGATCCTGAAAAAATTATTGAAGATATGCTTGCAGGGGTTGATATTACTGATAGAAGAAAAGTCGTTGTTGTTGCTGACAGAAGAGAAGCTATACGCACAGCTTGTCATCTTACTTCACCTCATGACATAATTCTGATTGCCGGTAAAGGGCATGAGAAGTACCAGGATATTAAAGGAGTGAAACATCCTTTTGATGATTTAAAAGTAGTAAATGAAATTTTTGAACAATTAAAATAAAATCATATGCTGTATTACTTATTCGATTTTTTAGATAAGCAGTATGATTTTCCGGGAGCCGGGCTATTCCAGTATATCAGCTTTCGTGCTACTGCTGCGATAATCACTTCGCTGCTTTTATCCTTATTCGTTGGTAAAAGATTGATCAATTATTTGCGAAAAAAACAAGTGGGTGAAGATATCCGCGATTTAGGCCTGGAAGGTCAGATTCAGAAAAAAGGTACACCAACTATGGGTGGTTTGATAATTCTTTTATCAATAGTAATACCTACGCTTCTGTTTGCAAAGCTGCATAATATTTATATAATACTGATGCTTATTGCTACAGTTTGGTTAGGTGCAATTGGTTTTATTGATGATTATATTAAGGTATTCAAAAAAAATAAAAAAGGCCTGGCTGGAAAATTTAAAATACTTGGACAAGTAGGATTGGGGCTTATTGTAGGATGTACACTTTATTTCAGTAATAATGTTGTGATAAAACAAAAAGCTGAAAGGCATGCCAGTTATGTTGATTCACAGACCATGTTTAAAATGGATAACTTCAATGAGGCACAATTAAGTTTTTCTAAAGAAACTGTAAAATCAACTAAAACAACCATTCCATTTTTTAAGAATAATGAATTTGATTATGCCGATTTGCTTTCATGGCTTGGTGGTGATTACAGGAAATTTGCATTTCTTATTTTTATCCCGATAGTGATTTTTATAATCGTAGCGGTTTCAAACGGGGCAAACCTGACGGACGGAATTGACGGGCTTGCATCGGGAACCTCAGCAATTATTGGAACTACGCTGGGTGTGCTTGCATATGTTTCGGGTAACATCATTTTTGCAAATTATCTAAATATTATGTACATCCCGAATTTGGGTGAGCTGACCATTTATGTAGGTTCTTTTGTTGGTGCATGTATCGGGTTCCTATGGTACAATTCATTTCCTGCGCAAGTGTTTATGGGCGATACAGGAAGTTTGGCTTTAGGCGGAATCATTGCCGTTTTTGCAATCATCATTCGTAAAGAGCTTTTGATACCTATACTGTGCGGAATATTTTTCGTGCAGAGTCTTTCGGTTTCTATACAGGTACTTTATTTCAAATACACGAAACGCAAGTATGGCGAAGGACGCAGAGTTTTCCTGATGGCGCCGTTACATCATCATTATCAGAAGAAAGGTTATCACGAAGCCAAGATTACATTACGTTTCATGATTATAGGAATAATACTGGCAATTATTACGATAGTAACATTAAAGATTCGATAAAAATGTTTTTACAAAATGCCCGTGAAAAAAATAATAATACTCGGAGCAGGAGAAAGTGGAGTGGGAGCAGCAATACTGGCTGTAAAGAAAGGCTTTGAGGTTTTTGTTTCGGATAAAGGTAAAATAAAAGAAAAATATAAAAACGTTCTTTCAAATGCTGGTGTTGAATGGGAAGAAGAAAAGCATACGCTGAATCGTTTGCTTAAAGCGGATGAAGTGATTAAAAGTCCCGGTATTCCTGATGATACAGAAGAGCTGAAAAAAATTAAAGCAAAAAATATTCCGGTCATATCGGAAATAGAATTTGCTTCAAGATTCAGTACTTCAAAAAAAATATGTATCACCGGAAGTAACGGAAAAACCACAACTTCAACGCTTATACATCATATTCTGAATAAAGCAGGATGGGATGTTTGTCTTGCAGGTAATGTTGGAAAAAGTTTTGCCGGGCAACTTGCTGAAAGCGATCATGAATATTTTGTGTTGGAATTAAGCAGTTTTCAGCTTGACGGAATGTATGAGTTTCGTGCAGATATAGCGGTGTTGTTAAACATTACACCCGATCACCTGGACCGCTACGATAACGATTTTCAGAAGTATGCAGATTCGAAATTCAGAATTACAAGAAATCAAAAAGAAGAAGATTATTTTATTTACTGTGATGATGATGAAGTGATAAAAAGTGAAATCAATAAAAGAAAATTAAAACAAAAATTAATTCCGTTCTCTATTCAACACAAGCTTGAAACAGGCGGATTTGTTAATGAAAATGAATATAAAATAAATATAAACCAAACCCAATTTAGAATGCTCTTTCAAGAATTAGCACTACAAGGTAAACACAACCTTTACAATTCGCTGGCTTCAGGAATCGCTGCGCGGATTCTTGACATCAGAAAAGATGTTATAAAAGAAAGCCTCTCCGATTTTCAAGGTGTTGAGCACCGACTGGAGTTTGTCGCCAATATTCATGGTATTGAATTTATAAACGATTCAAAAGCCACGAATGTGAATTCGGCATGGTATGCTTTGGAAAGCATGACCAAGCCTGTGATTTGGATTGTTGGCGGAAAAGACAAAGGCAACGATTATTCTTTACTTAATGATATGGTGAAGAGTAAAGTGAAGGCAATTGTTTGTCTTGGTCTTGACAATAAAAAAATCATAAAAAATTTTAAAGGGATCGTTGAAAATATTGCGGAAACCTATACTGCAATTGATGCGGTAAGAACAGCATATCATTTCGGAAAACAGGGTGATGTGGTTTTGTTATCACCGGCATGTGCCAGTTTCGACCTCTTCGAAAATTATGAAGAGCGTGGAAAAAAATTCAAGGAAGCAGTTCGTGATTTTTAATAAAAAATAATGATAAAAATACTTAACAATATCAGGGGTGATAAAATTGTATGGTTAGTAATTTTTATACTGACTATTTTTTCATTGCTGTCGGTATACAGTTCTACGGGAACGCTTGCATACCGCTATCAACATGGTAATACAGAATATTATCTAATAAAACATTTTATTATTCTGTTATTCGGTCTTGGGCTGATGTATGTTGCTCACCTGGTGAAATACACTTATTATTCAAGGATTTCACAGCTTGCCATGTTTATTGCCGTTCCTTTGTTATTGTTTACTCTTTTTACAGGAACCAATGTAAATGAGGCCAGTCGTTGGTTAACATTGCCTGTGATCAATCTTACTTTTCAAAGTTCCGATTTTGCAAAACTTGCGCTCATAATTTATGTAGCACGTTTATTATCAAAAAAACAAGAGCAGATAAAAGATTTCAAATCGGCTTTTGTTCCAATTATGGCGCCGATTTTAATTGTTTGCGGGTTGATACTTCCTGCAAATTTTTCAACAGCTGCTGTACTATTTGCAACATGTATGACAATGATGTTCATTGGGCGCATCAATATGAAATATATTTTTGCCTTGTTTGGAATCGCTGTAGTTCTATTTAGTTTATTTGTTATCATCCTTATGAATTCACAGAGTCAGGGCAGGCTGGGGACATGGAAGAACAGGATTGAAAATTTTCAGAATCCTGATAAAGATGAAAATTACCAGGTAGAACAGGGAAAAATAGCAATAGCAACAGGTGGGATAGTAGGGAAATTTCCCGGTAACAGTACACAACGTAATTTTCTGCCACATCCTTATTCCGATTTTATTTATGCTATTATTGTTGAAGAATATGGATTGATAGGAGCCATCGTTGTAATATTAATGTATTTGATTTTACTATTCAGGGGAGTAAAAATTGCATCAACCGCACCGGGAACATTTGGTGCGTTCCTGGCATTTGGTTGCTGCTTTAGCTTGGTATTCCAGGCATTCATAAATATGGCCGTAGCGGTGAATTTATTTCCGGTTACCGGTCAGCCCCTTCCAATGGTTAGTATGGGAGGAACATCCATTTGGTTTACCGGTATTGCAATAGGGATAATTCTTAGTGTAAGTAAAGAATCAGATAAAGAAAAAAAATCAGGTAAAGAAAACACAGAAGAAAATATTCAGGAAAAAAATGAAGAGCAGTAGTATAAGAGTGATCATAAGTGGCGGAGGTACCGGGGGACATATTTTCCCTGCAATTGCTATTGCAAATGCTATAAAAGAAATTTTACCCGATTCGGAAATTCTTTTTGTAGGCGCCAAAGGCAGGATGGAAATGGAAAAAGTTCCGGCTGCCGGATATAAGATTGAAGGGTTATGGATTAGCGGAATTCAAAGAAGATTGACGTATAAAAATTTTTTGGTGCCGTTTAAAATAATTTCCAGTTTGATAAGATCGCGCAGCATCATTAAGAATTTTAAACCCGATGTGGTGGTTGGTGTTGGAGGCTATGCCAGCTGGGCAGTTGTAAAAGCTGCAAATTATAATAAAATCCCTACACTCATACAGGAGCAAAATTCTTTCCCGGGAAAATCAAATATCAATCTGTCAAAAAAAGTAAATAAAATTTGTGTTGCTTTTCCTGAAATGAAAAAATATTTTCCGGTTGAAAAAATTGTTTTGACCGGTAATCCTGTCAGAAAAGATGTGATAGATATTGAAAATAAAAAACAGGAAGCATTAAAATTTTTCGGTTTAAAAGAAAATCATAAAATCATTTTTGCTGTAGGCGGAAGCTTGGGAGCAAGGACTATCAACGAAAGTATATGCAAGTCTTTGTCTTTATTGAAAGAAAAAAATATTCAATTGATATGGCAGACAGGAAAAGCTTATTATGAAACAGCAAAAGCTGAAGTAAAAAATTATACGGGTAATGGAATTGCCGTTTATGATTTCATTAACAGGATGGATTTGGCTTATGCCGCAGCTGATTTAGTAGTTTCGCGGGCTGGTGCAATTTCGGTTTCGGAATTATGTTGTGTTGGTAAACCGGCAATTCTTGTTCCTTCGCCGAATGTAGCCGAAGATCATCAGACAAAAAATGCAATGGCGCTTGTAAAAGAAAATGCAGCAAGGCTTGTGAAAGATTCGGAATGCAGGCAAATACTGAGCGAAGTAATAAACGAAATGTTTGGTAACGAAGAAGAAATGAAAAATTTAAGTTGTAATATAAAACGACTTGCTTTGCCTGATGCTGCAATAACAATTGCAAAAGAAGTTATTAAATTAACAGGAAAAATTTTTAAATGAAAGAAATTAATAAAATAAAAAATATTTATTTCCTTGGCATTGGTGGCATTGGTATGAGCGCCCTGGCGCGTTATTTTAAATCGCTTGGAGCAAATGTAAGCGGTTATGATAAAACACCAACACCATTAACAAGTGAATTAATTAAAGAAGGAATTAATGTTCATTTCGATGAAAACATTAATGCAATACCCGAAAATGTTGACCTTGTAGTTTATACTCCTGCGGTTCCAAAAGATCACAAAGAATTTATTTATCTGAAAGAAAATAAATTCAGTTTAAAAAAGAGAGCCGAAGTATTAGCCGGGGTTGTTAATGATTCATTTACTATAGCTGTTGCAGGTACACATGGTAAAACTACCATTACGTCAATGATCGCGCACATCCTGAAATGTGCAAAAAAAGATGTGATGGCTTTTATCGGGGGCATTGCAAAAAATTATAAATCAAATTTGATTTTATCAGGGAAAAATTCCATTGCCGTTGTCGAAGCGGATGAATACGACAGAAGCTTCCTTCAGTTACATCCTGATATTGCAGTAATTTCGGCTATGGATGCCGACCACCTGGATATTTATGGTGATAAAAATTATGTGGTTGAATCGTTCACACTTTTTGCAAAACAAATAAGAAATGAAGGAAAATTATTTCTTAAAAAAAGTTTAAAGCTTACTGATGATAAAATAAAATATCAGAGCTATTCTGCAAAAGTGAAATGCGAATATATGGCTTCGGATATAAAAGTTTCTGATGGCGCATTTTATTTTACATTGAATTTTCCCGAAAATAAAAAAACAGAAATTAAAGCCGGAGTACCCGGAATGCATAATGTGGAAAATGCAGTGGCAGCAGCTGCAGTGGCTTATCAAATGGGCGTTCAGGTGAATGTTATTAAAAAAGCATTGGAAAGTTATTCGGGAGTAATGCGCCGGTTCGATTACCGGATCAATGAAAAAGAACTCGTTTTTATTGATGATTATGCTCATCATCCCGAAGAAATAAAAGCCTGTTTAAATGCAGTAAGAGAATTATATCCTTCAAAAAAAATCACAGGAGTTTTCCAGCCTCACTTGTTTTCACGTACACGCGATTTTGCCGATGGGTTTGCTGAAAGCCTTGCTATGCTTGATGAATGTATATTGCTCGACATTTATCCTGCAAGGGAACTTCCTATCAAAGGAGTTACTTCAGAAATGCTTTTGGAGAAAATTAAAATTAAGAATAAATCATTATGCACCAGGGATGACCTAATCGAAGAACTGGTAAAAAGGAAGCTCGAAGTGCTTGTTACTATTGGCGCAGGGGATATTGATCAACTGGTATTGCCTATTGAAAAAAGTTTAAAAAATATTTTAAAAATTCAAAGAGAATTTTAATGAAAAGAATCATCATCATATTGATGTGGGTTATTTTAATTGCAGGTGTAGGTGTACTTATTGCTTTTATACAGAAACAGCAGGATGCGGTGATATGTAAAAACCAAAGTGTACTGATAAAATACGATAGCGATGATTATTTTATTACAGAAAGTGATATTTGGGATTACCTTTCCGGCAAGGGTTATAAGCTAAAAGATAATAGCCTTGCGGAAATAAATTCCAATGATATTGAAAGTGCATTGAATGAAATACCTTATGTTGAAAAGGCAGATGTAAGTACAAATATCGAGGGTGATATTGAAATTAAAATAAAGCAAAGACGTCCGTTAGTAAAAGTGATAAATAAATTCAATCAAAGTTATTACATTGATGATAAGGGTTTCCTGATGCCCGGTAGTGAAAAATATTCTGCCCGCTTGCTTGTAGCAAATGGAAATATTGATAATTATTATGCTCCTAAAATAAAATTAGATGTTAATGATTCGCTGAGTGCCGATTCGAATATTATGAAAACGGCTGCTTATAAGGTTTTCAGAATAGCACAGTTTATTGATAAGGATGAATTCTGGAAAGCCATGATAGAAGAGATATACGTGAATACAAAAGGAGAAATGGAATTGTTTACCAAGATAGGCGATGCAGTTGTTATTTTTGGAAACATAGATAATATGGAAGAAAAATTTAATAATCTTTTGGTTTTTTATAAGAAAGGCTTGAATAAGATAGGGTGGAGTAAATACAAAAAAATAAATTTAAAATATAAAAATCAGGTGGTTTGTTCAAAAACTTAATTCATAAAATATGGAATCAGAAATTATTGTAGGATTAGACATTGGTACTACCAAGATTGCTGCAATCGTTGGAAGAAGAAACGAATTCGGTAAAATTGAAATTCTGGGAATTGGGAAATCAGAATCGATTGGAGTTACACGTGGTATGGTTGCCAATATTGAAAAAACAGTTCATTCTATTCGTGCTGCTATTGAAGAAGCGGAACAAAAATCAGGTGTGAATATAAGGGTGGTGAACGTGGGAATTGCAGGTCAGCATATAAAAAGTATTCAGCATCGTGGAAACATTATGCGCAATAGTCTTGAAGATGAAATCAGCCAGCAGGATATTGATGTGTTGGTTGAAAATATGTATAAGCTGGTGATGCAGCCCGGCGAAGAAATCATTCATGTTATTCCGCAGGAATATATCGTTGACAAAGAACCGGGAATTAAAGATCCTATAGGTATGTCGGGCATTTGCCTTGAAGCGAATTTTCATATTATCACCGGACAAGTTGCCGCAGCAAAAAATATTCATAAGTGTGTAAGCAAAGCAGGACTTGAAGTTGCCGAACTTATTCTTGAACCGCTTGCTTCATCTGATGCCGTGCTGAGCGAAGACGAAAAAGAAGCCGGGGTTGTTTTAGTTGATATTGGCGGGGGTACAACAGACATCGCTATTTTCCAGGATGGAATCATTCGTCATACTGCCGTAATTCCTTTTGGTGGAAATGTTGTTACCGAAGACATTAAAGAAGGATGCACTATTATTCGCAGCCAGGCTGAAGCATTGAAAATAAAATTCGGTTCAGCATTGGCAAGTGAAAATAAGGAAGAAGAAATTGTTTCCATTCCCGGATTAAGAGGACGCGACCCGAAAGAGATCTCGCTGAGAAACCTTGCCAGTATTATACAGGCAAGAATGGAAGAGATCATTGAACATATCTATTATGAAATAAAAAATTCCGGTTACGAGAAAAAACTCATTGCAGGAATTGTACTTACCGGTGGTGGTGCTCAGTTAAAACATGTGGCACAGCTTACTGAATTTATTACCGGCATGGATACACGTATCGGATACCCAAATGAACACCTGGCAAAAAGTGTTTCCGAAGATATTGCAAGTCCTATGTTTGCAACAGGTGTTGGCTTGGTGATAAAAGGATTTGAACGACTCGAAAAAATGGAAAGTAAGGTACCCAGGGAAAATAAAGGGAATGCGAAAGAAAAAACAAAAGTCCAGACACATTCTAAAAAAACCAAAGGCGGATTCTTTGATAAAATTTTTGCAAAGGGTAAAGAATTTTTTGAAGACGGTGGAACAAATTAACAAATAAAAAATATTAACATTTTTTGTAAAATTCATGTTAATAAAATCTGAACAAAAAAAAATTTCGATAGCATCTTATATCTAATTTTAACCATCCGAAAAAACATCTATGACCGAAATGATACAATTCGACCTTCCAAAAAATAAATCATCAATCATAAAAGTGATTGGTGTAGGCGGTGGCGGCAGCAATGCTGTAAACCATATGTTCAAACAGGGCATTGAAGGTGTTGATTTTATTGTATGCAACACCGACTCCCAGGCTCTTGAAATTAGTCCTATACCTGTTAAAGTTCAGATAGGAGCGAGTCTTACTGAAGGAAGGGGAGCGGGTTCTATTCCTGCTGTCGGGAAAAATGCGGCCATAGAAAATATTGACCAGATTAAAAGTATGCTGGATACGAATACCAAAATGCTTTTTATTACTGCAGGTATGGGGGGCGGAACAGGTACGGGAGCAGCTCCTGTAATTGCTGCTACTGCTAAAGAAATGGGAATACTTACTGTTGCAATTGTTACCATTCCATTTTCTTTTGAAGGAAGAAAAAGAAAATTGCAGGCAGAAGAAGGTATTAAAGAACTTCGGAAAAATGTAGATACACTGCTTGTAATATGCAATGATAAATTACGCGAACTATACGGAAACCAGCGTTTGTCCGAAGCATTCGGAAAAGCGGATAACATTCTTACCAATGCAGCAAAAGGTATTGCTGAAATAATCACTGTTCCCGGTTACATCAATGTTGATTTTGAAGATGTGAAGACTGTAATGAAAAACAGTGGTGTTGCTATAATGGGTTCGGGATTTGCTGAAGGTGAAAACCGCGCTCTCGAAGCTGTTGAAATGGCTTTATCTTCACCATTACTGAACGATAACCAGATTAAAGGTGCAAGCAACATTTTGTTGTATATCGCTTCAGGTAAGGCTGAGATTACCATGGATGAAGTTTCTGAAATCACTGAATACATCCAGCGTGAATCAGGTTCAACAGCTGAGATCATTTGGGGTAATGGCGTTGACGAATCATTAGACAACATGATAGGTGTTACTCTTATTGCTACAGGTTTCAATTCAACAGAAACATTTGATTACATCCCGGCAAAGCAACCTGTACGTAATGTTGTTTCCCTTGAAGAAGAAATTAAAACAGAGAAGGAAGAAAAAAATAATCCTGTTACCGAAAAAGAAGACGTTGATATTTTTGATATCAAACTAACAACAAAAAATGTTGAGAAGGTTGAAGAAATAAAAATTATCAATGAATCAAAACAGGTTGAAATCACTAATGAATTCACTCTATTTGAAAACACAAAACAAGCAGCTGATGATGAACCGGATATTCAACTTCAGCCTAATGCTTTGAACGAGCCGATAATACTGGTTAAAACAGAAGAACCGGCTTTTGAGAATAAAGTTGAACCGGTACAGGAACCTGTTGCTGAAAAAGAAAATGTTCCGCTTCATACACAGGAAAGAATAAAAAAACTTAAAGAGCTCAGCATGAAAATTAAAACACAGCAAGGTGTTTCTGAACTCGAAAAAGAACCGGCATACGTGAGAAGAAATGTAGTGTTATCGAATGTTATTCCTTCTAGCGAATCACATATTTCAAAATTCACACTTTCAGAAGGTGAAGATAAAAAAGTGGAACTCCGGCAGAATAATAGTTTTCTTCACGATAACGTTGATTAATTTATAGAAATTAAATTATGAGTTTAGTTGACCGCATCAATGCTGATATTAAATCGGCAATGCTTGCCAAAGAAAAAGAAAAACTGGAAGCATTAAGAAGCATTAAAGCAGCGTTGTTGCTTGCACAATCTTCCGGTGAACCGGTTACCGACGACAGCGAAATAAAATTATTACAGAAGCTGGTTAAGCAACGCAGAGAAGCTGCTGAAATTTATAAAACCCAAAACAGATCGGATCTTGCTGAACCTGAAATTTTTCAGGCTGATATCATACAGCAATATCTGCCAGCGCAAATGGGTGAAGAAGAAATTAAAAATATTATTAAAAAAATTATTGAAACAACCGGCGCTTCATCTATAAAAGATATGGGAAAAGTTATGGGGCTTGCTAGTAAAGAACTTGCCGGAAAAGCCGATAATAAAGTTGTTTCCGATATTTTAAAAAGCTTACTTTCCTAACATATGACATTCGTCATACCTTTTTTGCCGGCCTGGTTAGCCGGCTTTTTTAACGATAAAGAATAAATTTCAAATAATCAACGCTCAATTTCCAATATCCAAGCTGATCATTGGTAATTCGATGTTGGAAATTGGTTATTTTATTAATATTTGTAACTTGTAATATGGGCTTTATCTGTATTGTATTTAATTTACAATCCAAAATCTTAAATACAAATTTTAAGTTCTAACTTCCCTATACCTTTCTACCTTATACCTTATTATTATATTACTTTTTGTATAACTGCATTTTTAAAATTACTTTTGTTGTAATTAATTTGAAATGAAAGTTAACGGTAAAGAATACAAAACCATTTGGCTCGAAGGTTCAACAGTGTTTATGATAGAACAGAATCTTCTTCCTTTTGAGTTTAAAATATTTGAATCGAAAGATTATAAAACAACCTGTCACGCAATTAAAACAATGATTGTACGTGGTGCCGGTGCTATTGGTGCTGCTGCAGGTTATGCAATGGCACAGGCTGCTCTGCTCGCTGATAATAATAATTACGAAGAAGAGATTTTAATTGCTAAAAACGAAATTGAGGGTACGCGTCCAACTGCAAGAAATTTATTTTATGCTACCGAACTGGTTTATGCTGCTGCAAAACATTCGCCTGCAAGAGCCGTTATTGCTGCCGAATTCATTGCCGAGCAGGATATTTATGCAAGCAGGAAAATTGGTGAATACGGGAATGAAATCATAAAAAATAATTTTAATATTCTTTCACATTGCAATGCCGGATGGCTTGCTTTTGTTGATTATGGTACAGCGTTGTCGCCCATTTACACAGCTCATCGTGAAGGAAAAAACATTTTTGTTTACGTTGATGAAACCCGCCCACGCAGTCAGGGTGCGCGACTTACAGCATGGGAGCTGAATAATGAAAATGTTCCTCATGTTATTGTGCCTGATAATGCCGGAGCATTTTTGATGTCGCAGAAAAAAGTTGATATGGTAATTGTGGGAGCAGACAGGATTGCACGCAATGGTGATGTGGCTAATAAAATAGGAACTTTCGAAAAAGCAATAATAGCAAAAGAATTTGGAGTTCCAGTTTATGTTGCGGCTCCGACTTCTACATTTGATTTGAAATGTAAATCGGGTTCGGAAATAATTATTGAAGAACGAAATGAAAATGAAGTTTTGTGGCAAACGGGAATTGATAAAACAGGGAAACTCCATGAAGTGCTTGTGTGTTCGCCAAATTCAAAAGCATTTAATCCTGCATTTGACGTTACACCTGCAAAATATATTACAGGAATAATTACTGAAAAAGGAATTGTAAAACCTACTGTGAAAGATATAAAAACGCTTTTAGAATAATGGCAGAAGAATATAGCGGGATAAAATTTAAAACAATTCTTAAAGATGCTGAACCTCCTATGGATTCACATCTTGAAGAGCTCAGCTATTGGTGTAAAATTTTTCATGAAAAAAAATTAGCACCGCCATACCCCGGTGGTTCATATGGAAATTTGAGCTTCAGGATAAAAAGTGGTGAAAATGATTTTATAATTACCGGAACCTGTATTGGTTTTAAAAATGAATTGAAGAATGATTGCTTTGTAAAGGTTACGGATTGCGATATGGAAGATAGAATAGTGTATGCCGAAGGAAAGCGTTATCCTTCGTCGGAAAGCATGTTGCATTATTCAATTTATAAAGCAAGACCGGAAGTGAATGCGATTTTTCACGGTCATTCAAAAGAAATTTTAGATAATGTTAAAACGCTTGGTATTCCTGAAACAGCAAAGGAGGAATCATACGGAACAATTGAACTTGTAAATAGTGTACTTGATATTTTAGATAATCATGATTTCCTTTGCATGAAAAATCATGGATTTATTTCGTTGGGTAAATCCATGAAAGAAGCAGGTGAGCAATTATTAAAAATAATTTAAATGCAGGAACGACATACAAACAGGGAACAATATTTTAAAGAACAGGAATATACTGTTAGCCGGCATGTGCTGCCTTTTATAAAAGATGTTTTTGATGTAAACGAAAAAACTTCTGTTCTTGAAATTGGCTGCGGTGAGGGTGGTAACCTGAAACCATTTCTGGATTTGGGTTGTGTAAGAATTGTGGGAATTGATTTAGCAGGAGGAAAAATCGAGAATGCAAATAAATTTTATGAAAATCATCCGAATAAAGAAAACATAAAATTCATTACAGCTGATATTTATGATATTGAAAGTATCGGAACTTTCGATTTGATTTTTTCTCGCGATGTTCTTGAACATATTCATGGGCAGGAGCGCTTTATGGATTTTATAAAAAAATTTTTAAAACCCGGTGGAAAGATATTCATGGGATTTCCTTCTTGGCAAAGCCCGTTTGGCGGACATCAGCAGATTTGTGAAAGTAAAGTTTTATCAAAACTACCGTATTTTCACATTTTACCAAAAGGTATTTATCGTTCAATTTTAAAAATGTTTGGCGAAGGTCAGGGAAAAATTGAAAACCTTTTGGAAGTGCATGATACTGGGATTACAATTGAACGATTTGAAAGAATTTTGAAACAGTCGAATTATAAAATTGATAAGAAGATTTTATATTTCATTAATCCAAATTATGAAGTGAAATTCAAACTTAAAGTCAGGAAACAATCGTCGATACTGACCTCTATTCCATATTTCAGGAATTATTTTGTTACGACAAATTATTATGTGATTTCTTTGGGTTGATTCCTGTTAATTACTCCCTTAATATCTTATTGAAATAAAAACCAAAAGCTCATTCTTAATCACTATTTTTGTGATGATTGTTAAGTTATGCTGAAAAAAGCAAGATCAATATTAATTCATAAAGATAAAAAGCAAATTTTTTCAAATTTTGTTTCATTATCGGTTTTGAATGGAATTTCATTTTTGTTTCCACTTATCACAGTGCCTTATCTGACAAGGGTTTTAGGTCCTTCAACATTCGGACTGGTTTCGTTTGCCAATGTAGTTATTCAATATTTTATAATTTTTACAAGCTTTGGATTTGCTTTTTCTGCAACGCAGCAGATTTCAATAAATCAAAATAATAAACAAAAAGTTTCGGAAATATTTTCCGCTGTTATAAGTGTAAAACTTATGATCTCCCTTTTGTGTGCATTGGTATTATTGATCCTTATTGTTTCGTTTGAACAGTTTCGAAGCAATTATATTTTGTTTATTTACACATTTGGAATTGTTATTGGCGATGCTTTGGTTCCAGTGTGGCTTTTCCAGGGAATGGAGAAAATGAAGTTTATCACAATTGTAAATTTTATTTCAAAATTAACTTTCACACTTTTGATTTTTGTTTTTGTACGTAATGAATCGGATTACCTGATAGTGCCGTTATTCAACACATATGGGTATTTGATAGCAGGAATCTTAAGTTTTATAATTGCATACAAAACATTTAATCTGAATGTTGTTTTTCCAAAAATTTCTGAAATAAAAATTCAGATGAAAGAATCATGGCCGATTTTTGTTTCAACATTCAGCATGAATTTATACCGGAATGCAAATGTTCTACTTTTAGGATTATTCTCAAACTATACAATTGTGGGATATTATTCATCTGCCGAAAAAGTGATTAAAGGTATGCAGTCCATAATAACTCCGGTATCCGATGCATTATTCCCGTTCATGAGTAAAAAGTTCTTTAATGAAAGCAATAACAAAAATGCAAACTTTTTAATAAAACTCGGAAAATATTATTTTGTAATATTAGTGCTGATTTCTCTGCTATTCCTTGTGTTTGCACGACCTGTTGTTACCGTTTTTCTTGGAGATAAATTTATTCCTTCCATTCCTGATATGCAGATTATGAGCTTTGTTATCCTGTTTGGAGGGATGAATTATTTTCTTGGAATTTTAGGCCTGGTAAATATGGGATATAAAAAGAAATTCATGGTTTATGTTGCTATTACTGGTGTTATAAGCATTGTAAACCTTTTCTTTTTAATTTACTTTTTTGCCGATATGGGAGCGTCAGCTTCAATGCTGATAAGTGAAATAATACTTTTTGCAATGTTGACTGCATCTGTTTTTAAACTTAGAAAAATTAGTGAATAAGCGTGATTCAAATATCGTGAATAATCCAAAAGTTGCAATAGTAATATTGAACTGGAATGGTTTTAAAGATACGATTGACTGCCTGTCGAGCCTTTCAAATAGCAATTATCAGAATTTTGAAATCATACTTGTAGATAATGCTTCAACCGATGGCTCGGTCGGGAAAATAAAAAAATGGCTTACCGATACGTTATATAAAAAAATTCAGATTATTGAATGTCCTTTGAATTATGGTTTTGCTAAAGGAAATAATATTGGGATACAGGCGGCGATAAACAATAAAACAGATTATATCCTGCTTTTGAATAATGACACTGTTGTTACTCCAAACTTCATGAGTGAGTTAATAACATTCTTTAATAATAACATAAATTATTCGGTAGCAACTCCGCAAATACGATATTTTAATAAACAGGAAATAATTTGGAATTGTGGTGGAAAGCTAAGCAATTACGGAACACGTAAATATTTTTTCGATGATAAACATTACACCGAATTGCCGGATAAAAATTTCGTTAAAATAAGCTTTATTACCGGATGCTCAATAATAATGCGCACATCAGTTATTGAAAAAATAGGTAAACTGACAGAAAATTTCTTTTTTGGTGAAGAAGATTTTGAATTTTCAATGCGACTGAAAAAGAATAAAATAAATGCAGCATGTGTGTTAAATTCACTGATATATCATAAAGTTAACTCTTCAATTTCAAAAACATCTGAACTAATCATCGGCAAAATATTTATAAATTATTTAAGTCGGTTTATAAATATGAAAAGTTTTATGCCTTCATGGAAGTGGCAATTGTGGCGACATTCGTACATTTTATATATTGTTTATTTGTTAAAATTCAGATATAAGTTTTCTTTTAAAACCATACGCATATTTCTTTCTTGTTTGCTTTCGGATTCATTAAAATTAAATGGTGTAGACAAAGCCATTTTTGATAAATATATTAACTTTGATTTTTCGAGTAAACCGGTATAATGATTTTGGCTGCTGATAAATGGGATATTTCAAAAATTCATGTTTTCCTTACATGTTTGTTGATATCATTGATTCCTTTTGCAGTGATAATGATTTCGTATGCAATAATGCTGTGGCTGGTCAGCGCATTGGTACTTATCTTTTTCTACGAAAAAAAAAGAATCACTTTTAAATTCAATTTTGCAGTAATTATCAACCTACTGTTGTATTTGGTTTTTGTTGTCGGAGTTTTTTATTCAGAAAATATTCCATCAGCACTTTTCGATATACAGTTAAAACTATCGTTGATATTGTTTCCGCCAATCATTTATTTATTACGGAATTTTTATAAAAGGTATTTTAATTTTGTTCTTTTAGCTTTTGTAATTGCAAATATATTTGCCGGATTTTATTGTTTGGGAAATGCTTTTTTAAATTCCGTTTCATTTGAAAACAGCGAATGGATGTTCAATAGCCATATTCCCGGTGTTTATGCCGACACTAATACCGATGCCCCGTCTTATTTCACATATTCAAATTTATCGTTATTTAAGCATCCTTCATATTTTTCAATGTACCTGATACTTTGTGTTTTTATAATGGTATATTTTGTAAACAACTCGTTAGTGATTATAAAAAATCAACGGACGAGCAACATTATTTATGCAACAGCAACAACTTTCCTCATTATTATGATTTATCTTTTAAAGTCGAAGGCAGCATATGGGACACTGATTTTATTTTCAGTAATATATTTTATTGTTTATGCAATTATGAATAAAAAAAAATTCATAGGCGCTATAGTTGTTGTAGCTTTGATAATATTGGGTATTATTGGATATAAACAGAATTCACGCTTTTACTATGTGAGTTCATTAGTTAAAAACCAGGGCGAATTGGTTGATGCGATTCAGAAAAAAGAATATCAGTTCATCATTGACCGGTTCGGAGTTGACCGTATTCCTATATGGATGCTATCGGTAGAGATTATTAATGAGCATTTTCTTTTTGGAGTAGGTTCAGGCGATGTTTCGGATAATTTAATGAGTAAGTATAAAAAATATGAACTTCATTCTTTGGTTGAAAATAAATACAATACTCACAATCAATACCTGGAAACATTTATTGCTGTTGGGGTCATCGGCTTTTTAATTTTTATGACATGGTTATTTTATCCTTTTTTCCTTAGAAGAAACTATACCCGTAAACGATTTTTAATTTTGATTTTTATCGGTATCATTATTATTAATTTTATGTTTGAAGCCGTGCTTAATACCATTGCAGGAGTTATATTTATTGCTTTCTTTTATAGTTTTTTATTATTTGTCAAAGGGCGAAGCCAGGGTACTGAAAAAACATTATTGTAGCAATGCTGAATTTGGTTTTATATTTAATTCTTTTTGCCGAAATAGTTTTAATAACAAATTTCGACAGGAAAATATTTGCAAATTATTTTTCACCTGTAACTATTTTAAGCTACCCGCTTTTGATCATCGTTACCATTACATTGGCATTTGGTGGCATACTTGGTTATAAGCCTGTAAACAGCAGTTTGTTGTTATTATTTATTGCAGGAATATTAGTTTTTTGGTCAGGAAGTTTTTTATGGGGAAAAATTATTCCCATAAAAATTATTGAAAAAATTACGAATAAAGTTTCTTATGAATCAGTAGGAATATCAAAAAAAATTAAAAGAATACTGTTGATTGCTGCCTGGTTTGTTATTGCTTATTTGATATATTCTTTTATTTCTACCTTTTTAAAATATGATGATACCGATGCAATAGGTACCAATGAATTTATTTATGAATATGCAGGTTCAGGAATTGCCGGGCATTTAATGGGAATTTCCATCCTGTTCCTGATAATATTCATAGGGATTGCAAAAAGAAAAGATTACCTGATCTTCATAACTATTTTGTTCTTCATTATTCTATCATTGTTATACCAGGTAAAAACATGGCTATACATTCCTGTTATCGGTGGACTTTTATTTCGCTGGTTTGATAAAAAGAAAATAAAAATCAAAGTATTACATATCGTGATATTTGTAATAACGGTGTTGCTGTTATTCGGATTGACTTATGTTTTCGCTATGCAGGATAGGAAAGATGCAACTTTCTTTTTTAAAATTTATTTACTTGCAAAACATTTTATGGGTTATGTTTTTGCCGGTATCCTTGGATTTGGCGAGCATATGAATAAACAGTTGCCTGTTGGTCAGAATCCCAAAGCATTAATAATGCCTTTTATGAATTTATATCATTTTATTAGTGGCGGAAGTCTTGAGGGTGTTATAAGTCCTTATCACGTATTTATTGACAAGAAAGAATTGGTTGATGTAAATGTTAAAACTTTTTTTGGAACAATATTGATTAATGGGGGATATGTTATTGGGATTATTTATACTTTTATACTTAGTATTATTTTATATTTTATTTTTTTTATAGCATCTATTTCAAAAAACTTTTGGATCATTGTTCTTTATGCTTTCTCTGCTTCTGCACTGGCTTTAGGATGGTTTGATTTTTATTACAACCAGTTACCGTTTATTGAACTGTCGGCTTATTTGTTAATTCTTATTTTTGTGTTAAAAATTAAAACAAAAAAATAAAATGAAAGTAGCTATTCTTGCCAATCCCAACAGTATCCACACTAAAAGATGGATTGCTTCACTTTGCCAATCAGGTATAGAAGTCGTATTGATTGGTTTGCATAAATCGAACTCTGCATTTTATGATAATTTACCGAACTTTAAAAGTTTTACAATTGGGTTTAAAGATCATCTGAATTATATTGATAATAAAATTCATAAACTGAAATATATAACAGCTGTTAACCGGATTAAAAAAATTATTTCTTTTGAAAAACCGGATATTCTTCATTCTTACTATGCTTCCAGTTATGGGCTTATTGGGGCATTATGTAATTTTCATCCTTATGTGATTTCTGTCTGGGGCAGCGATGTTTTTGAATTTCCGGGTAGTTCTTTTTTTGCTAAAAAAGTTTTAAAATATAATTTGTCAAAGTCCGATCATATCATGGCTACCAGTAATGCCCTGGCACAGGAAACAAAAAAATATACTTCAAAAAAAATAAATGTTATTCCTTTTGGTGTTGATACCGAAAAGTTTTTTAAGAACGTTAAAAAAATATTATTTAATGAAAATGATATTGTAATAGGGACTATTAAAACATTAGAAAAAGTATATGGAATCGATTACCTGATCAAAGCTTTTGCTAAGCTTAAAGAAAAAAACAAAGGGCTTTCATTAAAGCTTTTAATAGTGGGTAGTGGTAGTTGCGAACAGGAATATAAAAATTTAGTGAAAGAACTGGGCATTAAGCCTGATGTTATTTTTACCGGTTATGTTGATCATTGTGATATTGTAAAATATTATAACAATATTGATGTCTTTGTGGTTTCATCAATAAGGGAAAGCTTTGGTGTATCTGTATTAGAGGCTTCTGCTTGCGAGCTTCCTGTTGTAGTTACTGATACCGGTGGTTTACCTGAAGTTGTTGAAAAAAATAAAACAGGCATGATTGTTCCTGTAAAAGATATTGATGAAATTGTAAATGCTTTGGAATTGCTTATCAGCAGCGAAAAACTTCGGATTGATATGGGGGAAAGCGGAAGAAAACACGTGATCAAATCATATGACTGGAGTAAGAATGTTCAGGCAATGATAAATATGTATAAGAAAACGACTAAGGAAAAATAAAAAATTGAATAAGGTATATAAACATTAATGAAAAGACTTTTCGATATATCAATAAGCATAATCGTTCTTCTGCTTTTTTCGCCTTTCTATATTGTTATTGCATTGTGTATTTTTTTTAATGACAGGGGTCCTGTATTATATCCTGCCAAAAGAGTTGGTCAATATGGTAAAGAATTTCGCATGTATAAATTCAGAACAATGGTTGTAAATGCCGATAAAATAGGGGCATCGTCAACCACGCTTTCCGATTCACGGATAACAGGTATCGGGCGTTTTTTAAGAAAAACAAAACTCGACGAAATCCCACAATTTATAAATGTATTTATAGGCAACATGAGTATTGTAGGACCTCGTCCTGATGTGAAAACTTTTACGGATTTATTTACCGAAGAAGAAAAAAAGATATTGAGCGTTAAACCCGGAATTACAGATTGGGCTTCGGTATGGAACAGTGATGAAGGAAAAATCCTTGAAGGCGCCGAAGACCCTGATAAAGCATACATGGAACTGATATGGCCCGGGAAAAAAAAATTGCAGCTTAAATATGTTAATGAACATTCATTTCTAACTGACATTAAAATTATCTGGTTAACTTTGGCTGCTGTTTTAAAAAAATAAAATAATTGGAATAAAAATTCTGATAAAATGGATTTAAATTTTAAAAATATATTGATCCTTGCACCGCATACCGACGATGGCGAATTTGGCTGCGGTGGCTCCATTGCAAAGTTGCTTGAAGGAAAATCAAATGTTTTTTATGCCGCTTTTTCTCTATCTGAAGAATCGGTTCCTGATATATTTCCCAGGAATATCCTGGAATCGGAAGTGAAAGAAGCAACAAAAGTTTTAGGTATTAAACCTTCAAATTTACTGATATACAAATATAAGGTCAGACACTTTGCTTATAAACGACAGGAGATACTTGAAGATCTGGTACAACTTAGTAAAACCATAAACCCCGATCTTGTATTCATGCCTTGTCTTCATGATTTACACCAGGATCACAGCACTATTGCTTATGAAGGATTAAGGGCTTTTAAAAAGACAAGTATTCTTGCATATGAGATACCCTGGAATAATTTTAATTTTGCTACGCAATGTTATATAAAACTAGATGAAAAACATATGGCAAAAAAAATTGAAGCTTTAGATAAATATAATTCTCAGAAGGGCCGTTATTATGCATCAGAAGATTTTATCAGAAGTTTGGCAAGAACCAGGGGCACACAAATAGGAACGCAGTATGCCGAAGTTTTTGAAGTGTTATACTCAAAGAAAACAGGTTTGCAAAAAATCAAGATTGAATGAGCTGAAAATTTTCAGTCATTAAAGATAGTAATTCGATTTTATAATTGTCAATATTATCAAAGAAATTCAAACATTTTTCTTTAAA